>Ga0272443_10001933_pt1 | contig 28060 bp, 16 predicted proteins | sample SSMAcet12_FD_193581 | JGI IMG/M metagenome (GOLD analysis project Ga0272443, IMG submission 193581) | Marine sediment archaeal communities from Little Sippewissett salt marsh, Falmouth, MA, United States - SSM-Acet-12 | ecosystem: Environmental > Aquatic > Marine > Wetlands > Sediment ... | reverse complement strand
GATGTCGTCTCCCTATCCACCGTCTATAGTGTCGTCTCCGGCCGGATCAAGGGTAGCCTGGCCGCCGGAAAGTTCGCCGATAATGGCGCTCAACTGTTCAGGTGAAGTAACGTTGTCCGCTACATGACCAGGCGTACCGGGAGGTGAACCTTCCACCTGATCCAGCATCTCCAGCGCCGAATCACCCACATTAATGCCCACGGCCTCAATCATGAAATCTGAACCGGTCAGGATGGAACTAACCTCGTCGGCAAAAGAACCGCCGGTAGTTGGGCTTCCGTCAGAGACAAACACCACGTTGTTCATGTCCGCTCCTGAGTGCGGCCCTGCCCCGCTGATCCATGTGTCCGCCTGAGCCAGGGCGGCCGCATAATTGGTCAATCCCCCGGCAGTGAGGCCGTTGACCGCCGCTACGGCAGCCGCAAGTTCACCGGCGTCGTCAACACCTCCTGAGGTAAGATTGTAGGTGCCCACCGGGGAAGCTGAATAGCTGAACTCGATTATATGAACACGTACGTTTTCCGCTTCGTATGACTGGAGATCTGCCAATGCATCATTGACCGCCGCCTTAAGTCCATTAAGTCTGCTCCCTACCATACTCCCTGAGGTATCAAGTACGAAGACGATATTCGCGGTATCGCCCGCTCCTATGCCGGCTCCGCCCGGATCACCTATCAGAATGTCATCCCCGCCGGCGCCCGCAATCTCGCCGGAACCGGTATCGGGTACAGTCCAGAGAGGTTCTGAACCGGCTTCATCGTCATCTCCCGATCCTACTATAAGAACCGGCTCGTCAGCACCGTTAATCGTGATCGTCAGGGTGGCCATGCTGGTGTCGCCGTCGGCGTCCCGCATGGAGTATGTGAATGTGTCGGTAAGAGTTTCACCATCGTCCAGTGACTGGACACCTTCATCATCATTATCAAGTACATACTCGTAGCTTCCGTCGCTATTCAGGGTCAGGGTGCCGTAGTCGCCTGCCAGAGAAACGCCAGCGTCAACCGGTGTGCTGGAATCTCCTATATCTCCTGTACGCACCCATGTCACGGCCGGGCCGCCGTCCGCGCCTGCGTCATCCGCTGTGCCGTCCGTTGCGTTTTCGTCGCCTCCCGGCACGTCAATTCCTGTAAGCACGTTTCCTGTGGCGGTCGTGTTGTCGTCCTCCGTGACCGAGTCTGAGTCATCCGCTGCAGTCGGGGCATCATCACCAAAGCGCACCAGGGTCCCGATGTCGATGGTGTCGGCGGCGGTATCACCGTCACCATCAGTCGCCGTGGCAGTCAGAGTAACGCTGCCCGCATCGGCCAGGGTGATTATCTCGTCCGGGTCGGAGGTCGCGTGCATGACCGCCCGCGCCTGATCCAGGGTGACATTACCCGTGCCGTCGACACTCACGGTGAGAACGATATCACCGCTCACGGCAGCCGTGGCATCCGTGCCCTCACGACCTACCACTTCACCATTTTCAACAAACAGAAATACATGGTTGCCGCTTTCAGAATCTATGAGGCCTGAGTCAACGCCGGCCGCAGCCACACCCAAAGTGTAGACCACCGACTCAAGCCCGTCTGCCCCGCCCTCAATGTTGAAGTAGGTGCTGAAGTCCTTTGTGTCGTCTGTATCAAAATCGCTTTCATCGACTTTCAGACCCGCATTCCAGGTAACATTCACATTCACGTCCTCGTAGTCGGAATCCGTGCTGCCGAGGAGGTCCTCCCAGTTCTGGTTTCCCGGCCATTCATTGTCCTGGACATGGGAATAGCGGTCCACGTTCAGCGCAGCATTGTCGAAGAAAATATTTGCCCCTGTGCCTGTCAAGGGAGTATCTGTATCCGTCTCATAGGCCTGCCACACACCGGGGCTGACCTCCTGGAAGTAAACCTCCTCGCCGTCTGCAAGACCGGAATTTTGCCCTCCTCCGTCCGGTATGATGAAAAAGCCCACCTGCTCGGGTGGATAACCTTCCACTGTTACAGGCCCAGAGGCAACCTTTACGTTCGCCCAGATGATTTCACCTGTTGTCGGGTTACCATCTCCATCCTTGATGTAATAGCCGTAACTGTTGTTATAGCCTGCAACGCCAACGTTCTGATACTCGGCGGTAAAGCTGTATGTTTCAGCACCAGACTCCGCGGTAACACTCGGCCCGTCATCACTGAAATAGATCTGATCACCTATGTCGGTGCTGTCCGTATCGATATCACCGTCACCGTCGGTCACGGTAACAACCGCACTGATCTTGCCTGTCAGGTCTACCGTTTCATCATGGCTACTGCCGCCCGTGGGGTTGGTAACAGACGCATACTGCGCTAAGCTCACCGTGCCGTCATCCGCATCTATGGCTACTGCAAAGGCAATAGCGCCGGACGGATCAGCCGTGTCCGTGCCATCTCCTGCCTCAGTGCCGATCCGACCAACTACCAGGTCCCCTGACTTGTACAGAAAGATCTGCGTACCGTCTGTCGTCTCAAGACCGGAATCAGTACCGTCCGCCGCAATAGAAAGCGATACAACAGTCGTGCCGCCTTCCTCGTCTGCACCGTAGCTCGAACCACTAGTATCAACCAGGCTATAGTAACCCTGCGCGTACTGCGCTGTCGTAAGATCACTTGATGTGCCCGTCAATCCACCGAACAGTGCACTTACCGCCGGATCGGTAGTGTCGTCATCCTGTACACCGTCAGTCTCATCAACCGTAACGGTACTGGGCACTTCTCCATCAATAAGTGGCGCCTCTACGATATCCGCTACCGGCATGTCGTCCGTTACCTGAAGCGTGACATCTACCGCCTGCAGGTCACCGTCTGCGTCCTGACCGGTTATGGATACCGTATCAAGCACGTCCGTCTGCTCGCCCTGGTCGTCCTGACCAAGAAGCATGTTGTCGAGAAGCGTGTAGGTATAGGTGCCGTTACTGTTCACCAGAAGTGAGGCCGCCGCACCCTCCCCTTCGGTTCCAAGAAAATTACCGTACTCATCCCAGTACACGGTCGTGTTCACATCAAAGCTCGCCTGACCAACGCTGAACCCTGTCGCGGAAGCAAATCCGTCCGCTCCCCAGCTCACGTTATCCACGATGGTCCCGTCAACAGAGGAAACTCCTCCGTCATCCTCATCTATGCCCCCTTCCATCTTCTCGTCTTCCACGGTAACCGTGTCGGAGCCGCCTTCCACATAAAGTTCGGGCATGTCGTCCGTTACCTGGAGCGTGACGTTTACCGCAGGGGCTTCATCACCGTCCGCGTCCTGACCAACAATAGCCACAGTGTCAAGCACGTCCGTCTGCTCGCCCTGGTCGTCCTGACCCATGAGCATGTTGTCCAAAAGGGTGTAGGTGTATGTGCCGTCGCTGTTTACTATAAGCGAGGCTGCAGGAGTCGGCAGCTGATCCACAACTTCCACGGACATCATTAAGGCCGGGCCCGTGGAGGAAGCCATCAGCCCCTCCCCCATGAAATTACCGTACTGATCCCAGTACACGGTGGTTCCGGCCTCAAAGCTCTGCTCACCGACCGTGAACTGAACCACGGAACCAAAATCATCGGCCCCCCAGTTCACGTTGTCTACTATGGTCCCATTTACTACTCCCAGCCCTCCGTCATCCTCATCATTTCCGCCGGTCATCTTCTCATCTTCCACGGTAACCGTGTCGCTTGATCCGCCGCCAACCGTGATCTCCCCGCCGATGACATTGAACACCCAGTTGCCGTCAGGAGAGGTAGAGGGATTACTGGTCGTTTCAAGCCCAAGCATGCCTGCCTGATCACCAGCCTGAGGAAGCTCGTAGTAATTAACCCCGTCCCCCGCGGTCCAGCCGGCCCTTGCAATCACACCGCCAAGTCCGTCCGTGCCGCCGCTTGCATCACCGGTCGTCCAGTCTATGTTCTCATAGCGGAACTCAAAGCCGAAATCGCCGTCCCCCTGATCAAAGATGCGCAACTGAAACCCGTTAACAAGGCTCGTATCCTGGCTATAAAATCCCACATCATCCCAGGTGATCGTGATCACACCGTTTACCTCGTCAAGGTCATACCAGACAAGGTTGCTTCCGGTGGAATTACCCCCGGGGGAGACATTTCCATCCGCTCCCCGTGTGTCGACATCCGCGAAGAAGGGCGCGATCATAGGATTAGAGGTCGCTCCGGTGATCGCGAAAGGGGTATAGGTGCCCATGGCACTTTCAAAGGTAATGTTACCGTTGTTGTTGATGTAAAAACCATTGTATGTCTGGCCGAAAAGGTTCATGCCGCCCGTGAAGATAGAGGTGACATCAATAAATCCGGTCGAACCGTCATCATTGGCCGCAAGGAAATTCTCTCCGAATCCATTGGGGCCGCCAAGGTTGTTCACCAGGACGTTTCCGCCTTCACCAGGTCCGGGAATACCCGTATAGGAAGAAGCCATAGCAACAACATCCTGGCCGTCCGGCTCTTCAGGCTCGCCTTCGTCTCCCAGCAGTTCAGGCGTGTCGTCATCAAATGTCACTGCCAGGGTGCCGTTTGCAGTATCGCCGTCACTGTCGCTCACCGTGTAGGTAAGTGTGGCGGTGGCGTCGTTTTCAGTATTATCGCCTTCCTCACCGTCCAAAGATTCGTGCAGCACGTTATCCAATAACGTAACAGTGTATTCACCTGTAAGCGGGTTTACCTGCACCTCAAAAAGGGGCGTATCCGCTCGATCACCATCTGATATAACGGCTGTAAGGGTGCTTGTGCCTGCATCCCAGCTGTAGGTGACTTCCTCCGTGCCTACCATGGCGGTCTGACCGTTCATACCGGCAAAACCGATAAAGCCCGGGCCGTCTCCTCCAAAGTCGTGCGCGAGCACACCGCTGAAGGTCGCTTCGTTTCCGTCATCATCAGGATCAACAACTTCATCCCCGATACCGCCTTCTATACCTCCTGCCAGACCTTCATCGTCAACCATGGCAAAGGACTCACCCGCAGTAGGCTGATCATCAATAGCATTCCCATCAAGCGGATCAACCGCATCACCCGTTAGCCCGGTCGTCTCGGCGCCGCTTCCGGGGGTGACCTCTTCTCCCGTCAGGTCAAAGCTCACAATCGGGTGGCCTCCGCCTGCCCCTGCTGCCCCGCCCGCAGCGGTTGCCTCAAGCTCTATCTCCTCTCCGCCTTCAAGAAGCGCCTGCTGGATCTGCTCGGCATCGGCTGTGGCCTCGGCCACATCTTCAGGAGCAACACCCGCGTACACATCCTCATCTATTACGATATCGCTCATCCTGCCGATATCAAGCTGCGTGGGGGGAGGTCCGTCAAGCATTATGGAAACGCTCCCGTCACCCTCGGTTATTATGCGGTCAAAGGCGAAGATCGGGCTGTTTACCGACAGGACCCTGGTAGCGCCGTCCTCGGATACGGCCTTTACCTTACCGTAGATGATAAATGCCTTGCCTACCGCCTGATTCGTACCGGATGCCTGCGTAGATGTCGTGTCTGCCATGATCAAATCTCCTTATATTGGATGGATTACATGCCTTTTTATCATTATTTGTGTTCAAGGATAATCTTGCCAACTATTTTAGTCTATTGTACCTTGGTACAGGTTTTATATATTTTTTGAAGAAAATCCTAAAGTAAAGGGTATTGTGCTGCTGTTTACGGAACAACAGAGGCGCGGGCTGTTTTATAATAAAGGCTGTATGTGACTTTTAAAGGGTGAAAGAAAAAAAGCTGTTTGCTACCGAAAGAGGTTTCATTAATAAATCAGTAGATATTACAATATACCTGACAAGAATATTTATGGGTGACAGTCCTGGAGAAATATGCCAAGACTATCACTTCCGGAAACATAGTCCCGCGGCCGGTGTCATGGAACGGGTGAAGAAACGGATAGAAGGCGATAAGCTGTTCAGGAAAAGGCGGATTAGATAAAATTGAAGTTGATGGGTAACAAAAGTCGAACGGAGATCCCCTTATGTTCCGGCGGATACTGGATTGTGCCAGCAGGCAAACCTCAAAAATCGCCTTTCTTGAAGAAATCCTGAAGATACTGATGGATTTTTCGGGGTGCGACTCAACCGCCTTTCTTATGCAGGACGGGAAGAAATACCACTGTTTCAAGTCCTATAAAAAAAGCGGGGACCCGTTCGATTTTGAAATCATAAATCTCATTCACGGGCAAAAGTCTCTTGAAGGGATGAAATATCTGAGAAAATGGGGCCGGGGCATTCCCGGTTTCCCCCCTTTTTTCCGTTACAGAGATGGGGGTTTGTGGGTAAACGATACATCTGAATTTTTGGATGAATGCCCTGACCCTGTTGTCGAGATTTTAAAGGAACTTATTCCTGCCGTATCATCATATCCTTCTGCGGCCCTTGTACCCATTGAAGCTGACGGCTCTCATGCCGGAATTTTACAACTGGGAAGCAGGAAGGCTTATCACTTCAAAGAGACTGAAACGGACAACTATAAAGGGATAATCGAAAGCATCGGCACTGCGTTGAAGGTCTGGCAGGTTCATTCAGCCCTTAATGAGCGAGTCAAGGAACTCACCTGCCACTACAATATACTGCAACTGTCCGATCAACCGGACAGGACCCTGGATGAAATTTTCAAAGGGGTTGTTGAGCTTCTTCCCCCTGCATGGCAATTCCCGGACGCTGCCACGGCCCGGATCGTATTTGACGGAGAGGTCTATGCATTGCCCGATTTTCAAAAGGCAAAAGACAGGCAATCATCCTATATAATCGTTAAGGGCAAAAAACGTGGGTTCATAGAGGTGGCATACACCGAAGATAAGCCTGAGCTGGATGAGGGCCCGTTTCTGAGGGAAGAAAGAGAGCTTATTGAAAGCGTTTCGAGAGAATTATCGCTGATCATCCTGAGAAGAGTAAGCGAAGAAGAAAAGAGCGAGCTGTTGGATCAGCTCAGACACGCCGATCGGTTGGCTATTATAGGCCAACTGGCCGCAGCCGTGGCTCATGAACTGAATGAACCACTGGCAAATATCCTGGGATTCTCTCAGCTTGCATTGAAATCGGAAGGAGTTCCCGAACAGACAAGGCAGGATATTGAGAAAATATCAGCCGCATCTCTTCATTCAAGAGAAATCATCAAAAAATTATTGGCGTTCGCACGACAGACACCCTCAAAAAAATCCCTTGTAAGCCTGAATCAGGTTGTAAAGGAAACACTCTATTTCCTTGATTCCAGATGCGCTAAGGAAGGCATCACCATGAAATTATCCCTCCACCCCGACATTCCGGATATCATCGCAAACGCGGGACAGCTCATGCAGGTCCTGACAAATCTGGTGGTAAATTCCATGCAGGCGATGCCCGAAGGCGGCAATCTCACCATCAGCACCCTTAACAAGGGGGATTATGTTATTCTTGCCGTGGAAGACACGGGAATCGGCATGAGCGAGGATGTCAAGGAAAAGATTTTCACGCCTTTTTTTACAAACAAAGTCGCCGGGCAGGGAACAGGCCTGGGGCTGCCGGTCGTCCATGACATCATAATGGCCCATGGAGGAAGGATGAAAGTGGAAAGCGATGTCGGTCAAGGAACAAGTTTTGAGATCCGTCTGCCGGTCAACCGGCCGGAAAGGACCAGGACAGATGATTAACGACCCTTCTTCAATGAATATGGAATGCATTCTAGTCGTGGATGACGCCCCCGGCACTCTAGAGATCATCCGTCGAAATCTGACCTCAAAAGGATACCGTGTCTTTACCGCAGGCAACGTGGCGGAGGCGGTCAGTATCCTTGACACGACGATAATGGATCTGGTTGTTACCGATTTGAAGATGCCGGGAGCCGACGGATTCGATCTTTTAAGACATGTAAGGGAAAACTTCAAAGATATTGAAGTGGTTATGATAACCGGTTTTCCCAGCATCGAGGGGGCGGTCAGGGCCGTAAAGATAGGCGCGGAAGAATACCTGCCGAAACCCTTTACCGATGAAGAGCTCTTTTCCACGGTCACTCATGCATTGCAAAAACTGCGGGAGAGAAGAAATGCCCGCAATAAAACCACACCCTTTGACCATTATGGAATAATCGGGGAGTCAAAGGCGATGCGCAGTGTCTTCAGATTCATAAGAAGGGCATCTGAGACATCGGCGACAGTGCTTATATGCGGTGAAAGCGGCACCGGGAAAGAGGTCGTGGCACGGGCAATACATTACAACGGCAAAAGGGCCGCCGCACCTTTTGTTCCTGTTAACTGCGGGGCGATTCCGGAAAATCTGCTCGAAAGCGAGCTCTTCGGCTATGTAAAGGGCGCCTTTACAGGGGCTGTAGAATCGCGTGCCGGTTTTTTTCAAATCTCCGATAAAGGCACGATATTTCTGGATGAAATCAGTGAAGCAAGCCTTCCAATGCAGGTCAAACTCCTCAGGGTGCTTCAGGATAAAGAGATATTCATGCTGGGCTCCAGCCGGTTGGCCAAGGTGGATGTCAGGGTTATGGCCGCCACAAACAGGAATCTCACCGAGCTGGTCAAAAAACGTGCCTTCAGGGAAGACCTGTTCTATCGCCTGAATGTGGTCACAATCGACATACCCCCTTTGAGGCAGAGGAGGGAAGACATAGCACCTTTAGCCCATCATATGATCGGCAAATTTGCAAAGGAATTCGATAAAGAGCCGCCCCATATCTCAGATGAGGCTTTCAAGGCCCTTGAGACATATCAATGGCCTGGAAATGTCAGGGAATTGGAGAATATTATCCAGCGCCTGGTGGTCATGACGGAAGGCCATAAAATAGAGGTCTCGGACCTCCCCTCTTTAATGCGCTTTTCCGCCCCGAACTGCTCAAGCCTGGATCGTTCCCTGAAGGAGGTTGAAACAGGGTACATTCGAAATGTCCTGGAAAGCGTTGACGGAAACAAGACACAGGCGGCAAGGATACTGGGCATAGACCGCAAGACCCTTCGGGAAAAACTTAAGTCATCCGAAACAGGCGCTGCTTGACCGGCTTAAACCGGGTAATTTCTCCTCAGCGGGACAAAACTCCCCATGTTAGCGGAAGCCTCCCTATACCGCAAAAGGACTCCCAAGGGCTCCCCTTTCCCACATCTTTTCCCCATTAACCAACCGTTGTTACACCTTTTTTTTGCACCTTTTTTTTCTGATTCAAAAGAAATCAGGGAACAATCCGTTATTTCAGCTAATTAGCACGCAAATTGCATTTCCTTTTCAATAGATGAAAAGACATTGCAACAATTTTCAAACCATGATTCATGGAGATGAAAATTATGACGTCCTTGACTAAAAAAAAGCCCTGCCCCACCGAGCAGCCCAGTGGACTCTGTTTAACTTGCAACAAATTCCCAACATGTGTCTATCCAAAAAATTCGCTTAGACCTGTCTTGTTCTGCGATGAATTTGAAGGCTATGAAGACTTCCCGCCTCAGCCTGTGCGCATAATTTCGCCCTCCCGCCCTGTCGTCTCCAGTGACACTGAAGATCAAGAGGACAGCTCATTACCGCTGCTGGGACTTTGCCGGATCTGTGAAAGGCGCCATGAATGCACATATCCCAAACCGGAAGGGGGCGTGTGGCACTGCGAAGAGTACCTGTAACAATAAAAAGGCCCGGTCTTTGTCCTGTATAAAAGATCTATTTCAAAAGGAGCGGCATGTCAGAAGAGCGTATACTGGATATCATCAACAGGCATGAAGGGCAGCTTGGGGGCCTGATAAGCGTACTCCAGGATATTCAAAACGAATACAGCTATCTTCCTGAAAAAGCATTGAGGCTCGTGGCGGACAAGACAGGCTCCTCGCTGGTAGATATTTACGGTGTGGCTACCTTTTACAGGTCCTTCAGCCTGAAGCAGAGGGGCAAGCACCTCATATCGGTCTGCACGGGAACCGCATGCCACGTGCGGGGGTCCGCGAATATCCTGGATGAATTCGAGCAACGCTTGGGAATAAAGGCTGGAGAGACAACTTCGGACAAACTGATTACCCTGCAAACCGTGAATTGTCTCGGGGCGTGTGCCCTCGGTCCTATCGTGGTCGTTGACGGTCATTACTTTTCCGATGTCAAGCGGCCGATGGTGAAGCAGATCATAAAATCTGCAAAAAGCGGCCTCGACCGGGTGGATATCGAGACAGATGAACGGATCTTTCCTGTCGACGTGAGCTGTCCAAGATGCAACCGCAGTCTTATAGACAGAAAGGTATATATCGAAGGGTACCCGTCCATACTGGTTATGGTCTCGTTCGGGGAAAGGCATGGCTGGCTGAGGCTTTCAAGCCTGTATGGGAGTTATTCGGTGGAGCATGAGCATGAAATACCGCCAAAAGAGGTCGTTCACTTCTTCTGCCCCTACTGTAATGGGGAACTGGCCGGGGTTTCGATCTGCGCATCCTGCGGCGCGCCAATGGTACCTATGATCGTCAAAGGGGGAGGCACGGTGCATATCTGTTCCCGCCGGGGTTGCAAAGGGCACATGCTCAACTTGAGCAAAGTCGCTTTTTAAAAGCACCCCGGTCCTTTGGCTTTGATCGGGACGGAGGATATATTTCAGGTCAATCGATGAGAAGACTTACATCCATAGAAGATTTCGAGGCCCTGCAGAACAGGTTGAAAGCCGAGCGGGACGATGGTTTACCCACGATTATCATCCCGTCAGGCACATGCGGCCAGGCCAGCGGCGCAAACGACCTGATTCGGGTGGCAAAACGGGAGATACTTCAGAGAAAATTGACCCGCAGGGTCAACCTGAGAATCACCGGTTGCCACGGATTCTGCCAGATGGAGCCCTCCGTACTGGTGGAACCTGAAGGCACCTTTTATCCAAAAACAGACATGAAAGGAATGAAGAGGATAATTGATGCGGTTATAAACGGGAAGATCTTGGAAGATCTGCTATTCAAAGACCCGGATACCGGAATGCCGATCCAACGTCAACAGGATCTGCCGTTTTTCAAAAGGCAGGTCCGGACCATCATGAGCCATAATGAGAAAGTCGACCCTCTTCATGTCAACGACTACATAGGCTCAGGAAGATACTCGGCCCTGGCCGAGGTCCTGAAAAAGGGAGACCCCGGCTGGACAATCGAAGAGGTCAAAATCAGCGGGCTGCGCGGACGCGGCGGGGCGGGTTTTCCCACAGGCCTCAAATGGGAACTGCTGGCAGGGCAAAATCACGATCCCGGGAAATTTCTGGTCTGCAATGCGGATGAAGGCGATCCGGGCGCCTATATGGATCGCAGCGTTTTAGAGGGAAACCCCCACGCTATTATCGAGGGGATGATCATAGGCGCCTATGCGACCGGTGCAACAGGGGGAGTGATTTATGTCCGGAACGAATACCCTCTTGCCATAAAACATCTTATCATAGCCCTTAGGCAGGCCGTAGAGACAGGACTGCTTGGAGATAACATCCTGGGAACCGGTTTTTCTTTTCATATCCATATGGTCAGGGGGGCGGGCGCCTTCGTATGCGGAGAGGAGACAGCCCTGATCAGTTCAATAGAGGGGAAAATGGGCGAACCCAGACAGCGTCCGCCTTTTCCCGTGCAAAAGGGAATAAACGGGAAACCGACAGCCATAAATAACGTTGAGACATGGGCAAACATACCGGTCATCTTCGACCGGGGAGGTCGTGAATTCTCCAAGACAGGGGTAGAGAATAACTCAGGCACCAAAATTTTCAGCCTCGTAGGCAAGGTCAAATACACGGGGCTGGTGGAAGTGCCGATGGGCATGAAGATTAAAGACATAGTCTACGAGATCGGAGGAGGGCCGTCGGGAAAAGCAGGAATAAAGGCGGTCCAGACCGGGGGGCCTTCGGGCGGTTGCATACCGGCCCATCTTTTCGACCTCCCCATTGATTACGACAGTCTCAAAGGGGTCGGATCGATCATGGGCTCGGGCGGCATGATCGTCATGGACGAAAAAACCTGTATGGTGGACATGGCGAAATATTTCATGAGCTTTCTGAAGGATGAGTCATGCGGCAAATGTTTTGTGTGCCGCAAGGGTATCCAGCGAATGCATGAGATCCTGGATGACATCTCGCAAGGCAAAGCCACAATGCTGCATCTGGACCTGCTGGAAGAGTTGGCACAGGTGGTAAAAGACGCAAGCATGTGCGGCCTTGGCCAGACAGCCCCCAATCCTGTCCTGTCCACCCTCAGATACTACCGTGATGAATATGTCGCCCATATCAAGGAGAGACGCTGCCCGGCCGGTTCCTGCAAGTCCCTGATCACATATTCAATAAACGAACTCTGCACTGGCTGTCATCTCTGCAGCGGGGCATGCCCTGCAGATGCCGTTACCGGCAACAAAAAAGAGGCGCACTCCATTGACCCGGCCAAATGTGTCAGGTGCGGCGCCTGCATGAGCGTCTGCAAATTCGATGCTATAGAGGTTGTTTAACGACCCGGGAAAAGCCTTCTATTGAAACAGGCTCGACCCCGGGAGTTGAGGATTTCGAATTATGATAAAAATGAGCATCAACCGTTTACCCGTTTCAGTGGAAGAGGGAACGACCATTCTGGAGGCTGCAAAATCCGTGGGTTTTCCGATCCCGACCCTCTGCTACATGGAAGGCCTGTCCCCGTATGGTGCGTGTCGGCTCTGCGTGGTGGAAATCGGAGAAGGGCCCGGTTCCAGGCTGGTATCCTCATGTACTTATCCGGCAGAAGAGGGGCTCAAGGTTCGAACCGCCTCAACCCGAGTACTCAAGGCAAGAAGGATGATACTGGAGCTTCTCCTTGCCTCCTGTCCTCAGTCGAAGACCATTCAGGACCTTGCTTCGGCCCATGGAATCAGGCAGCAGCGATTCAGGCAGGAATATGAAGACTGCATCCTGTGCGGATTATGCGTGCGCATGTGTGAAGAGCAGATGAGGGCCAAGGCCATCGGTTTCAGGGGCAGAGGAGAGAACCGGAGCATAGGCACCCCTTTTGATGTCCAGTCGGAAACCTGCAGGTTCTGCGGCGGGTGCATGTATGTATGCCCGGCCTGCCAGTTGAGATGCACGTACACTGAACCGGAAAAGGCTATTTGCGGGGGCTGTGAAAACCTCAGGCCTCCATGCATCGAAAAGGAACCCTTTGACGATATGATGTGCTACATGGACCCCTGTGTGGCCTGCGAGATACGGAAGGACTAATTAAGAAAGGAGAACGGCGACATGTCACTTTCAAAAATAAACGCCTCTGCCGCTACATTGACCAAAAACAGGACTGAAGGATCCATAGTACCCTCTTCAGGCATGTGCGTGACATGCGTGGATGGCTGTATAGGCATGTGCGAAATAGGAAAGTCCGCCTACCGGGGTCATGAGGTGATTTATCCCCAGCCCTTTGGGGTCATAACCACTGCTGGAGAAAAAGATTACCCGGTGGATTACTCCCATTTTAATATCATGGGTAGCACGGTCGGGGCCCACGGCATAGAAGAAGACAGTGACAGGGCCATATTCCCATCGGTAAACCTTGAAGTGGTTATCGGCCATGACAAAGGCCTGAAATTTCGTTACCCCTGGATCATTCCGGGAATCGGTTCAACCAATATCGCCAAACAGAACTGGGATGGGCTGGCAATAGGATCGGCACTGGCGGGGACAGGTCTCACGATAGGTGAAAACGTCGCAGGCATGGACCAGGGCTGTAAGATAAAGCATGGGCGCGTAGTAGACACGGTGGACCTCAAAAGAAGGGTGAAGCTCTACCAGAATCACCAGCGCGACGGCTACGGGGCGATCATTCTTCAGGCCAACATAGAGGATACACGTCTGGAGGCGCAGGAATATGCCATAGAAAACCTGGGCATTGAGTGTGTCGAGCTGAAATGGGGTCAGGGAGCGAAAAGCATAGGGGGTGAGGTAAAGATCCGGGACCTGAAAAAGGCCCAAATGCTTCATGACCGTGGTTATATAGTAATTCCCGACCCGAAAGATCCGGTGGTGATCAGGGCCTTTGAGCGGGGGGCGTTCAAGGAGTTTGAAAGACACTCGCGGGTCGGGATGGTAACCGAAGAGGCATTCGCCAAACGCATCGAGGAACTGAGAAAAGCGGGTGCCCGTTATATATCTTTAAAAACAGGCGCTTATCGGCCTTCTGATCTTGCAAGGGCTCTTGCATATTCTTCCAAGTACGGGTTGGATTATCTTACCGTCGACGGTGCGGGCGGAGGCACGGGCATGAGCCCCTGGCGTATGATGAATGAATGGGGAATTCCCCCCGTATACCTCCACTCACTCCTTTTCAGCTACGCGGAAAAACTTTCAGCAAAAGACAGATATGTGCCTCCCCTGGTGTTGGCAGGTGGATTTACCCTTGAGGATCATATCTTCAAGGGCCTGGCCCTCGCGTCACCTTACGTCAAAATGATAGGCATGGCCAGGAGCCCGATTGCCGCAGCTATGGTAGGAAAGACTATCGGCCAGGCCATCGACGCCCATCAGCTTCCCGTTTATGTGGAACGTTTCGGCAGCTCAAAGGATGAAATTTTTGTCACATCCCCTTCACTGCGCAAAGAATTGGGTGACAAGGAATTCGAGAATCTGCCGGCCGGCGCCATAGGTCTTTATACCTATTATGAAAGGCTTGCCCATGGATTGCGTCAACTCATGGCAGGTTCAAGAAAGTTTTCCCTTGATCAGGTCAACAGGCATGATATCGCGGCATTGACGGAGGAGGCCGCCAATATAAGCGGGATCAGGTATATCATGGATGTGGACAGGGAGATGATTGAGGATATCCTTGGATGTTAGTTTAATGCCGGTAAGATACGGTGCGTCATCCTTGCTCCGGCTATGTTTGCCATGCATCTAATGGAAATATTAAAAAACTTCACCGCGCAAGAAAAAAGGCCCGGGTTATCGTAACCGGCGATGTCTGCCCAAAAGGGGCTTCAGGCGTAGTCCGGCTCCAGCCTGTTTTGAAGTGAATATCGCTCAAAAAACTCTATAAGCTCCTGCTTGATAAGATCCGCCTTTTCAAGCGCGTTCAGGTATTCATCCTTTAACAGGGTAATTTTATCCATATTCTTCAGGAACTCCTCGCGGAACGCGTCCTTTTTTTCCATACCCCTTTCGTATTCATCCCTGAGAGAATTCAAACCGTCTTTCAATGCAATCAGGTACTCCTCTTTAAGGGTGACGAGTCTCTCAACTGCCTTTTCATATTCACCACGCAGGCTGCACACGCTGTTTTCCCTGGCGCAGAGATATTGCTCCTTGAGTTCCTTAAGCAGCTCCTTTACCGATATTATCTTATCGACCCTGTAGGCATTGCTTCCTGCAAAGGCGAAGCCTTTATCCAGCACCCCCTTTCTGGCATTATCGAGCGCAAGTGAAATACAGTAGGGAGCGGTCTTTATGTCGCAGCTCTTGAGACACCGCCACGCGCACTTGTGGGATTGTCTTTTGCCGGAGGCCACATCCCTCAAAAAATCGTTCTCTATGGCCCTGCCTGGCATGCCCACAGGACTCTTTATGATCTTTATGTCGCCCTTACTGCATGACACATACGACTCCTTGAACCTTATATCCGCATCGCACTCATGGGTTGCAACAAACCTTGTCCCCATCTGAACACCCTTTGCACCCAGCTTTAGGGCGTTGTAGATATCAGCACCGGTAAAAATGCCCCCCGCGGCGATTACGGGGATTGTCCTGCGCCAATCATCCTCGTATTTCTTTATCTCGGCAACTACCCCTGGAAGGATATTTTCAAGGGCGAAATCGGCATCATCGATCTGATCCTCTTTAAAGCCCAGGTGACCTCCCGCCTTGGGCCCTTCCACAACGACCGCGTCCGGGATGTCTGAATATTTTTTCGCCCAGGATCTGAATATAAGGCCTGCCGCCCTTACGGAACTCACGATAGGCACTACCTTGACACCGGCCGATCTCAGGTCGGCAACAGGAATTCCCTTTATCGGGAGTCCGGCCCCGAGGAATACCATATCCACCTTTTCTTCTATCGCGACCCTTAAAAGGGAACTGAAATCATTGACCGCCACCATGATGTTGACGCCGATAATACCGGAGGTGTTTTCTCTTGCCTTTCTAATCTCCCTTCTGAGGGCGATGGCATTGGCGTCCCTGTTTTTCGCATAATATTCAGGATCAAGCATACCTATGGAATTGGCTGCAATAATACCGATCCCTCCTTCATTTGCGACCGCTGAGGCGAGGCCTGAAAGGGATATTCCGACCCCCATTCCACCCTGTATGATCGGCAGCCTTGACACTGTATCACCGATCCTCAATTTGGGCATTGTGAGCCATCCGATCCTAGAGATATCAAATTTAGGCCATTCTATGTTATTAAAGCATATCTTGGGAAGCTGGAACTTGGGAAATTTAATGAAATCCACGCGGATAATTCTCCTTTTTTGAAAATCCTGGCAGAGACCCTCATTTTCTTAAGCCTATAAAAGTTAGGACAATCAGGGATGGATGTCAAGGAATTACAAAGGAATGGGACATTGACGCAGGATGTAATTACTTGAATTTCACCCCCCTGTTATGCTAATTATTCTCCTATAAATAAATGCCGCTCAAGGAACCGGGCACGGAGTGAGCCGACTCCAAAATCTCAGTTATTTCTGATTTTGGAGCATTATAGGCATTTATCCTGCTTCACTCAGAAACAGACATTTTCATGGCCTGTCTTTTAAAACCGGATTTCCTATAATGGAATGAATATTGTTTGCCCTTTATCGTCTATATCACGCTAAACAGTGTAAAGGTGTTTATCCACCTTTTGAGGCTTTTAAGTAAAAGGAGATTTCCGAGTGGGTCTTAAATGGTTTTTTTTCCAGTCTCTCGGCGGCCTTGGACTCTTTATTTTCGGTATGAAGATAATGTCCGAGGGGTTACAAAGGATCGCAGGGAAAAAGATGCGCCAGATACTTGGCTTTGTATCCAACAATCGTGTTGTAGGATGCACGGTAGGGGCACTCGTAACAAGTGTCATACAGAGTTCAAGCGCCACCACCGTGATGCTGGTGAGCTTCGTGGATGCAGGCCTCATGTCGCTGCGTCAGGCCATCGGAGTGATCCTGGGTGCCAACATCGGTACGACTGTCACGGCCCAGCTCATTGCCTTCAATATCACGCGTTATGCATTACCCGCCATTGCCTTGGGAGTCGCACTAAAGTTTTTCATAGGTCGGAGAAAATGGATCTACATGGGAGACGTGCTCCTGGGATTCGGACTCGTCTTTTTTGGTCTTGCTACCATGAAAAGCGGGTTCGCTCCTCTGAAAGACCATGAACTTTTCATCTCCTTTTTTACCAATTTCAGTGCCGCCAGCATGCCGGGGATAATAATGTGTGTGTTTGCCGGGGCGATTCTCACCATGATACTCCAGAGTTCAAGCGCCACGGTCGGAATTACCATGGCACTGGCAAGCCAGGGGCTTATCGATTTCAGTGCCAGCGTGGCCCTTATCCTGGGAGAAAATATCGGTACTACAATCACCGCCCAACTGGCCGCCCTAGGGGCGAATCTTAACGCCAGGCGCACCGCCAATGCCCATACCCTGTTCAATGTATTCGGGGTTTGCCTGATGGTTCTTTTCTTTCCCCTGTTCATCAAACTGGTGATGTTTTCGACATCTTCGCTGCTCCAGACAGGCCCCCCGGATCTCATAGTATCAGGAGAAAAGCCCAACATTTTGCGTTACATAGCCAACTCTCACACTCTCTTCAATGTGGTTAACGCCATTTTCTTTCTTGCAATACTTCCCTTTCTCATACGAGTGACCATCTGGCTTTCACCGAAACCGAAGGGGGAAGACAGGCTGGCAGATCTTCACCATGTCAACTATATCGACTACAAATTCATCAATACCTCCCCGGTTGCCCTTACTCAGGCAAGGGCTGAAATCGAGCGGATGGCCGAGGTTGTTCTTCTGATGTATGACGATGTGATCATGTCGATCAAACAGAGGAGATTCAAGCAGCTCTCCAAGTGGAAAAAGAGGGAGGAGGATATCGACAACCTCCAGAGGGAAATCATAGCCTTTCTCGTCAAGGTGATGCAGGGCTCAATCACCCCTGATGAGTCAAAAGAGGTTGCCTCGCTCATGAGGATGGCAAACAATCTTGAAAGAACCGGAGACGCCATAGAAAACATAGCCTACCTGGGTGAGGAACTGATCGGTCAGGACCTCCATTTCTCTGAAGGGGGAAGCAGGGATTTTGATACCATCTCCAATGAAGTACGAAAATTTCTCTGCCTCATAAGGGATTCGATTCCAAAAGATTCCGGAGACATATTAGCTATCGGGGACAAATTTGAAAACAATATCGACTTGATGCGCGAGGAGATGAAGGGGAATAACATAGTGCGCCTTCAAAGCGCAACCTGCACGGTAGATCCGGGACTGATCTTTGTCGACATGTTAAGTGCCTTTGAAAAAATAGGCGATTTCTGCTTCAATGTGGCCCAGGCGATCGCGGGGGTCAAGTGAACAGATTGAAACCTTGAATCCTATGGGATCACAAACACTCAGCAAGAAATGCCCGTTCTTTTCTGCCTATATTACAGCGCTTCTTTTAGTACTTTACATCATAGGTAAACAGGTATTTTTCACCCTTTTCGATCGGTTCAAAGCTCGCCCCTATTCTTTCCGCCATCCTGATGAGACCCTTGTTGCCGGGAAGAAACCGCGCCCACAGCCTTTTAAGACCCTGTTTTTTCGCCATCTCTATCCCTATATCCACCAGAAGGGTTGCAACCCCATGCCTCTGCCAGGGATCACCCACAACGACAACCCATTCGGCCTCTTCTCCGTCCGGATTTCCCGTGAACCTGGTCAAACCAACCATCAGGGGGCGCTCCCCTGATCGATCAATCGCTACCATTGCAAGATCCCTGTCGTAGTCTATCTGGGTGAACCTTGCCAGCACCTCCGGTCCGAGAGTCTTCACATTGGCCAGGAAGCGGTTGCAGATTGTCTCCTCACTCATATTTTCAAACAGCTCAACGAGCATCGGCCCGTCCTCAGGCCTGATAGGCCTGATAAAAAGCTTCAGGCCCGTTCGTGTTTCAGCCTCCATTTCGTACTGATACGGATAAGAGCTGATTGCCAGATGCATTGGAGCCGGTTTATCATTAGGTTTTATCACAACCCTCGCATCTACCGCATAGGCATCATTTTTCGTCATTATAAGAGGGTTTATATCCAGTTCGGCGATTTCGGGCAAATCCGTCACAAGCTGGGAAATCCTCACCAATATCTCCTCAAGCAGTTCCAGGTTGACTCCCGGCTGCCCCCTGTAGCCCCTGAGCAGTCGGTAGACCTTGGTCTCCTCCATTATCCTTCTTGCAAGAAGACGGTTGAGCGGCGGAAGACCAATGGCCCTGTCCTTGAGCAGTTCCGTCATTACCCCTCCCATACCGAAGAGGATTACAGGTCCGAAGTCGGGGTCCTGTTTTGATCCGACTATTACTTCATAACCCTTCTCCTTAATCATCTCCTGAATAGTGACCCCTCCAAAATCGGCATCAGGATCATACGTCTTTACAGATGCCTCGATTTCTTCAAAGGCATCGATTACCTCGTCGGCGTTACGCAAATCCAGTCTTATGCCGCCTGCATCCGATTTATGGGTTATACTGTTTGAATGTACCTTTGCCACCACCGGATAACCCATGTTGTGGGCAAACTGAACCGCCTTAAGGGCCGTTGTAGCAACGATAGTCCTGTTAATGGGTATTCCGTAAGAGCTGAGAAGAGATTTCGACTCCATCTCGGTCAGAAGCCCCCTTTTCTTTTCAAGTGCCCTTTCAACGATTGTCCTGGCGCCCAGTCTGTCGTAAACGATCTCTTTTGAAAGCTCTTTGGGAATCTCCTGAAGAAGTTTCAGGTTCCGCTCGTAATTATAGAGATAGTAAAACGCGCGGATGGCCCCTTCCGGCGATGGATAGGTGGGTATTCCCTGATCATTAAGATATTTCCGGCCCGGTTCCACTTCAAGCCCCCCCAGAAGGACCGCGAAAACAGCGCAGTCCCTTCCGGCCAGTGTGCCGGCAAGCTCTCTGGCTATCTTTTCCGAGGGATAGTTTCCAACAGGAGGAGTCATAAAGAGGATGGCATCGAATTCCTCCGCCTTTATGCATATCTCTCCGACACTCTTAAGCATCTCAATGGTTGCCGAACCTGTAAGATCTATAGGATTTCCATGACTCCAGAACGAGGGCGCCACCTTGTTTATCTTTTCAATTGTATCAGGCCTCAGAGGTGCCGGTTCCATATCGTATCTTGCAAGGTAGTCGGCGGCCATGACCCCCGGGCCGCCTGCCGTGGTTATTATGGCGAGATTGGGCCCCATCGGCTTCGGTTGTTTTGCCATGAGCTCAGCACATCCGAAAAGATCTTCCAGGGTCTCGACCCTTACTATGCCCGCCCGCTTGAACGCCGCATCATAAACGGCATCAGCTCCCGCAAGAGATCCAGTATGCGACTGCGCCGCCTTTGCGCCGGCATCAGACCTCCCACTCTTGAGAACCACTATCGGTTTTATACGGCTCACGGCGCGAGCGGCGCTCAGAAATCCCCTGGGCTCCACGACTCCCTCAATATAAAGCAGAATGCTGCTGACTTTCGGATCAAGCCCCAGGTAATCTATAAGGTCCCCGAAATTCACATCCAGCATTGAACCTATGCTTATAAAATGGCTGAAGCCGATCTTTTCCTTGGCCGCAAAATCGAGCACGCTTGCGCAGACAGCACCGCTCTGAGATATAAAAGCGAGGCTGCCCGAAAGAGGCATGCTATGGACAAAGCTGGCATTCAGGTTGGAGGCCTCGGCCACTACCCCCATGCAGTTAGGCCCTACCACCCTTATACCGCCTTGATGAGCTATCTCTTTTATCCTTTTCTCGATCAGGGCGCCTTCACGCCCCACCTCTTTTCCACCGGCCGAGATTATAACCGCACCGCCCACACCACATTGAGCGCATTCCTCCATGATATCCGGGACAGTGGCAATCGGGGTACATATGACCGCCAGATCAACAGGCTCTTCCAGGGAACTCAGTGTGGGAAAGGTCCTCATGCCTAGGATCTCTCTTTTTTTAGGGTTGATCGGGTACACGCTTCCCTCAAAGACTTTGAGATTCTCTATTACCGACCTTCCTATGGCCCCTTCCCTGTCGGTTGCGCCTATAACCGCTACCGATTCCGGTTTCAATATCTTTTCTATGTTATAAAGACTCATATGCAATACCTCATATTAAGATGCCAAAAGGGCTCTATCCGGAATTTTTCCGGTTACCTGCTTCTAGAGAACCCCCTATAAACTTAATCAGTTGATTTTCCCATTTTTTTATTTGGCTCAAGAGACTTTCAACCCAAAGACTCAATCAAGACGGTCAAAAAGCTTCTGCATCTCCTTTTTGAGGCTCTCAGGTACCGCATCAAGCCTTTCCCTGGACAGCTCAACATACTCACCTGAGGCCCTGGCAAGTATAACTTCATCCTCGGTTGTTATTTCAGCCCCAGCCCTTATTGCATTTCTTTCTTTTCCATTTCTGAGAAACCCTTTCACCCTTAAAGGACTTCCAATAGGGACAGGCCTGACATACTTGACCTCCATCTTTCTTGTAACAAAAAACACCCTTTTAAAATATATCACGGCCCACGACATTATTTCATCCAGCAGGGCGGAGATTATTCCGCCGTGGGCCATATTTTCCCATCCCTCGTAATATTTCTTAAGCGTGACATCGGAACATATTTCATCGCCGCATCGGTAGAAATGCATGTCAAGACCAATAGGATTGGCCGTACCGCAGGCAAAGCAACCGTAACCTTCAAGTTTTTCTATCGGTATCCTTTCTTTTTCATGCATAACCTAATCTCCAATAATATCGGGAATATGCAAAACCTAATTGAAAAATATCGTAAACCAGGTCATTTCATAATCCCACTGTCCGAGCACCTCAAAGCCGTATCTTTGCACCAGGGATAACACCTGTCTCGAGTCACTTCGCATGAGACCTGAAAGGATATACGCCCTGTCCTGCCTGAAGGTCTCATCCTCGATCAGTTTGATTAGGACTTCATAGTGCAGGTTGGCTAACACAAGATCCGACCTTTCAGATCTGAATTCCTCGGCAGATGCCTCAATAACCTTCACTTTTCTCCCGAGACCGTTTAGTTTTACATTTCTCTTTGCGGTCTTTACGCACAGAGGATTTATATCTACTGCAAGAGCCGTTTCCGCCCCGAGAAGTGCCGCCGCAATTGCCAAGACACCGGTACCTGTTCCAAAATCGATTACATTTTCGAATCTATTTTCTTTATAAGCCAGGCATACCGCCTCAAGGCAGTGCTTCGTTGTAGGGTGAAGACCGTTACCGAATACCAGACCCGGGTCGAGAATCAGAGAAATCAGCCCCGCTTCCGTGGCATCATCGACCCATGGAGGAGAAATAATGAACCGCCCGAGCCTCAATCTTTCCGGGATAAGGCCCTGCCACTGTTCATAGGAAAAATCATACTTATCCAGGATAACCAGTTCCGGGTGAATCTGTCTCAGCTTTTGAATTTCTTCATCCGCCGGTCTTGAAAAAAAGAGAAAATTGTCACCCTCTTCAACCCAGTTTCCCATGAAGCTGCCGCCTAGGATACCCTCGTCCGATTCTCCGACCCGACCCTCCACAAGATAAATATACAGATCGTTGCCGGGTCTTTCGCAATGCTTCAAGGTCCCGGGGTCATCCTGGCCTTTAATATTCACCTGATCTTGCCGTATCAATTTCATATATTCTTGTACCATTTGAGCCGGACAAAGTCATTGTATCTTGAAATCTCACCTTCCGGAGGCGAAATCCACCCAAAAACATGCAAGCCTTGTTCACAGTTTCTAATCCGAAACAAGGCCTGGCCCCTCTGCCTCTACACGCCTTTCCGATAAAGGCTATCATATCATTGGCCGATATCTCAAAGAAATAGTGTCCGTATCCCGGCCTTCCCAGACCGGCCACCAGCCGCATCCCCGGAAGGTCTCTCCAGAAACGGATCGTCATATCCATATCGGCCGTGACCATTGCGGGGTGATTTATACCCGTATATCTTACCATATTCATCTCCTTTCATATCCCTTCATATAAGAATAAAAAAGTTCATTCCCCACCCCTAGACAGGCTCGGAAGGGCCGAAAGCATAAGGCAATGCATTTGTTACTTATTACTGTGTCGCCTAAATTTTAACTTCCCAAGGACACATCGATATTAACATACCGAGGCGCTAAATTCCTGGGCCTGAACGGTCCTGATTCTTTCCACCCGGCCGGGCAGACTTTTTGACTTTCAAAATATAATGGTTATCAAACAGTAATACCTATAATCCTTAATTTAGGTGCTGATCATGAAAATATTTTACGTTTTTATATCTTTTTCCATTCTTCTTTTATCACTTTTATTTTTTCAACCATATGTAACAGGATCGGGAAAAGCCATGGAAAAAACAGATAAAAATCTTGAAAAAGCTACCTTAGCCGGCGGCTGCTTCTGGTGCGTTGAGTCGGACCTTGAAAAAGTTGAAGGCGTCAAAGAGGTCATATCCGGCTATACGGGAGGAAACAGGGAAAACCCCACATACGAAGAGGTTTCATCAGGAACAACCGGCCATATAGAGGCGGTCCAGGTTATCTATGATCCAAAGGTTATCACCTATGAAAAGGTCCTCGATATCTTCTGGAAACATATAGACCCAACCGATCCGGGGGGGCAGTTCGTGGACAGGGGCTCTCAATACCGAAGCGCAATATTCTATCACGATGAAGAACAAAAACAGAGAGCGGAAGACTCTAAAAAAGGGCTTCAAGATTCAGGTATATTTCAAAAACCGATCGCAACCGAGATCCTGCCGCTTCTGGCATTTTACAGGGCCGAGGATTACCACCAGAACTATTATAAGAAAAATCCGATTCGCTATAAATTTTACCGGTTCAATTCCGGTAGAGATCAGTTTTTGAAAAAAACATGGAAAGGCATTGATTTGCCCAATCAAAGCTCGGCAAAAAACAGGTATAAAAGACCTGATAAAAAAGAAATCAGGAGAATGCTGAATCCGGTTCAATACGACGTAACCCAGAATGACGGCACTGAACCCCCTTTTAAAAATGAATACTGGGACAATAAAAAGGAGGGCATATATGTGGACATAGTCAGCGGTGAGCCGCTTTTCAGCTCCCTCGACAAATTTGAGTCAGCCACTGGATGGCCCAGCTTTACAAGGCCCCTTGATCCCAAAAACACCGTTCAGAAACAGGATAAAAGCCTTTTCATGACACGCACCGAGGTCAGGAGCAGATATGCTGATTCCCATCTGGGGCATGTATTCAATGACGGACCGCAGCCGACCGGCCTGCGCTACTGTATAAACTCGGCCTCCCTCAGATTCATTGCCCTGGAGGATCTTGAAAAGGAAGGATACGGCAGCTATTTGAAGCTATTTGAAAAGGCTCCTTGAATCCCGGGAGATCTGCCTCATCCTCAAAAACTTTTCAAAACCGACTATCATATAGATCAACGTGCTGTTACCGATTACCATGGCCCACTCCGAGATACCCATTGGACGGCTTTCAAAAATCCTGTTGAATAAAGGAGCGTATGTATAGGCAAGTTGAAGCAGTGTCATCATGGCCACACCCGCGATCAGCCACATGTTGGAAAACACACCGAGACTCCACATCGATTTGGTGAGGGAGCGGCAGTTGAACAGGTAAAACATCTCCCCAAAGACGAATACATTAACAGCCAGTGTCCTTGCAAGCTCAACATCTCCACCCTTTAAGACAAGCTCTGCCTTAAAGAGTCCGAAGGCTCCTAATAGCATGAGAAAACTGACCAGGACTATCCTGAATATGAGGGTGGGCGTCAAAACATGTTCTTTTGTATCCCTTGGCGCCCGATCCATTATCCCAGGTTCCTTAGGCTCTACTGCGAGCATCAGCCCCAAAAGCAGGGCAGTGGTCATGTTTATCCAGAGTATCTGAAGAGGCATGATCGGCAGAGTGGTCCCGAACAATATGGCGACAAGGATGACCAGGCCCTCGCCTCCGTTTGTAGGAAGGGTCCAGGTTATGAACTTTATGAGATTATCGAATATACCTCTACCCTCCTCTACCGCGGCCTTTATGGTTGCGAAATTATCATCGGTAAGGACCATGTCGGCAGCCTCTTTAGAGACTTCAGTCCCTGTGATACCCATCGCAACTCCGATATCGGCCTGCCTGAGCGCAGGGGCGTCGTTGACCCCGTCTCCGGTCATTGCCACAATGTTTCCTCTTTTTTGCAATAACACAACAAGGCGAAGTTTTTGTTCCGGAGACACCCTGGCAAATACAGCGGTCCTTTCCATCTGTTCCGTCAGCTCATCATCAGGCAGTCCGGCGATGTCCGCGCCTGAAAGGACCTCTCTTGTGTGATAGGAGCACGATTCTCCACACAGGCCGAGCTGCTTGGCGACAGCTGCCGCCGTGCCTGCATGATCACCGGTTATCATCTTCACCAGGATACCTGCCTTCTGGCATGCTTCCACTGCCTCGACAGCCTCTGGTCTGGGCGGATCAATCATCCCCTGAAGCCCCAGAAACTGCAGCCCTTCCCTGAGATCTTCGTGAGTTATCCTATTCGTTTCCGGAGGCATCTCCTTTCTGGAAAAAGCAAGCACCCGGAGGCCCTTTTCCGCCATTTTCTCGACCCAACCGTGAATCTCATTAGGGTCTGCGGCATCCGGTTCCCCCTTTTCATTAAATGCCAGGCTGCATTCCATGCAGAGGCTCTCTAAGGAGCCTTTTACATATATGACCTTTGGTTTTCCTTTGCCCCGGTCGTGAAGAGTGGCCATATACTGTCGCACCGATTCAAAGGGGATAGAATCTACCCTGGGCATCTCCTTTTCAAGTTCACCTTTGGCAAACCCCGCCTTTCCCGCAGAGGCAATCAATGCCCCTTCAGTGGGATCGCCTTCGACACGCCATCCCTCATCGGTCTCTTTAAGTAAAGAATCATTGCAAAGGACTCCTGCCCGGAAGAGTTCCTTTAAGGCCTCATTGGAAGCCATATGAAGGCCTCCCTGATCAGGCAGGACAGAACCAGAGGGAGAGTATCCGACGCCAGAAAGGCTGTAGTGTCGTCCCGCGGCATAGACATCTTCAACTGTCATCTGATTCTGTGTAAGAGTACCGGTCTTATCCGAGCATACAACTGTTGTGCTTCCAAGCGTCTCTACGGCAGGCAGTTTTCTTATAATGGCATTTCTTTTCGCCATCCTAGCCACACCTATTGCAAGAGTAATGGTTATTGCTGCCGGAAGACCTTCCGGTATGGCCCCAACCGCAAGGGCAACAGAGGCAAGAAACATCTCCACCAGATCCTGCCCTCTAAGGCTTCCCATCACGAAGGTAAACGCGGCCATGCCAAGTATCACATAGAGAAGTATCCTGCTGAAATATTCTATCTTTCCGGTAAGAGGCGTTGCCAGGATCTCTGCAGAGGATATAAGCTCGTTGATTCGTCCTATCTCGGTCTTATCTCCTGCGGCAATCACCATGCCACTTCCTGAGCCATAGGTTACAAGTGTCGAGGAATAGGCCATGTTTCTCCTGTCGGCTATAACCGTATCTCCTTCAATGATCCTCTCATCCTTCTGAACGGGAATGCTTTCACCGGTAAGGGCGCTTTCATCTATCTGGAGCTCTCTTGTCTTGAAAAGACGAAGGTCGGCTGGGACCTTGTCCCCCGACTGAAGCAGCACAATATCTCCCGGAACAAGGCTTGAAGACTGAACCTTCCTCTTTTCCCCATTTCTAAGGACCGTGGCCTCACTCACCATGGCCCTAGCAAGGGCATCTATCGCCCTGAGGGCCTTTGCCTCCTGTATAAAGCCTATGATCGAGTTTACAAGTACAACTCCGAATATAACCCCTGCATCGACCCATTCCCTTAAGAAGAGGGTCACACCTGTTGCCGCAAGAAGTATGATAACCAGGGGCTGGTTGAACTGAAGAAAAAATCTAACCAAAGGCCCCTGGCCTTTCTTCTTTGTCAAGCGGTTGGCGCCGAAGGCCCTTTCCCTGTCAAGTGCGTTCCGGCTTGAAAGGCCTGCTTCAAGATCGGTCTCTAACAGACCCTCTATGTCCTCGACACTCAGGTTGTGCCACTCGCCCTTTGGCAGAGTATCCATATGAATCACACCTTTCCACCTGAAATGGAGTAAACAATGGTTACAGGAAGCAACAGGAAAAATACAAGATCATTTACCGTCTTTACGGAGTAGGGAATCACCATCTTGAGAAAAACTGCCGACATGAGAATTGCATAAATCAACGCAATGTTCTGTAGTGCGTTTTCCACTTCAAAGGTTATCAGTTATCAGAAGCATCTTTCATTCAAAAGTTGTATATCCATTGACCGCCTTCCTGATAAATACCACAAAGGGGCGCCTGTGGGAAGCTTTCTCAAATGCAAATAAAAAGGCCTCCCTGAAATTCAGGGAGGCCCAATAATAATTCGGCGGCGTCCTACTCTCCCACGCAGTCTCCCACGCAGTACCATCGGCGCTGAAGAGCTTAACTGCCGTGTTCGGGATGGGAACGGGTGTTTCCTCTTCGCTATTGCCACCGAAAACTCTGAACCGGTTGATTCAACCGGTCTTTTAACTTATTAAACTGAATACAGGGGACGATCAAAGACGATAAATATCAAAATTTTATGGCCAAGCCTCACGACCGATTAGTACCAGTTAGCTTAATGCGTTACCGCACTTACACACCTGGCCTATCAACCTTGTAGTCTCCAAGGGGTCTTCAGTCTACCCGAAGGTAGAAGGGATATCTAATCTCGAGGTTGGCTTCCCGCTTAGATGCTTTCAGCGGTTATCCATTCCGAACGTGGCTACCCAGCGATGCCGCTGGCGCGACAACTGGTACACTAGAGGTTCGTCCATCCCGGTCCTCTCGTACTAGGGAAAGCTCCTCTCAAATATCCTACGCCCACGAAAGATAGGGACCGAACTGTCTCACGACGTTCTAAACCCAGCTCACGTACCGCTTTAATTGGCGAACAGCCAAACCCTTGGGACCTGCTCCAGCCCCAGGAT
>Ga0272443_10001932_pt1 | contig 28061 bp, 26 predicted proteins | sample SSMAcet12_FD_193581 | JGI IMG/M metagenome (GOLD analysis project Ga0272443, IMG submission 193581) | Marine sediment archaeal communities from Little Sippewissett salt marsh, Falmouth, MA, United States - SSM-Acet-12 | ecosystem: Environmental > Aquatic > Marine > Wetlands > Sediment ... | reverse complement strand
AAACGTACTTCACCGGCCCACAGGCCACATCAATCTTGAACCATGCCCCAATTTCAATATCGCTCCCGGGGGCCACCTTGGACTGTGCCTTTTTGGCCAGAGGAATTTTCATGGCAAAGGCTGAAGCAAAAAAAAGGGGCGGACCGATCCGCCAGGGCCGACTCCATATGAATGGAAACAGAGAGGTAATCGCCCAGCCGGACTTTTTCTATGTTCAGGTAGAGCCTGCTGAGCTCCAGCACTTCCCTGAGAGGTGACGGGTCCTTCCCCTTGTGGGAGAGGATAAGGCGGCAGAACTCGGCCAGGTTGGTTATCATATCCCGAGCGATGTGCGGGTCCCTGATCACGGCCCCCCGGATGGAGGCCAGGGAGTTGAACAGAAAGTGGGGGTTGAGCTGGTATCGGAGCATTTCAAGGGTGGCTTTTTCCGCCAGGATCAGGGCCTTTTCCTCGTTTAACCTCTGCTCCATGATCTCCATTTTGAGGAGACGGTTTTCTTGCAGCGACGCATAGGCCCTGAAAAATTTCAAGACAAGCAGAAAGGAGTGGCTGACCACTAGGGCCAGGATGCCCACGGGGAGGATGTACCCCGTCTGCAGCAGCCGGTTTGCATAAAGGATGTCATTGCCCGCGGTGATGATAAAGACGGTAAATCCGGCAAGGAAGCAGACGCTGGCCTCGCGTTTGCGGCACACGGCCCTGACGAGAACGAGAGCGGCATGGATGAGCCCGAGAAACGCCAGCAGATAATAAGGATAGAGTGTTTGGACAAATATGTAATCCGGGAATGTGAGGACCACCAGGACAAAAACCGCGGCCGCTGACTGAAACAGGCGCAGGATCAAACGTACGGCCTCCCGCGGGAACAGGGCATGGATGAACATGAGAGTGGTGGGGCGTCCTCTTTCCGGTTGGGGGTGGTTAATGGTTTGTATATGCTATTTACAGTTATTCCGGCAAGATTTATGGTATTTTCGGAGGCGGCGGTAAAAAGTCGAGCGGGACAGCCCCAGGCTTTTTGCCGCCCGGCTGCGGTTTCCTCCACAGGTTTCAAGTGCTCTTTCAATTCGTTGCGCTTCCGTTTCTCGAAAAGGCCCTTCCTGGTTTTGTCCCCCGATGGCTGGGTCTGGGACCCAATCAAAAATCATTCCATTGACGCCCCCGCCATACGCCAGCCTGCTGATCGCATTTTTCATTTCCCTGACATTGCCAGGCCAGTCGTAATTGATAAGCATTTCAAGCGCCTTTTCGTCTAAATTTATGTTAAGCTTTAAATTGCTCGTGATGTCCAGCATGTCTAAAAAGTGCCTTGCCAATCCCGGGATATCTTCTTTTCGGTCTCTCAGGGGAGGAACAAAAACCCGAAAGGCGGCCAGGCGAAAAAACAGGTCCTTGCGAAATTCGGAACCCCTTAAATCTCGATTTGTCGCGGCAACGATCCGTATGTTGACTTTTTTTTCCGACATCGAGCCGAGCGGGCGAAAAACGCCGTCCTCGACCACTCTTAAAATCATCTTTTGCATCCCATCCGAGGCATCGCCGATCTCGTCCAGGAACAACGTTCCGCCGTCAGCCATTTCAAAGGCCCCGCGGACGTCTTGGACAGCCCCGGTGAATGCCCCCTTTCGATGCCCGAACAATTGTGAGGCGAGGAGTGAATCCGTGAGCCCTGCGCAGTTGACAACAATGAAGCGGCCTTTCTTGCGTCCAGATTCGGCGTGTATGGCTTTTGCCACCATTTCCTTTCCGGATCCGGTTTCCCCGTGAATCAACACCGGGAAGTCATTCTGGGCCATGAATCGGATGTGCTCCACCATTTCCTTCATTGTCGAACTTCTGTAAACCATGCCATGAAATATATTTATCTTCTTGTCTTCTTTTAACTGGACCACCTCTGTAATGTCTTCGATCAAAACGATTCTCTTGTCGTTTTCAAACACAGTGTCCAGCCTGCTGACAAGCAGGTGGCGTTTCTCGCCGGCCGCGTTTTCGATTGCCAGGGGAATTTTTTCCTCTGGCCAGGCCTTTCTGGCAATCAAGTCAGAAACGGCTTTCTGCTGCTTCTCGTTTTGATCGAAGAGAAAACTCAGCCCGCGGCCGCGGATGACAGACTCGTTTTGTGCCCAGATACGTTCCACCACACGGTTGCAAAAACGCACCACCCCCTCGGAATCGAACTGAATCACGCCGACAGGCAGTGAGTCCAAAATTTTTTGTATTTGATTTTTTTCGTGCGCGAGCGCATGCTGCGACTTCTCTATTTTTTCACGCTGAAGCCTTTTTTCGTTGATATTTGCGATCATCTCCGCTGCTATCTTCAAGACATCCCGCTCCTCGCCCGTCCATCTCCTTTTTTCGGCCACCGTATCGAAACCGAGGAAACCCAGCAATTCTGCTGAGAGAAACACAGGGGCTGCAAGAACAGACCTGATTCCCTGTTCCGCGAGGATGTCACGCTCGGACTGCGCTTCCGCGGTCAGTTCCCGTACGTCATAGATGTTGATGAACTGCCGGTTGCGCAGTTTCCGGACCCACCAAGGAAAGAGGCTCAACGGGAGGTTTTTGAGTTGCTCGATTTGAGGCGTCACGCCGGGCGCACACCACTCGTGCGTGTTCGTCATGAGAGCGCCGTGGAAAAGAAACAGATAAGCCCGGTCTGCCCTGAAATATTGACCGAGGCTTTGAAGGAGCACATTCACGCCCGGGTCGATCGCATCGGCCGGCTGGGAGATAAAAAACACGCTGAGTTCGGTCATGAGGGAAATCAGGTCGATCTTCTTTTTCGCCTCGAGGTCTGCGTGATATTTCTCCGTGACGTCGTTGGCGGCGCAGACGATCGAACTGATATTGCCGTCCGGGTCCAGGGCCGGTGTCTTGTTAATCTCGAGAAGTCGAGGGGTGCCGGCGGAGTTCTTCACCCACTCGCGGGTCGTGATCGAGGACTTGTCCGAAAACACTGTCTTGTTTCCGGCGAGACAGACTTCGGCGGCGGAGCGGTCGGGGAATATGTCGAAAAGGCTCTTGTTCTCCAGGTCGCATGTGTCGCGGCCCAGAAAACGCGCGTGCGCGCGGTTTACCCTCCCGTAATGAAGCGGGTCTGAGAGAAACCACAGTTGGACCGGTATGGTGTCCAAAAGCAATCTTTGCTCGTCCAGCAAATGAGAAATCCTTTTTTCGTTTTTCCGCTGGACCGTTACGTCCCTCGAGATCCCGAACAAGGCCGGTTCCCCGCTCCAGACGCCAAGAACGACGCGAGTTTCCACGGGAATCAACTCACCTCTCTTCGTCAACAAAGGTATTTCACACAGGGGGTCTCTGTTTTGAAGCATGTCTTCGACGACACGGCCCACATCGTCCCGGTTGGACGGCGGATGGACGTCGGAGACGTGCATTTTTTTAAGCTCCCTTTCGGAATAGCCGAGCCGCCGGCTGACCATGTCGTTCGTGGCAATGATTCGTCCGCCGGTATCCAGCACAAACATGAGATCGCCGATGGAATCAAAAAGGCGTTTCAAGTTCGCGTAGCTGGCACGAATCTCCTCGTCTTTTTTCGCCTGCGCGATGGGACTGCCGACGCGGGAGGCGAGGGACTCCAAGGCCGCCCGAACACCTCCGGAAATCTGGGTTGACACTTTCGAGGCCACATTGAGGCATCCCAGGAGTTTGCGGCGATGAAAAACAGGGATGACGGCCATGGTTTTCAGGCCCTCGTTTTTTCTCACGGAATCAGGGGCCCTGTTTATTTCGCTGTAGTCGGCGTAAATCGGTACCCCTTTTTTTAGAAGGCGACCCTGATCGCTGCCTGCTTCAATGCGTTCCACGTGTTTCAGAAATTCGGCCGTCAGGCCCTCGGAAACACCCAACCGCATTGAACCGTCTTCCTGGGCCACATAAATTCCGCCGGCCTCAATGCCGGAGAGCCGAAGGGCGAATGAAAGGGCCAGGGAGAGCATCTCCTCAAAAGTCCTTGCCCGGCACAAAGCCAAACCGAAATCCCGTTCCGTTTTCAGAAGGTCATCCGTGTGTTCAATGGACTTGGGGTTCTTGTCAGCTGTTTTCTTCAGTTGCATGCAGGTAGCCTTATGTCCATCCGGGGAAACCGGCCGAGTCCCCCGGGCCGTCCCGCCGGGCGGGGGTGGAATTTTTGTGTCTTTAATGAGTTTGGATGCACGGCCATGCTCATGAAGCCTTTTCAGTCGGCATTTCATCTCCTTGTTGTGTCATCTGAAACACATTTATACGATCTAAAAAGGCCTGTCAACCGCTTCGCAGCTCCGTAAAGAGAATAAAAAAACAATGAAATGCATGGATTCAATCTTATTCCTGGGTTATGCGCGGGCTGCCCAGGTGTGCCATTTGAAACAATTTTGGCACAGAACTGATACACTTGTTGCCAAAACCTATTTTCAGTTTTTCTTTTTTGTGTATAAAAACAATGTGTTTTCAGAAATAATCGTGTTGGCATGGGCCTTGCTATAGGGCTTTTCCATTATTATTTGTTCAGGGTTCGCAGGCGGGTGTTGTCGATGAAAGGCGTGAGTGCAGTGAAATCCAAGGCAGAGAGCATAGAAAAGGAAAACTGTGACATCTTGGATATCCTTCCCTCACACATCGCCGTTGTCAGGGAAAACGCAAGACTCAAGCGCCTGCTCAGGGAAAGGGCGGCCCAACTCGAAAAGTCCAGGGCGATGTTGAGCCGCGCGCAAACACTCTCCTGCCTGGGTAACCTGGCGGCCTGCCTGGCCCACGAGATCAGGAACCCCCTGACTTCCATCTCAACATTTATACAGATGCTGCCCGAAAAGTACGAGGATGAGGAGTTCCGGAGGGATTTTTACGAGATCGCCCTGGACGAAACGGGCCGTATCAACATCATCCTCACGGAGCTCCTCGACCTGGCCAGGCCCAGGGAATCCCCGTTTGGAACGGCCGACTTGAATGATCTCGTGGGCCGTATGGTGCTTTTGGTGTCGGCCCAGGCAAAAGTCAAAAGGATTGACATCGTCCGAAGCCTTTCCCCCGAGGTGGGTCTTTTATTCATGGACCAGGAGAAGATGAAGCAGGTGTTCCTGAACCTCCTCACCAATGCGGTGGAGTTCAGCCCCAAACAGGGTCGGATCAAGGTAGCAACAGGCGTTCTTCACGATGAAAAAAACGGCCGGCTCATATTTGTAGAGGTCGGGGACAGCGGTCCGGGCGTCGCGAAGGGCGACAGGGAAAAAATATTCGAACCGTATTTCACGACAAGGGGCGCGGCGGACGGAAAAGGGGGAACAGGTCTGGGCCTCTTCATCGCAAAGCAGAACATGGCTGACCACGGGGGCACCATCGAGGTCCGCGGCGGACCCGGCCGTGGGGCGGTTTTTCGAGCGGTCTTTCCCGGCGGGCGGGAATTCCGGCCTTCCCGCGAATCCACCCCATCAGAACCAGGAAATCACTCTTCTTCGACAGCCACCTCCTGGGCGCGAGGCTGATAGTCCTTGGGGAGGGGTTCCCCTTCCAGGTTGCGGATGACCGGGACAGGGTGCGCGGATTCGTGTTCTTCCAGCCGCCTCTCCAGGCGCTTTTTGACCTTGTCGTCCAGCGTGTTCCACCCGAGGCGTCCCCTGCACTTGGGAAACTTGGAGCAGCTCAGCCAGGGCCCCCTGGCCCCCCTCCTGAGGTTCAAAGGGGCCTCGCACTTGGGGCACTGGAGGTCCGTCCCGAGGGGCGGCACCTTGGGCGGGGTGACCACCCCTTTCCTGTCGAGATTGAGGATGCCGTCGCAATCCGGGTAACCCGTGCAGCTCAGGAAGGGGCCGAACCTGCCGTGCCGGAGCATCATGGGTTTCCCGCACTTGGGGCAGGCCACATCCGTGTGCGTCTGCTCGATGGGGTTGCCTTCCCTGTCGATGGGGGCTGCGAATTTGCACTTGGGATAGTTTGCGCAGCTCAGGAATCTTCCGTTTTTCCCGAACCGGTACACGGTCCCCCCGCCGCAGTCCGGACAGGTGTGCGGGGCGGGTTCGGTTTCGGCCTTGGCGTGCCCCATGCCCGCATAGGCGTCCTCCAGGTCCTTTTTAAAGGGCCCATAAAAGTCGCGGAGCATCTGGACCCAGTCGGCGTGCTTCTCCTCGATGTCGTCGAGCTTTTGTTCCATGTCCCGGGTGTAGCTGATCTGAAGGATTTCGGGAAAGGCCTCCACGAGCTTGTCCACCACGACCTCCCCAAGATCCGTTGCGTAGAAGCGGCCCTGGAGCTTTTCCACATACTTGCGGTCCTGAATGACCTGAATGATCTGGGCGTAGGTGCTGGGGCGGCCGATGCCCTCGGTTTCGAGCTTCTTCACCAGCGAGGCCTCCGTGTACCGAGGCGGCGGCTGGGTGAAGTGCTGGGCGGGGGTGATATTGAATGCGGACACACCCTGCCCCTGTTCCAGTGGGGGGAGGACCGCCTCGTCGGAACTGTTCGGGATGCCCGCCACCCGGTAGTGGCCGTCGAACACGAGGATGCGGCCGGTCGCGCGAAAAACCCCCATGGAAATGTCCTTGGCGGCAAACCCGTCGGGAGGCTCCAGGGGCCCCTCCACAAGGACCGTGGAGGTGTCCCACTCGGCGTTCACCATCTGGCTGGCCACGAAACGCTCCCAGATGAGCTTGTAAAGCTTGTAGTGGCGGTCGTCCAGGGAGCTCCTCACGCCGTCGGGCGTGAGGGTTACGTCCGTGGGCCTTATGGCCTCGTGGGCCTCCTGGGCGTTCTTGTTGGACGAGGCGAAGAAGTTCGGTTTGCCGGGAAGATACCTGTCCCCGAATGTGGCCTGGATGTAGTCCCGGACGGAATCCAGCGCTTCCTTGGAGACATTGGTGGAATCCGTTCTCATGTAGGTGATGAGACCCACGGATCCTATACCCTTGATGTTGACCCCTTCGTAGAGGTTCTGGGCGAGCCTCATGGTCGACTGGGCCGGAAACCCGAGCTGGTTCGCGGCGGTCTGCTGCATGGTGCTCGTGATAAATGGGGCATTCGGCCGCCCCTGGGTCCTCTTGGTCTGGATGGAGCGGATCTTCCACCTGCTGGGATCCCTGAAATCAACCGAAAGGATCACTTGACGCCTCGCAGGCCCCTTGGCCTCCGGGACCTCCTTCTCCTGCCGGTCTCCCACGACCACCCCAAGTCTTTTAAGAACAGCGGCGGCGCCGTCGGCATCCCTTACCTCGAATTTCCTGCCGTCCACCTCCACCAGTTCGGCAAGGAACCCGTCCCTCTCGGAGAGCCACTTGTTCTTTTCCTTGACCGTCCTCCCGTTGGTCCTCTTCCCGTTCTTCCTGGAGGATCCCTCCTCGATCCATCGATTCCATGACTGGATGAGGTCCCTTGCCTCATCGTTCCTCAAGGTAAAGCAGGCGGTGACCTTCCAGTATTCATCGGGCACGAAGGCCGCGATTTCGCGCTCCCTCTCCACCACGATCCTCAAGGCCACGGACTGGACCCGACCCGCGCTGAGGCCCCCCGCCACCTTCTTCCAGAGGAGAGGGGAGACCTGGTACCCCACGATCCTGTCCAGTATGCGCCGGGCCTGCTGGGCATTCACCTTGTCCATGTTTATCTTTCGTGGATTTTGAAAGGCCTTTTGGATCTCGTTCCGGGTGATCGCATTGAAAACCACCCTGTAGGCATCCTCGGGGTCGATGCCGAGGGCCTCGGTCAGGTGCCAGGCGATGGCCTCGCCTTCCCGGTCGAGGTCCGTGGCCAGCCAGATGCCCTCCGAGAGCCTGGCCGCCTTTCGGAGCTCGTCCACGGTCTTTTTCTTGCCTCGGATGGTTTCATAAGTCGGAGCAAAGCCGTTCTCCAGGTCCACTCCGGGTACGGGCTTTTTGACGCCCTTGGGGTTCTTGCCGGGGAGGTCCCGGACATGCCCGACAGAGGCCATCACCATGTAGTCGGGGCCGAGATAGCGGTTGATGGTCCGGGCCTTGGCCGGTGATTCCACGATCACCAGCTGGTTTCCTTCCCCCGCAGGTAATGAAGCTTTCTGTTTCTTTTTTCCATTTATTTGAGGCATATATTTATATCTCTGTTGTTTTTATTTTATTTTTCGATAGTTAAACGCGCACAAAAAGCTTCCCGGGGAGTTGTTCCACGAGACCCGTGAGCTCCATCTTGGTCAGAAGCGCCAGCACACTGGATGGAGACATGGCGGATCCCCTCACCAGGAGATCGATGTGCACGGGGTCGTCACCGAGTAAAGCGAGAATTTCCTTTTCCGCACGCCCCAGATCAGGGTCCGCCGGGGCTTGATCAGGCACTCCCGCGCAGCATCCATTAACGGGCGAAAGGTTCAGCGCCTCCAGAACGTCTTCGGCGGATTCCGCCAGGGCGGCGCCCTGCTTGAGGAGGAAGTGGCACCCCCGGCTCTTGAAGGAGTTCACGCTCCCCGGCACTGCAAAGACCTCCCGCCCCTGCTCCAGCGCGCAGGAAGCGGTGATCAGGGATCCGCTTCTCATGGCCGCTTCCACGACCAACACCCCCAGGCTCAAACCGCTGATCACCCGGTTCCTGACGGGGAAGTTCCGCGGCTCCGGCGGGGTCCCCACTGGGAATTCCGTGAGCACGGCGCCCTTTTGGGTGATCTCGGCAAAAAGCCTGTCGCCCGAGCGCGGATAAACACGGTCAATACCCGTTCCCAGCACGGCGATTGTCCGCGCACCGCTGTTCAGGGCCCCCCAGTGAGCCGCTGTGTCGATGCCCAGGGCCATGCCGCTCACGACATCCACGCCGCGGTTGCCCAATTCTTCCGCAATTCTCCGGGCCGCTTTGAGTCCGTACGGCGTGGCCCCCCTGGAACCCACAACGGCGAGCTTTCGGCTCCTTGCATCCAGGCCCGCTCCCTTTACATAGAGAATCATGGGAGGGTCCGGAATCTGTCTCAAGAGCCGTGGGTAGCGAGCATCCTCGAATGTGAGGATGCGGGCGTCCAGCCTCTCCGCATTATGCAACTCCCGTTCCGGATCCCTTGAAAACACCTTGCCGGCAACCCGGCGGGCGGTGTCCTCGCGCAGCCCGCCCAGTCTCCGCAGTTCGTTCACGGGGGACCTGAAGACCCGGTCCGGGCTCCCGATCCGCTCGATCAGCCTCAGCATGGAGCGGTTGCCAAGCCCCGGGACCAGATACAGGGCCAGCCATTCGAAGAGGCCTTGTGCGTGTTCCGACAACGGCATAAGACTCCGTGGATTTCCGGAATTCGTGAGGCCTGCATTCCGATCCTGCGGGAATAGGCGGGAGTATAAAACAGACGAATTCTCCCTAGTCAAGTTTTTTAGGGAAAACTCTCCGGCAGGGTGGATGGTGTGGCCGCCATGATGAGCCCCCCGGCTCTCGAACCTATTCCATCACTTCGAATGCAGAGGGCCCTGCGACTATGTTAATCCCGTTTTGCAGTCTGACAACATAGAACTCAAAAACAGATTCTGGTTTTTCCGTAATGACCCCCTTGACTCCTCTATACCCTTTCGTCATCCTGACTTCCGTACCTGATTCCATTATCCTGGTACCTCATTGTTCTCTTTATTTACATTAAGAATGCTTAAAATGTCCATATCAAATCATCATGTGTCGGAAAAAAATAGCACTTTGACAAACCCGTTTCAAGCCCCTTTCTCGGACGGAGGTAAAAATCATCTCTTGAATATGTTGATGATCAGCGTCAAGACGATACTGATGAGGATCATGGACGTGATCGGGATGAACACTTTGGTGTTTTCAGATTCATACCGGATGTCGCCGGGCAGTCTCCCAAACCAGTTCAAGAGCCAGGGGGCAAAGTGCAGAATGGCCCCCAGCGCGAGAAACGCGATCCCTATGATGAAAAACCAGCGAGCCATCTATTCTCCCGGTAAAGGGGTCGTCCCGGCCAGCTCGAGGAGGGAACTTCCCGTGAGTCGGAACAGCTTCCATTCGTCCCTGGACCCCGCGCCCAGTCGTCTATAGAAACGCATGGCAGGCTCATTCCAGTCAAGAACGGCCCACTCGAGCCTTCCGCAGCCTCTCTCGACGGCAAGCGCCGCTATGGCCGCCAGAAGCCTCGCGCCGATTCCCCTGCCGCGGAACTCGGGGTGGACGAAGAGGTCTTCGATATAGATTCCCGGCATTCCCAGAAATGTGGAAAAATTGTGAAAAAACAGGGCGAACCCGGCGGGTGAGCCCATGGACTCGGCAAGGAGGACCTCCGCGGCCTGCCTTTCGAAGAGGTTTTTCCGAAGGCCTTCCTCGTCCGCAGACACCTCGTGAAGGAGCTTTTCATAGGTTGCAAGGGAGCGGATGAAATCCAGGATCACAGCCGTGTCGTCCTCGGTGGCCGCTCTGATGATCAGGTCTTCTTTTTCCGACATGCGATCCCTTCTTGCCCAGCATTCTGTGTATTTTCATGCCTCATCGGTTGTTCCCGGAGAGTTTCATCACATGTGCCAACTGTTTCGCCGGAACATTCGGGAATAGATATTTTTTTATGCCTAGCCTTTTTTCTTAGTTGTTGATCTGATAGACTCAACTTTATCCCTCAGTTCAAGATAGTCCATCCTTAAACGAGAGTTGGCGTCCCAAACCTCTTCCATATATTCTCTCTCCTTGTCAGTAATCAATCGAAGTGCCAGTACTTCGGGACGATCACGGATCACAGCGCCTGCGGGAACCCTCGTAAAGGAATGCAGTGTCACCAGTTTTGCAATGGCTCCAATGCCAATCCACACATTGTCTTCAAGAGTAATCTTGTATAGACAGGCCCTAATAGCTATAAAACACTCTCGCCCTATGGTACATGGTCCGTGAATTATCGCCCCATGGGCCACAGAAGTCTTGGGACCTATAATGACCGAAGCTCCTGGATCGGTGTGAATGATGACCCCATCTTGAATGTTGACCTCTCTATCGATTTGAATGGGTGCGACGTTCCCGTCCGAACCCCTCTGGTCGGCCCGAATAACGGTCAATGGCCCCACGAAAACATCCCTTCCGATTTTTACGTTACCAATGATCTGGGCGGAAGGGTCGATCAGGGCCGTTGAATCAATCTGCGGGTAATCGCCTGCCAAATTAGGTCTAATGTTGTTGTATTGAGTTAATTTCATTCTGTTCCTCCTTTATTAAAATGATAAACGCATTCCAATCAATATTGAAATTATACACCAAGACAATTGTTGAGCGATACAATAGAGTCAAGGACACGGATCTCAGGGAGGCATGTGATAAGTGGTGCGAGAGAGGGGACTCGAACCCCTACCCCGGTGTGGGACTGGATCCTAAGTCCAGCGCGTCTACCAGTTCCGCCACTCTCGCGACAGTTCTGGTTTTCCCTGATTTTTTGTTAACTGTCAAGCCTGATTGACCTGGGCGATGTGCTGCTCGTAATCCCTCGTGTACTCGCGAATGAGGCCCTTGTCCGCGAAGCTGAAGTAGGTGTTGTGGCCGATCACCACGTGGTCCAGCACATCGACGCCCAGGAGGCGGGCGGCCCACACGAGCTCCCGGGTGAGGAGCTTGTCCTGGAGGGACGGCTCCGGGTGGCCGGAGGGGTGGTTGTGGACAAAGACGAGGGCCGCCGCCTTGTGCTCCAGGGCCAGGGTCATGATCTCCCTGGGGTAGACGGCGCTCCCGGTCAGGGTCCCGAAAAAGAGGTCCCTGTCCGAGAGGAGTTCGTGCTTGCGGTTCAGGAGGAGGACCTTGAAGACCTCTCTCTTGAGATCCCGCATGTTGTGGAACAGGTAGTCGAAAACAGCCCTCGATGAGCTGAAGAAAGAGCGGTTCCTGGCCCTGTCCTTCAGGTAGCGGGCCGAGACCTCGTGGATCAGCTGGAGGTACATCCCGTTTCTGTCCCCTATCCCCTCGATCTTTTTCAGCTCCTCCAGGGGCGCGGAGAGTACCCCTGACAGGGATTCAAAGCGTTCCAGGGCCTTCCTTGCCGGAATTTTGACGTCCTTGCGAGGCGTACCCAGCGACAGGAGGAACTCGATCAGCTCCTCGTCCGAGAATCTCTCGATCCCGCCGTCCAGGAATTTCCTGCGCAACCTCTCCCTGTGGCCTTTGTAGCGTTTTTTAAAATCAGATACTGAGCTATTCATGGATATGGAATGTTATTATTAGATTTTTAATGAGTTTATTAAATCCTTATCACGTTATTAAAGGAATTTAACAGGTTATTTCCATCTCGTCAACCTATTGCCGCGGTTTTTGAGAAAACAGGCGGGGCGCGTCAGGATCTCGTCCTGATGTCTGAATTTTTGCGGTTTACACGGCCCCCCACAACATGTAGCATGCGCCTGTTTAGGGCTTCGGCAGGCCCCCGGTTTTTGGGTGTTGCCGGAGGCACAAGTGATGGGACGCCTGTAGTCGGCGCTTTCCCGGAAACGCCCAATGTCGGGTGGGAAGGGCCGGCCCGGGTTTTTCTCTTCTTATTGTGGTACAACTTTTGCTCTTGAATATGGACCCTGTGGTGGGTATTTTTAGGGTTGAAAATTTTTTCCGGGGCTTCCAATGGGGTTCGAATCCGGATTTCATAAAGGAGTGACTCAGATTGACTGCAATAACGCGCGTGCTCGTTTTTCTTGCAGGGGCACTGGGTTTCGATCTCTTGTTTTCCAGCGGCGCATGGGCCTGGGGGGCCGCGGTTCACACGGTCGTTGCGTGCAACATCCTCGAGCAGACCGCTTCCATACTTCCGGCGATCGGGGAGATCATCCGGGCGTATCCACTGGAATATGTTTATGGAAATCTTGCCGCTGACTTTTTCGTGGGCAAGGGCATGAAAAACAAAAAAGGGCATTCCCACAACTGGGAGACGGGTTTACGATTCCTGGAGGAGGCCTCGGACGAGCGTGAAACATCCTATGCCTACGGGTTCCTCTCCCACCTCGCAGCGGATGTGGTCGCCCACAACTACTTTGTGCCCAATCTGATTTGCAGCGCCTTTTCCTGGAAGAAAATGGGGCACATCTACTGGGAGGCCAGGGCCGACTACGAGATGGGGCACCTCTACACCCGAATCGCTAAGGAAGTCCTCAGCATGAGTCATCTGGGCTGCGACAAAATGCTCATTTCGGCCGTGGGCAAAAGGGTCAATGGCCTGAAAACCAGGAGGCGCATCTACACCCAATCAGTGAAGCTGTCGGACTACCTCTACATGGTTCCTCCCTCCCCGTTCGAGAAGAGTGCGAGATCCATTATATTCAACAGGTACCTGGGATTCACCGTGGGCCTGTCCTACAGGCTCGTGCAGGATTTCCTGGCGCGCCCCGATTCCTCCCCCTGCCTCTCCTACGATCCCATAGGGGCCCACAACCTGCTGGTTGCGAGCAAATACCAGTCCGGAAACCGCTGGCGTCAGCTGGAGAGCATGGAAAAATCGATCTTTCCGGTGGATCAGGAACTCATGCGTGTTTAGGCCCCACGGACGGGCATGCCGCCCGCCCGATTCCACAGGCCCGATCTCCAGCGCGCTTCACGCGTCCAAGCCGCTCCCGCCGGGGTATGAGTCATGAGCATCATTCGAATTCTCGCTGAAAACGTCGCCTGCCAGATTGCCGCGGGGGAAATCGTGGAGAGGCCCGCCTCGGTGGTCCGGGAACTCCTGGACAACAGCCTGGATGCGGGCGCCGACCAGATAGACATCCGCATCGAGGAGGGCGGAACAAAGCTGGTGCGCGTGAGCGACAACGGCAAGGGCATGGACAGGGACGACATCCTCCTTTGCATAGAGCGCCACGCCACCAGCAAAATACGGGACCTGGAAGATCTCCTTTCAATCGGGACCCTTGGGTTCAGGGGGGAGGCCATTCCAAGCATCGCCTCTGTCTCGCGCATGGAGATCACCTCGAGGCCGGACGAGCAGTTGTCGGCGCATCGGGTGAAGATCCACGGCGGACGCCTGGTTTCCATGGAAGAGGCGGGCGCGCCCGCGGGGACCTCCATGGAGGTGAGGGATCTCTTTTACAACACACCGGCGCGCCGGAAGTTCCTGAGAACGGCAAAGACGGAATCCCGCCACATCGTGGAAACGGTCTCGCGCATTGCGCTCCCCTTTTCAGGCGTCCATTTCAGGCTCGTGGAGGGGGGCAGGACCCTGCTCCTCTATGCGGCCTCCAGGAACGAGCTGGATCGCCTGGCCATGCTCCTGGGCCGCCGGGTCGCGGAGCGCATGGAAAAAGTGGAAAGGGAAATCAGCGGCATCGAACTCCGGGCCTACCTCGCACCCGCGGAGCTGAGCCGGTCCAGGGGCGATCGCATCCTCACTTACATCAACGGGAGAAACATCAGGGACCGCTTCCTCACCCGGGCCGTCATGGATGCTTACGGCCAGAGGCTCATGAAGGGGAACTTCCCCCAGGTGGTTCTGAACCTGGAGCTGGATCCCGGGCTGGTGGACGTCAATGTCCACCCCACAAAACAGGAGGTGCGGTTCAGGGAAGGGAGGGCGGTTTATGCGGCGGTCGTCTCGATTCTGGAACAAGCCCTCGCCCGAACAGGCGGTGCCCTGGTCAAACCGGCGTTTCCGCCGGCGCGGGAACCTTTTCAGGGGACGGCCTCGGAGCCGGTCCGGCACTATGGACAAGAAGTGCCGGCCTTTTTTGGAAAAGAAAAACCCCCCCCACCGGTTCAGACCGCCTTTTACGAGAGTCCCTTCCGGGTCATCGGGCAGCTGCGCAACACCTACATCCTCTGCCAGACGGAGGACGGCCTGTTGATGATCGATCAGCACGCAGCCCATGAGCGGATCGTCTTTGAAAGACTCAAAAAAGACATGAGTTCCAGCCAATCCCGGACGCAGCCGTTCCTCATCCCCAAGAGCATCGACCTCACAGTCGACGAGGCCCGGGTCCTTGAGGAAAATGCCTCGGCCCTGGAGGGTCTGGGCCTTGAACTGGAGAACTTCGGCGGGAGCACCTACGTGCTTCGATCCATCCCTTCCCACCTGGTGGACGCGGATTCGGAGAAGCTCGTCAAGGAACTTCTGGCTGTGCTGAAGGAGAAGGCCGGGAATCTCCGCAAGGGTGAACCCCTGGACGAGGTGCTCGCCGTCATGGCCTGCCACGGTGCGATCAGGGCGGGAAAGCCCATGTCCGAGAGGGAGATGGTTTCCCTGGTGGATCAGCTTCTCGGGACGGAGCTCCCCACCAACTGCCCCCACGGGAGGCCGGTGCAGAAGAAGATCTCCTGGGGCGAGCTGGAGCGCATGTTCAAGAGGGTTGTGTGATTGGCTGCGGCATCGGGTGAAATGAATTCAGGGCGGCCCAGGGTCCTGGTGATCTCGGGCCCGACGGCGTCCGGTAAGACGGCACTGGCCGTGGAACTGGCCCTGAGGCTTGGCGGGGAGATCGTCAACGCGGATTCCATGCAGGTCTACCGGGGCATGAACATCGGGACGGCAAAACCCACCGAGGAGGAGAAAAAGGGGGTTCCCCATCACCTCCTGGACGTCGCGGACCCTGACGAGCTCTTCAACGCGGCCCGGTACAGGTCTCTCGCAATGGAAGCCATCCACGGGGTCCACCGGAAGGGCGCCGTGTGTCTGGTTGTGGGGGGAACCGGGCTCTACATCAGGGCCCTTCTGGGCGGTCTCTTCGACTGCCCCGAGGCCCCGGCGGGCCTGAGGGAAGCCCTGGCCGAGGAATGGGAAAAGCAGGGCCCCGAGGCCATGCATCAGCGGCTCAGTGCGGAGGATCCGGCCGCGGGCCGGGCCATCCACCCCAATGACCGGGTCCGGGTGCTCCGGGCCCTGGAGGTCATCCGGCTCACGGGAAAACCCTTTTCCAGTGCCGCGCGGGATCACGCCTTCCGGGAAAGGCCTTTCGAGGCCCTGAAGATCTGCCTCTCCATGGAGCGTGACCGCCTTTATGACCGGATCAACGCCCGCGGCAGGCGCATGCTGGAGTCGGGGCTTGTCGAGGAGACCCGGGCGCTCCTGGATCAAGGCTACGGCCCTGAGCTGAAACCCATGCGGTCCCTGGGGTACCGCCACGCGACAGCCTTTCTCCAGGGGGACTGGGATTGGGAAACCACCCTGGAAAAACTCAGGATAGACACGCGGAGGTACGCAAAGCGACAGCTCACGTGGTTTCGCGGGGAACCCGATTATGTGTGGCGGACGCCCGGCGACCTTGAAAGGGTCCACAAGATGGCGGCGGATTTTTTACACCCTGACCGAGACCCTTGACCCGCGTCCCGTTTTGTCGGAATATAGCGTGATGTGTTTTCGGGAGACGCCCGGGAACCTCTGTGGAGGCCAGAGGTCCCCACACGGTTTCAAGGAGAAAGAGATGGTCCCCAAAAAGCCCCTCCCACAAAAGGCCTGGCCCTTGCTCCTGCTGGTGCTCCTGATCTCCGGGTGCGCCCACACGCCGCCTCCCCTCAAGATACTGGACTCCCCCAAACACCACGTGACCAACGGATTGAAGCTCCTTCAAAGAGGCCTGCTGGATGCGGCCGACCGGGAATTTCAAATGGCCCTGACCCTGGAGCCGGATTACGGGCCCGCCTATCGCGGGGCCGCCCTCGCCCGCGCCATGGAATGGGAGTTTCAGCTCGCCTTCAGGGAAATCCGGAGGGCGGTCAGAAACTCCGGGCCCGAGGATCTCGAAGACCCCCTTCACGAGTCGTTCAACTGCTGCTGCATGAGAAGGTGGGTCACCCTGGGGAGAAAGCAGATCAAGGACATGCCCTTTTCGGCCAGGTTGTTTCTGGTGCAGTTCCTGAATGAATACTACACCGTGGGTGTTTCCTACAAGAGCGGGAAGGATTACAAGGGAGAGCTCGTGTCCCTGGACGGCTCCCTCCTGGCGTGCGACACCTTTGCCGAAGAGGCAACGCGGCACGTGAGCTTTGCCCGGCAACTCGAGTCCCTGACCCCCACGACGGTCTACGCCAGGGGCCTGGCTTACTCGGACGGGCTGACGCGTGCCGAGGCGGCGGCCCTCCTGGTCCGGGAGCTTGAGATAAAAAAGTTGATACCGGAAAGTGCCGCCGCGGGCGGTTCGGCCCTGGACTCCGGGGCCCTTCGGCAGGAGTTGAACGACAATATCCTCAAAGAGGATGTCTTGACCGTCCTCCACCTGGGCACGGCCGGGTTTGATCTCACGGACGAGGGCCTGTTTCAGCCGGATCGCGTTCTTCCGCGGGCCGAGTACGCGGCGGCGCTGAACGACATCCTCCAGAGGACCGGAACAGCCCCTTTCGGACCGGAGGCCGTTTTTCAGACCTCTCCCTTTCAGGATGTGCCGCTTTCATCCTCATATTTCAAAGGTGTCATGGCCGCGGTCAGGGCGGGGCTCCTGGAGGCGGAAGGCGGGTATTTCAGGCCCCAGGGCCCTCTCACGGGGCTGGAGGCCCTCCAGAGCATGAATCGACTGAAAGAGCGTTTGCGGGACAGGGTGACACAATGAAACGAAGACAGACGGTCGGTTCCCTCCAGTGGATCCGCATTCTTGTTTTGTGCCTCGCGGTTTTCGCCGGGGGGCCTGCGTGGGCCATGGACGGCGACGCCGAAGGCATCCTGGCGGTGGGTACGGCATCCCTGAGCCGGGGCAACCAGGCGGAGGCGCGGAGCAGCGCCCTTTCCAGGGCGCTTGAAAACGGGGTTGTGGCCTATCTGCTGGGCCGGATTGAAGATCGGATCCTTGCGGAAAACCTGGACGGGTTTATGGAAGAGCTCGTTCCGGCCGCTGTGAACGAGATCGCCAATTACAACATCCTCGGGGAGGCCGAAAAGGGAGAGGAATACAGGCTCCTGGTCAGGCTTCGCGTGAACGGAGCGGCCGTCGAGAAGCACATAAAAGACAAAGGGTTCAGCCCCAGGCAGGAACGCGCCATTCATATCCTCTTCATGGTGGCGGTGTGGGAGCCGGGTTCCCCCGAGCCCTCCTTCTGGTGGAAGGCGCCGGAAGGGGAGAGAGATCTCCAGCCGGTTGAACTCGCCCTGCAGGGCGCCTTCGAGGCGATGGGTTACATGCCGGTCGGCAGGGCCTGTGAAGCAGCCCTGGGTGAAAATGCCTCGGAACCGGGGAACTCCAATCTCACCGACGAGGAGGCCGCGGCGTGGGGGAGAGGGTGCGGCTCGGACGTCGTTGTGACCGGCGCGGTGGTCATTGAAAAGGACATGGTCTCCATTCACCTGAAGGCCGTGGACTCGTCCACGGGCCGCCTGCTGTCCTCCCAGGGGGCGCAGGTTTCAGTGGCAGCGGAGGGTTCATCCGAAACAGATCCCACGGATGCCATCCAAAGTGCCGTGAGGCAGGTGGCCGAGCGCCTGGGGCCGGAGATCAGGGGGCAGTTGGATGCCATTGGGAAGGAGCCCGACAAGGTCTTCCTGACGCTTCAGGGCATCAGCGGGTTCTCCCAACTCCGGCAGTTCACCGATTTCCTCAGGCAGGGCATCCCCGGCGTCAGGTCCGTGAGCCAGACCAGGTTCAAGGGGGAGCAGGTGGATTTTGAGATCGCCTGCGATGAGGGTGTGGATTCTTTGTTCAAGGCGCTGAATGCCTCTGTGAGCATTCCTTTCAGCGTGTCTTTTCACATGTCCGAGGATGGGGTGATCATTGCCGAGATCAGGTGAGGTCGCCCCCGGTGTGCGAAAAGGTTTCCAGATGGTTTCCCAGAGGGAAATCGAGGCGACACTATCTCGAGTGATTGACTGATGACCGTTCCCAACCTCATAACGACCCTTCGCATCATCCTGACCCCCATATTCATCATCTACCTCCTGGAAGGGGACCTCGGCTCGGCCCTGGTGGTTTTTACAATATGCGGTGTGAGCGACGGCCTGGACGGCCTCCTCGCACGAACCCTCAAGCAGAAGAGCACGCTCGGCAGCTACCTGGACCCCATAGCCGACAAGCTGATCCTGGTCTCCACCTTTGTGGCTTTTGCGGTGATGGAGTTCATCCCCACGTGGCTGGCGGTGACCGTCATAAGCCGGGATGTGCTCATCTCCCTCGGTGTCCTCTTCCTCTTCATCAACAAGGTGGAAATACGCATCCGCCCTTCGATCGTCAGCAAGGTGACAACCTGCCTCCAGTTCATAACCGTCATCAGTATTCTCGTCTCGGAATACATCACCCTGCCTGAAAACCTGCTGGTCGCCCTTTTCTGGCTCACGGGTGTTTTTACCATCAGCTCGGGCCTCCACTACATCCACTCCTGGTACAGACTCATGGGGGAGGGCGGCGGGGAGAATCCATCGTCTTGACCCCCCTGCCGGGGACCCCTTTTCCGGTTGCAAATGACCACAGAAACCGCGTAATCTTATACGCTGAGAGATCAAAGAGGAGGCGACATGGAAAAGCATCTGCTTTTGACCGTCAGTGAGCACAGGAGCTCCCTGTATGGGGCGCGGTTTCTTGCGGGTTTTTTCGAGAACAAGAAGGTGGTGAGGCTGACCCTTTTCTACACCATTCCAAGGCCGCCTGCGGTGTGGACAGGGGAAAAGACCCGGGCCAAGATGGCCGAGCAGGAAGACATGGCCAGGAAAAACGAGGCCAAGGGCAAAAAGGCCCTCAAGGAGGCCAAAAAAGAGGTGGTCGGTCTCGGCTTTTCCGAGGACAAGGTGGAAATCAGGCTCCAGGCGCGCCAGTTTTCCAGGGTGAGGGACATACTGGACGAGGCCGAAAAAGGCCTCTATGACGCCGTGGTCCTTGGCAGGAGGGGGCTCAACTGGTTTGAGGAGGCCTTTGACGAGAGCGTCACCAGGGAGCTGCTCGAGACCCACAAGCACCCCTGTCCCATCTGGGTGTGCCGGAGGCCGGACCCGGAAAGAAAAGGCGTTCTCTTGTGCCTGGACGGGTCCGAGGCCTCCTACCGCATGGCCGACCACGTGGGTTTCATCCTCAGCAACGAGCAGCGGCACCCGGTCAAGATCCTTGTGGTGAAGAACAGAAACCTGAAAGAGTCCCCGGATGTGATCATCGCGAGGGGAAGGGAACTGCTGTCCAAGGGCAAGGTCCCCAATGTCCGGATCAGCGGGTCGGCGGTTTCCGCCTCCAACGTTGCGAAGGCCATCTTGAAAGAGGCGGACTCGGGGCATTATGCGGCCGTGGCCCTCTCCCGGAGAGGGAAGGAGATGGGCTTCATGGACAAGGTCTTTTTCGGCTCCGTGAGCAACACGGTTTTCAAGGAGATCGAGGAAGAGGCCCTGTGGGTGTCCGTGTGAGGTTTCGGTCCGGCTATTTTTTCCAGTACTCGGGGATCATGAGCACAATGACCGTGTAAATCTCCAGCCGGCCCAGGAGCATGCAGAACATGAGGATCCACTTGCCCGCCATGGGTATGTCGTAGTAGTTGCGCACGGGGCCGACCCCGGCGAGCCCGGGTCCGATGTTGCCGATGGATGCCGCGACGGATGAAAAAGCGGTGATGAGGTCCAGCCCCAGGGCGGCCATGGCAAAGGACGCAACGATAAAAAGCCCCGTGAAAAGAAGGAAAAAACCCCAGATGCTGCTCAGGACCTCGTCGGGGACTGTCTTCCGCCCCAGCTTGACCTGGGTGACGGCGCGCGGGTGGATGAAGCGGAACACCTCCCTGTACGCATGCTTGACAAGGAGGAGGACCCGCATGATCTTCATCCCCCCACCGGTGGACCCGGCCATTCCGCCGAGGAACATGCTGAGCAGGAGCACGAGCCGGGAATAGGCGGGCCACGTGTCAAAGTCCGCCGTGGCGAACCCCGTGGTCGTGAGGATGGACCCCACCTGAAACGAGGCGAACCTGAACGCCTCGATCACGCTTTCGTAAATGCTTCCATAAACGTCAAGCGTCACCGTCAAGGTGAAGAACGCAAAGAGCCCCATGAAGACCCGGAATTCCGGATCCACGAACCAGGAGACGGGATCCCCCTTGATCATGCGATAGTGGAGCGAGAAGTTGATCCCCGCGAGCAGCATGAAGACAAGGACCACCCCGTCGAAATAGGCACTGTCATAATGGGCGATGCTCGCGTTCTTGGGTGAGAAACCGCCCGTGGGCAGGGTGGCGAAGGCGTGGCATGCCGATTCGAAGAGCGACATGCCGCCCGCGAGCAACAGGAGTATCTCGAGGAAGGTGATGAGGACGTAGACCTTCCAGAGTGTTTTGGCGGTGTCCGATATCCTGGGCTTGAGCTTGTCCACGACGGGGCTCGGGACCTCGGCCTTGTAAAGCTGCATGCCGCCGATCCCGAGGAAGGGCAGAATGGCGACGGACAGCACGATGATGCCCATTCCCCCGAACCACTGGGTCAGGCTGCGCCAGAGGAGAATGCCTTTGGGTAACCCTTCGATTTCGGAAAGAATGGAAGCCCCGGTTGTGGTGAAGCCGGATATGGACTCGAAGTAGGCGTTCGTCAAGCCCGGGATGGATCCCGAGATCAGGTAGGGCAGGGTCCCCACGAGGCCGGCCGTGATCCAGCCGAACGTCACGATGGCCACCCCGTCCCGGTGTCCGAGGGCCGGGCGCCCGTGCCTGCGGGTCAGGAGAAAAAGGGCGAGTCCCGGGATCAAAGCGGCCGCCGATGAGATGAGAAACGCGCCGGCGTCGCCCTCGCCATAGTAGAGGGAGACGGCAAGGGGCATGGCCATGGAAAGGCCGAGGACCAGCACGAGGATACCCAGGAAATTTAAGAGCGGCTTGACATGCATCAGAAGTAATCCAGCTTGACGGTCAGTAGTTTTTCAAGCTTGGGAATGGCCTTTCGCAGGACGAAGATGATGAGCCGGTCCTTGTCGTAGATGATGCTGTCGCCCCTGGGGATGATGATCTCGTCGCCCCGCACGATAGCCCCCACAAGGGTGCCCTTGGGGAATTTGATCTTGGAGAGGGGCACGTTGACGATGTCCGAGGTGCTGAGGGCCTCGGCCTCGATGGCCTCCGCGTGTTCCCCCTTGAGGGGGGCCACGGAGATGATCTTGCCGCGGCGGATGTGCTGCAGTATGGCCCTGATGGCGGAGAGCCTCGAACTGACGATGCTCTGCAGCCCGATGGAGGAGACCAGCGGGATGTAGCTCAATTTGTTGACCCGTGTGATGGTCTTTCTGGCACCGAGCCCCCTGGCCAGCAGGGAGATCAACACATTGCTCTCCTCATCCCCGGTGATGGCCACGAGGAAATCGACGTTTTCTATGCTTTCCTCCACGAGGAGATCCCGGTCCGTGCCGTCCCCGTTGATCACCAGGACCTTGCCGAGGCTCTGGGCAAGGTCCGCGCAGCGCTGGGGGTCCCGGTCGATGAGCTTTGTGGAAATCTTCCTGCCGTCCAGGGCCCTTGCGAGCCCTCTTCCGGTCTGTCCCCCGCCGACAATGATCACGCGCCGCAGGGGCTCGTCGCGGATGCCGAGAGAGTGGAGGATGTTGTGGAGATCGTCCGACCTGGACACCACGTAGATGAGGTCGTCTGCCTGAATGGTGTCCGCTCCGCTGGGGATGACCACCTGATCCCCTCGGACGATGGCCCCCACAAGGAGCCTTCCGGCGTCGTTTCCCAGTGTCATGAGTTTTCGGCCCGCGAGCGGGGAGCCCTCGTGAATGGCGAGGCCTATGAGCTTCACCCGGCCCTCCACGAAATCGATGACGTCCGACGCCCCGGGGACCGACATGAGGCTCTGAATGGTGTCCACCATGACGGATTCGGGGTTGATGATGTGGTCGATCCCAAGGGCTTCCTGGCCCAACAGGTCCTTCATCTCCAGGTATTCGGGATTGCGGAGGCGGGCGACCTTGATGGTGTAGCTGCTGAGCTGGCGGGCGAGCACGCAGGCGATCAGGTTGACCTCGTCGCTGTCCGTGGCGGCGATGAGCATGTCGGCCTCGGCGATTCCCGAATTCCTGAGCATGCCGGGGCTGGTTCCCGAGCCCACGATGGCCTGGACGTCGAGCTCCTCATTGATGAAATTGACCTTGTCCGGGTCCTTGTCAATGAGCACCACGTCCTGATTTTCACCGGAAAGACGCTGGGCGATGTGAAAACCGACCTCTCCTGCGCCCACTATGATAATCTTCAATTCATCCCCCTTGTGCCTTGGACTCCGTCCACCGGTTGAGACGGCATCTTAGACGTGTCATTTTCCAGTTGTCAACCTGAAAGGAATTGAGACAAATTGGGTGGACAACCCACGGGCGCGGTGGTAAGTGTCTCGTTGACAATGCCTCCATGCCTCGATTTTGAGGGGGCCTCACATTCGGTAAAGGTCTTGCGGAATATGTCTATACAAGTCATCAGCAGGGAAAACGGGGAAAGGCTCACGGCATACATTGATCGTTTTTCCAGGGCGAACATCCTCGTTGTGGGCGATATCATCATGGACAAATACGTATGGGGCCAGGTCTCCCGCATTTCCCCCGAGGCCCCCGTGCCGGTTGTCGAGGTGAGGAAAGAGACCATGCGCCTGGGGGGCGCGGCCAATGTCCTGAACAACGTGGCCTCCCTGGGGGGGCACCCCTTCCTCTGCGGCGTGGTGGGCACGGACAGGGCCGGGAGGGAAGTGCTGGAGGAGATCCGGGGCATGGGCCTTCCCGTTGAAGGCATTCAGTTCGCGGACGACCGCCCGACGAGCGTCAAGTCACGGGTGGTGGCCCACAACCAGCAGGTGGTGCGGGTCGATAGGGAGAGCCGCAAACAGATCTCCGCGGACTGCACGGCGCGCATTCTGGGATACGCGGGGAGTGTCCTGGGCGGGATTCACGCGATCATCGTGGCCGACTACGGAAAGGGTGTCATTTCAGAAGATATGATGAAGGGACTCAAGGCGCTCATCGCGGGTTCGGATATTGTTCTCGCGGTGGATCCGAAGATCGGGAATTTTGATCACTACAGAGGTGTCGGCGTCATCACCCCCAATCACCACGAGGCCGGGGCGTTTTGCCGCATGGAGATCGAGGACGAGGACTCTCTCCTCAAGGCGGGAACGCGGATGCTCCAGGAGCTGGCGGCCCGGTCCGTTCTCATCACACAGGGAAAGGACGGCATGACCCTCTTTGAGGGCATGGGCAAGGTCACACACATCCCCACGGAGGCGCGGCAGGTCTTCGACGTTTCCGGTGCGGGGGACACGGTCATCAGCGCCTTGTGCGTGGGGCTTGCCTCGGGCATGGATTTGCGGTCCGCGGCGCGTATCGCGAACTTTGCAGCGGGGATCGTGGTGGGTGAATTCGGGACCTCCACCGTCACCGCCGCGGACCTCAAGAGGACCATCGAAGAGAGATGGGAAGGCGGACGGAACTGATTTGAGGGACCCGGGACAATGAGCACGCCTCGGAAACCTGAACCTGTGAAAAGGATCGCCAGTGTCATCTCCCCGCGGGAGGCCGACATCGACCGGGTCATCGGGGGCCTCGCGGAAGAGTTCGGGCCTGTCGATTGGGTGAGCCCCTTGCTCCCCTTTGACCGCACCCGCTACTACGAACGGGAAATGGGCGGGCCTTTGTTCAGGAAATTCATGAGTTTCAGGGAACTCATGGACCCCGAGGAACTTTCCGGCGCGAAACTTGTCACAAACGCGCTCGAGGACCGGGTCGGAAAAGACGGCACGAGGACCGTGAACATCGATCCCGGGTATGTGTGCCTCGAGAGGCTCGTCCTGGCCACCGGGAAAAACTACACCCACAGGATCTATCTTTCCAAAGGCATTTTCGCGGACCTGACCCTTGTCTTCCACCAAAAGCGTTTTCAGACCCTCCCCTGGACCTATCCCGACTATGCCGACGACCGGGTGATGGAATACTTCAACCTGGTTCGAGAAAGATACAAGCTTCAGTTACGGCTCGGTTAACAGGCAGCCGGCCGTTCGAGGAGGAAAAGGCCATGCTCAAAAGCATGACGGCTTTCGGCCGTGGCGAAAAACAGACAAAGTGCATGAAGATCTCCGCTGAGATCCGCGGCGTGAATCACCGGTTCAGGGATATCGTCTTGAGGCTTCCGAGGCCTCTCCTGCCCCTGGAAGAGGATGTGCGGACCCGGATCGCATCGAGCGTCTCCAGGGGGAGGATCGAGTGCGTTTTCCAGATGGAAATGCTCGGGGAACAGCCCGCCGCGGAGGTGGAACTCAACGTCCCCCTGGCCAAGGCCTATCTGGAGGCCTTCAGGGATCTCAACGAGAGGTTCGGCCTGGATGCAGGGATCAGCGCGAGGGAGCTCTGCGCCTTCAAGGACGTGATCCTCGCCCGCCCCGTGGAGGCCGACCTGGAGGCCCTGCGCCTGGAAGTGGACCAGGTCCTGGGCGAGGCGCTCGACAGCCTCGAGGGCATGCGGAAGAGGGAAGGGGAGACGATTGAAAGGGATTTCGCGGACAGGCTGACTGAAATCTCGGGACGCCTCGAGCGGGTGGCGGAGAGGGCCCCGGTTGTGGTGGAGGAGTACCGTGTCAAGCTGAGGGACAGGGTGGCCTCCCTTGCGGGAGATCTCGAACTGGATGAAAACCGGCTGGCCCAGGAGACGGCCTTTTTTGCGGGAAAGAGCGACATCACCGAGGAGATCGTCAGGCTTCGCAGCCACATCGCGCAGTTTCAGAATTACATGGGCCGCGGGGAACCCGTGGGGCGCAGGCTGGACTTCCTGATCCAGGAGATGAACCGGGAGGTGAACACCATCAGCTCGAAGGCCTCGGATTCCGCGATTTCATCGGAGGCCGTGGAGATGAAAGGGGAGCTCGAAAAGCTCAGGGAACAGGTCCAGAACATCGAATGAAAGGAGCCGTGGGCATGCGGCAGAAACTGGTCAACATCGGTTTTGGAAATTCGGTCGTCTCAAGGCGGATCGTAGCGGTCATCAGCCCGAACACGGCCCCTGTCAAGAGACTTCGGGACGAGGCCAGGGAGGACAGGCGGCTGGTGGACGCCACGCAGGGCAGAAAGACGCGCTCCGTGATCATCACCGACAGCAACCACGTCATACTCTCCGCCATCCAGACGGAGACCATCGCACAGCGCCTGAACCCCGACGGCGGCATCAGCCTCCAGGACCTGGAGGATTAGAGTGGGCGGCCGCATTTTTGTCCTCTCGGGACCGTCGGGCGTGGGTAAATCCACCATCATCAGGGAGGTCCGAAATCGTCTGGAGGACCTCGCCTTTTCCATCTCCCACACCACGCGGGGGCCCAGGGACAATGAAAGGGACGGGGTGGAATACTATTTCGTGGACGTCCCCACCTTCCGCGGGATGATCGACGGCGGGGAGTTTGCGGAGTGGGCAGAGGTGTACGGGGATTTTTACGGGACCTCACGAGCGCAGATCAGGCAGACCACGGGTCGCGGCCGGGATGTCATAACGGACCTCGACGTCCAGGGCGCCCTGAGCCTGAAGAGGAGCGTGGACGAGAGCGTCCTGATCTTTGTTTTGCCGCCCTCCCTGGAAGCGCTCGAGACAAGGCTCCGGGAGCGGGGCAAGGACGATCCAGAGACGATTGCCAAACGGATACGGAAGGCGGAAAAAGAGATGGAGAGCTGCCCGGGCTATGATTTCCTGGTCTTCAACGACCGCCTGGAAACGGCCGTGGAGGAGGTCGCGGCCATCATTCGGGCGGACAGGTGCCGGACGGCCCGGAGGATCCCTGAATTGCCCTTTTCAACCCACTGCGATGAAGAAAAAGAAGAGTAGAGAACGGCCCGGGAAAGGCTCCAAGGGTCCTGACGAGGGGCTCCTCATCCCGGGGTTCCACACGGTGCGCGAGGCCCTGGACATCCGCCCGGCCGCCCTCCTGGAGGTTTGGGTTTCCGAGGACAAGAGGTCTCAAAGGCTGCGGTCCATCCGGGAAATCGCCGCTGAAAAAGGCATACCGGTGCGGGAGATTCCACGGGAGGAGTTCGATCGGCGGCTTCCCGGCGTGGCCCACCAGGGGGTGGCGGCCCGTGCGCGGGAGATGCCCGCGGTGGGCCTGGAAACCGTTGCGCAAAAGGCCGACGGCGGATTGCGATGCAGGCTCGTCATTGCAGCGGATCACATCACGGACGAGGGGAATCTCGGGGCCATGATCAGGACCGCGGCCTTTTTCGGCGCCGACGCGCTCCTGCTCCCCAGGGACCGCTCCGCGGGAATCACCGGACGGGTGGTGAAAAGCTCCGCCGGTGCGAGCCTCTTTCTTCCCACTGTCCAGGTGGTGAACCTCTCGAGGGCCCTGGATTTTCTGATCCAGGAGGGGTTCTGGGTCATAGGGGCCGCGGGCGAGGCCGAAGCCTCGGTCTACGACTTCGACTGGAACAGGGACACAGTGCTCGTGATGGGCCGCGAGGAGCGCGGCATTTCGCCCAATGTCCGCGCGCGCTGCCACCAGCTGGTGGCGGTCCCCGGCTGCGGGCGCGTGGAGTCTCTCAATGTCTCCGTGGCCGCCGGGGTCATTTTGTCCGAGATCCAGAGACAGCGGGCGAAGAAGGCCGCTGGGTTTGAGGACTCGATGCATTGCGAAAAGGAGGGTTCGTCGTGAAGAGACCGGGATTGTATTGTGCGGCGGGTCTGCTTGCAGGCCTCCTGGTGGTGACGCCTGCGGGCGCTGAATGGAGCGACCATCACTCCAGGCAGTCTTACGGAAATAATTCCGCGTCCACGACCCTGAAATACGGCGGTACGTACGGGCAGGCGGGACAGAACTACATCAACAACCGCGACAACTGGGCGGTCCCCGGAGGGGGCACCGGGGCGGGCCGGCCCGCGCCGATGACGCCCGCCCAGCAGGCCGAGTACAACCGCCTGATGCGGAACACCGATCGCATGCTCAATAACATCTACAACCACCCCCACCATTTCGGACCGCAACCAGGGGGGCAGATGAACCCCCAGCAGCGATACGAATATGAGAGGACGATCCAGCAGAGTGACGATCTGATGAGGCGGATAGAGAACGATCCTCTCCTGAAGTAGCTCTTCAATTACGATAACGATTTCGATTTCGATGAACTTCGATACCGATACCGATAAGACCCTGCCACTGCGGGGAGTCGCCGCCTGGGACCGGGGATTCTGCTTTTGCGAAGGCCGCTGGATCCCGGCTTTCGCCGGGATGAGTGCGCCTGTGAAGGCGCCATAACAGCACGGTGAAAGTCCGTGTCGGGGTAAGCCAAGGCCCCGTAGCTGAAGGTAACTGCGTC
>Ga0272443_10001931_pt1 | contig 28078 bp, 44 predicted proteins | sample SSMAcet12_FD_193581 | JGI IMG/M metagenome (GOLD analysis project Ga0272443, IMG submission 193581) | Marine sediment archaeal communities from Little Sippewissett salt marsh, Falmouth, MA, United States - SSM-Acet-12 | ecosystem: Environmental > Aquatic > Marine > Wetlands > Sediment ... | reverse complement strand
TACTTCAATTTTCTATATTTCTGAGCTAATTGTTGTCTTTCTGCTTTTCTCTTCTCAGAAAGCTTCTCTAGGCTTTCTCGTGCCTGTAATTTCCTTATCTCATCCCTATATTTTTCAATTCTCTCTTTATCTGTCATTTAATTAACTCTCCTATTGCCTATAAAAGCAATAATTATTCCCAATATAACGGTAATTACAATTCCAAGAATTATCAAATCAAAATAACCAGAAAATTCTCCAACTCCAACCATTGTTTCGTTAGCATAACTCTTTATTAATTTTGCTTCTCCATATCCTAGAAGTAAGGAAAGGTTGGTATATGATAAAGTTGAATCTATAATTGTAAATTCATTTCCTGAAGTTGAATAATGTGTATTTTCAGTTAATGTTATTTCTGTATCATCATCTTTCCAACTTGCCCCTGAAACACTGCCTGATCCTGAACTAGTGGTCTCATGTGCAGTTGTTCCTGAATTTTCATTTAAGTTCAATGATGCGTTTAATGTTCCTCCCCACCTAATTTCAAAAGAGACAGATTCTGTATTGTTAATATTGTTGCTGGAGTCATTACAGAAATATTTTACTGTGTACTCCCCTCGAAGCATAGAAGAATTCCTATTTGTGTAATCACTACCACCTTCAGTTAAAGACACATTTTCCTGACCACTATCTAAACTATACCAGCACGAATCCATAGCTTTATTATCTGTTGCTGTTATGTTAAAAAGCATAGAACCATTATTGTAAATTTTGTTTATTGGTGTGTTGATTGTAACTTCTGGAGATGTGGGATCTTCTATTCTTTCAAAAGTTACTGATGTTGAATTTGTAAGTCCAAAAGTATCATTACAATAAACTGTCCATGTGTTGCTCCCTGTTCCTGAAACCACACCTGTAAAATTTGTTCCTGCACTTACAAATGTTGAATTAATTGATCCTGAATTATTTGAATACCAACAAGAATCAGGATTGGTTTCTGTTAGGGAATAATTTATAACAGTTACATTTACATCATAAGTAACATTTTCTGGATAGAGAATACTCACAATTGGGTAAGTTGAATCTAAGTTAAAAGTTACAGAACTGGAATTAACATTATTTGCAGAATCGTTTACATGGATACTTATTGTATTTGCACCTTCTGCCCAAGTTAAACTTGTAATATTTTCACCACAAGTAATTGATGTGTTATATGCTCCTGATGAATTTGTCCACCAGCAAGATTGCAAATTTGTATCTGAAACACTATAATTAATTTCTATTTGACTATCAGTAGTATTTGTTGAACCATCTGGTGAAAGTATTGAAATATCTGGATTAATTGAATCAATATTAAAACTTATTGTTTCTGTATTGTTAAGATTGTTAGAACTATCATTACAGTAAAAGTATGCAGTATGTCCTCCTTGCGCCATTGTTGAATTTGTATCTGTCCATTCATCTCCTGCATTTGTCATTGTGTAATTTAATGTTCCTGCCGTTAGGGAATATATACAAGTATCCATAGAAGTTTCATCTGTTGCTGTTATGTTAAAAAGTATTGTGTTAGAGTTATAAGTCCTGTTTGTTGGGGAGTTTATTGTTATGTTTGGGGGGGTTGTTCCAATTGTAAAAGTAGTTGTTTCCGATGTTCTCCAAGTTCCATCACTTGTTTGATTACAATAAAAAACTAATGTGTTTGAACCTTCAGGTAATGTCGCCGTAATATTAAACCATTCTGTTGCTGATGTGTTCTCCATACTATAGTTATTTACTCCAGAATTATTACTCCAGTAACAAACATCCATATTTACTTCTGTTGTTATATTAATGTCTGGAGTTGATGGATGTGAAGAACCATCAAGTGGAGAGTTTATTCTCATATAAGTATTGTATGTTATTGTTAGTTTTGGTCTTCTTAAAATATCTGTTGTATACTCTTTTGAAACAAAAGAAATTAAATGGTCAAAACTTCCTCCAGAATAGTTTCCAATTAAAAAATCGAAAATATAATCTCCCCCGACAGTATCAACAGGTGATACAACTACAAATTCAGACATCCCCATTCTTATTGAAAAATTATTTAATGATTTGCTATATTCTTGAGAAAAGAGATTTGTAATATCAAAGCTCAATGAAGAACCTATAGATTGAGAAAAAGAAGGAACTGTAAAATTTGTTTGATTAATTAATGTTGCAGTCCAATTATTCCATTCATTTATTTCTTTAGGAGAGTTAGTCCTCGGGGAACTCTCATTCACACAAGTATCTTCCCAACTTTGATTTGGTAAAATCCAAAAAGTCATATTGAAAGCGTCATGCCAATAAGAGATAGTCTCCATTATTGATAAATTTAAATTAACAAGACTTATATTAAATACATCCGAATTTAGGACGCTTAAAACATTGAATTTAATTTGACCTTCATATATATCATTAGGATCCGTTGCGATTAAATCTGCCAAATTCTCCGTTTCATTATCCTGTAAAATAATAGTTGTACTCTCTTTCCCAAACTCCAAAATCTTTCCCATACCAAACTTATAAACTTTCTCCTCTTCTTGATTCAACAAATTAAAACCAATATTATCTTCAACAACTTTATCCATCTTCTCTTTATAATCTTCAACACCTTTACTTACCTTTTTACCATCAGCAACATCTTTATTAAACTCCATTGCCTTAGTATTATTTTGTGTCCAAATTCTAACAGGAATATCCTCATTAAAAATCTTAATACCTTTTGGATTTAATTTAACTTTTATAGAAGTATAATTAAAATCAACAACTTCAACAGGATAATCTTCATCATCTTCTAAAACAACAACTTCTACTCCTGAGCCTTTTAAACTTCTTGCTTCTTCTACTCTCTTCCAAGTATCATCTTCATAAACATTCCTTACTCCTGAATATAAAGTTTTTGTACAAATATTTCCATTACAAATAATATCTGTTGTTTTAGTATGCTCAATTGATGCACCAACTAAACTAATTAAAAGAATACAAATTCCAATTGTTAAAAATAATTTACCTCCCATTTGAATATAATGTATCAACGATTGTTTCATCAATTGTATCGTTGTAAAATTTAATTGAATCTATCCATCCTTCAAAAAAACCACTAGTTTCATTCATACCAATAAACCAACCAGTGCTGTTTTTTAAATATGATGAAACTGTAAGACTTGTTACTTCATCCCCATCTTCGTATAATATTCCTGATGTATTAACAACATGCGTCCAAGTTGAACTGCTATTAACCCAATAAGAAATTGTTTCATAAGAGTTGTCAGAAATAAATAAGTAATCATCAACCCCATCAAAACTTAACCAAGTGTGGTTTTTTCTAGTTGCAGACAAACTTGTTGGAGTTTGAGATAGAGTAGTTGCTGTTCCATTGTCTGCAAGTACAGAATCTGTAGTAGAAGCAGAAGTATCTTCTATATCTTCATAAGTCTCATTTAAGATTATCAAACCAAATATTAACAGTACAGCAGCAATAGAGAGAGTAACTACTCCTACAATTACTAGATTAACATTAAATTCTCCTCTATTGTTTACCATGTTAACTTAAACTACCTCCTCTTCTTTTTTTTCCTTTTTCTTGCCATTTTATTTTTTTGTTACACTTACTCCCCAACATTTCTTCTTTTTGAAAACACTCGCTTTAAAACCTCTAGCTCTTGCTCGTCTTGCCTGTTCTTGTGCATTTGATTTGTTTTTTGCCCTATGTGCTGCCATACTTTTTTTTACCTCCTTTCAACAACTACCAAAATATAAAAAAATTAAAAAATAAAAAAAATTTAAGAAACCCTTTTCATAGCAAATGTGGTTATAATTATGCTTATAATCACAGTTATAACAATAGCTAATACTATTAAATCAAAGTAATCTGCAAACTTTCCTGTTCCAACAATTGTTTCATTACTTGCTTCACATGCCTCTAAACCATAAGTATATGAATAAGAAATGTTCCAATTTGTACCTGCCCAAACACTATCTGATGTCGCATTAATGTTTCCACCTGATGCAGTATAATTTGAAGAAGGGATTGCTTCTCCACCTGTTGCATTTGTCATTTCATTAACAGTCATACTAAAACCACATAAACCAATGTTAGCAACATTTTCTCCATCTGTAGCAGTAACTGTTGTTAATGTTTCATTATCTGCAGAACCACTATTATCTGTTGTTGTTGTAGTATAAAGTTCATCTAACAATATTAATCCGAAAATCAATAAAATTGCTGCTAAACATAACGCTATTACCCCACTCATAACTAGATCCAGATTCCCTTTTTTAGATAAGGATCTCATCTTTACAAACCGAGATGAGATGCTTATCTAACTCTTCTCATGCTAAACACAACTAATAGTAAACTTATAATCACAGTTATAACAATAGCTAATACCATCAAGTCCCAATAATCTGCAAACTTACCCATACCAACAATTGTTTCATTTGCTGAATCATAAGCCTCTGTTCCAGAATCTGTTGAATCCCAAAGTTCATCAAGCATAACCAAGCTGAATACTAAAATAATTGCTGCTAAACATAGAGTGATAATTGCAGGAACAATTAAGTTCAAATTACCTTTCCTGTTTTTTATAACAGACTTTAATCTCATCTTTTTTTACCTCCTTTCAAAAACTTTTAATTATTTAATCAACAAAACCATCTTTATAAAATTAAGTAAACAATTTGTTAACTTATCTCTCCCTCATAACCATAGTTACTATACCTATAATTCCTGTTATAATAAAGATACTTGCATAGTACCAAGCAATAAGATTTAATGAAGTTAAAATTATTGCTCCAAATAATCCAGCTATTGATGCGAAACTAAATGAACGATCAGTAGTATAATGAGATGTTGCAAAAAACAAAGATATACAAAATCCAAGTAATAAAAAAACAAAAAATAGACCACCAGTTACATCATAAGCCCAATTAGACATACCTTCTATTAAACCAGTCTCATTTACTAAATCTGTTGGTAAATCCCACGCCACCTTATGCTGCCCCCCTGTTTATTCTAAAGATAATTGCAACTATTGTAAAGATAATTGAAATTATCATAAGTGATACTATACTTCTCCATATATAACTTGGGATGTGGAATCTTTGTGAAATGCTATCAATCATACCACCTGAACCAAAAACTAATCTTAATGGACTAAATGGATTGCTAATAATACCATAAACACCACGATAGGTTTGTGTTTCCACATCACTGCTTGTTTCAGGACTTGTAGGAGTTATTCTCCCTTGATAATCTCCTGTGTATTGTTCTAAATCAGAAGATTTATCATATTCCATTAAGTCACTTGTAACATCTGAACCATACCCCACTCCCCATCCATTTATTACAACTGTAACTGCAGTTATAAGAATTCCTACCACCACTATTGCGAAAAAAGCTGATTTAAATTCCATTTTATGTTTTACTAAATGCCCATATAAATATCACACCTATTACTAGTTGTGCTATAAATAAGGCAGGATTTAAATATATGATGTGAAATGCCCATAAAGCAAATAAACCTGCTAGGTAGAAAACAACTCCACCAACAGGCCGATAATATCCTATTGCAAGCATTGTCATAAGTAAGAAGAAACTCCACATTAATCCTTCTCTACCAAAGATTTCATGTTCTACTCCAACAATTGTTGTTAAATATCCAACTCTTACTTCTTCCTCCCCTACTACCCTCCTAAAAGTCTGTGCGTAGTAAGTTGCACTAATATCTCCTACACTACAACTTAATGATCCTGCTGTTGCAGTAGATGTTAAATTACAGACATTGGTTGTTCCATTCCATAAATGTCTTGTAACTAATAACCTATTTCTTACACTCTTACCAGTTACATCATTCCAAGTAAAATAAAATATATTAGTATTATTATTAAAGGTAACATTTGATTCATAACCTTCTATTTCCTCAAACCTTTCAAATTCTTCAACATCATCTTCAATAACAAAAGGCAATATACAAATTGTTGCTCTACATGCGATAGTCATATCTCCTGTAACTTTTTTTATTTCATTTTTACTATTTTTAAAAACAAACTTATATTTTACTGTGTTCTCAATTAACCTTGCAACAAACTGTCCATACTCATCTGTTCTTTTTCTTTCAACAATCTCATAATCATCAGTTTCAGGATAATATCTATAAATATCAACAAAGTAATCTTCTAAAGGGGAACTACTGCTATCTTGTACTTGAACAATAACATTTGTACCCCCATCTAACATAAATAACCTTGTTGATTTGGGAGAGTTAGTATAATTTACTAAATTAAAATCATAAGTCCTATCATTAAATGTAGCTTTTTTAAGTGAGATTATTGCAGAAGTTACATAGGTTTCAGTAGAAGGACTTATACAAAACATAAAACTGCTATTTAATTCACTATAATTATAAAAGGAATAATTCTCAACTTCTGTTCCTGTTCCCAAATACCAATCAAAAGAACTTTTAAATGTAACATTTACTTTCTCTCTGGAAGTTTCATTATAAATAGTATAATTCACTGCAACATTAGTATATATCCCATCACAATTTACAAAATGAGTATCACTTACATTCTGTTCATAAGTTGAAGAGTTTTGTTGAGTGATTGTTCCATCATCATTTAAATATATAAAACTCCAATAAAATGTTTTTGTGGAATTTGTTGATACAAAGGGAATATCTAAAGATTTTGTAATCCTATATGAAGTTGAATTTATTGTTATAACTGTTGCAGGATAATTTGTTAAGTTATAAACTAATGTTGAGGAATACAAGTCAGCACCAGAGGGAACAGTTACATTTATACTTAAAGTTTGTTCCGATGTTTCATAAACTGATTTCCCATAATATGTTGCATCTGTTTCTGCAGCAATACTTAAACTGTGGTTTGCATCAGCAAATTCACAGATAGTATCTGTTGCATTTTCACCACAACCTAAAATGTTCCAATTGTAATTAACTAAACTTCCAAATCCAGATATACTAAATTCTGTGGTATTATCATCACTTCCTGTTACTATATTAGTTGTTGAGTTAAATACCTCATCATCAGAATCCCAGATATAAATTGTGGCATTTGTTATATTTATTGTGCTTGAAGGAAGTAAAGTCCCATTAAAAGTTATAGTGCTTGAAGATAAAGATGCACTATCGGCAGGATAATCTAACTCTACTTCAAACCCTTCTTCTCTTCCATAAACAATAACTTCTGATACCTCAGGATGTGTTCCCTCCCAACTAGTAAGATTTATAGTTACATATCTCGCCATTTGGTTTATAGATGTAGAATTCCCCATAGCTTCTGAACATGCAACAACACAACTTGGAGAAATTCCAGTAACACTATCAACTAAAGAAAATGAAGATCCATCTTCTGATATTGAAACATTATAACTTATAGGATAAGAATCCCAAGCACCTCCTCCATCATACCCCCATACTTCAATTGATCTAATATAAAAAGATTGGTTCATTTCAATTTCTATCCAATAAGGTTCAGTAGATGCTGCAGGTTGCCAATCTGTTGTTAAATCTTGATCATTAATATAACTTGCAAACCCAATTGATATGTTGCTCACAGTTACATTTGCACCACCTGCCATATTTATATCTGCAGATACAAAAGCTAAACTAAATAAAAGTACCAATAGTAAAATTGTTTTTCTCATTTTAATAATAACCCTCCTGTCCTCTTGGTTTTGCAAACAAAAATATCATTGCAAAGAAAATAATTCCTGTAACAACTGTTGGAAAATAACTTCCTAAAATAGAGTTGGTTATTGGGAATCTTGTAATTGTTAAAGCAAATTCAGGATCATTTGCTAAATCCTGCCATACATTACTTAAAGCAACACCTAATGCCAAAACTACAAAACTTAATAATCCGTACACCCAATAAAATACTGGGGATATTCTAACAGCATAAGCAGTCATCCCTAATACAATAAAAGTACCTATGAAAATTCCTAAAAAAGCATAATCCCAAACTGAGTTATCTACAGATCTTATCTCCTCTACTACTCTAATTGCTTCAGTATAATTAGTATCACTTGTGTTTATATTGGATTGTATCTCTGTAAAAATTTCATTATTTAAATGATTCATTATAAAAAACACAACGGCTATTGAAAATATTAACAATACAATAAAAACTATTGATGCGAAGTCTGCTTTTTTGTTTTTTATAATTTTCATTTTAAAATTTTATTATATCCTCAAATTTTATTTTCTTGTTTCGATTTCTTCTTAAAACCCTTGCTATATTCTTACTTGCAGTTGTATATTTCTCTCCATTTAAATTAGAAACTCTCTTAATTTCTTCATCAAGTTCCTCACTTATTCTTACAATCTTGCTTTTTATCATCTAAACTCCATAGGTGCACCAACAGATGCAGCCTGTTGCATATTTCTTTTACTTGAAATTGTCTGGAAAATACTAAAAATCCATATAAAGATAATCATTCCAAATATGAAATAATATAAATAATAAGAAATTGATCCTAAAGTATCAAAAATATTTCTTATATTTTCATTTGTTGCTTCATTATAAAGAGAAATTGAAGATACATTTATTCCCATTACTATAAAGAATATGCTAAATAGGAAAAAAGTCCATTTAATTGTTGTATGATCTACAAATAAAAATCCTAAGAAACATAAAACAGCTATAACTAATAGAAGATAAATACCTCTTGATGTTACCCCTTCTTGTATTGCTGTGGATGGTCTGCCTACATAAAAATCAAAAGGGATATAACCTGCAGAAGTTCCATCCCTACATGCTACAACTGCCTTATAAATTCCTAAAGTCCCTGTTCCTGATGCAGTATAATTAAAATAATTAGAAGTTTGAGACATACTTTTATTATCTACAAAAACACTCATATTTGGATAAAAAATAGAAATCTCACAATCTACACTTCCTGAACATAAATCAACATCAGTATCAAAACAATAAATCTTTAAGTCCATAGTTTTATTCGGTTCATAGGATAACTCTGCACCACTAACTAAATTTATTAAAAGTATTCCAACAATCATTAATAAAATCTTTTTTCTCATTGATTCAAATCCTCATTGCTTATACTTATTTTATCTTTTATGTTTGTGTCTCTATTTACTGTTTTCATTTTTTCTAATTTAATTCTCTGACTTCTCATAAACCTTTCTGCATTTATTTATTAATGTTGGAAATTGAAATATCACCAACTGACTTATTTTTATCTACGGTTTTCTTTTTAACAAGTTTGTTTCTTTCTGTTATTTCATATTGTCTTATTTTATCTTTTAATACTGATTCAATCGTATAAATTTTACATGCATTTTCATCATATTTTCCATATTGTACACAATCATAATATGCTCCCTTATCTGCATTTATCCATTTTTCGACTTTTGTTAATTCATATTCTTTTCCATTATCTATATAGGTTTCATATTCCATCAAACACCACACATTAATACTGTCTTCATAACACTCTTTTAACTCTCCTCCTATGCTGAAATTACTGAAATCTGTGTTATCAAAATCTTTTTGTGGCAACTTACTTCCTATACTTATTCCTGCTCCGACTATTCCAACTAAACAAATTCCCACTATCAACCATATTAACATCTTTCTTTTCATTTTAAATAGGTGATTACAAATTTAACTACATCTCCTGTAACTAACTGGTTACTATTATCTTCACAAGCAATTATATCTGTTGTTCCATCTTCATATATATCTACATCTAGTGTATAATATGAACCCCCATTAGCATAAACATCATCATGAGTATCATATATAGCTACTTGGATTCCCACCACATCATCATTATCACAAGCAATAGATGGGTCAATTTCAAAATAATCATCTCCTGCTTCTCCTGATGTTACTGTATGTGTTATAACATCAATCGCTATATTCTCATGCCCTGCTGTTGCAAAGCCTCCTGTTAAAGTTGAAGCTCCATCAACTACAAGAGTATCTGTTGTTGGGTCTGATGTTCCTCCAACATGGACTCCTCCTGGTGCAGTTATATAATCTACAACATCTAATTTTCCTGCCACATCAACATCTACACTTCCTGATGTTGCATCGATTGTCATAGCTGGTGATGTTAAATCTCCACTACCATAAAATTTATGATATTTAGCAGAAATATAATTCACACTTTCTGGAGTTATACCAAACCCATAATTATTGCTATATAGTGCTATATGGGAAACTGACACAGCCCCCTCACTATCATAATAATTACCAAATTGTATTTGAGGTGTTGGAGTTGCACTAATAGTTCCTCCAGATAATGTTACTTGCCCCCCTAGATTTGAAGTTCCTGTAATATTTACATTTCCAACAACATTTAATTCATGTGTTGGGGAAAGTGTTGCTATTCCCACCTTATTACTATCTGAATCAACATGAAAGGTTGTAGAATCAACTGTTAAGTTTTTTGTTATTATCAAATTCTCATCAAAAGTTTCTGAGATATTTGTTAAAGCGAGGTTTGTGTAATCCATTCCCCCACCTGTATCTGTTAAAAATTGCTGTAGTGTGTAGCAATTTGTTGAGTTACATAATCTGTCACCTATTGTTAAATTTCCACTATTTATTATAACATCTCCATTAAAATACCCTGCTTTATTTGAGCCTGATGCTGTTCCATATACTCCTACTTCGTAACCTAAGCTTAATCCTCCCTCTGTATCAGAATACCCTAACATACCATAGGTTGAAGCATCTGAAAAAGATACTCCTTTCATACCATATGTTATTGCCCCAACTGCTGAATCATTTGTTGCTGTTGATTTTATTCCTTTTGAAAATTCAAATTCATCTAAACCATAATCATAAGTTAAACTTTCTTTATAATATTCTACAACTAATTGAGGGAATGCTCTTGCATATTCTTCCCCTGCTTCTGTGTCTGTTTGTATTGCTTCTTGCCCAGCTTCCGTTGGAACTAAATAAACTCCATAATTATTATAAGAACTATTGACCCATCCCTGAACGATTGATGAAATGTCATCAGAATAAACTCCACCACCTGCAGTTGATAAACCCATATCTGCTCCTGTATCTGAACCAGTTGGCTTATTGCTCCATTTAATTACTCCTTCTGTCCAATCTGCACTTGTTACATAATAAACATCACTATCACAAGCTACAGAATCTGTATAACCGTGCATCATAATTTTAGCAGATTTAATTGTTGAATTTGCTGGGATTGAAGCTGTTGAGAATTTTAAATATATGTATCTATCTACACCTTCCCCGCTATAAATGTGTAGTTTATCTTCATTATTATTTTGGTCTGCGTCATCCTCATCAACATAGCTGTCATCACTTGCATCTATGAAAACTCTGTCAGTTAAAAAATAAACTCCTGCATCCTCATCTGCTCCACTCCAACCTTTTTCAATAAACAAATCTCCACCTGTAAAAAAATTCTCTCCAAATGAAACTACTGGTTCTGTATTACTTCCATATGCTGTTGTAAATCCTAAACCTAATATTTTCGTGTCTCCTTTTAAACTTGCATAATTTGAACCACCCTGTAAATAACCATAATCATCAATAGATGCATCATTTGATGCACTTCCTATACCTGAAATTCCAAAACCGCTTTCATATGTTCCAGGGGCAGTTGAACCGTGTCCAATATAACCGCCTCCTCCGTCATTTCCTAAAAGCCAGCCGTCAGTTCCAGTAATAACAGCCCTTCCCCCAACAGAACTAATTAATAAATTCCCATCTGTTTCCCAAGTTGCTTGTGCATTACTTCCCATTTTCATCTGCATATATTTAGTTCCTGATGCTGTCCAGCTATTGATTCTAAATATTGCTGATATGTTTTCAGTAGATGGATAATTAATATAAATATATCTGTCTGTTACAGAACTTGGAACTTGCCAGTTGTTAAATAATTTGAGGTCACTTGAGTTTGCCATATTAAAGATAGTTCCTGTTAGAGTTAAATTAGAAAATGTTGCATTATTTGTTGTGTTTAGGTCTTGGTCAAATGGATTAATGTCTATATTAGTTAATTGACTTCCATCCCCATAAAACTTATTTGCAATTACATCCTCAGTAACAGTTAAATTTTCTGAAATGGAAACCTTGCCCTGAAAAAACCCAGCATAACCTGCATTTGAAGAACCATAAACAGCCCTGTCATTAGCACTATTTGCTGTACACCACAATCCATATTGATTAATAGAGTCATCATACCCAAGTGAACAATATGTTCCTGCGTCTACAGTTGTTGCTTTAATACCATGTTTAGAACCACCAAATCCTGCAGTATCTGTTAATACTGATAATCCGACACTACTATCTACTGAAGCACCATTTATAGCTCCCTTTCCACTTATTAATAGATTATCACCAGAATATATTAAACCTGTGGTATTTAATGTTGTTGCATTAATTTTATTTATGTTTCCTTCACCAGAAACATCAATATCTGTAAACCAACCTTTTGTTATCCTATCTAATTCGCTTCCTATCCAATTAGAAAAAGTATATTCTGCTATTGTTATGTTTCCTTCTGCTGTTATATTCTTGCTTTTAATTATTTCAGAATCTAAATATTCTGTTGTTACATTTTCCGAGTGAAGTTTAATACTATAAACATCACTATAATAATTTGATGTGTTTCCTAAGGAATAAGTATCATTTATAGATGGTATGATGTCTTGACTGTTTAAAACTCCAAACATTATCAATTCTCCAACATCAGTTAATTTATTCCCACTCATGTTTAAATCCCCTGTCATAATATCTCCTGAGGTGTTCACATAACTAGTTGTTATGAAATTTCCAATAGTTTCATTCAACTTTGTTTCATTAAAATAAATTGTATCTGTATCATTATATAAATAAACATCATCTGCTTTTTTTGTGAAGAAATCAGTAATTTTTAAAAAAACAGATTCAACCCACGAAGAATGATTATACCAATATTCGCTTCCTGAAATATCTGAAGGAGAATCTAAATCATCCCAAAAATCAGAAGAGTTTACATTGGAAACACTTGTCTTTGTTTTTAATTTCAGGATAGGGATAATTGACTCTTGAGAAATTGTTGCATTAGTCTCATTCAATCTCAAGGTGGGTATTTGTGCAGTTGTTAAATTTAGTAGCAAAACTGTTAAAATTGCAATTGTAGTTATAAAAAAATATATCGTTTTCATAGTTTAAATTTGCTCCAAATACCCTCTTTCTTTTGAGGCATATATCTTGGACTTGTGTTTATACTTTCTACTACTGCCCTGTTTAACCAATTTTTCTCATTTTGTTTCCAAGCTCTTTTTAAAGCCATAAAGGCTGGGAAAATTGCCCCATCAACAATATAATCAAGCATAATTTTATCTTTAACATCATACTCTTTCCAATTTAATGCTAAATCATCCACAATATCATCTGCAACTTTAACAATCATTTTAGCAATTTCTCCATCTTCTAAATGGGAAAGGATTGTATTTTGATTAATTATACTGCTTAAAATAAATAAAATTCTACTTATTCCTTTTTCATTCATTATTGGGTCACCTCTTCTCTTTACTTTCCCATCCCAAGTCCTTTCCATTCCTTTTAATTTTAATTCTACATCTTCAAGAACATGAACTGGATTTGTTTGTTCAACTAATGCTGCTTGTACTTGTTGTTGCTGTTGAAGGATATATGAAGAATTTACTGCTTTTTCATTATCCCCTTGTTCTTGTGTAAGTGCAGATTGAACTCTATATTGTTCATATAACCCATCTGGCATTTTTACTTCTCCTTTTCTTTTTCTTTATAATAGGTCTTGTGACTAATCCAGAAACAACACCCTTAGGAACTTTCATTGCCGATATTCCTAAACCTAATGCTGCAACAGAAGGAGTATAATAAAAGGTTCTTTTTCCTAATTGCCCTTTTCTTTTTTTAGTTGGTATTCCTAAAATAGGAAGTCCAAAAATTTGTTTTTTCTTTTTCTTAATAGGTTCAAATAGGCTACTCCCAAACTCTGATGAAGAGATTGAAGAGGATTTTTTTCGTGGCTTATATGAGGAAAAAGAGCTTAATGGGGATGGAGTGAATGAACTTTTTTTGCTTTTCCCAAAATATGAAGAGAAAATTGATGGACTTTTTTTCTTATATGAAGATTTATAAGATGATTTTGAAGTTGGTGTGAATGAAGAAATTGGAGAAGCAATTTCAGAAGAGGGTTTAATATAAGAACTAATCAAACCCATACCACCTAAAACTTCTGAAGTTATTAGAGAAGGAGTTTTTGGAATTGAATATGAAGAAAACCCACCTAACAAATTTATTCCTCCTGTGCTTGGTGTGGTGGTTGTAGCACCTTTATATCCAAAAACATCAATAGGAACTCTTACTCCCTTAATCCTTGTAAAATATGAACCTGACTCAAATAAATACTGACCTGAACCAGGTCTAAAAATTGCCTCTGCTTCCATTCCTGATTTCATTAAAGGAATATCTGCAAATCCTGGTTTAATTGGTTTTACCCAACCATATTTAAATGTTTGTTCTCCAACTTGATATGGGGCTGTTTTAGTATATGGAGAATATCTAAAACCTTTTGGAGTAACATAAGCAATGCCTGGCTTTCCTGAAACAGAAGTCAAACCAAATAATTTATAACTAGAACCTGATCCTGAAACTCGTGTGAAATGTATAGAAGCTCCATAACTTCCATAAGTTCCTGGAAGTTCACTTGTTCCTGGTTGGAGTTTAAATTCTCCACCTTTCCAAAATAATTCGCCTGTTGCATGATATGCTCCTGGCTTTTCTCCTGGTAAAGCATACTTTCCTTTTTTAAAAAAAGAAATTTCCTGCTTCGCTGTTTTAGCATAAGGAAATGGTTTTTTTCCTTCTATAACATATTCAGGTGTAAGATCTTCCAAAGGTAACTCAGTTCTCCCTCTTGTTCTCCACCAGCCTGTTGCTTGTTGGAAACCTTTTTGTCCTGCCTTTGCACCAACTCCCATTAACATAATATCTTTTGCAGCTACACCCATTACGCCACCTTTCTCTTCAAATGAAGGGGCAGCCATTACTTTTGCTCCAGTGCTATAAGCAAATAGGCCACCAAGACCTACTCCTGCACCTATCAAACCAACTTGTGCTGCTTTTCCTGCAACTGGTGTTATTGCTCCTGCACCACTAACTAATGCTGAACTTCCAAACCCAATTCCGTAACCTGCACCAACTAGTCCTACTTGTTTTATAGGTCTCTCCTTTACATCCTGTAAAATATCGTGAGAGAATCCACCATAAAACTCCTTAGCTGGGACATTAAACGATTCAAAACCCGGTGCACCGATAGGACCAATTCCTATTAGTGTGGGAGCTATAGCTTTTTGAAAACCTCTAGAAAAAACATCTAAATCAACCCCAAAAAGCCGATTAGGGACATCACCAATAAAATCAAAAGTTGGTTTAGTTATTCTTTCAGAAACAAATTCTTCTACTGCATGATACTTATCAGATAACATCCCTGTTACTCCTGTTCTTTTCTCCTCCCCAATTAGTTCATCTGCTTTTTCTGGTGTGAATGAAAATCCACCTCTTTTTATAGATTCTCCTGCGAGTTTTTCTGCTTCTTTTTGAGGATAACCCATTGATCGATATCGTTTTGTTTCTTTGGATAGTTTTTCAAAACCAATATCTTTTTTTGTTGATTCAGCAGGTTTTACAACATCACCAGTAGACTCTTCAACAATTCCTTCTTTAGTTGTCATAAGTTGTTTTTCAGATCCAGTGGAGCTGGTAGAACCTGAACTACCAGCACCACCTGAAGATCCACCTTTGACAATTCTTGTAGAAAACTCTCTTGATTTTTTTTGTTCTTCTGTTTCTTTCCCCTTAGCTTTATCCCAAAGTTCTGCCTGTTTTTGTTTCTGACTTTTAGTTAACTTAGGAGGAACATATGTTTTCTTTGGTTTCTTTCTACCCCAAGTTCTTGGATCATACCATACCAATTTATACCTCTTTCTTTAAATTCCTCAACCTTTTAACCTATGAACATTAACACAAACATCTTCACTAATCTCACATAAAACAAAATCATTTGAACCAGTAGCTTTTGCTAATTCCTCAAAAGTAGATTTTGGAATTTTAAGATTATTAACCTCTATATTTTTTGTATCTTCTATTTTAATTGCTACCATTAATACAATTATAATTATAATAAATGCAAAAGAAATTACTTTATACATATTTAAATTATCTTCTTTCATTAGGTTTTATAAGTTTTTTGTGTTTATATATTTTTTGGTTTGTTAACATTATGTAATCTATGTATCCTTTCTTCTCTTGGTAATCCAGTCAAATATAATCATTATAAAAATAAAAAATAAGAAAGCATAAGAAATAGAACATAAATTAGGAAAAGCAGTTCTCCAACAAAAAGGAAAAAAATTTGATATAGGCATTATTCTTTTGGTATTAATTTATCCCAATTAGAAGTATTTACAATCAAAGGTTTTGCTTTTTCTGGATCTGGATAATAATAACTCACATTTCCTTCCTTTGTTACAAACATCATAGCACCAGGTAATTTATCTGAGGTGCAAGTACAATCAACCCCAAATCTTTTTGCACCTGCTGCAATAGGATTCCCTCTAACATATTCTCCAAACTCCCATAAATACCAAAAGAAAATTATCCATATAACCAATAATGCAGTTATTGTTATAATTGTTATACTTGTTTTTGTTTTCATTCTCTCGATCCAAGAACTCCCATAATAGAAGCAACAATGAAACCAACTAAAAAGGGGCTGCTAAACAGGTTCATTAAAGTTACAGTTCCAACTAAACCAACAATGAACCATGTAACAAAACCTGTAAACCCCATTTAATCTCCACTTGCCAACTCCTCCATTTTAGAAAATCCCTTTTTAATTTCTTCTTCAATTAAAGGTAGTTTGTGATGTATATCAAAAACCATTCTCTTTAATATTTCATCAGTTATAAATACTGGAACTTCAATTATGTTTTCCTTTGGTTTTTCTTCTTCAGTTTTTTCTTTTCTTACCATTTGTACCTCCTTTCAACAAAATAATTTAAAAGAATATGCTATGTATAACCCTAAACATATTCCTACAATTATCCAAAAGATATATGCAAACATCCCTGCTTTTTTATTCAATTTCATTGGCTAATGTTTCAAGTTCTTGTTTTCTTAAATATGCCATTACTTCACAAAATATTACAACTCCTCCTGTACCTAACATCCACATAATGTTTTTTGAAATAATTAAATTTATTGTTTGAATAAAAAACATTATTCCGATTAAATGCCACATCCATGCTGAAACATATCTTGTTATATATATTATTTCTTCCATTTTACATTATCTTTTCTTCTGCTACTCCCATTAATCTATTTGCTCTTGCTGCTAAACCCAACGCCATATTTCTTACCATGTTCCTATCATCAAAACATTTCTTGTGATAATACTCTTCTCTTTGTTTTTTACCAGAACTAAACTCAGATACTCTCAAGTAATGATCTTTTTCTTTTATTTCTTTATTACACCTTATACATCTCTTCATTTTATTATCCTGTACCTGTAACTGTTGATGCCTGAGAAACATCCCTTAATGCATTTGCTGCCCTTTCTAATGCTTGTGCTGCAGATGCAAATTCTCCCCAATGATCTGTAATTAAATATGTTAAAAAGATTACCAAGACAAACATTAATGTTGGAACTATAAAAGGTAGGAGTTTCATAATTATTCCTTCTGTATCAAATATTTTTTTGTTCTCTCTTTTTCTTAGTTGTCCCCAATAACTTACATCTCCCTCAATTACTTTTAGTCCTGATTGTGCAATTGGTATCTCTGCACCAGCTCTTATAATCACACTTGTATCAACTCTATCAGGTAATAAATAATAGTATTCATTTTCTGATTTTTGTAATATTTTTATGTGGTTTGTTCCTTTCGCATCTAACTCAAAACATTCTAAAGGTGGAGAAGGAAGATCTACTTTTTCCCTCATTAACCTAAACCAACTTGTTTTATCTCTTTTATTTTGTATTATCCCTCCTCTATCTTCTATTATTTTATAGGTTTCTCTTCCTAATATTCCAGAACTTCTTAAGGATTTTATTTCTACTTTAATATTAAATTTCCTTAAATACCTAACATAAAACCCAACTCCAACTATAACTGCTGCCAATATAATTATCCCCACTACTGCTGCACCACCATATATTACTCTATTCAAAAGGTCTCCACCTATTTGGGAGAACTGTCCCATCCCCCCACCAATATCAACCATCTTTAGTTTTTAGTGTTTTGTTTTCACAATTTATACAATTTATTTTATCAATCATATCATCTATTAAAACTCCTTTTTGTATCTCTACAAACTGATCCTTTCCACAATTTTCACAAACTACTTCAACATTGTATGTTCTTGATTGTGCTGTTTGCATTAAAGGTGGCGTTGTTAATTCTGGAAGTTTATCCCCTTGTTGCTGTTGTGGCACTCCCATTTCTTCAATTCTTTTGTATTGTTGCTTTTTCTTAAAAAATCCCATTTGTACCTCCTTTCAAGTTTTTAATTAAAAATTCAAAGATGTTATTGTTTTGGGTTCTATATTGTGATGGGTATCTGCATATTGAAATTGGTTTAAATAATTTAAAATTGTTTAGTTCTCTTGGTTTAATCTTGTTTCTCTTTTTTATATCTGTCCACGATAGAATAACAATCCCATCATCCTTTAATAAATTATAACAATTTAACATTATCTTTTCTGCATTTTCCTTTCTGTTTGTTCCATAACCAAACACTCCGATTAGGAAAATTATATCGAAATACTTTTTATTAAACAAGTTATCTATTTCTTCAAATTTCCCTGTTATGTGTTTATTTGCACCATATTTATAACTTAATTTTTTCTTATCAATAGTATAAAAATCATTTCCTGACAATATCTTTTGGTAATTTTTAGTATCATCATTTACACCTACAAATAATATTCTCTGTCCCTTTATTCCTGGAAATATATCTCTCTCTAAGATATACCTAAACTCATTTATCTCCTTTAGGAATATTTCCCTATATATTTTTTTTAATATGTTCATATTATTAAAAGGGGCAGAAGCCCCATAAATTTAAATTTTTTTTATGCTATCTTCAACGATTCTTGCATATTCTCTATTGTCTTTGTCTTTCTTATTAATAGTCATAAATTCTACTTTCTTACCAACTAAAACTTCAGCAGGTTTGACAATCTTATGTTTCTCATATTCTTCACCAACAGCTATAAGTAATCTTCCTAACATACTATTTAATGATAGAAATGTTGGGCACCCATACTTCAATTCAACATCTACATCATCTAACTTGATAAACACATCTGTATATTCAAAAGGGTCATCCCTATATTCTACCCTTGTTATTGTTCCTGTGTGCTTACCTTCTGGAATCTCTATTGGTTCTTTCCATTCAAGCTTTTTCTGAGTTTGCTCTTCCATTTTTTTCTTTGACCTCCCTATTATGAAAAAGATTATTAATACACGCTTCACATACATCTCTTTCTATAGGAATACTTTTCCCACAGGTTTCGCAATGTTTATGTTCTTTCATTTTTCTCCCTCCTTTCAAGGTATGTAAGGAACTAAAACCATTGTTTTATTGTTTGATAAAGTCATTTGAACATATCCTTTTGATTCAATTTGTGAAACAATATAATTAACTGAATCTGTTATCCCTAAATTATAACCTTCAGATATATACTTTGTTTTTAATTTAGGGATAACATAAATATTAACTAAATAAAATAGACCTACTATTATTATTAGAAGAATCAAAATTACAGAAATTGTTTTCCATTTATTTGTTTCCTGATATTCTTGTTGATTCATTTTCTTTTCTTGAAATTATCAAGTCTTATTTTTTTATTTTTTATATACCTTCTATTTATCCTGCACAAAATATAAAACCTGCAGTTCTTGCATATTCTACTTTTCTCACTGAATTCTTTTGTTTGGAAACAAGGTGGTCTTTTGTATTTCATCATTTAAATAGGGAGGGCTATTTTAGTCAGGAAAAAGAGGTGTGATACCAAAACCTTTACTAAAAAGATTACTTCGAGTCATACTTGAGACCTACACGCTGATACAAAAAATATATCAACTCAACCCATCAACCTCCCTACTCAAAGATCTTTGAGTATTATTTTCTTTGATTAAATTTAAAATTAGTTGTCTTAAGATATAACTTTTGGATCTCTTTTTGAACCTGCAAATCACTTCAAAATCATAATCTTCTGCCTCAGTTAGATAGGTTGACACCTGTTTTTTCACCATTTTATAATATACCTTAACATAGTATAGTATATAAATGTTTCGGTTTTTTGTAAAAAAAGTTCGTTTTATCCCTATTTTAGTATGGTTAGTAGGGTTGGGAAGGTAATGTTCACTCAAATTCCCATGTGTATAATTAAGTGAAAGTAACCCTCCTAACCTATCTAACCTTACTAATGAGTTTTTTACCTGATTTTCTTTAATTATTGTTTCCATTTTATACCTAACCAAACATTAAATTGACCTCCTTTCCCATCATGTAACCAATCAGCATATTTCCTTCCATCACTTATTTTTAGTTCTTTCATTTTCTTTCCTAAAGTATTTTCTGCAAGTTTTCTATGTTTATTTTCAACACACCATTCAATAAATTTTTTATAGAATTCATTTTTTGAGATATAAGATTCAAGATCTTCTTCAGTATAATCTTTTAAAAATTTTCCCAAGAAATCTGATTTAGATTCATATTTTTCCATCTTATCTAAAACATCTCCTTCATTATGAAATTCTCTTTTATCTAACAACTCTATTAATAATCCAATACATTTACATCCTAAGTTCTCATATTCTTCTTCAGGTATTTCTTCTAAAATATCTTTTGATTCAGAAAATTGATTTGGAAAATCAAGAATAAGCCATCTCCTATAAAACCCTAATGTTTTATCATCTGTTGTTGGCAAACTGTTTGTTGCAATTATTATTTTAGCATAGTTAGGTTCTTCAAAGGGATTTTTATTTTTATATTCAAAACCAATTAAATCTCCTCCTGTTAATTTTTTAAGTGTAGAGGTTTTACTCATATTATTAAAATTTGTTTCTCCCATTAAACAAACAAGTTTTTTATGTAGCCTTGTAACTTCGAATCTTGATTTGAGTAATAAATCTAATTCAGTTGCACAAACATTATCTATACCAATAAACTTTCTTAATAAATTTAAAAATTTAGATTTCCCATTCATACCTGCACCAATTAAACAAAACATCCTATGTAAAGGGTAATCAGGAAGTAAACAATAAGCAATTATCTCATAAAGTGTTTTAACATATTCCTCCCCTACCCATTCTTTAAATATCTTATCCATAATTGGAGTTTCTTTTTTTGAACCAATATCATAAGGGATAGGATTTGTGACAAAATAATCTGGGTTAGCTTCAAACCTTTCTCCTGTTTTCAAATCAACAATCTCATCATTAAATTGTATCCATGTTTTCTTTGGTTGTTTGGGTTTTCTTTTCCTAGACTTTTGCTTTAACGCATTTAGTATCTCAGTTCTTTCTTTACTTTGAATAATGTTAGCACCAGAACTATCATTGATTAAATTTAAAACATCTACCTCATCAATTAAAACCCATCTATGTTTAAACCATCTCCACCACATCCCACTTTTGTCATAATGTAATGGGATTAGTTCTAAGAACTGATCCACTAAATCAATTTTATCTTTATAATTTTTTATTAATCCACTTACCTTTTCTTTATCTTTATCTTTTTGATCTTCAATCTCATCAAGAACACTTTTAATTTTTTTATCATCAATCCTTTTATATTCTTTAATTATCTTTTCATATAGTTCAGCATCTGTTTTATTTTCCATGTTTATAAATCTCCCATGCTGTTTGGAGATCCATATCTTTTCTTGATGGTTCAATAACTTCTATGCTTTCAAATAAGATAGGGAACTCTTTTTTTAGAACAATATCAAAGAAAATAATCAGATCATCATGAACTTTAACAACAAAACCATTATAAAAATTCTCTCTGCCTTTTGGCATTATCTCTTTAATATAAGAAAAAGTATTTTGACTATGATATGCTTCTACCCTCTTTTTTATTTCGTATTTTCGTGTCATATTTAATTTTAACAAACTATCTATTTAAATTTTTCTACATCCTTCAACTCTAATCTTCCTGATTATCTCCTCCAGTTGCTTTATTTGAAGTCTGAGAGCCATCATAGTCTTTAACAAACTATTTATAAGTTTCTTATCAACTAATATTTCTTTTCTTTCCATTTTAATTATGAATGCTGGAAGAAGTAGATGTATTTTTTTGGGGATTGACTTTTCCAGCACCTTTATTGTTTAATTTTACAAAAGAGTTTGACAAATCCCTAAGTTCAATTCCTAACTTGCACTTTTGAATAAGTTTGAATAATAATCCTATCACCTCATCATTACTTTTGAGATGTAAGTTAACTCTTTGTCTCATAACCTTACTCCAATTTTCTTCTGATACTTTTATTGTTTTCATTTTAAAAAAGATGGCTTAGGAGAAGCCAAATTCTCCTAAACCGAATTCAAACTTTGGGATTTGAAAACTAGAAGCGAAATTATCAGTCATATTTTCCACCTCTTCATTTTCTTCTGGGGTTTGTTCTTCGTTTTCCATACTACATCTACACATTTACACTTTATAAATGTTTCGGTTGTTTAATTAAAGGTTTTAAGCAGTGATAAAAACTTTCAAACAATAGAAAAATATTTAAATACCTTTTGGTATATATTTACACCAAAAAAAAGTTAAGGAATTATTTATATGGCTAGAAAAAACAAAAATTTATTAAACAGCAACTTTGAAATTGAAGATGAAGAGATGTACCTGCCCGAACCAGAGATGAAATACTCTCATGAGCTTTTAGTTATGGAACAATTGAGATCCACATTAAAATCATTAAGTCAAGAAATGAAAAAAGGATTTGAAGAGAGAAAATTAAACCAAGTTGGAGGGTTAATATCTATTAAAGTTACTCCTGATACAAGAAAGGAAGCAGCAGAAAGAGTAAAGACATTAAAAAACATTATGGTTGGGTATATTGAAGATGATAAAGATGCCCATACTAAAATAAAAGATTTATTTAAACAATTAGAAGATCTCGAAGATAAATATATTAAATTAGAAGAAGAAGCATGGAAGAAAATCCCAGAACATATAAAACATCCTAACTCTAACTGGTCAGATAGGTGGGATCATATAGTAGGTACTTTAAATTTTGATCATTATTTTGGTGAGAAGTATTTACAAGAGTCAATAATTATATATAGAGAGATTTTAGAAGAGATAATTGTTCTTTTACATAACATGGAATACTTTAAAGCTTCTAAATCATTTTAAAATGCCTTTGTTTAAATATAATGGGTTTGATCCTGAAACAAAAGTCTTAATGAGGTGGATGGAGTCAAGGTTTAAGAAAAATAAAACAGTTACCATCTTTGTAACTGGTAATTTAGGAACAGGAAAATCATATACTTCTATAGAGATTGGAGAATTATGGTATCGTTATCATTTTAACAAACATTTCCCATGTGAAAATATCTTTTTTAATATAGAAGAAGCAATGAAGGCTTTTGTTTCAGGAAGATTACAGCGAGGGGAATTAATTGTGTTAGAAGAGGTTGGTATCTCTCTAAACTCAAAGAATTTTCAGGGTAAGGTAAATAAATTCTTCAATTATTATATGCAGAGCTTTAGACAAAAGCAAATATTCGTGGTATTTAATTGCCCTGTGTTCTCTTTACTGGATAAATCGACGAGGATACTTATTAATGCTAACTTTATCACTCAAGGCATAGATCATAACAAGAAAAAGACAATAGTTAAACCATTATTCCTACAACTGAACCAACACACAGGTAAAGTATATAATAAATATCTTAAAGTCAATACCTCGAATATAAAAGGGTACAATATAAGAAGAAAAGTAAAGAGAATGGGCTTTCAAATGCCTCCTAAGGATACATTAATGAAGTATGAGTTAAAGAAAGAAGAATTTGTAACTAACTTAGGTAAAAATGTACTCTCAGAAGTAATAGTTAAGAATAAGGAGATTAAACCACTTACAGAGTTTCAAGAGAGGCTCTTTAAGTATATTAAAGAGAATCCAAAACAAACTTTAAAAAGCTATTCTGAACATTTTAATAGAAATGCTGGAACAATTTTCCATAATTTAGAATTTATGAGGCATAAAGGGCACAATGTGGATGTTTACCTTAGGAAAAGAGGGGATTTGAGCTGATGAACCCAAAAACGCGACCAATTTAACTTTATTTACTACTGTGAACTTGTTAAAATAGGAATGTTAATAATTCTGCCAAAAGTCACCTATATTATTAATAACGCCTAAAACTTTTAAGCGTTGCTAAAAACTTTTAAGCAGAGAACCGAAAGGTTTATAAAGGTAGGAGTATAGGGTATAGTATGGAAAAGAGAAAGGTAACAAAAAACATAACAGAATATTATAAGGTGTGTCCTGTTTGTAAGAAAGAAATTAAAGGAACAAAGAAAAGTCAAGTTGAATATAACCTTAAGATTCACTTAGAAGCAAAACATAAAAAAGGAGGAAAAAATGAAGTTAATAAAAAACCTAAAGAACCTGTTAAGAAAAATTTTAAGAAGAAATTATTTGGACACAGGAAAAATAAACTTGTTAAAAAAGAAGGGGATCACTCCCCTCTTTTAATTCTTTAAAATGAAAATAGCAATATACGCGAGGGTGTCGAAGGAATTTGTTGATAGTAAAAACAAAAGATATCAAGAACCAAAAAATCAAATTGATCCATTAGTTGAGTTTGCAAAATCTCAGGGATGGGAAGTAAAGTTCATATTTACAGATCGGAAGAGTGGTGCAGATAGCAACAGACCACAATTTCAAAAAATGCTTTCAGAAGCAAGACAGCATCATTTTGATTTGTTGCTTGTTTGGAGTTTGGATAGATTTAGTAGAGAACCAATTTTAAACACCCTAAGATATTTACAACAACTTAAAGATCATAATATTCATTTGAAAAGTTATTCAGATGGGATAGATACAAGAGAACTTGCAGAAACCCAAGAACTCATTATGTTGATATTAATGTGGCAGGCACAAAATGAAAGACATAGGATAAGTAAAAGAACAAAGGCAGGAATTCAAAGAAGAAAAAATTTAGGAGTTTGGAAAGGAGGTAGACCTAAAAAATGAATTTGAATTTGAGAGAATTTTTAAGAGGAGTATTCTTATTAACCCTCGTATTTTTGTTGATGGTAGGAGTGGTAATTGCTTTAATATATCTTAATCCAGAACATGCAGAATTTATTTCAAATGCTTTTATAACAATTGTTTTTCTTATTTTTATACTTGTAACAAGCATAGCCTATTTAAGAAAACAAGAAGGTGAAAATGAAAATGAATAAACAAATTGTAATTTTATTTTTAATAGATATTATTTTCTTAGGGGCAATTTTCAATATATTAGCAATTTCAACTAATGGTGGAAGGATGCCAGTTAAAGATTTGGGTTATGAAACTAACATACATTCTTCTTATGAAAATTATGAAGATATTAATTTCCCTATTTATTCAGATAGATTTAATATTGGAGACTCAATTGTGTCCTTAGGGGATATTATTATGTTCTTATCTATGCTATTAATTACTATTATGGTAGTTTGGGATATAACTTGTCAAATTATTGATAAAAAAAAGGGGGGTATGGAATTAGGACGAAGGAAAAGTCAAACCCTAAAAGTGTTCGTTTAAAATGTCACAAACACACGAAATAACAAGGTTTATAAAAGATTTTAGAAAAGGTAGAGTAAGTAGGGATGAGTTTTATAGGCAGTTTAGACCTTGTATAAATTATGAAGATTGTAGAATGGTAAGATGGAAAGGAGATTTTGTTAAATATGGACATATTACAAAAAGACAACTTAAACATTTATCTGCATCATCTTCAATATGTCCAGATTGTGTAAGGAGTATAAGGGATAAAAAAATAGCAGACGCATATCACGAGTATATTATGGCAGGTGGAGAATAAATATGGAAAAATTATACAAAACATACCAAATAGGAATGTTAAAAGAACAAAAGTTCGTTGAATTACATATTAAACTCAATTTTCAAAATGGCTAAAAAATACGATGATAGAATAAACGAATGTATAATCTGCAAAAAGAAGATATATCGTTCAAGTAGTATGTGTAGGAAATGTTATCTTAAAAATAGTGCAGATTATTGGGATATAACGAGACGCCATTTTGAAAACTCGCCTACGGCGTCTGCTAACGCAGAGGATTTAATATGCGTTAAGGAGGAAAATCAAAAATGATTTTCCCCAAATATGCTACGCATACTTTACTTAACGCTTATATTCAGAGCAGGAAGAACAAATTTGAAATTTTGCCTCCAAGCGTTATAAAATGATAAAACAAGAAAAACTAAAACAGCAAATAATAGAAATGTATGCTAAAATTCCATACAAAATTATAAATCTCTTAATTGAAAATGGAGAGATGAACATATCTCAATTATGTAGAGAAACAAAAGGAGATTATAAAAATGTTTGGAGATATGTTAGAGATTTATCAGAAAAAGGAATTTTAGAGAGAACAAATAAAAAACAACAGGGGAGGGCTGTTTTAGTTAGATTAAAATGAGTAATCGCCAATTTCAAAACTTCTGTGAATATCAGTTTAAAGGAAATTACAATCGTTGTTGTAATTTCCTTTAAACTGATATTCACAGGGTAAACCCCAAATTTAAAAAAATGCTCCCAAGCGTTGAGCAACTCAAACTAAAATGAAATTTAATGAAGCAATAAAATTATTAGAAAAAGGAAAGAAAATTAAAAGAACTAATTGGAGAATTGATAGAGAAGTTTATTTAATTTTAAAAGAAGTAGATGGAGAAATGAAGGTTTTTGATTCTTATGGAAATTTATACAAGTTTGATTATGATGATATTAAAGTTAAAAATTGGGTTGAGAAGAAATTAGAAGCAGAAGGGAAAATAAAAGTTGTTCGTAATGGATGGGGCAAAAGATATTAATTAAAACAATGAGGGCTAAAAATGAACAATCGCAAAACTTCGGATTGAGAACGGAATCCTAACTCATGAGGACGCTTCGTGCGTCAGCTCGTGCCTCAATTCGTTCGCCCAAATTCTGCCTTCGGCAGAACTTCGCATAATCGCATTTATTAAATCCAATAAAGCCAGAAACCTACGAAGATGAAAAAAGAAGATATGTATAAAATAATGGATTTCAACATGGTATTAACATATTTACAGAAAGCCCATGATTTATTAAAAACATATATTATAATAAGGAGGTAAAAGAAAAAATGCCAAAAAAAGATGGAACAGGTCCAAGAAGTGGCTCAAGAGGTCCAAGAGATGGAAGAGGGCAAGGTAGAGGTAGAGCTGGTGGAAAAGGAGCTGGAAGAAAATCTGGAGGAAGAAAAGGGAATTGCTAGTTTAATAAATCCAAAAAACACAATAAAATGAATAAAATTGCAAGAAAAACATTTGGGATTTCATTAGTATTTTTAGGAATAGCTGGGTTAGTTCTACCCATTATTCCAGGTATTGCACTTATTCTTACAGGGATTTATTTGTTTTTTAATGATGATGAAAATGAAGAAAATCAAATACCAAAATCAAAACGAGGAACTTCAAAATAAGAAGAAGTACCTGGTGAGGTTTTTTGCCTTTTTTTCCTCTTACCTTTTTTCCTTCTTACACTTTTAACTCTCTTTACTCTTGTCTTAGGTGCAGATGCTTCTAAATAAGCTACCATTCCCTTTCCAACTTGCTTAGCTGCTTTTCCTAAAACTTTTGTACCTCTGCCAATCGCCTTTCCTGCTCTTATAACCTTTTTATACTTCAATTTTCTATATTTCTGAGCTAATTGTTGTCTTTCTGCTTTTCTCTTCTCAGAAAGCTTCTCTAGGCTTTCTCGTGCCTGTAATTTCCTTATCTCATCCCTATATTTTTCAATTCTCTCTA
>Ga0272443_10001930_pt1 | contig 28114 bp, 22 predicted proteins | sample SSMAcet12_FD_193581 | JGI IMG/M metagenome (GOLD analysis project Ga0272443, IMG submission 193581) | Marine sediment archaeal communities from Little Sippewissett salt marsh, Falmouth, MA, United States - SSM-Acet-12 | ecosystem: Environmental > Aquatic > Marine > Wetlands > Sediment ... | reverse complement strand
GTCTTCCGCGAAAAAGCAATGTAGTTTTCGACCACCAGAAACGGAAAGGCCCTTTCCAGCAGGGCGGGGTCCACGCCGGCCTGGCGGGCCTGGTGGTTCACGTTAAAATCGGAGGTCACCCAAAGATCGATGTTGCCGCGGATCAGGTGACGGATATTGTTGGTGTTGTCATTGGTTGGCACCAGGTTGACAAACCCATTTTTCTCCAGGTACTGCATCTTGGCGTCCCGCCGGTAGACCCCGATTCTGTCGACCCGGCTTGCGTCTTCCAAAGAATTGATCCGAAGTCCTTTCCCCCGTAATGCGTAAAAACCCCAGGTCTGGGAATACAGCGGCCCGACCCAGGAAAATAGCTCCTCGCGCTGGGGCAGGCGGGTGGTGGAAAACAGGACCGCATCCGGGCGATTCAGGGCCAGTTCATACCCCCTTGCCCAGGGGACCATCTCGATGACATCCGGGTGATTCACCCGGTGCAAAATCTCCCGGACGATTTCCGCTGAAAGCCCTGAAACCCGATCGCCTTCCATGTAGGTCGAAGGCGGTGCATTCTCAGTGTAAATGGCAAGACGGGCCGGGCGGACTTCCTTTCCCTCCGCTCCGATTGCCGCCAGCAGGGAGTCGGCCGGCATCCATCTCCGACAAATCCACCAGTATGTTCCGTCGGCCTTCATTTCATCCAGGGTCGCCTGCCATCGCCTCACAACCGCCTCTGAGGTGTCCTTGGAAAAGGCGATATACGAGTGGCACTTTTGGTAGGTGAATACTTCTTCGATACTGTTCCAGTCCACCCCGGCTTCCCGGGCCACCTTGGGGGCACCGAGGTTGTCGAAAAACCACAAATCGACCCGGCCGGAAACGAGTTTGCGAAGCCCGCTGTGGGGGGTCGTCGCACTGTCGAGATTGTCAAACCCCAAGGCCAGGAGAATCTGCTCCCGGAGATCGTCCCGGTAGGTGGCAATGGTCCGGACCTTTCTCGCATCGTCCAGGGAGTCGATCCGGATGGGGGTATCCTTTCGTGCGTAGAAAACGAGACGAAATTCGAATAAGGGGCCCGTCCAATAAAACTTGTCATGACGCTCGTCGGTGTGGGCGGTCGTAAACAGGATCACATTCGGCTCGGTCTGAAGCCGCTGATAACCCCTCGCCCAGGGAACCACCTGGATCGGAAACACGACGCCCTGCCTGCGCATGATCTCCCGGACAAGCTCGGTGGTGGCTCCGGTCAGCTTCCCTTCCCGGGTAAAATTGTATGGCGGATTTTCCTCGGTGAGCAGCACCAGGGGTTCGGCATGCACCGGACAGAGAAGAAAATAGAAAAGACCGATGAGAACGGCGAAGAGAATAAATCTGAAGGCGGCGGCACCGCTTCTTTGAGCCCTTCTCCATGACGGATGTTTTGCATCAATCCAACTTCGTATCGGATTCAAGATGGCTTCCTCTGTGTAAAGGTGGTATCAATGGTCCGCAGCCGCTTATCTTGATATGATAAGCATCTTATTGCCGCAAAAAAGCACAACAGACGGTTTCACCTCGCATGAAAATTCCTCGACCTTTGTTACGGCCTGCCTCTGCGGCTTCAAAAACAATCGGGGTGCTGATACTGACCGCGGCATTTTCCCTCCCGCCTTTGTCTACCGCATCTGAAAAGATGCAAGGGCCGAACCCAGGCATCTTTGGTGAGTGCGCCGTTCTGCTTCACGGCCTGGCGCGGACATCCCGCTCCATGGAGACGATGGCATCGGCCCTTGCCTCCGCCGGCTACCGCACGGTCAACGTCGACTACCCCTCCACCGAAAAACCGATCGAAGATCTTGCCATGGCTGCCCTGCCCGAGGGCATCCGGCAGTGCCGACAGGCCAATGTGACGCAGATTCATTTTGTCACCCATTCCATGGGGGCAATGCTGCTCCGATACTACCTCAGCCAACGTCAGGTTCCGGAGCTGGGCCGCGCAATCATGCTCAGCCCCCCGAACCAGGGAAGCGAAGTGGCCGACCAGCTTAGGGACACCTTCCTTTACCGGTGGTACAACGGTCCGGCCGGCCAGCAGCTCGGGACCGGCGAAGACGGCATCGCCAAGCGGCTGCCGCCGGTCGACTACCCGGTGGGGATCATCACCGGCCATGAAGCCGGTTTCTTCGATGCACTATTTTCTAAAATGATACCGGGTGAAGACGACGGCAAGGTGTCCGTCGATCGGGCCAAGGTAGAGGGGATGGCCGATTTTCTTTCCCTGCCCTATGGGCATACCTTCATCATGGAGAAAGAAGAAGTCATCGAGCAGGCCATTCATTTCCTGAAGCATGGGCGTTTTAAGAAAGACGGGGGGCAGAGGACAGCAGACGGATGACCCGTCTACGCCTACGGCTTGGCCGGGGCAGGCGGATGACGGATATCCGATGTCGGATGTCAGCCCTGCCGCTGGCGCGGCGTTCAAGGTTCAAGCGTAACCCGAGGTAAATTGAAACACATCATGCCGAGTTTTCAATTCTAAATTCTTCTGTCTTTGCCTTTTTGCGCCACGCCTCCACGTGCTTTTTCACGGTCCGCCGATCGAGTCCGAGGCGCCGGGCCGCCTCTTCGTAGGTGCCGCACCGCTCGTAGACCAGGGTGCAGTAAGCGGAAACCAGCTGCTGGGCGGAGGCAGTCCCGCTTTGAATCGCATCGGCCAAGGTTTGAGCCAGTTCAATCTGCGTCTCCACGTTCACCGCCTCGTTGCCTCGGTTGATCAGAATCCGCCTGCTCAGTTGCTCCAACTCCCGGACGTTCCCGGGCCAGGCATACCCCCGGCCGAATCGGCGTTCGACGGATTCTTTGACCATCTGGGTCACCTCTTCAGAGGGCTTTCCCAAGAGACGATGCACTACGAATGCCAGCAGCCCGTCGAGCTCGCAGGGATCTTCCGCGATCCGCTGCCGCAGGGGCGGCACCGTGATGATATCCGTACACAGGCGGTAGAAAAAATCGTCCCTCATTCGGCCCTCTTTTCGAAGGGACGCCAGCGGGACGTTGGTGGCCGCGATGATCCTTCCGGCAAACCGTCGTTCCTCCTGGCTGCCCACCGGCGTATACGCCCGCTCCTGTAAAACCCGCAGCAGCTTGATCTGCACCGGCGCCGACACCTCTCCGATCTCGTCCAAGAAAATCGCTCCGTATCGGCTGCACCGGTCGAAAACGCCCCGGTAATCTTCCACGGCCCCGGTAAATGCCCCTTTCTTGTGTCCGAACAGCTCGGACTCGATCAAATTCTCTGGATACTGGGACAGGTTGATCTCGACAAATGAATCGGTGAAGCTAGCCGCGAAGCGGCTTTTTTCCAGGTCAAAGGGGATGAACCCCGACCGGCCGATGGCTGCGGCCGCCGCACCCTTGCCGGCACCGGTTTCCCCAAGGATCAGGACCGAAAAATCCTCCATCCGATCCCAGAGGTGTCGGTTGTATAGATTTAGATCGCAGGTGAAGACATTTTCCCAGAGCCTTTTGCGCAGCTTTCTCATGGAGAGACTGCAGCCCACCAGGTTCCGGTCGATGAAAAAAAAGGCGCGCCGGAGCTGGTAGACCACCTCGAAGTAGCGGCGGATGGCATCGGCGGCAAACCCGCGGCCGTGAAGGAATGCGAACGCCTCTCCGGCAAAAGGAACGGGCAGCGGCTCCGCGCCGGCCTCTATCTGATCGATGATCAGCCGATCGAACCGGTCCAGAAACCGGTGGAAAAAATCGTAGAGAAACACGTTTTCCATCAGCAGGCGGTCGTCGCCAGCGTAAAGATCGATACGGGCCCGGCCTTCTTTTTCGAGCCGGTCCATCCGGTCGGCAATTCGGACGACCGACTGTGCCAGTGCCTTCCCGGGAGACGCCACCGAAGATAGTCCGGCGATCTGCCGATCCAGCCCTTCTCTCTCCTGGCTGAATGGATTGGCAAACACCGCCCGGTTGATCAGGGCAAAAAACCCGCGTTCGTCACCCGTAAGCTGCTTCGGAAATGTGGGTTTTCCCATTGCCCCTCCATACAATATTTGTATGGTGCATGATCAATTAATGCACAAAATATTCCGTACCACACGATTGGGTGTCCTGCAAGATTTGTAATATATGTAATATTTACAAATGATTAAAATCTTTTCCGCCTTTTTGGCACGATTCTTGGTTTTTTCAGCGGCCAGGATAGGGCGTGCAAAGGACCAACATGCCACACAAACGCGGAAAAGATTGGAGGCGGTCATGAAACAGTTCTGGAAAATGATTCGACAGCGGCTGCTGCCGGCGGCGGCCATCGTTCTGGCCCTTTTTGCGGCAGCGCCGGAAAAATCCGACGCAGCCGGCCTGCTCATCGCAGACGGCGGCTTCGGCGGCGTGCTGGAAATCAAGGAACACGACGTCCATGTCACCATCAACAATGGGGTGGCGGTCACCCGGGTCACCCAGGTGTTTCAAAACACCGAAAACCGTCAGGTCGAAGCTTTGTACACCTTTCCTGTGCCCCGTGGGGCATCCGTATCCAACTTTTCCATGTGGATCAACGGCAAGGAGATGGTCGGCGAGGTGCTGGAGAAAAAACGGGCCCGACAAATCTACGAAAGCTACAAGCAAAAACGCCGGGATCCCGGCCTCCTCGAACAGGTGGACTACAAGCGATTCGAGATGCGGATTTTTCCCATCGCCGCCGGCGCCGAACAAAAGGTGCAGATCGTGTACTACCAAGAGCTGACCGTCGACCATGACGAGGCCACCTATGTCTATCCCCTGGCCACGGTGACCCGAAACGGCATCGATGCCCGCACCACCGGAAAATTTGCCATCGATTTCGAGGTCAAATCGACGGTGCCGGTCGCTGCCATGGAAAGTCCGAGCCACGACGGTCAATTTGTCATAGTCCGGCACGCAGATAACTACCACCAGGCGAGTTTGGAGACAGACGGCGCCAGCCTGGCCGCCGACGTGGTTCTTCACTATCGCCTGGCCCGGCCAAAAACCGGATTTGACCTGATCACCTCCCGGCAAAAGGGGGCAGACGGCTATTTTATGCTCACCCTCACCGCCGGCAAGGAGCTGGCTGCCCTCGACAGCGGTATGGACTACGTGTTCGTGCTGGACATCTCCGGCTCCATGGCAAACGACAGCAAGCTGCTGGTGTCCAAGAATGCCGTTCAGGCCTTTGTCGATGAATTGGGCGACAAGGATCGATTCGAGCTCATGGCTTTCAACGTCCAACCGACAACCCTGTTCGGCGAGCTGCGCCCGGTCGATGCCGGAACCAAGGACGATGCTTCTGCGTTTCTGTCCGGTCAGCAGGCCCGGGGCGGTACCATTTTGGCCCCGGCCATGCACACGGCCTACCAATACGGGGATCCGGATCGGACGCTGAACGTGGTCGTGTTAAGCGACGGCATGACCGAACAGCGAGAACGCCGGGAGCTGATGGCGCTGGTCGCCTCCCGGCCGAGAAACGCACGGGTCTTTTGTATCGGCATCGGAAACGAGGTGAACCGCCCCCTGCTGGAACAGATGGCGGATGAATCCGGAGGCTTGGCGGCGTTTGTCTCCCGGGGAGACAACTTCACCCGCGCGGCCAAGGCGTTCCGGCGAAAGCTCATGCGACCGGTGGCCACCGACATTCGGCTCGACGTCGAGGGGGCCGGTGTGTATGCGTGGGAGCCCGCACTTTTGCCGAACCTGTATCACGGCTCGCCGATTCGCATTTACGGCCGGTATACCGGCTCCGGAGATGTCCGGATTTCACTGACGGCAAATGTCCAGGGCCAGGCCCTGAAACAGACGACCTCCCTGCCCTTTCCGACAGTCGACAACGACAATCCGGAGATCGAGCGGATGTGGGCATGGAAGCGTATCGACGGCCTTCTCAAAAAGGCCGACCGGGCCGGAGACCGCGGGCCGATCATCGCCGAGGTGATCCGCCTGGGAGAAGACTTCTCCATCGTCACCGAATACACCTCTTTTCTGGTGCTGGAAAACGACGCCGAATACCAGCGCTGGAAAATCGATCGAAAAAACCGCGACCGGTTGGACCGGGATCGTTCCGCCCAGGACCGGCGGCAGTCGGCACTGGACGAAATCCGAAACAGGGCCTCGGCCGACATCGGCCCGCAGCCCCTGCTGGCCAAGGCGGAACCGGCACCGGCGGTGAAAACCGACCCAAACCCCCAGCCCCGGGCACAGCCGGCTTCTACTCCTTCATCCCGGCTGCGCCCCCAGAGCCGAGACATCGACCTCGGGTTCGGCACCGGCCCGGTCGGGCCGCTCTTTGTGGCCGCTGCCTGGTGGCTGGTTAGACGGAAGCGCAAGCGGTAAAAACCAAAGCGGGGGCGGTGCAAACGATGCCGCCTCCGCAAAACTATTTATAGGTGAATGCCTAAAATGGGAAACAATCTGCATTTGAAGGAACGCGTTTGGACTAAACTCAGAATCTACTGGATATTCTAATCAAATCGGCGGAGCGAAGCGACACATTCAATTTTAGGCATTCTAGCTCATTTTAGGCATTTTAGTCATTTTAAGCATTCACACAAAGGAGCCTCCCATGCCCCGGACACTTCCTACCGCCCCGCAAGGCTTCGCCGCTGCGCTTCGGCGCACCCGCCCCGACGTTTGGTTTTTTGCCGGGCTCGTGGTCCTGTTCAATCTTCATCTTCTAGGCATCGGAAGCCCGGCGCCGCTTGTCTTTTTCCCTTTGGAAGCCGCAGAAGGCCAGTGGTGGCGGCTGTTCACCCATCCCTTTGCACATTTGACGTTTTACCATTTGGCGCTGGATGCCGGTGCGTTTTTTATTCTCTATGCCGGGTTGAGTGAAACGCACATCGGCCGGAAGCTGGCTTTTGTCGTCATCGGCGGGCTGTCCAGCCTGATCGCAGCGCTGGTCTGGGCACCCGGGTTTGGCCGGCTCGGTCTCTGCGGGTTGTCGGGCATCGCCCACGGGTTGATGGCCGTCTCCGGTCTGGAGATGATCTTCGAAGAAAGGCACCGACTGGTCGGATGGCTCTCCTTTTGTGCGGTGGCGGCCAAAAGCGTGTATGAAGCTGTCAACGGCCGGGTCCTGTTCGAGTTCATGCATATGGGCTTGTGCGGCACCCCTCTTGCCGCCTGCCACCTGGGTGGTGTGGCCGGAGCGGCGACCCTTTTTTTCCTTTTCCGGGCCGCAGACCGACTTCCCCGGATCGTGGCCGCCGGCGGCGTTTCCCCGCAACGCTTGTGATTCCTCTTAAATTATGACAACAATAATTCCGATTTCAAAAGGTTTGGGCACTTCCTGCCAGCTTGCCTAAAGACGGCAGCTTCGGGCCGGCTGTCGGCAGTGCGACCGGAAATTGATTCCATCGGGACCGAAGGGGAAAACTTTGCTCCGGACCCAAGTGTTGATTATCGGCGGCGGCATTACCGGGGCGGGTCTTGCCCGGGATCTGGCCCTGCGGGGCGTGCACTGCACCCTGGTGGAGCAAAAAGATCTGAACGCCGGGGCTTCCGGGGCCAACCATGGGCTCCTGCACAGCGGCGCGCGCTATGTGTCCGACGATCCGGCCAACGCCCGGGAATGCTTCGAAGAAAACCAGGTGCTGAAGAAGGTGGCCGCCCACTGTATCGAGGACACCGGCGGGCTGTTCGCGGCGGTCGAAGGAGACGACGAAGGCTTTGTCGCCCGATTCCCGGGGCTGTGCGCCAAAAGCGGCGTTCCGGCCGAGCCCGTGGACGTCCGGGAAGCCCGGAAGATGGAACCCGTTCTTTCCGAGCGGCTCATCGCCGCCTACCGGGTGCCGGATGCGGCCGTTGATCCGTTTCAGCTCACCTTGGACAACGTGATTCACGCACGGGAGTTGGGCTGCCGGCTGCTTCGCCATACGAAAGTGATCGGTTTCGAAGGCGGGGGCGAGCGAATCAATGAAACCCACCTTCAGAATACCCTTACCGGCGAAATCTTTTCCGTCGAAGCCGAGTATGTGGTCAACGCCACCGGCGCCTGGGCGGCCCGGGTCGCCGCCTTGGCCGGAATCGACATCCCGATGGTCTACTCCAAGGGAAGCCTCCTGGTCACCCACAGCCGCCTGGCCGAACGGGTGATCAATCGGCTTCGGCCCTCCTCCAACGCAGACATCCTGGTGCCGGGCGGAACGGTCTCGATTCTGGGAACGACGTCGGTCCGCATCGACGACCCGGATGATGTTCGCCCCACCGTAGAGGAAATCGACTTCATCGTGGAGGAAGGCTCGGCAATGATCCCGAGCCTGGAAGCGACGCGCTTTATCCGGGCATATTCCGGAGTTCGGCCCCTGGTCGGCGCCCAAAAAAGCGGCGACGATCGCGGCTTGAGCCGGGGCTTTGCGCTGCTGGACCATGCCGAACAGGGGCTAAGCAACTTTGCGGCCATCACCGGAGGAAAGCTGACCACCTACCGGCTGATGGCGGAAAAGACCGCCGACCTGGTCTGCCGGCGGCTGGGTGTTTCCACCCCCTGCGCCACCAAAACCGCGCTGCTTCCTTCTGCCGCCTCCGCCAGGTTCACCCAGCCCGGATTTACCCCCAGATTATGGCTCCAGCGCCACGAGCCGGGAGATGTTCTTCTGTGCGAATGCGAGATGGTCTCTTCGAGCGTGGTGGACCAGATCGTCGATTCGGTCAAGAAGCAGGGCGGCCGGGCGGATCTGAATGCCGTGGGAATGCGCAGCCGGATCGGAAAAGGCGCCTGCCAGGGAACCATGTGCGGGCTGCGGCTGGCCGCCTATCTCTATGATCGCGGGGTGCTGACTTCGACCCTGGGCACTGATTCGTTGAAAGCCTTCCTCAACGAACGATGGCGGGGCGTCAGGCCGCTTTTGTGGGACATCTCACTGATCCAATCCGAGTTTCAGGAGGCGCTGTACTGCGGCCTGTTTGGGTTGGAGTTGTAAATGGAGCCCCGATTCGAAATCACCGTTATCGGCACTGGAATGGCCGGTCTGTCCGCCGCCTTGTTCGCCGCCCGGCAAGGACTGGCCACCGCCGTCGTCGGTTCGTCGGCGGAGATCATCTTTGCCAGCGGCTTTTTGGATCTGCTCGGGGTCCATCCGATCGAACAAAAGCGCATCCGCAACAACCCGTGGAAAGGACTGGCGGCCCTAATCCGGGACAATCCAAAGCATCCCTATGCGAAGATGTCGCCCAAAGACATCGCCGAAAGCCTTGAAACAATCATCGCTTTTTTGCAGCAGGCGGGTCTTTCCTATTGCCGGCGCCCGAATCGAAACGCGATGGTCGTCACCCCGGTGGGCACCCTGAAACCGACTTATGCCGTGCCGCAGTCCATGTGGAACGGCGTTCTGGCCTGGGAAGAAAAAACGCCTTGTCTGATCGTCGGTCTGGAGGGCCTGAAAGGGTTCAGCGCCCGAATGATCACAGAAAACCTGCGGTCGACGTGGCCGGGGCTGCGGCCGGTGCAGGTCTCTTTTCCTGAGTCGGATACCGGCGCCGAACTCTATGCCGAACGAATCGCCCGTCGTCTCGATTCGTCCCCCATTCGCAAAGCCTTCGCAGCCACGGTCAGACGACGCCTCGGAGCGGCAAGGGCGGTGGGCATGCCGGCCGTGCTCGGCCTGTATCGCTCAGCGGAAGTCTTCGCCGATCTTGAAGCCCACATCGGGGTGCCCATATTCGAAATACCGACCATGCCCCCTTCGATTCCCGGCCTGCGGATCAAAGACGCATTTTTGCGGGAGCTTCCCAAACTGGGGGTCCGGGTGTTTGCCGAGAAAAAGGTGCTTGCCGCCCAGCATCTGCCGGAGCGAGGTTTTGTCCTCGACATTGGAGCCGAAGCCGCCGAAACGGTCGTGCACAGCCGCTCGGTGATTCTGGCAAGCGGCCGATTCCTGGGTCGAGGGCTGCGGGCCGAAAGAACACGTGTCATCGAAACGGTGTTCGACCTGCCGGTGTATCAGGCGTCGGACCGGGCCTCCTGGCATCGAGAGAAGCTTCTCGACCCGAAGGGACATCCCATTCATCGAGCCGGCGTGGAGATCGATGACGGCTTTCGTCCCCTAACCGATGGCCGGCGCCCGGCATACGATCGTCTTTTTGCCGCAGGCTCCATTCTGGCCCATCAGGATTGGATCCGCGAAAAATGCGGCTCCGGCCTGGCTGTTGCATCGGCCCGGGCTGCCGTGAACGCATGCCTGGGCCTGGAAACCGGCGGAGAAAAGAGTCCCCCGCAATGAAGCCTTTCGACCAGTTTCCGCAGAAAATTCGAGACCGGATCCGCTTTGTCCTCACCGACATCGATGACACCCTGACTCTTGAAGGACGGCTGGTGCCGGCGGCGTTTGCAGCCATGGAGCGGCTGCAGTCCGCCGGACACCGCGTGGTCCCGATTACGGGGCGTCCGGCCGGATGGTGCGACCACATCGCCCGGATGTGGCCGGTAGACGCCGTGGTGGGTGAAAACGGGGCCTTTTACTTCAGCTACGACCGCCGAGAAAAGAAAATGAGGCGCGTCTTCAGCAAATCGGAGGCGGAAAGAAGCCAAGACCGCCGAAAACTGGGCCGAATCAAGTCCAAGATTCTGGAAACGGTTCCCGGATGCCGGGTCTCTGCCGACCAGGCCTACCGCGAAGCGGATCTTGCCATCGATTTCTGCGAAGACGTCCCTGCCCTGCCCATGGCCGCGGTAGACGAGATCGTCCGGTGCTTTACCGAAGCCGGGGCCCAGGCCAAGATCAGCTCCATCCACGTCAACGGCTGGTTCGGCAGCTATGACAAGCTTTCCATGACCCGGCGGCTCTTTGAACATCTGTTTGCCGCCCCCCTGGACGAGGTGAAAGACCGGGGCGTCTTCTGCGGCGATTCGCCCAACGATTCGCCCATGTTCGCCTATTTTCCCCACGCGGTGGGGGTGGCCAACATTCGACGATTCCTGGACCGGGTCGCTTCGCCCCCTGCATGGGTAACCGAACACGAAGGCGGCGAGGGGTTTGCGGAAATGGTGGAGGGGCTGCTGGGATAAAAAAACGATGTCGGATGTCGGATGTCCGAGGTCGGAAAAACAGAGGACAGACGACGGATGACAGATGACAGAGGGCGGGAAAGATTTAGGATTTAGAATTGCAAATTTAGAATTTGAAGGAAGAAAATCGCGGCAGCGATTTTATTCCTCTAGGATCATGCATTTTTCGGGTTTGAAATAGAGAAGGATTTCTTCCCCTTCTTCCTGGGGAAGGTAATGGGGTACCTGCACCCGGATCTCAGAACCGTCCACGTTGACGAAGAAATAAAGAAAGTTTCCCAGGTAGGCCTTGTGGGCGATGGTGCCTTTGAACTGGTTTTCCCGGTCCGGAAGTGACTCTAAAATCACTTCCACGTCTTCAGGCCGGATCGAAGCAAAGACTTCCTTTCCCGGCGTCGTGTCGATATCGCCGACCGACGTGCAGATCATCCGGTCCGTGAAGCCGGTTTTCACATGCACGGTACCGGTGCCCGAAACCGCCTCGACAATGCTTCCCGGAATAAAATTCATGGTGCCGATAAAATCGGCGACAAATCGATTGGCCGGTTTATCATAGATTTCGTCCGGGGTGCCGACCTGCACCACGTCTCCGGCGTTCATCACGGCGATCCGATCGGAAATCACCATGGCCTCGGCCTGGTCGTGGGTGACATAGACTGCGGTAATCCCCATGCGTCTGACCAGACTCTTGATCTCGAAGCGCATCTTCTCTCTGAGCTTGGCGTCCAGGTTGCTGAGCGGTTCGTCCAAGAGGAGCACCTTCGGATTTCTGACAAGCGCCCGGGCAAGCGCCACCCGCTGCTGCTGGCCCCCGCTCAACTGGGCGGGGTACCGGTCCTCCAGCCCCGCCAATCCCACCATGCCCAGCACTTTTCCCGCCCGATCCCGGATCTCTTCTTTGGTGATTTTCTGAAGCTTCATTCCGTAGACGACATTGTTGAACACCCGCATGTGCGGCCATACGGCGTAGTTTTGAAACACCATGCCGATTCCCCGCTCGGCCGGGGGAACAAACCCCTTTGAAAGCATCGGCCTGCCGTCGATGACGATGTCGCCGTCCTCGGGCCGTTCCAGCCCGGCAATGCAGCGCAAGGTGGTGGTCTTGCCGCACCCGCTGGGGCCGAGCAGCGTCAACATCTCTCCCTGCTGCACCTCCAGGTCGATGTGGTTGACGGCCACGACCTTTTTGAAGGTCTTGAGCAGATTTCGGATCTCGATAAAAGCCATTGGGCTCCCCTTCTGGTGTCGCGCCGGTATTGCTTTTCCTTGCCGGGCTGGATCACTTCGAACTACCCGAGGTCAAATGTCCGATGTCGGATGTCAGAAAGAGACAGAATTTCCTACAATGGTCTTCAAGGCTCCGACACACCCGGTTCCGTCCATTGACTGAACTTTTTTTCTGCGGCAAAACATATATATCCAGGCGGCGCAGGCGCCTCCAATAAAAGCGCGAAGCGATTTTATTTTAGGTTCCTCCCGGGCCCCACGCCGCCTTCATAATCCCGCCGCCGATCCTGGAGATGATCAGAAGCAGGACAAAGGTGATCATGATCATCAAAAACGCCATGGCCGCTGCGATGCCGAACTCCATTCCACGGTGCCAGTTCAGGTAGATGCCGATGGGCAGGGTTTCCCATCCCCCCCGATACAGGAAGATGGCGGTTGAAATCTCCTGAAAGGCCATGATGAAAAACATGACGACGCCCACCAGCACTCCCTTGAGCAGCAAGGGAAGAGAAATGTAAAAAAAGGTCTTGACTTTGCCCACCCCGGACACTTCAGAGGCCTCCTCCAGGGAACTGTCCAGTTGAAGATAAGACGAGTGGGCCATCCGAAGAAAATACGGAAGCCGGCGGGCAAACAGTGCAAGCGGCATGATGATCCAGTACTTGGCCAGGGGAATCCCCTCCCAGAAGCCGAGCAGATAGCTCACCCCGATCGCCATCCCCGGAAAGGCCAGCATCAGGGTGATGACAAAATCGAGGGCGTTTTTCCCCGGAACCCGGGTGCGAACGATGATATACGCCGCCGGCAGGCCGAAGCAAATGCCGAACAAGAGGGCAACTCCGCTGTAGACAAAAGAGTTTTGGATCAACAGCGGCGACTCCAAAAGAATCAGCCGGAAGTTATCCAGGGTCCAGTAGGTGGGAATCGGTTCGAACACCCACCGCCGGGAAAAGGCGGCCAAGCCGAGAACGATCGGAATCACCAGGACGAGGGCTGCGATAAAAAACATATATAGATAGGCGCTCGCCTGGATGATGGGGCTCGGTTCGATCACCCTGCCTTCGGATGTGGTCCCCTTGGACAGGCCGGTGTACTTTTTCCGCTCGACCCACCACCGGGCGAGCAAAAAGATGGAAATGCAGACCAGCGAAGAGATGACCACCGCAACGATCCCCATGTACTTCCGGTGCATGTCGGTAAAATGATAAGCGATGTTGATGTAGGCCACCGACGGGAGAAAATCGACCTGCCCCAGGATCAGGGGGGTCAGCCAGTCTGTGAACGGCCACAAAAAGACGATCACCGCGCCGGCCAGATAGCTCGGCGTGCACAGGGGCAGCGTTACGGTGACAAACCGTCTGAACCCGCTCGCGCCTTCGACTTCGGCAGCTTCTTCAAAGCAGGGGTCGATGTTGGTGAAGCCGGCGGACAGGCTCAACACGATAAACGGGAGCATGTGGAGCGACTGGATGAACACCAGCCCGTGAAGCCCGTAAATGAAATTGATCGGCGTTTCGATCAGCCCGGCGTCCATCAGCAGCAGGTTCACCGTACCGAACCTGCCAAAAAAAATGATAAAAGCAAACACGCCGGCGTAGGCAGGCAGCACGATCGGCAGCAGGATCAGGGCCGTGAACACGGTTTTTCCCCACTGCCGGTATCTTGCAAGGATGTAGGCCAGGGGGATTCCGAAAACGGTCGTGGTCAGCAGCACCAGGGAACTCAGCACCAGGGTGTTGGCGAAGGTCTTCAGATAATAGGTGTCGTGGAAAAACTCGAGGTAGTTTCCCAGCCCCCAGGCGCCGGTAGCCTCGATCTTGGCGCTTTCCACCACCAGGATCGACAGCGGATAAAGCACCAGAAGCCCGATAATGCTCCACAAAAACGCCGCCAGCAAGACTTGGCCTCGACTCATACCGATCCTTTCCCGCCTGCAATTCGAAGCCCGGGCAGGTAATTCCCTGCCCGGGCATCGCGCATGTCATCACTGCCCACGGCAACGAATGGCTATGTGACACATCCTGCAAAGAGCTTTAAATTCGGACTTTCTTTTATGGTTCTACCAGAAGCGCCCGCGCCTTGGACGCCGCCAGGCGTGCCGCGGCATAGGCCCCGTCGTATTCAAAGAGTTCTCTTGCCTCCTTGATTTTCGCTGCAGCCTTTGCCACATCCATCTTCTGGTCTTTTGCCGCTTCCACCTCGCCTTCGACCTCCTCGATCAGGACCAGGCTGTTTTTGAGTTCGTTCCACTTCCGGTATATCTCGTATTCGTAATACCGGTTGACATCGTCCCACCGCTTGGTGGCCAAGTCGAGGTCATACTCGATGAATCCGACATCCAGATCCCAGAACGAATCGACCCCGACGGCTTTTTTGGCGTGGGTCGCCATTTCGACGCCTTCTTTTTCCCATTGAGAGAACTTGATGTCCTTTCGGGCGGCGAAATACCCTCCGTTGAGCACCGCTTTCTGACCGTCCATGGAAAACAGCCAGTCAAGGAAGATCTTTCCGGTTTTCTCGTTGGGCGCGTTTTTCAAAAGCGCCACCGCCTCCGGAACCAGGATGGTCTTGTCCGGAAGCAGGTCCGACACCGGGTAGCCGTCTCTTCTGGCGACCATGGCGTTCATTTGGGGCTGGGCCACGCCGATGGGAATCTCGCCGCGGTTGACGATGTGGGTCGTATCGGTGCTGCCGGTGGAAAACCGGGGAATCTGGGCCGCCAGCAGCCTCATGTAGGCCCATCCTTCCTTTTCTCCCATGGCCTGCAGGATAATCTCCACGGTTTCATGCATGGTGCCAGAGGCATAGGGCAGGGTGTACACCACGTTTCCGCGGTAAATCGGATTGACCATGTCTTTCCAGGTCTTCGGCGGCGGCAGTTTGAGTCTATCGAGCACCTTTTGGTTGTAAAGGTTGGTGACGATCCACGGGGCAAAACAGGTCCAGTAGTATTGCTGGTCCTTGACTTTCATGCCGTGCCATTCTCCGGGAACCTGATCCCAGTCCTTCGGCTTGTATGGGACAATGAGTCCCTGCTGCTTCAAGACCTCGTGGGCAGGGGCTCCGGCGCCCAGGAAAATGTCCGCATCCGGGGTTCCACCCCATGCCCGGACCTTGTCCACGCAAACCGGCCAGCCTCCCGGGCGGATAAAGGTGATCTCCACCTCCTTGCCGTAGGTCTTTTGGTAGTAGTCCTTGAACTCCTTGGTCAGACTTTCGGAAAGTTCCTTGTACACGGGCCCCACCCAACCGATCTTGTCTGCGGCCTGCGCCTGGGCGCCGACGAGCGGCACAAGAAAAATCGCCGCAACGACAACAACGACAAGGCGTTGCCACAAAAAATTTTTCTTCATGATTCTCCCCCTTTCCGGTGCCACGATCAAAGCAAGGAACAACGAACTTTTTCCCGGTCACGCTCCGAGCAACATCATCGGCCCGGGGCCGGTGTGCCGGCGCCCCGATTCCTTTTCACCCCCTTTCATCGATTTGCCGCCCTTTTCGGCAGCGGTCGTCTCGTTGAAGACGGAAAAGCCGGGTGGCCTCTTTATTTGGAGGCGACCCGGCTTCTGTCGAGTTCAATGCGTCATTCCGAATCGATTCGGCTTCCAACTTCGACAATCCTCTCCGGCGAGGATTCGACAATCGGTCCATTTCCTGCCTCCGGTATTGGCAGGTTCACATTTGGGCTTCCCTGAAGTTGGCTTCTTTGCAAATCACCCGATATCACTATAAGCATATGTCCAAAATGAATTCAAGATCCACCGACAGGAAAAACGGAAGACTCATATAAAACTAGCACGAAGGCAACGTCTTTTGTGGGAAACGACCTGCACCTGACCGCGGGTAGCCACGCCAACGTGTGGCGAAGTCGAATGTCGCTCCGGTCAGAAAACGGGACGGCGAGGCTGAAATTTATCCCCCCTGTCCAGACGGATTCCGCGCTGATGAGGTCTCAGACCCCTGGATTTTTCGAGAGGCAATGACATTGAGCACCTCCCGGACGTAGGCACACTCGCACTCGACCGGGCACGGACGCAGCTCGTCTTTGCATAGACAGTAGCCTGGACACTCGTCAGTGCCGGTTTTCCGTTCGGTGTATACCGGCCCGTCGTACAGATCGCGGAATTTATCGGCGGTAAGGGCCAGGGTCGTGCGGCAGGGAAGATGATCGAACAGGAAGATGCCCAACTCCAGGTTCTCGAAATTTGCCATGTATCCGGTCGGCTTCAGGGCCGGATCGTCGATAAAGGCTTCCCGGGACGGCCAGACGGCACGACAAAACGTGCAGGATTTAAATGCCTTTTTCCATACCCGGCGAAGTTTTTGGAAAAAACGTCCGATCATATGAGGCTTTCTGTGTGGCCCGGCGGCCGAAAAGATCTATCCTATGTAGCCCCTGAAAAATGCGGAGGCAACCTTGTAAAAGCCTGCCTGACAATCTAGGGTGTTTTTATGGAATTTCTGGATTTCCGATGCAGTTTGCCCCGTAATTGAAACGGGGCGGGAATGACGGAAAACAGGAAATTCGGACTTTTTGTCAAAACCATCAACCCTGAACCTCCGAACCTTCAAACCCTGAACCCACCATCAAAGGAGGTATCTCCGTGGCAGATGAAGACCGTAAGTTTACGACAAACGATGCCGGAAACCCCGTAGCCAGCGATGAATATTCGCTTACCGTGGGACCCGACGGACCGGTTCTGCTCCAGGACCATTACCTGATGGAGCAGATGGCCAACTTCAACCGGGAAATGATTCAGGACCGCCAGCCCCATGCAAAGGGATAGGGGGCCTTCGGACACTTCGAGGTGACCACCGACGTCAGCGCCTACACCAAGGCGACGTTGTTCCAGCCGGGCGCGAAGACCGAGGTGCTGGCCTGGTTCTCCACGGTGGCCGGTGAGAGCGGCAGCCCCGACACCTGGCGGGACGTGCGCGGCTTTGCCCTGAAGTTCTACACCACCGAGGGCAACTACGACATGGTCGGCAACAACACGCCGGTGTTCTTCGTCAGCGGCCCGATGAAGTTCCAGCACTTCATCCATTCGCAGAAGCGCCGTGCGGACAGCGGTCTGCGCGACCACGACAAGCAGATCCCGGTCAATCGGCCCAAGAGCCCGGTTAACAGCTACAGCAATGGCGGTACGATGCGGATCGAAAACGTCTCTAATCCGGTCTATGCGCCCAACTCGAAAGGCGGCCCGAAGGCCGACTCCGAGCGCTATCCCGAGAACGCCGTCTGGAGTGCCAGCGGCCACTTCATCCGCGCCGCCTACACCAAGCGCAAGGATGATGACGACTTTGGCCAGCCCGGCACCCTGGTACGGGAGGTCATGGACGACGCCCAGCGCGACCGACTGGTGTCCAATGTGGTGGGACACCTGAAAAACGGCGTCACCGAACCCGTTCTGGAGCGCGCGTTGGAGTATTGGCGCAACATCGACAAGGCGGTCGGAGACCGCATCGCCAAGGGGGTGAAGAGAGGCTGATCGACGCGTAATTCACAACGAAGGCCCTCTTAAGAAAGGCGCCGCGGGCCGGGAAAAAGCTCACCTTAGAGCGCTTGCCAAAATACCGTTCCGATATCAAGGGGTGACGCTTGATTAAGCGCATCGATTCGCATTTACAAGCCGCACCCCAAGTGCTCTAAGTGGTTTTTATTTTAACATAAAGGGATTGTCAAACAGCCGATCTATGACATTGAGTTCGCGGGGTGGCCTTGCATATTGAGCTCTTTCAAACGGAACGGAAACATGACAATCCTTATACATGGCTGCGCGAGGCCCGCTTGCGCAGCCTCGCGCTTCTTTTTTGAAAATGACACCGTATGCCCTTCTTGTCGTCTTATGGATCGCCTGGTGCGCGCTGCACAGCGCCCTGATCTCCTTGTCGGTGACCGAACCGCTGCGCAGGAAATTTCCACGGATTTTTCGCTATTATCGCATCTTTTACAACCTCTTTGCCGCCGCCACGCTTTTGCCGGTGCTGACCTATACGTTCTCCCTGCAGGACACGCCGTTTTTCAGGTGGGCGGGGCCGTGGCGGGTCGTGCAGGTGTTTTTGGCCGGCAGCGCCTTGTTCTTTTTTGCCGCCGGGGCCCGGCGCTATGATTTTTTGCAGTTTCTCGGGCTTCGCCAGATCAAAGACGAAAAGTCCTGCAGCGTGCTCACCGACGACTGCTCCCTGGACACCACCGGAATCCTTTCCGCCGTCCGCCACCCCTGGTACGCCGGCGGCATCCTCATCGTCTGGGCCCGTCCCCTGGATGCCGCCGCACTGCTGACCAACCTGGTGATCACCGGCTATTTCATCGCGGGGGCGTTTTTAGAGGAGCGAAAGCTCACCGTGCAATTCGGGCAGGCCTACGATGAATACCGCCGGCAGGTGTCGATGTTTTTTCCGCTCAAGTGGGTGGCGAAGCAAACCCTTTCGGCAAAACGCTCATAGAAACGGTTTTGCCCTTTCTCAGCGCTTGTTTCGCACCCATTTTGTGCTATACGCGTTATGCGACTACCATGTTGCGAATTTCATTTTTCCCAATTCCGCTATTCCCATACGAAAGCATCGTCGATGTCTTTTAAGGACCCCTTTGCCTGAGATCGTAGGCTTGACAATTTCCAGAAAGAGTCCAAGTTTCTGAGTAAATATTATAAATCAGCTTTCGGGATTCATGCTGCCGCGAACCCCGAAAGTTGAGTTATTCACCATCATCTAAAAATGCGGAACAAGGAGGGTTGAACCGACATGGCCCCACCGAAAAACGCCATGGAAATTTTCAATCTGCTTGACAAGTCCAACTGCAGAGAGTGCGGGGAAAAAACCTGTCTGGCCTTTGCCGGCGCTGTTTTTCAGGGCCGGCGAAGCCTGGACGAATGCCCGAAGCTGGATGCGGAAACCGTGGAGCGGTACGGGGGGAAAGAAAAGGCCGAAAACCCCGCCGACGCAGAAAGGGAAGCCTACCTGAAAAAGCTGAAGGAGGATACAAAGCACCTCGACTTTGCCAAGGCGGCCGAGCGCACCGGCGGCCGGGTGCAAAACGGCCGGCTCACCTTGAAAATTCTGGGAAAAGACTTCAGCATAGACAAAAACGGAAAGCTCATTGCCGATATCCATGTCAATCCCTGGGTGGCGGCCCCCTTTTTAAGCTACGTGCTCTATGGCAAGGGAATACCGCCTACCGGAAACTGGGTTCCCTTCCGGGAGCTTTCCGGCGGAAAAGAGCGCGATCCGCTGTTCCAGAAGCGGTGCGAAGAGCCGATGAAGCAGCTCGCCGACAGCAGCACGGACTTTTTCGACGACATCATCCACATGTTCAGCGGAAAACAGGTGTCGGAAGAATTCGAATCGGACGTGTCGGTGGTGCTGCACCCCCTGCCCAGGGTTCCGATCATGATCTGCTACTGGAAGCCGGAAGACGGGCTGGAATCGAGCCTGAACCTGTTTTTCGACGAAACCGCCGACGACAACCTCGACATCGGATCGGTCTTTTCCCTGGGCGCAGGACTTTCTCTGATGTTCACCAAGCTCGCCCATCGCCACGGCTTTTCCGAGGCGGCCTCCTGAACGCTTCATCGGTTTTTTGAGATGTCCTTTTGCCATCGAAGCCTGCTTCCACGGGCATCCACGGGCATCCAAGTTTCCGCCGGGCGCCTGCCTTGACAAGCGGTCGATGGGCACCTATAGACTGCCATAGGCAGGAGCCATAAGCCTTGGTGCTCGATGGCATAATTTCAGTGACGGTTTTCAGATCAGCGAATGCTCACCGCGGAGACGATAGAGTGCGCAGAGAAAATCCTCAAAATCTCCTCTGGGTTCTCTTCGTCTCTGCGGTGAAACAATCGTCACCATAATTACGCCTGCATGTGATTAGGCAGTCAAACACCCGGAATACAAGGGCTTCCGGGCGTTCGCGTTTTCCTCCAGCCCTTTTTCAGAGTCCATGCCATGGTCCAGAACGCCCTGAGCGAGTTTCTGAGCGAAGAAGAGCGCAAAGACATCAAGGAATACATCCAGATCCTCGTCAGCGAAGAGCGGCAGTTTTTCCTTCGAAACGATATCATCTACTACTTCCGCCACTTTTGCGATCTGAACGACAAGGAGCAGTCCTACCGGGAAAATTCCCGATTGTTCCGTTTCCTGAAAAAAGTACAGGAACTCTTCATCCAGGGGGACATGATCACCCTGCTGCATCGGTACGACATTGCCCGCTACCGGTACTATCGGCTCCGCATCGACGCCGAATACATGGAGGAGATCGGCGTCAGGGAATTTCTCGACGCCAAGGACCGCTATGTGCTCGATCGATCGGAGAACGGCAGTCATCTCCATCTCGATTTTCTGCCGTTTTACGAATTTTCGCCTTCGATCAGAGACCCCAGAACCATCGGGCACGGCATCCGGTTTCTCAACCGCTACATGTGCAGCAACATCTTTTCCAACCCGGATAAGTGGAACCGGAAGCTGTTTGAGTTCATCAAGCTGCACCGGTATAACGGGCGCCAGTTAATGGTCAACGGTCATCAGATCGGTGATTTCAGCTCCTTTTTCCAGACCCTGGAACGGTCGGTCAAATGGCTCCAACGGCGAGACCCGAAAACCTCGTATGCGGAAGTGGAAACCGAGCTTCAGAAAAGGGGGATCGAAGTCGGCTGGGGCAATACCGTCGGCCGGATTCTGGAGACGATGCAGATGCTCATCGATCTGCTCAACGAGCCCACCGACAAGGAGTTCGAGACCTTCATCTCCCGGGTCCCGATGCCCCTGATCTCCAAGATCGCCATCATCTCCCCGCACGGCTGGTTCGGCCAGACAAACGTGCTGGGCCGGCCCGACACCGGCGGTCAGGTGATCTACATCCTGGACCAGGTCCGGGCCCTGGAGCGTCACCTGAAAGAAGAGATCCGGCTGACCGGGCTCGAGGTCGATCCGAAAATCATCGTGTTGACAAGGCTCATCCCCGATGCGGAGGGGACCACCTGCGGAGAAAAAAAGGAGAAAATCTTTCAGACCGACAACGGCTGGATTCTCAGAATCCCCTTCCGCGACAAAGACTACAACGTGGTGCGCCAGTGGATTTCCCGGTTCAAGATATGGCCCTACCTGGAAGACTTTGCCGAAGATGCGGCCACCGAACTGTCCAGCGAATTTTCCGGCCGGCCGGACCTGATCATCGGCAACTACTCGGACGGCAACATGGTGGCCACGCTGCTCTCGGACCGCTTCGACGTCATCCAGTGCACCATCGCCCACGCCTTGGAAAAAACCAAGTATCTGTTCTCGGACATGTACTGGTTCGACAAGGAAGACGACTATCACTTCTCGCTCCAATTTGCGGCAGATATGCTGTCGATGAACAAGTCGGACTTTATCATCACCAGCACCCACCAGGAAATCATCGGCACCGAAGATACCATGGGCCAATACGAATCGTACCAGCAGTTCACGATGCCCGGCCTTTTCCAGGTGGTCAGCGGGGTCAACCTGATGGCCCCCAAGTTCAACGTCATTCCCCCGGGTGTGGAAAAAAGCCTCTACTTTCCCTACCATGAAAAAGACCGCCGATCTGAAAGCCAAAAAAAACACTGGGAAGAGCGGCTTTTCCATCTGAAGGCCGACGACATCTTCGGAGAACTCAAGGATGCGAAAAAGCCGCCGATCTTCACCATGGCACGATTCGACAAGATCAAGAACATCTCCGGCCTGATCGAGGCTTTCGGCCTGAGCGAAACGATCCAGGAAACATTCAACCTGATCTTTGCCGCCGGCACCATCCACCTGGAAGACTCCCATGACCCCGAAGAACGGGAGGAGATCGGAAAAGCCTACGAGCTGATCGATCGATTCGGTCTTTATGGGAAAATCCGTTGGCTGCCAAGCATCTCCAAGCTTGAAACCGGAGAGGTCTACCGCATCATTGCCGACCGGCGGGGGGTATTCGTCCAGCCGGCCCTCTTCGAGGCTTTCGGGTTGACGATCCTGGAGGCCATGGCGTCGGGCCTGCCCACCTTCGGGCCGAAGTTCGGCGGCCCCCTGGAGATCATCGAATACGGAATCAGCGGGCTGCTGCTCAACACCAGCAAACCGGAATTCATCGCAGCCAGCCTGGAGGAATATGCCGACCGATTCGGGCAGGATCCCGACTATTGGAAAAACCTGTCTGAAAACGGCATCCGTCGAGTGGACGAGCACTTCAACTGGAGCCTGTATAGCCGGCGCCTGATCAATCTGGCAAAGCTGTATGGATTCTGGCGGTACTCGGTTTCGGCAAAGGGAAAAACCACCCTGGACCGATATTGCGACCTGATGCACCACTTCCTGTTCCGGGAGCGGGCAGAAGCCATGAGGGGGAAACGATGACCATGGCCTGGGTGGAACTGCTCGGCTCCGCCGCCGGTGTGCTGACGACCTTTTCCGCTGCCCCGCAGCTGATCACAACCTATACCGGAGCCGCGACGTGAAAAGCTTTGACCTGCGCTTTATGCTGATGCTGTTCAGCGGTCTTTTTCTGTGGGGAATCTACGGATTGCTCGTCGGTGCGGTTTCGATCATCGTGTTCAACTTCATCGGCTGCGCCCTGTGGTTGCCGCTGGTCTGGATGAAGATCCGAGAGGCCGCCGGGTCCTGAGCCCGGCCTTACCGTCGGGGCTGCTTAAGTAAGAAACAACCTTATTCGTTTTCCTTGTGGACGCCGGCGAAGCCGTCGCTAATAAATCCGCGAAAGCGGATTTATCGCGTAAGCGGATTTATTCAGCAGGTGAGGTGAAATGCCCCGGCCACGTCTTCTCCCTCGCTTTTCATCTGGTTGAAGGTCTCCACCGCGTCGCGGGTGTTCTGGGCGATGGTCCGAATGCCGTGGTCCGAAAGCACCGAGCGAGTGACCTCAGGCACCTGCATGTTGCCGGCGTAGCCCGTGCCGATGACCAGGGTGCCCGGATTGGCGGACAACACGTCTTCGATGTCGCTGCTGTCAAGGCGGTGACCCTCCCGGCGCCGCCAGTCGGCCTTGACATGCCCGTCGATGATCTTCAGGTCGTTTCTGTGGGTTTTCCCCTTTACCTTCATATACATTCCGGTCGCATACTCTTCGATCATGCTCATAATCGATCTCTCCTTTCGCAGACAATCTACTTCTTACCCTAGCGCATAAATCGAATCGGTCAACCGCATGTGACCTTCGGCAGGATCAAAGGACCTCCCTGCAGCAGGGAATCATCGAGCCCCGGCAGCGATTTGATGTTGACTTTCCGCTCAATTCCGGCAATTTGAAGTACGATTCCTGCCGAACCCCGGTAGATACCAGGCTCGGCATCGTCATCGTACAGGGAAAGGTCCCGTCTGCAGCATCCCACACCTGGAGGAAAATCATGATTATCGGAGTTCTGAAGGAGATCAAGGCAGAGGAAAACCGCGTATCCATGGCTCCGGCCGGGGTGGAGGTCATGGTCCAAAACAGCCACACAGTCCTGGTGGAAAAAAACGCCGGGGCCGGAAGCGGCTTTCAAGACGACAGGTATACCAACGCAGGGGCGAAAATCGTCGACTCGGCCGCAGAGATTTTCCAGCGCGCCGAAATGGTCATGCACGTCAAAGAGCCGCTGCCGGCCGAATACGATCTGATCCGGGAAGACCAGATCGTGTTCACCTACCTTCACCTGGCCGCCGCCGAGAACCTGACCCGCGCCCTGATTAAACGCCGATCGGTCAACATTGCCTATGAAACCATTCAAAAGCCCGACGGTTCTCTGCCCCTGCTCACGCCAATGAGCGAAGTGGCCGGGCGCATGGCCATTCAGCAGGGCGCCAAATATCTGGAGATGATCAACGGCGGCAGGGGAATTTTGCTCGGCGGCGTTCCCGGAGTGGATCCGGGAACCGTACTGGTCATCGGCGGCGGGGTGGTGGGCACGAATGCGGCCAAGATGGCCTGCGGCCTTGGGGCAAAGGTCTACATCCTCGACATGAATCTGGACCGCCTCCGCTACCTGAGCGACGTCATGCCCGCCAACTGCTTTCCCCTCATGTCGAGTCCGGAAACCATCCGGGAGCTGGCCATGAAGGCCGACGTCATTGTCGGTGCGGTCTTGATCCCCGGCACCAAGGCGCCCCGACTCGTCACCAAAGACATGCTCAAAACCATGAAGCAGGGCTCGATCCTGGTGGACGTGGCCATCGATCAGGGCGGATGCTTCGAGACATCCAAAGCCACCACCCACGCAGATCCGATATACACCATCGACGGCGTGGTGCATTACTGTGTGGCCAATATGCCCGGCGCCGTCCCCAAAACCTCCACCAAGGCCCTGACCAACGCCACCCTTCCCTATGCCGTGCAAATCGCCAACAAGGGCTGGAAGCGTGCCATGGTCGAAAATCCGGAAATCAAACTGGGCGCCAACGTCATTCAGGGAAAGGTGACGTATCGGGGCGTGGCCGACGCCTTCGGCATGGACTACACCGACATCGACACCATTTTGTAGTCCACAGCGCGAAGACGGCACCATTTTTTTATTTAGCAATTATCCAGAAAAATCCAGGATAGGAAAGCAAAGCCAGGAAGTATCGGTTTTCCTGCCGGCCGGAGCTCGCTACCAGGCCCCGTAAAGACGGCTGTTGATGGAATACGCGGTACGCGAAATTCTAATTAAATCGCGGCAGCGATTTTATCAGTAGTTGGCCATGCAGGTCGGATAGCTTTCCGCGGCCGGCGACCGCAGCAAGTTGAGCTGCAGAGCGTCGATCCGGATCCTGGCACTTTCGACATAAAACCCGAGACGGCCTTTTTTGAATCGGTCGTCTGCCAGGGTCAGCAGCACGTAGCCGTTGAGCGAAAACTCGATGTATTGCTCATAGACGAGCAGGCAAAACGGCATCGGATTGGCTGTGGCAAGGTAATAGCCCGCCTGGAGTTGGTCGTAGGAAAAAGCCCCTTCGATTCCCCCTTCCGGGTTGTGAGACCAGGCCCGGATCTGAGCGATTCCCTTGAAAATGTCGAGACTCAAGTAATAGCCATCGCCCTGATCGTCAATCCGGAATACCAGCCCGCATTTGCCGTGCCCCTCGAGGTTGAGCGCTCCTTCCAGCATGAAATCCCGGTACTCTCCCCGGGGCAGGAAGGCTTCGAAGCCACTGTCGCAGCCCAGCCAGCAGGAGGCAGATGAGGTTTCTCCGCTCGCATGGGGATTGCCAAAGAGCTTGTCTATCGGTTCCAGGTCCGCCGGGGTGTAGCGCTCGGCGATCAACTCGCTGAACCCGGCAAAGGTCTTCAGCCTCAGGTGGCCTCTGTCGTCGGCCACCAGCTCCTTTGGAGGGGCCATCAGGTGGCTGCCTTGGGTGGTGAGCCCCTTGTAGAAAAAATTCCAGACCAGGGTCCGGTCGCCGTCTTCAGACACCCGGGCGGCATAGTTGCCCTGAGGCATGAGCACGTTGTCATAGAAATTGTGATAGGGACCGGCAAGATCGTCGGCATACCAATAGTGGACCTTGACGTCCTCCCGTATGGAGGCAATCAGGTAATAGCGGCCCCCGATCCGCACCAGGTTGGGCACCTCCAGGTCGTCGTAGTGCATCGGATAAAACAGGGGCGGATGAAAGGCGAATCGACTTTCGGACGTTTCTTCGGCCAAGGCCACGCATCCCCTGCGGATGATCGGCCCCGCCTTTACCCGGGCCGCTGCCAGCAGATAGATTTTCCCGTTGTCCTGGAAGCAGAAGGGATCCCGGAAGCTGACCCAGCGGCGTCCTTCCTTGACGCTGTGTTCGTAATGGGCCTCGGATACGGTCAGGGGGTAGCGGCCCGAATCGTCTTTTTCCCAGCGGTAGAGGTCTGCACTGCGGGCCAGGCCGATCCGCTGAATGCGTCCGCGCTCCCGCATGCACAACCCGGTGTAAAACATGCGCCAGACACCGTTCCGAAACGGGTCCGGGGAAACGTGCATGGTCCAGAGCATGTCGTCGTCCCAGCTTTCCGGATCGCTGATGAACAAGGCGTTTTTCACCCGCCGCCACTTGAGGCCGTCTTTGCTCACCGCGTGGGCGATGTAGTCGTGATTCGGCAGGGTCAGGTGAAACAGGTGATAGAGACCGCCGTGTCGGACCACATCGACATCGCCGATCTCAAAATCGCGGAATCCGTAGCCGGAATACATGGCCGGCGCGGGAGTGAGGCTGCTGGGCATGAGGCACTCACTTTCCTCGGTTTGGATTTTGGGCTAATCTGGCATTGCCGCGCTGGGATGCTTGGAGGCTGGGAGGCTGGGATGCCTGGACATCAGAAGTCAGGTGCCAGGTGTCAGGACAGTGCAGGGTGCGGGTGCTGGATAAAAAAGGTTGGTAAAAAGCACACATTCTTGATTCCAACCAGACAGAGCTAAGTGACCCAGCTTTTCTGACTCCTGCAGTTTCGCTTCCCAGCATTCAAGCATCCCAGCATCCCAGCATCGGGGGCGTCAGCGCCCTATTCCAGCGGCTGGCCGTCTCTGCCCACCCGGATCCCGTAATTTTGAATCTTGTGGCGGAGGGTCCGGGGGCTGATCTGCAGAATCCGGGCCGCACTGTCCTTGTCGCCCCGGGTGCGATAGAGCATGTCGCGAATGGCCCGTGTTTCGGCCGATCTTCTCACCTCCGAAAGGGAAAGCTCGTTGGGAGGATCGGCAAAGTGCCACAGAAAATCGGACGGAAGGTCGTCGGGCCGGATGAGTTCCCGTTCGTTGACGATGAACATCCGCTCCACCAGGTTTTTGAGTTCCCGGACGTTTCCGGGCCAGTCATAGCGGAGAAAAATATCGAGCACCTCGGGGGCGATGGCCGGCTTCGGCTTCCGGTACTTGATCACGAGCCGTTCCATGAAGTGATCCAGCATCTTGGGGATCGCCTCCCGGCGCTGGCGAAGGGGCGGAAGGTAGATGGGAACCACCTGAAGCCGATAAAACAGGTCTTCGCGGAAATCTCCCTCGGAGATCAGGGTCTTCAAGTTTTTGTTGGAGGCTGAAATCAGCCGGACGTCCACCTGGATCGCATCGCTGCCTCCGATCCGGACAAACCGGAAGTCCTCCAGAACCCGCAAAAAGTCCACCTGGTTATCATAAGGGAGTTCGGAAACCTCGTCGAGAAACAGCGTTCCGTTGTGGGCGATTTCAAAGCACCCCCTTTTGCGGTCCACAGCACCGGTATAAGCCCCTTTTTCATGACCGAAAAGCTTGTCCTCGAAAAGAAGCCCGGAGAGAATTCCGCAGTTGATGGGCACGAATGGATGGGGGGCCCGCGGGCTCAGCAGGTGGATGATTCGGGCCAGAAGCTCTTTGCCCGTGCCGCTTTCGCCTGTGATCAAGATGTTGACGTCAAAAGGGGCCACCTGGTGGACCACTTTCAAAATCGAACGCATCGATTCCGACTCGAGGATAAACTCCTCTAAAGCGGTGTCCCGCATGCTCGTCTGCTGCGGCGACTGGATCTTCATAAAACACCCACCCTTTTTGATCGCGTCAATGTCGACCTGGTATTGAATCAAAGGCCGGCTTTTTTGGCAAGTTTTTTCCTAATGCGGCAAATGTTTGCCGAAAACCGCGGTCCGCACTCCTCCGATTATCCGAACGATCGCATTATTATATCAATTTTTTCATACTATTATAGTTCCAAACCCGCCAATGGCACAAATATTGCGAACTTGGGGCCGAATTCGATAAAAACGGAGAAAACATGCCGTTTGAAAAATCCATCGGACAATTCATGCATCCCCTGGATCGCTATGGAATTCTTCGACCCGAGGAAACGATCCTGTCGGCACTTCAACAAATGCGCCGCGCCGAGGAAAACAACCACCCCCCGCACCTGATCGTCGTCTCCGAGGCACCTGCCGGAAGCGAAACCATCCAGGGGTTCGTCACGCCCGAAGACATGGTGTTCGGCATA
>Ga0272443_10001929_pt1 | contig 28125 bp, 27 predicted proteins | sample SSMAcet12_FD_193581 | JGI IMG/M metagenome (GOLD analysis project Ga0272443, IMG submission 193581) | Marine sediment archaeal communities from Little Sippewissett salt marsh, Falmouth, MA, United States - SSM-Acet-12 | ecosystem: Environmental > Aquatic > Marine > Wetlands > Sediment ... | reverse complement strand
TTGAAGCCGGGGCCCGGCCACCTGCGCCTGGAACTGGCCCAGTACCGGGAACTGGCCGCCTTTGCCCAGTTCGGCACGGATATGGACGCCTCCACCCGGCGCCAGATCGAGAGGGGCAAGAGAATGACCGAACTGCTGAAGCAGCCGCAGTATTCCCCACTGCCGGTGGCCCGGGAAATCCTTGTCATCTATGCTGGGATCAACGGTTTTCTCGACCGGGTTCCGGTAGAGGATTGCGGTCGTTACGCCGAGGAGTTCCTTGACTTCGTCGCCCGCCAGCACCCGGAGGTGCCCGCGGAGCTAACCGAGAAGAAGAAGCTGGACGAGGAACTGGAGAAAAAAATCAAGGCGGCCCTGGAGGAATTTGCCGCCGGTTTCCGGGCCAGCGCCGAGGTCGAGGTGGTGGAGGAAACGGCCGAAGAGGAAGGGGAAGAACAAGTGGAGGAGGTCGGGGAAAGCGAAGCGCCCCAGGAGGAGAAAAACAAGCAGGTCTGAATAAGTGGCGACGCTCAGGGACATCAAGACCCGGATCCGCAGCGTCCGGCAGATCCAGAAGATCACCGCCGCCATGAAGATGGTGGCCGTGGCCAAGCTGCGCAAGCACCAGATCGAGCAGCGCCGGTTTGCCGAGTTCCGCGCCGGGATTGAGGGACTCTATGCCGACTTCAGCCGCCGGGCGGATCCGCGGGATTATCCCCTGATGCTGGATTCCGGCGGGGCAGGGGAGACAACCATCCTGGTGGTAACGGCGGAAAGAGGGTTGTGCGGCTCCTACAACCACGGTCTGCGCCGTGCGGCAGAGGTGGCGTCGGCGGCCGAGGAAAAGCCGCCTGCCCTTCTCGTCACCGGTGCCGCCAATCGAAAGTACTTCGCCAATCGGGGGTTCGAGGTACTCGAGGCGCAGTTTCCCGAGAGCATCCCCGCCCGCGCGCGGGTGATCGGGGATTTTCTCCGCGAGCGCTTCCTGGTCGGAACCACCAGCCGAGTCCTGGCGGTCTGCGACCGTTTCGAACTGGACCGAACTCGGGGGATCCGCGCCATCCCGCTCCTACCCCTGGCGCCGCCGCCGGAGCCGAACCCGGACGCCCGTCGCCTGGTCTCCTACCTCCTGGAGCCGGGTTTCGGTTCGATTTGCAGCTGGCTTTGCGAATATCATCTCTACAGCTTGATCTACGGACTTTTGCTGGATGCCGCCGCCGGGGAGGAGTTTGCCCGGATGAACGCGATGGAGCTGGCCACGAGCAACGCCGACGACCTGATTTTCGAACTGACCCTTTCCTACAACAAGGCCCGTCAGGAGGCGATTACGATGGAGCTGCTGGACATCGTGGGCGGGTCCGCGTCGGAAAACTGAGGAAGCAACCACCGAAAAACACACGGAGAAGCAGATGCCGGACAGGAAGGATGAAAAGCAACAGCGCGGGGAAATCGCGGCCGTGATGGGACCCGTGGTCGATGTCGTCTTCCCGCAGGGGAAGGCACCGTCGATCAACACCGCCCTGGAGATACCGCTGCCCGAGGAACTTCAGAAGAACGTGGGCGGGCCCAAGAACCTGGTGGTCGAGGTCTCGATGCACCTGGGCGACAATCACGTTCGCTGCGTCTCGATGGGACCGACCGACGGCTTGCGGCGGGGCTTGGAGGTGATCGACACCGGCGCCCCCATCACCATCCCGGTGGGCAACGGAACCCTGGGGCGGGTCATCAACGTCCTGGGCGAGCCGGTGGACGAACGGGGGCCGATCGAGGCTTCCGAGCGGTACCCGATCCACCGCCCGGCTCCTTCCCTGGAGGATCAGGAGACCTCGACCGAGATGTACGAAACGGGGCTCAAGGTGATCGATCTCATCGCTCCCTACAGCAAGGGGGGCAAGACCGGTCTTTTCGGCGGAGCCGGGGTGGGCAAGACCGTCTTGATAATGGAGCTGATCCGGAACATCGCCCAGGAACACGGAGGGATCTCGGTTTTCGCCGGGGTAGGGGAGCGGACCCGGGAAGGTAACGACCTCTGGCTGGAGATGCAGGAGAGCGGGGTGCTGGAGAAGACCGCCTTGATCTTCGGACAGATGACCGAACCCCCCGGCGCCCGCCTCCGGGTGGGGCTGACCGGCCTGACCACCGCCGAGTACTTCCGCGACGAGGAAGGACAGGACGTCCTTTTGTTCATCGACAACATTTTTCGCTTCACCCAGGCCGGTTCCGAGGTCTCGGCCCTCCTGGGCCGGATGCCTTCAGCCGTAGGCTACCAGCCCACCCTGGCTACCGAGATGGGTGCGCTGCAGGAGAGGATCACCTCGACCCGTCGCGGCTCCATTACCTCGGTCCAGGCCATCTATGTCCCGGCCGACGACCTGACCGACCCGGCCCCGGCCACCACCTTTTCCCACCTGGACGCCACCACCGTGCTCTCCCGGAAGATCGTGGAGATGGGCATCTACCCTGCGGTCGATCCCCTTGACTCCACCTCGCAGATCCTCGATCCGCTCGTGGTGGGCGAACGCCATTACCGGGTGGCCCGGGAGGTCCAACAGGTACTCCAGAAGAACAAGGAGCTGCAGGACATAATCGCCATCCTGGGGATGGACGAGCTTTCCGACGAGGACAAGATCATAGTCTCGCGGGCGCGCAAGATTCAGAAATTCTTCTCGCAACCCTTCTTCGTGGCCGAGCAGTTTACCGGGAGCCCCGGCCGCTACGTGAACCTGGAGGACACCATCGAGGGATTCGAGAAAATCATCAACGGCGAAATGGACGAGATCCCCGAGCAAGCCTTCTATATGGTGGGCGGCCTGGAGGATGTCCAGCAGAAGGCCGAGCAGCTCAAGGAATAAGGCGGGATGGCCGAAAGTTTCAAACTCCGCATAGTCTCTCCCCGTGGCCTCCTCTACGAGGATGCCGAGGTATCCTCCCTGGTTGCCTGGGGGGCGGAAGGCAAGCTGGAGATCCTCCCCGGCCACGTCCGCTTCATTACTCCCTTGCGGATCGAGGAGATGCGGATCAGGAAGGGCCTGGGGCGCCGCCGGCAGGAAGAGCGCTGGGCGGTTTCCGGCGGTTTCCTCGAGGTTACCCCGGACCTGGTGACGGTGACGACCACGGCGGCCGAAGCGGCCGAGGAGATCGACGTGGAACGGGCTCGGCAGACCCGGGAGCGTGCCCTGGCCTTCCTCAAAAACGGGGAGGGGGAAGGGATCGGCCTGACCCGGGCCCGCTGGTCCCTGCGCCGCTCGGAGATCCGCCTCCGGGTCTCCACCTGGCGGGAGGCCATCGAGAAGGAAGAGAAATTCAGATGAGGAGTAATTGAGCCGTCTTTGCCCCGCAGGCTACGGACTTCTGTGCGCCCTGGCCTTTCTGGCCCTGGCCCTGCCGGTTCTCGACGACTACGGAATCACCTGGGACGAACGCCTGCACTTCCGCACCGCGTCCACCTATTGGGACGCCATCGCCTCCGGGCGCCTGGCTTTTGAGCCGGGAGAGTTTTCCGGTTCGCTGCAGTACTACGGTCCCTTCTTCGACCTGGTCGGCGAGGCGTCTTATCGCCTGTTCCACCGGGACTGGGGTTGGCTGGCCGCCGACAATGCCCGGCATCTTCACCTGGTTTTGCTGGGGGCCGCTACGGTCGGGTTGATCTGCCTGCTCGGAGTTCGCCTGGCCGGGCCGCGGGCCGGGCTTTTAGCCGCCGGCTTCCTGGCCGGCACCCCCCGCTTTTTCGGGCACTGCTTCAACAACCCCAAGGATTTGCCCCTGGCGTTCGTAGCCACGCTCTGCGTTGCCCTGTTCGTCCTGCGCCTGGAGAGCGGCCGGGGCCGCTGGTCCGCCTTTTTGGCCCTGGCCGGGGCCATCGGGTTCGCCTCCCGAATCACCTACCTGATCGTGCCCCTGTTTCTGCTCGGCTATCTCTTCCTGGGCGCGGTTCTCGACCGCCTCCAGGCGGTCCCGCGTGCCCGGCGGAAGGGATTTCCTCCCGACATCATCCTGGCCCTGTTTTGCTCGGTCCCGCTGGGGATCGCGTTTTGGCCCTACCTCTGGGCCGATCCCCTGGTCCGCCTGGGCGAAGTCTACGAATTCTTTGCTCATCACCCGATTCAGGCCCAGGTTTTTGTGCTTTTCGGGGGAGAAAGGTACGTGGCCGGAGACGATCTCCCCTTTTACTACGCCCCCCTGATGCTCTTGATCACCACCCCCCTCCCCGTTCTGCTGGCCGCCGCGTCCGGCATTATCTCGGGGTTGTTCCGGGGGAGAGGCCCGTCCGCCCGGCGCCCCGTCCTGTTGGCCGCCTGCTGGTTCGCGGGCGGAGTGGCGTTTTTCAGCCTCCCCGGACAGAGGGTCTACGACGGGATCCGTCACTTTCTCTTCGTGCTCCCGGCCCTGGCCCTCCTGGCGGGTCTGGGCCTGGATTGGGTTTGCGGGAAAATCGGGGTCCGGGCCGCTGCGGTCCTGGTGGCGGGCCTGGCCGCCTGGCTCCTGGTCGGGCAGGTGGACTATCATCCCTATCAGACCTGCTTCTACAACCGGCTGGTGGGCGGCGCCCGCGGCGCCGCCGGAGACTTCCCCCTGGATTACTGGGGAAACGCCTACAAGGGCGGCTGCCGCTGGCTCAACCGCACGGCCCCGCCCGGGTCCGTGATTCTGGTTCCGGGCCCGGTGCCTCCCTCCCTGGCCCGATATTACCTGCGCGACGACCTGAGAATGATCACCCTGGGCTCATCGCCCGTTTCGGATTATGACTACAGCCTTTACACCATCCGCCAGTACGACCCGCTCCAGGTCGAGAAAAAACCGGTTTTCGCCGGTACGGCCGGCGGACAGCCGGTGGTCAAGGTGCACGAATGGTGACGTCGTCCGCCCCCGGAACCCTCTACCTGGTTGCCACCCCGATCGGGAACCTGGAGGACATAACGCTCCGAGCCCTGCGGGTGCTGAGGGAAGTTCCCCTGGTGGCGGCGGAGGATACCCGCACCGCCCGCAAGCTCTTGGGTCGTCACGGGATCGCCAACCGCCTGCTCAGCTACCACGATAACAGTCCCCCGGTCCGGCGGGACCGGCTGATCGCCCACCTCCTGGAGGGCAAGGACCTGGCGCTGATCTCCGAGGCGGGGACTCCCGGCTTGAGCGATCCCGGCTACCGCCTGGTCCGCCAGGCCCTGGATCAGGGGATCGAGGTTGTGCCCGTCCCGGGGGCTTCGGCCCTCCTGCCCGCCCTGACCGCTTCCGGTCTGCCCCTGGATCGCTTTGTCTTCGAAGGCTTCCTCCCGGCCCGGGCCGCGGCCCGGGACAAGCGAATTTATGCCCTGGCTGACGAACCCCGGACCCTGGTCTTCTACGAGTCGCCCCGTCGTCTCCCGGCCACCCTGCAGGCCCTGGCCGGGATCCTGGGGCCCGGGCGGGAAGCGGCGGTGGCCCGCGAGCTGACCAAGAAATTCGAGGAATTCATCCGCGGCCCGCTGAGCGAGGTGCGCCGCCGCCTGGAGGAGACGGGGGTGAGGGGGGAGGTGGTCCTGATCGTAGCCGGGGCCGGGGAGCGGCCGGGCGTAGGGAACCCGGTTCGGGAGGTGGAGCGCCTGATCGCGGAGATGGGAATTTCCCGGATGGAGGCGATCAAGCTGGTTGCCCGCCGCCGCGGCGAAAGCAAGAGTTCCGTCTATCGCCGGGTTCACGGCGGGGACTGACTCGCCGCGGCCGACCCTGTGCTATACTTATCCGCCTGAAACCGGGAAGGAGGTCCGAGATATGCCCGAACGCCTGGTCTATATGGACAACAATGCCACCACCCCGCTCCACCCCAGGGTGAAGGAGGCGATGGCGGAGGCCCTCGAACTCTTCGGCAACGCTTCCAGCCTGCACGGGATGGGGCGGGAAGCCCGTCGCCGGGTCGAAGCCGCCCGGGAGGCGGTGGCGGCTTTCATCGGAGCCGTGCCCGAGGAGATCGTCTTTGTCGGCAGCGGGAGCGAGGGCAACAACACGGTCCTCAACATCACGGCCTGCTCCGGGCCGGATTGCGAGTTCGGCCCCGACCGCGCCCACGGCCTGATCACGAGCGCGATCGAGCATCCCTGCGTCCTGCAGACCTCGAAGTGCCTGGCCCACCGGGGGGTGGACGTGCGCTTCGTCGGGGTTGACGGTTTGGGCCGGGTCCGCCGCGACGAGCTGGCCGGAATCCTCCGGGAGCGCCCGGCCGGGCTGGTCTCGGTGATGGCGGCCAATAACGAGATCGGGACGATCCAGGATGTGGCGGCCCTGGCCGCCCTGGCCCACGAAAGCGGGGCCCTGTTTCACACCGACGCGGTCCAGGCGGTGGGCAAGATCCCGGTGGACGTGGCCGACCTGGGAGTGGACTTTCTCACCCTCTCGGCCCACAAGATCTATGGGCCCAAGGGGGTGGGCGCGCTTTACGTGAAACGGGGAACGCCCTTCTGCCCCCTGATCCGGGGCGGGCACCAGGAGATGGGACGCCGGGCCGGAACCGAGAACACCCTGGGCATCATCGGCCTGGGCACGGCGGCCTCGGCGCTCCGGGATTCCTGGGAAAGTGAGGCGCGGGAACTGGCCGCCCTGCGCGACCTGCTCTGGGCCGGGATCCGGGACAACATCCCCGAGGTCAGCCTGAACGGGGATCCCGACCATCTCCTGCCGGGCACTCTCAACGTGACTTTCCGGGGAGTGGAAGGAGAGGCGATCCTGCTCTACCTGGACCTGGAGGGGATCGAGGTCTCCACCGGTTCGGCCTGCTCCTCGGGTTCGCTGGAGCCCTCCCACGTCCTGCTGGCCCTGGGGCTGGAAGCCGAGGCGGCCCACGGGTCCATCCGCTTCAGCCTGGGCCGGGAGAACTCCCGCCAGGACGTGGAGTATGTCCTGGAGAAACTCCCGCCGGTTATCGAACGCCTGCGGAAGATGTCAACCGCCTACTGACGGAGAGATTTATGAGCGATTGGGCATACAGCGATACGGTCAAGGAACATTTTATGCATCCGCGCAACATCCTTGACGAGAAGGAAGATTTCCGCGAGGACGGCCGGGGCACCGTGGGCAATCCTCAGTGCGGAGACGAGATGCTGCTGTTGATCAAGGTCGATTCCGAAAGCGAAACTATCACGGACTGCCGTTGGAAGACCTACGGCTGTGCCAGCGCCATCGCCAGCACCTCCATCCTCTCCGAGATGGTCAAGGGGATGCCCCTGGAAGAGGCGATGACCCTGACCCCCAAGGAGATCATCCGGGGCTTGGGCGGGTTGCCCGAGCAGAAGGTCCACTGCTCCGTCCTGGGCGACAAGGCCCTGCGGGCCGCCATCAACGACTACTATGTCCGCAGCGGAAAACCGGAGAAGGTGAAAAAAGAGGAAGCTCGTCTGGTCTGCAACTGTATGGAGGTGACCGACCAGGAGATCGAGGAAGCGGTCCTGGAGGGAGCCCGGACCTACCTGGACCTCCAGGAAAAGACCAAGCTGGGAACGGTCTGCGGCCGGTGCCGCCCCGAGGCCGAACGCCTCCTCGAGACCTACATCCGCAAGCACTTCTCCTGACGGCAAAGGCGGGAGAGGCGGTAGGATCGTGCCGCCTGCGGCGACACTTGTAGTATCGTCCCTCGCCGCGCTCGGGACTTGCAGTATCGCTCCCGCTTGCCAAAAGGCAAAGTCTTACACAGGGAGGACACAGAGAAAGGCAAGGCAAAGTCAACGGCGAGAACAGACGATTGAATGTGATGGGATGTGAGATTGGGGGAATAGTGGCGAGGGAGAGGTCGAACAACGTCCGTCTACGTGGCTATCTCAAAAAATGAAAGGCAAAGGCATTCTCTCGCAAAGGCGCCAAGATCGCCAAGAAAGGCAAAGGTAAAAATTTACCAGGAAGGAATTGAAGAAAATGAAGGGGGATTAAAGCCTTCTCAATCGCTATCGCTGTCGCAATCCGCCTTCCCTTCTGAATTCTGAATTCAGTCTTCTGAATTCTTCGTCCTTCACGGTGATCTGCCCTTGGCTTACCTTGCCTGGCTCCTGAATCCCGGCTCCTCGCCTTTCCTGCCTGTCCGCCGTAGCCCGCCAGGGCGAAGGCTGGCGTTCTTCCTGGTGAGCTGCCTTTGGTTTTGCCTTTCCTGAATTCTGAATTCTCGTTTCTCGCCGTCCCTCAGTCCCGGAAAAGGTCGGTGCTCAGGTAGCGCTCCCCGGTGTCGCACAGGATCGTGACCACCGTCTTGCCCGGGCCCAGGCGCCCCGCCAGCTCCAGGGCGGCCCAGACGTTGGCGCCCGAGCTGATCCCGGCCAGGATTCCTTCCTTCCGGGCCAGGTCCCGGGCGGTCCTCCGGGCGGCCTCGTACTTTACGGGGATGACCTCGTCGTAGATGGCGGTGTCGAGAACCGCGGGGACGAAGCCGGCCCCGATCCCCTGGATCTTGTGCGGGCCGGGTTTTCCCCCGGCCAGGACGGGGGAGGCGGCCGGCTCGACCGCGGCGATGAGGATTTCGGGATAGCGTTGGCGCAGGGCGGTTCCGACCCCGGTGATGGTCCCCCCCGTTCCCACCCCGGCCGCGAAGGCGTCGATGGGGGCGGGCGCCGCGGCGATGATCTCGGGCCCGGTGGTGAGTCGGTGCGCCTCCGGGTTGGCCGGGTTGGAAAACTGGTCGGGCCGGAAGCAGCCGGGGATGGTTTCGGCAATCCGGTCCGCCTCCCGGATCGCTCCGGGCATTCCCTCCTTCCCCGGGGTGAGGACCAGCTCGGCGCCCAGGGCCGCCAGGAGGCTGCGTCTCTCCCGGCTCATCGTCTCGGGCATCGAGAGGATCAGGCGGTATCCCCCGGCCGCCGCCGCCATAGCCAGGGCCAGTCCGGTGTTGCCGCTGGTCGGTTCCACGATGGTTCCGCCCGGGGGCAGACGCCCCTCCCGTTCCGCCGCCGCCAGCATCGCCTTCCCGATCCGATCCTTGACGCTCCCGGCCGGGTTGAAGAACTCGGCCTTGGCCCAGACTTCGGCCCCGTCGGCGGGGGCCAGGCGGGCCAGCCGGAGCAGGGGGGTTTCCCCCACGAGTTCGAGAATGCCTTCAGCTCTTCTAGTCATCGCGTGGCTCCTGTTTTTCTCCTTGGGCGGCCTGGTAAACCGGATAAGCAAATTTTTTCGGCTCGCAGCCCTTGATCTCCCGGCAAGGAGGATGGGCCAGAAAATTCCCGATCCCCGCCTGGGAATGATAACGGTTTTTCCCGCGGCCAGCCAGAAGGATGAGGCGAGGAGCATTGAAACTCAGGGCCCGGCCGTCGGCCAGGAATCGGACCCGGCTATCCTGTCCCGGGGCGGCCCGACCCAACGGCTGAGCTTCCAGCTCCTGCTCGAGCCAGGTTCTCAAGGGCGGCCGGGAAGGCTCCCAGCATAGGTCTGGGCGAAAAAACTGGAATTTCTCCCTTACAGCAAGTAAGGTTCTGCCTGTTTTCGGATGCACACCCAGGAGGGTAAAATGAGCAAGATCCAGTCCATCAAGGCCCGGGAGATTCTGGATTCCCGGGGCAATCCCACCGTCGAAGTCGACCTGATGCTGGCTTCGGGCGCCTTCGGCCGGGCTTCGGTCCCGTCCGGCGCCTCGACCGGCGAACACGAGGCGCTTGAACTCAGGGACAAGGATCCCTCCCGCTATCTGGGCAAGGGTGTGCGCAAGGCGGTGGGCAACGTGAACGACAAACTCTCCGGCGCCCTGGCCGGGGAGGAGTTCGAGACCCAGCGCGACCTGGACCAACGCCTGATCGAGTTCGACGGGACCCCGACCAAGGCTTCCCTGGGCGCCAACGCCCTGCTCGGGATCTCCCTGGCCTTCGCCAAGGCCGGGGCGGCACAGGCTGGGCAGCCCCTTTTTCGCTTTCTCGGCGGGGAAGAGGCGCGGGTGCTCCCCATCCCGATGCTCAACATCATCAACGGCGGTTCCCACGCCGACAACAACGTCGACCTGCAGGAATTTATGATTATGCCCCGCGGGGCCGCTTCCTTCAGCGAGGGCTTGCGGATGGCCGCCGAGATCTTCCACACCCTGAAGAAGGTCCTGGGTTCCCGCGGCTTCTCCACCGGCGTAGGCGATGAAGGCGGCTTCGCTCCCGACCTGGGTTCGAACGAGGAAGCGATGCAGGTGATAATGGAGGCCATCGAGAAGGCCGGGTACGAGCCGGGGAAGGACGTGTTCTTCTGCCTCGATCCGGCGGCCAGCGAGTTCTACCGCGAGGGAAAGTACGTCCTCAAGTCGGAAGGGCGCAGCCTCTCCAGCTCGGAGATGGTGGACTTTTATGCCGGCTGGGTCGAGCGTTACCCGATCTTCTCGATCGAGGACGGCCTGGCCGAGGATGACTGGGAAGGCTGGAAGGAGCTGACCGACCTACTCGGTGCCCGAATCCAGCTGGTCGGGGACGATCTCTTCGTCACCAACACCCGCCGCCTCCAGCGGGGCCTCCAGGAAGGGGTGGCCAACGCCATCCTGATCAAGGTCAACCAGATCGGGACCCTGACCGAATCCCTGGACGCCATCGCGATGGCCCGGGAAGCCGGATATGCCTCCGTCATCAGCCACCGCAGCGGGGAGACCGAGGACAACTACATCGCGGACATCGCCGTGGCCACCAACTGCGGTCAGATCAAGACCGGGTCGGCCTGCCGGAGCGAGCGGGTGGCCAAGTACAATCAGCTCTTGAGGATTGAAGAACTCCTGGGCGATCGGGCGACATACGGCGCCTGATCGTTCCGGACTGCGCCGCGCGGGGGAAGATGAACTGGCGGAGCCTTGTTTTCGTGGTCTTGGTTGTCGGGATTTTCGCGATATTTCTCCCCACCCTGATCACCAACTACCGCGAGCTTGATGCCCTGAGGGAACAGGAGCTTCAGCAGCGTCGCCAGCTTCAGGAAGCCCGGGACCGATATCGGGAGCTGGCCGCCGAGAAGCAGGAGCTGGAGAGCGACCCGGAAAGGGTGGAACTGCTGGCCCGCGACAAGCTCGGCTACGTGCGCGAGGGAGAGGTGGTCTACATCTTTCCTTCCCCCCCAGCCCCGGCGGCTACCCCGTGAAGTTCGTTTTTGCCGATTACCTGGTCCTGGCCGGATACTTTTCGGCCCTGGGCCTGATCGGTTGGCGGGCGTCCCGCCGGGAGAAAGGGACCGAGGATTATTTCCTGGGGGGGCGGCAAATGCCCTGGTGGGCGGTCACCTTCTCCATCCTGGCCACCGAGGTCAGCGCCGTGACCTTCATCGGGGCGCCGGGGGAGTCCTATGGCAAGAATTACGCCTACCTGCAGTTCGCCTTCGGTTCCCTCCTGGGGCGGCTCCTGATCGCCTGGCTTTTTCTTCCGGCGTTTTACCGGGGCCGGGTTACCTCGATCTACGAGTATCTCGGGCAGAGATTCGGAAATCACAGCCGCCTGACGGCGGCCTCCTTTTTCTTCGTCACGCGCCTGCTGGCCAGCGGGGTACGTCTCCTTGTGGTCTCCCTGGCCCTCTCGGTCGTCTCCGGCTTTCCCCTGCTCCCGATCATCACGGTCGTGGCCCTGTTTGCCCTGGCCTATACCCTGCTGGGCGGGATCAAGGCCGTGATCTGGACCGACGTTCTCCAGTTCGGGGTTTTTATGGGGGGGGCCCTGGCGGCCGTCTTCTTTCTCCTGAACGCGGTGCCCGGCGGCTGGACGGGATTATGCAGCCGGGTGGATCCGGCCAAGCTCAGGGTTTTCGACTTCAGCTTTTCCCTGACCAGTTCCACCATCTTCTGGGTAGCCCTGGTCAACGGCTGCATCCAGACCTTCGCCGCCCTGGGTACCGACCAGGACCTGACCCAGCGTATGCTGACCTGCCGCCGCCTGGAGGAAGGCCAGCGAGCCCTGGTTTTCACCGGAATCCTGGATTTTCCCGTGGTGTTGGTCTACCTGCTTTTGGGTACCTGTCTTTTTTACTTCTACCAAACCGTGGGAGCCCCGCTCCCGCCCGATGTCGCTGCCGACCCGGACAAGGTCTTTCCCCATTTCATCGTAACCGTCCTGCCCGCCGGCGTCCGGGGGTTGCTCATCGCCTCCATCTTCGCCGCCGCGATGTCCAGCCTGGATTCGGCCATCAACGCCCTGGCCTCCTCGGCGGTGATGGACATTTACCGTCCCTTTGTTCGGCCGGGTGCCTCCGAGTCCCATTATCTCAAGGTCTCGCGCGTCTTCGTGGGGGCTTTCTGCCTGCTCCTGGTCACGGCGGCCGTTCTCCTCAACCAGCTGGAGGGAGGTAAGCTCTGGCTGGGTTTCAAGGTGACCGGGTTTACCTACGGGGGCCTGCTCGGGGTCTTCCTGCTCGGGGTGGCCAGCCGCGGGGGCCGCGACCGAAGCAACCTCTGGGCGATGGTTTCCAGCACGGCGTTCCTGGTTTTCCTGGCCGCGGCCGACGAGGGAAATTGGTTCGGCCAGCGGGAGCTGCTGGCCTGGCCCTGGTACATCGCCGTGGGCACGGCCTGGACCTTCGGCTTCGGCTGGTTTTTGGCCCGCTTCCGGGTGGGCGGGCGGTCAGGGGAAAGGTGAAAACCTCCTCCCGGACCTTGTCCGAGCTTTTGGCCGCCGCCGACGCGGCGGTGGTTGACTTGGATCAATGCATCCATCCTCGCTTTACCCAGACCCGCTGCGGCCGCGGCCTGCTGGCCGCGGCCCTGCGCCCGGGCTCGTCTTTCTCCCGCCTGCGCCGCTGTCGGATCAGCCTCCTGCGCGGGGCTCTTTACATCGCCGCCCAGCGCGCCGGGCGGCTCCTGGGCGCTCCCCGCCCGGGGAACGAGGAACTGATGGAGGCCTTTGCCCGGGCCATTGCCGGGGTGCCCGTCTCCCTCCTCGAGGAAATAAGCGCTCGCCTCCCCACCGCCGGCCCACAGGACTGGAGGAAAGCCCTGGGAGAGCTGGGAGAAAGGATCCCGGTTTATCTCCTGACTTTCTCGATCGTCCCCATCGCCCGGGCCTATGGCGAATCCGCCTGGCGGAACCGGCGCATCTTTGCCGGTTGGGAGGGGACCCCCCTGAGCTACCTGGACGGCCGGGTCGAGAGCATCCCGATCGCCCCGGGCTGGTTGACGCCGGCCGGGAAACTGGCCTGGCTGGAGCGCTTGCTGCAGGAAAAGGGTTACCGCCGTCCGCTGATAATCGGGCACGGACGGGACGAGGCTCCGATGGCCCGCCGGGCCCTGGAAATGGGGGGAGGCTCGGTCGGCCTGCGCCGTTGGGGCTGCGACGGAAGCGACTTCGACCTGCTCCTCGGGTGCCGGGCCTGGTCGCGGCTCGCGGCCGCTCTGTCCCCGGCGCCCTGAGCCTCCCGGCCTATTTTTCCAGGGCCGCCACGCGCCGGCGGGCCCGGGTTGCCTCAGGCGAGGCCGGATAGCGGTTGATGATCTCCTTGAGCAGGAAGACGGCTTTCTTTTTTCCCTGGGCCTGAAGCTCGGGTTCGGCGTCTCCGCCCGCTTCGAGGCAGGCGGAGGCCCAGGCCTCGGTGGCCGTCACCCAGAAGATGCTGCGCGGCCAGGTTTCCCGGATTTTTTTCAGGACACCTTCCCGCTCGGCGGCGGCCATCCCCGCGGCTTGTCGCAGCCGGGCTTGCGGGGCATAAAGGCTGCGCGGCCACTCGACGGCTATGCCCTCCAGAATCTCGGCGGCCTTGTCCGGTTGGCCGCGGGTCCGCTCCAGGGCGGCCCGGGCAAACCGGGCGGTGAGGGCGGCATTGGTACCCGCCGTCCTGCGTCCCAGCGCGGAGATGACCTCGGCGGCGAAGCCGTTGTCCCCTTCGGCCTGCGCCGCGGTCCTCAGGCCGTCCAGGGCGGCTTTCAGGGTGGTTCCCCGATACTCCCCGTTGCTGAAGTAGCCGTCCCAGGATAGGGAGTTGACGGCTTCGGCGGCCAGGAGGGCGGCCTGTTCGTAGTCTCCGCCGGCGTTGAGCAGTTCGATCTGGGCCAGTACCGCGGGGACGGCCACCTCGGGATACTCCAGGCGGGCGGCTTGAAAGGCCCGGAAAGCCTGGTCTTTCTTCCCGTCCGCCCGCCAGCTCTCCGCCGTCAGGAGGGCGGCCTTCCCGGCCCGTTCCGGGAAATCCTGCATCACGGTGCGCAGCCAGTTTCGCCCGGTTTCTCCTTCGCCGTCCCGGTAAAGGTAGAAAAGCCGCCCCAGCCGCAGGCGAGCCTCGGCTTCCGCGGCCGGGAAACGCCCGAGTACGGTTCGGTAAGCTTTCTCGGCCTGGGCCAGGAAGTCCTTGCTCCGGCTGAGACCGGGATCGGCCTGGCGCCGGCTTTCCTGGGCCAGCTCGAGGTAGGCATCGCCGATGCTCAGCCAGGCCCGCTGGGCTTCGAGCGAATCGGGATAGCGGGATATCATCTCGCGGTAGTTGGCGATGGCCTTTTCCCGCTGGCCGACCTGGAGGTAATACCCCCCCAGGTGGAAGTATTCGTTAAGGGAAGGATTGACCAGGTCGCCCCGGGCAGCGGTCGCCCCCAGGAGGACCAGCAAAACCACGGTTGCAGTCGTCGAGATTTTCATCGTTTCGGCCTCCTAGTTTCTGCGCCACAGTTCGGAACGCTTGTCCTCGCTCTCGCCCAGGCTGAGATTGGCCCGCAAGCGACGATCCACCTCGGAGAGGACTCGGAAGACTATGTCGGGAAGGTCTCCCCCGATCCTGGTCCCACCGGCTCCGGCGTGGCCTCCTCCCCCGAATTTCCGGGCCACCTCCGCCGCGTTGATCAGTCCCTGGGAACGCAGTTCGACCAGAATCCGCCCGGGCTCGTATTCAAGGAACAGCACCCCCACCTCTATCTTCTCGATCGCCAGCAGGTAGGGGGGAAGCAGGGTCAGTTCGTCGAGGTTGGGCGTGAACTTGCGGTAGAGGTCGTGGTGAATGACGGAGTAAGCGATCAACCCCTGATAGCCGATCTGCACGTTAAGCAGGGACATCCCGGCCAGGCGCATAAACTCGCTGCTGCGGTTCAGGTAGAGCTTGCGCTGAACCTCGTAGGGCCTGACCCCGGCGGCCAGGAGCCGCTCGGCTTTCTGGTGAGTGACCGGGGTGGTTCCCGGGTAGCTGAAGTTTCCCGTATCGGTGACCAGGGCGACGTAGAGGGGCAGGGCGAGATCAAGGCCGATCTCGATGCCCAGCGCATCGAGGATGTTCATAACCAGGGCCCCGGTGGCGGCCGCCCCGGGCACGACGTAGTTGTCCCGCCCGTAAAGGGAGTTGGTGGAATGATGGTCGATCACGGCCAGGGGTACGTCGAGTCCGAGCATCTTTTTCCCGACCTCGCCCGCCCTTTCCGGATAGGCGCAGTCAACCATCACGAAGAGATCGGCTCCTTCCAGGATGGGATCGTCCTGCCGGGGATCGTAACGGATGACCTCGGTTTCATCGGCCAGGAGAAAGCCGAGGTTGCCGGGAACGTGCGAGGGCAGGATGGCCCACACCTTCTTGGGCAGGGACTTGAGCGCCCGCAAAAGGGCGAGGGTGGACCCGACCGCGTCGCCGTCGGGGGCTATGTGAGAGGTGATCACGATCCGCTCGGCTTCCTCCAGGCGTCGGGCCAGCAGCTTGACGGTTTCGGGGCTCATCGCGTCTCCGGGTTCCGGAATTTCCGGTAGAGTTCCCCATTGATACGGATCTCGGCCAGGCCCGGTTCAAAGCGGAGGATGATTTCCTCCTCTCCCAGCGGAGAATCCCGGTAAACCAGCTCGTGAAAGGGCGGACTCATCCGATCGGGCCGGACCGTGGTCCGGGAAGTGGGGGGGCCCAGGAAGCGCACGACTTCTTCCAGGTTCATCCCTCCCCGCAGTTGAGACAGGGAGTCGCTTCCTCCCCGGGAAGTCGGGGTGGCGGCGCAGCCGCAGCCCAGCAGGACCAGCAGGGCCAGGTTCAGGGAGAGGTTGATCGGCGGACTGATTTTCACGGCTTGCATAATAGCACAGCCCCGCCGGCCCGCCGAAAAAGAACGCCGGCCCCGTCACCGGGGCCGGCGTCTCGGTCAACGGCGTTGTGCCTTAGAAATAAACGCCCAGGCCGGCGCGGACCTGCATATGGTCAAGCTTGATGCTCTCCTTGGCTCCGGTGGCCTTTTCCTTAACATCGGGCTTCATCCAGACGTAGCGGAACTCGCCCCGCAGGGCCAGGTTGGGGCTGAGGCATATTTCCAGCCCCCCGCAGGCGTGATAGGTGAAGCAGTCCTCCAGCTCCAGCGCATCGTCCAAAGTGCCGTCATATTCGTTAAAGCTGTAGCCGGCGCCGCCGCCGCCGTAGAGGTAGAGCGCGTCGGCAACGGTTCCCCCGATGCGCAGGGTCCCGGCCACGGGAATGAGTTGAAACTTCTCCGAGCTGGCGGACTTGAGTTCCGGCTTGAGGTAGTCGGCGCCCAGGTCGAGCTTGGCGATCTGGCCGAAGGCGATGACCAGGCTGCCGCCGCCGCCGAAGGTGTTGTCCGGCTCGTTGCCGCTGCCGAAGTCGTCGTCGTTGAAGTTAAAGGCATAGAGGCCGTGGCCCTCGAGGCCGACCTTGGCTCCGCCCATCTGGGCGAAGGCAGGCCCGGCCACCAGTATGGCCAGGGCCAAGCCCAAGCTAACCGCCAATGCTTTTTTCATTTTTTCACCTCCCGATTACCCGGTTTCCGTTTACCTGCTTAGAAATAAAGCGCAAGCCCGAGCCGCGCTTCCATATGATCGAAGTTGACGTCCTTGGCCAGGAGATCGGCCGGTTTGTACTTGAGATCCGGACGAATCCAACTGTAGCGATACTGGGCCTGGAGGGCAAGGTTGCAGGACAGGAAGTATTCCAGGGTCCCGTAGGCGAACCAGAGATAACAATCCTTGGCCTCCATATCGCTTTCGCTGATGTGATTGAAGCTGTACCCGGCGCCGCCCCCGAAATAGAGGGAAAACCCCTCCCAGATCTGGCTGCCCACGGCCAGGCCCGCGGTAACCGGGACCAGGCGGATCTTTTCGCGTTCGCCGGTGATTGCGCAGCGGGATTTCGGCTTATAATAATCGGCGGACACATCAAGGCGCAGGTAGGGGCAGATCCTCCAGGTCAGTCCGGCTCCACCCCCGAATTCCTCGATGGTGTTTACGTCGTCATCGTCGTATTCGAAGGTGTAGAGCCCGTGGCCCTCAATTCCGACCTGGGCCGCGACCGTTCCGGCCACGCCCAAGGCCAGGAGCAGGCCCAGAGATGCCGCCAGCAGCTTCTTCATCATTCCTCTCCCGGTTTAAGTCCTCAGACTACAAGCAATATTATCCCCGTTTTTCGGGATTATTGTCAACGAAGCTTATTTGGCGCAGGCGCAGGCCGCCCGCTGCGGCCAGAAAGGCCAGCCCGGCCATAAGGTAACGGTTGCTGGAGACCAGAAACTCGCTCCGGGGAAGGAAACTGACGTTGCTCCACCACAGTTGCCGGTAGGTGGCTGGCTCCAACGGGAGATGCCAGCGCATCAGGAGAAGCTGGAGCAAAATCAGGAGTCCCCAGAGCAACTGGGAACGATACAGCTCATTCTGCTCGCGGACGACGGCGGCCGCCAGGAGCAGAACGGCCGGCCAGGCGGTGAAGAGAATGCGGCAGCGATCGGCCCCGCCCAGGGCCAGGCAGATCAGGCTGAGGAAAAGGTAAGCGGCCACCCAGGAATGCCGGGTCAGGAATCTTCCGGCCGCGCCCAGGCCGAAGACAATTATGAAGATTCCCACCCCGAAGACATTAAAGGCGGCGTGAACCATTCGGGGCCAGTGGATTAAGAACATTCTCCCGAAATACAGGGCGTGTTCGCCGTAGGCGAAATCCCGGTTGGACACCGGGAGAAAAAGGCGAAGGGCGAAAAAGACCGCTATGGGCCCGGCCGCGACGGCCGCGGTCCGGGCCGCCGCCCTTCCGTCGAGGATTCCCCGCCGACAGCGGCGCAGGTAGTAGGTGGGGATGAGGATCAAGAAATATTCCCGAGTGGCCGCCCCGATTAGAAGGCAGAGGGCAAAGATCGGGTCCGAGCGCGCCGCCAGGCCGTAAAAGGCCCCGGCCAAAATCAGGGAATAGGTGATGTCGACGTGTACCGGGTCGTAGAAGGCAAAGCGGAGGCTGACCCAGGAACTGACGAACAGAAACCCGGCCATCAACATAGGCTTTGCCCTGAATCCCAGCCGCCTCAGGGCCTTGAGAAAAACCAGGACGGTGGCCCAGGCAGCCAGGGCGGTGTAGGCGGCATAGACCTTGGGGATGCGGCCGGGCACGAAGTGCAGGAGCAGGGAGGGAACGAGCCGATAGGCATAAGGTGCGGTCAGGGTCCGGGGGGTTTTGCTCAGGGGATTTTCGGTCATTGCCAGGTAGAAACCGGCATCGTACCCGGTGACCTGCACGGGTGCCCGCCAGCGGGCCGCGCCGACGGCGGCCGCGGTCAAGGCGGCGGCCAGGAGCCAGCCGGCCCGGGTCACGCCGACGGCTCCCGGCGGAGCCGAAATCCGCCGTCGGCGGCTTCTTCGACCGAGAAAGTGCGGCCGAAAGCCGAGCTGAGAACGGACGAGGTGAGCACCTCGCTTGGTCTTCCGGCAGCCAGGATGACCCCGTCCTGCAGGACGAGGACCCGCTTGACCCAGGGACCGATTTCCTCGATGTGGTGGGTTACCAGCAGAAGGGTGGGGCAGCGGGGGGATTCGGCCAGCCGGGCCAGGTCCGCCAGAAAATCGGCCCGGGCGGCCGGGTCGAGGCCAAGGCAGGGTTCGTCGAGGATGAGCAGGCGCGGGCGCCCGACCAGGGCCCGCGCCAGGATTACCCGTTGCCGTTCTCCCTGACTCAGGCGCCCGGTCAGGCGGGAAGCGACTTGTGCGGCCCCAACTGTCGACAGGGCCCGTTCGGCGGCCCGGCGTTCCTCCGGGCCGAACTCGCGGTAGATTCCGAAACTGGCGTCGAACCCGGAGAGCACGGTCTCCAGGGCGGAATCTTCGCCGCGCACCCGCTGTTCCAGGCTATGACTGACCCAGCCGATGGCCCGGCGCAGCCGGCGCAGGTCGCAGGCGCCGAATTTTTCTCCCAGAACCCGGACGGAGCCGGCGGTGGGGGCCGCATAGCCGGCAATCACCCGGAGCAGGCTGGTCTTGCCGGCGCCGTTGGCGCCCAGGAGGGCCCAGTGCCTGCCCGCGGCTATGGACCAGGTTATTCCCCGCAGGATCTCGACCCGGTTCCTGACCAGTCGGATGCCGGAAAGTTCGACCACGACCGGGGATTTGTCCCGATTATCTTTCACGCTTCACGTTCCCGACGGTATGATACTCCCTGACGGGGCTAAACGCCACCCGCTGCCCCGGAAAGGGAAAAAGACGAATGAAAAAAACCGGGGAGAAATTTCTTTGCCGGGGGAGTTGGCTTTCCCTCAAGCAACTCAGCTACCTGACCGAGGCCGGCACCGACCTGGACTGGGAGGTGATCGTCCGCAGCCGCCGCGAGACGGTGGTTGTCGTCCTGGCCCGCCTGGTCCCCTCCGGCCGCTGGATCCTGATCCGCCAGTTCCGCCCCGGAATAGGGGAAGCGGTCCTTGCCCTCCCGGCCGGGTGCGTCGAGCCCGGGGTGGAGATAGGGGAACACGCCGAGCGGGAACTGCGGGAGGAAACCGGTTACCGGGGCCGCCTGGTTTCCCTCAGCCCCCGCCTCAAGATCAATCCGGCCGTTCTCGACTGCGACTTTTACGTGGCGGTGATGGAGGTGGAGGAGGAAGCCGAGGACAACCGTGATCCCCGCCAGGAGCTGGAGCCGGAGGAGGAGATTGAGGTGATCCTGGTGGAGGATGGAAGGATCGGCGAGCTTTTTGCCCGGGAAGCCGCCCGAGGAACAGCGATCTCCGCCGGCTGTTGGCTGGCCTTCGGTTTTACCGCGGATTGAGCTGTCCCCTACTGGCGGTGGCCGGGGATGCTGAAGAAGATCTTGCCGGTGGCGGGCACCTGCCCCTGGGCCAGCACCCGGTCATCCCCGTCCCTGATGACATACCGCTTGGTTCCGTAAGGGTACTTGAGAAAGCGGGCACCCAGGTCGACGAGGGGAAAGGGGGTGTGGTTGGCGACCGTGATCTCCAGCGTGTCCCCGGTTCGCTTGGTCTCCACTCTCAGCTTTTCCCGGGCCAGCCACCAGCGGCTCAACTCGTCCAGGGTGCAGCACCAGGTTTTCTCGGCCAGAATTACCGCCAGGAATTTTTCCAGGATCTGGAGGTTCTCCGGGCGGGAGACCGTCCCGATGTAGGTGTGATATACGAACACCCCGTTGAGGGAATGTATCCGCCGGAAGATCCGGATGGCTTTTTCGTATTTCTGGATGGGATTGAGCTGATCGGTGAATTCCAGCAGGCTGTAGCCGGAAGGGTGGTAAGGATAGAGGATCCCCTCGGTCAGGGGTCGCCGGAACAAGGCGCCGAAGGTCCGGGGCGGGGTAAGGGTGCTGGAGCTGTAGAGATAGTCGCAGGTCTCCAGGACCCGGAAGGTGTCGGGGTTGGTGATGAACTCAGGCGCGCGGAAGCCCATCGGGAGAAATCCCAGTTCGGCCAGCTGGTTGCGCCCTTCCAGGAGCCGGTCCTTCTGTTCGTCGTAATCGAGCTTTTCCAGCTCGCCTCCCTCGGAGGAGCCCCGGGCCAGGTCCGGTCCGAAGGTGTGGTAAGTTCCGTTCTGGGCTATTTCGTGCCCGTCTTCCCGGAGTTTTTCCAGCTCCTCGATGACCGCCGGGGAGTTTTTCAGGGGATAGGTGTCGATGAAGTCGGGGATGACGAAGAATACCCCGCGGATTCCGTGTTTTTTCAGGAAGAGCCGGAAGAAATCTATGTCTCCCGGAGGCGTGGTGGCCTCCACGTTGCAGCAGGTAAAGACGGTGGCCGAGTCGAAGCCGTGCGGATAGATGTCCAGGTCGAGATAGCGGTTTTGTCGGAACAGGATGGGTATGCCGTAGATGTAATCCCGGGCGATCCCGAAATAATTATAGGCCAGGTAGAGCAGGGCGAGAAACAGCAGCCCGGCGCCCAGGCCGAGGTATTTTTTTTTCCGGGAGGCAGGCATAAGCTCAGGTTCCCGGAGTCGGGAAGGGCGTCGGGGCAGGGGTGCCCGTGAAGGTGCCCTCGTCCCACATCTCCAGGAAGTAGCGGGTCAGATCCTCGACCACTGCCTTGTCCTGGACCAGGAGGCTGCTCTCGTTGCGCACATCCATCGCCTGGTAACCCCAGTTGGCGCTGCCGACCATAGCCTTTTCGTCAACAATGACCAGCTTGGCGTGGGTGGTGACGTCTTCCCGATCGAAGCGGACCTTGACCCCGGTTTTTCCCAGGCGCTCGGAGGTTTCGTCGTTGACCCGGTTTATTCCCTCATTGTAGTCGCTGCGGTCGAGAATCACTCGGACGTCCACTCCGCGCCGGGCAGCCTGACCCAGGGCCTCGATCAGGCGGTTGGGATGGGAACCGGGATAGCGCTCGTTGTAACTCATCCCATACATAACGACCCAGATTCTTCGCCGGCCACCGTCCAGGAGGGAGATGAGTTCCGGAAAATGCTGGCGGTTTACCACGGTCTTGATCTCCGGCAGCTCCACCGGGGCGACTTCCTGCGGTTCCCGGTTGCTGTCCCCCCAGAGCTGGTCGAAGTAACGGCCGAAGAAGGCCCCGATGCGAGGATCGTCCACGCGGAGGTTGGTCTCGTTGTTGTTGCGCAGCGAATTGCCGGATAAATTGGTCGAGCCGAGCAGGACCCGGTTGCGGTCGAAAATGAACAGCTTGTTGTGCAGCATCTTCTCGGGCGTGTCGAGCTTGGTCTCGATCCCGAATTGATTGAGATACCGGGCACTGGTTCGGTTAAACGAGATGTTGTCCTCCAGCAGTCCGCGGACCTTTACCCCGCGAGCCAGGGCGGCCCGGAGGGCATCCTGGATCTGCTTGACCTCGGGATCGTAATGGAATTCGAGTTGGAGAAACTCGATGCGTTCCCGGGATCCCGCGATCATTTCCAGGACAAGAGGGAGATATTCCCGATTGACCACGGCCTCGACGCGGCCCGCCCGCGCCGGGGCGGGGTCAGGCGCCGGCGTTTTCTCCGGAGCGGGGCCGGGGACGAAGACGGCTGCCAACAGGGCCAGGAAGGTTAAGAAGGTTTTCATTTCAACTGTTTGTTCCCGGACGATTCAGGTGTTGAATGCCTCGGAAAACTGAAGCATAATGTATGTCCTTATGGATGACAATTATGTCTGATAACGGGAGAAAAGCCCAGGAAGAAGGTCTCATCCTGGTGGTGGAGGACGATCCCGCCACCCGCCGGCTTTATCAGAGGGTATTCCGTGATTGCTCTCCCACGGCCTTTGCCGCGGATGGATCCGAGGCTTTTCAGCTGATCGATTCCTCTCCTGCCGTGGACCTGGCTTTCATAGACTACAAGCTTCCCAGCATCTCCGGCCTGGAGGTGGTGAAAAAAATCAAGAAGTGCTTTCCCGGGGCCGAGGTGATCGTGGTGACCGGGCTCGAGGACGTCCAGGCCGCCGTCCAGTCGATCAAGGCCGGGGCGGCCAATTTCCTGACCAAGCCGATTCGGCCCAAGGAGCTGCTGGCCATCGTCTCCCGCAACCGCGCCGCCTCCTCCCTCCGCCGCGAAAACGAGGAACTGCGCCGGATCATCGCTACCGCGGCAGGCAGCCGTGAGTTCATCGGGACCAGCCCGCCTGCCCGCCGGCTTCTGGCCACGATCGAGAAGATTGCCCAGCTGGACGTCACGGTCCTGCTCACCGGGGAAACCGGGGTGGGCAAGGACCTGGTGGCCAGGTTGATTCACGCCCATTCCCCTCGCCATAAGCAACCGTTGGTGGTCGCCGATTGCGCGGCAATCAGTGACAAGTTGATCGAGAGTGACCTCTTCGGGCACAAGCGGGGCGCCTTCACGGGTGCCGACGAGTCCCGGCGGGGCAAGTTCGAGCAGGCCGACGGCGGGACCATCTTTCTCAACGAACTCAGCTCTCTCTCCCTGGCATCCCAACAGAAGCTGCTGCGGGCCATCGAGGAAGGCCGGGTGGAGCGTCTGGGGGACGAGGAGCCGGTCTCGATCAACGTGAGAATAATTGCGGCCAGCAATGAGTCCCTGGAAGACAAGGTGGCTGCCGGCCAGTTCCGTTCCGATCTTTACTATCGTCTTCACAAGCTGATCGTCGAAATTCCTCCCCTGCGGGATCGCCGTCAGGACATCCCCCAGCTCGCAAAACACCTGCTCGAGAGGGCCTGCGCCAAGTATGAGCGCGATTCCCTTTCAATCTCGGCTGCGGCCCTGGAACGCTTAAGCGGATACGACTGGCCCGGGAACATCCGGGAATTGGGGAACGTCCTCGAACGGGCGGCTATCGTGGCCTCGGGCGACAGGATTGAACCGGAAGACCTCGGTTGTCCCGCGCTGGGGACCGTCTTTCCCGGGTCTACTTCAGGGACAACCCCCCGCGGGAACAATTCCCTGAAAGATATTGAAAGACAAAAGATCCTGGATATCCTCGAACTCCACGGGGGCAACCTGGCCCGTGCCGCCCGCGAACTGGGCATAGCCCGCAGCACCCTGTACGGCAAGTTGGAAAAATACGGCCTCCGTCGCCCCTGAAGCGCCCTGGGTCTCAGTCGGAAAAGCGAAAACGGATTATCGACCAAACGGCCACCAGGCCGTCCTTCCAGGTGATCTTCTTGCCTTCCTCGTAGGTGCGTCCGAAGTAGGAGATGGGCACCTCGTACATCCGCTGCCGGCCCTTGACCATCTTGGCCGTGATTTCCGGCTCGAAGCCGAACCGGTTCGAGCGGAGATTGAGGCCGGTCAGGGCCTCCCGGCGGAAGACCTTGTAACAGGTCTCCATATCGTTGAGATTGATGTTGAACAGGACATTGGTCAGGAGGGTGAGGAACTTGTTGCCGAAGTAGTGCCAGAAGTAAAGAACGCGGTGGGGCCCGCCGAAGAACCGCGCCCCGTAGACCACGTCGGCTACCCCCTCCCGAATCGGCTCCAGGAGCTTGGCGTATTCCCCGGGATCGTATTCCAGGTCGGCATCCTGGATGATGACGACATCCCCGGTGGCCTGGGCGAACCCGGTGCGCAGGGCCGCGCCCTTGCCCATATTGACCGGTTGGAGGACCACCTTGACCCGTTCATCCGTAACCGAAGCCAGGAGGTCCCGGGTTTTGTCGGTGGAACCGTCATCGACGGCGATGATCTCGGTTACCGACGGCTGTGCCCCGACCTTGGCCAGGATTTCGAGGACCGTTCGTTCTTCGTTGTAGATCGGGATGACGACGCTGACATTCATATTCGGACAAAAGTGTTCAGGTTTTGCGGGATGAAAAAACCGACATTAGCATCTTGCCGTCGTTTCTGTCAATTTCACCGACGGCTCGCAGGAGGAGCCCGGCGACGCCCGCCGCCGCCGTCAAGCCGGGAAGCAGAAGCCACCCGTCCGGGCGCAGGAAAAAGATTCCCCCATAAATCAAGGCCGAGACGCCGACGACCCGGCCGGCCCCCAGCAGGTTGAGCCCGGCCTGGAATCTGCCGCGCAGCGCAACCAATCCCGCCGCCAGTCCGGCGAGGCCGGCCGCGGTCGTCGCCGCCGCCGCGCCGATTATCCCGTAGCGGGGGATCAGGAACAGGTTGAGGAACCCGTCCAGGACCAGGGTGGCGGCGATCAAGCCGGTGGCGCGCCAGGGGTGTCCCGCCCCGGCCAGGGCGACCACGGCCAGATAGAGCAGGGCGAGAAAGGCCTGCCCGAAGACCAGGATGCGCAGGGGGGCCCCGGCCCCGGCAGAGTCGGCCCCGTAGACCCAGTTCATCAACGCCGGGGCGGCGGCGCTGATCATCGCGGCCAGGGGCAGGGCCAGGATGAGCCCCCAGCGCATCCCCTTGGCCACCACGCGCCCGGTCTCGGCCTCCTCGCCGCCGCGGGCGGCCACGTTGGGAAAAAGAGCCAGGCCCAGGGCGTAGAGCAGCATATAGGGGATCCGGGCGCCCTGCTGGGCGCAGGTGTAATAGCCGGCGGACAGGGCGGCCTGGGGGGCCAGGGCGCGCACGACGTAGAGATCCAGGCTCTGGAGGAGGCTGAGGAGGAAGGAGAAACTGACGACGGGGACGGCGAAGGCCACGATCGGCTTCAGGGGAAACGCCGGCCCGGGCGGCTCGGGGGGGCAGGCCCGGCGGCTCAGTCCGGTAGCGGCCACGATGGCGCCCAGGTAGCCGGCCACCGCTCCCCAGATCCCGAAGGCGCCGATCAGGGCGAAGAGGAGGGCGACCTTGAGCAGGGAGTAGAGGATGGAGACCAGCGCTTCCTTCTCGAAGAGGCGCAGGCCGTTGAGGGTTCCCCGAAAAACCGAGTAGAGCCCGAAGACGGGGAGGAAAAAGCCGGTCAGGCGGATGTAGCCGGTCATCCCCGGGCTTTGCCAGATCTCGGCCAGGCGGGGGGCGACGACCCAGACGGCCGCCCCGAGCCCCAGGCCGAGCCCGAGCTGGAGCAGGACCGCGCGCCGCCGGATCGAGCCCTGCCGCCGCGGTTCCTCGGCAATGTAGCGGGAGACGGCCCGGTTCACCCCCGTGGCCAGGAAGATGCGGTAATGGGTGAGCAGGCCGAGCAGGATGCCCAGGGTCCCGTAGGCCTCCAGGCCCAGGATCCGCTTGGACCCGATATGGATGGCCCAGCCGCTGAGCACGAAGACGGCTTCGGCGGCCATCAGGGCCGCGGTTCCCCGGGCCGTGCTCATTCTTTCCCCCGGATGTCCCGGAACAGGGAGAGATATTCCCCCGCCACCCGGGCTATTTCGTAATCCCGGGCGCTGGACCGCGCACCCTCGCCCAGGCGTTCCAGGCGCGCGGGGTTCTCGATCAACTCGTTCAGGCGGCCCCTCAGTTCTTTGTCGTTCCGGCAGACATAGCCGTTGACGCCATCTTCAACCAGCGGCGCCACGGCGGGGGTCGGGGTGGTGAGGAGGGGAACCCCGGCGGCCAGGGCCTCCAGGGCGGCCCGGGAATAGCCGAGGACGGAGACCGCCGAGCGGTAGGGCAGCACGACCAGGCGGCAGGAGCGGATCCAGGGTTCGGGATTCGGGACGTAGCCCTGGAAGATTATCCTTTCGTCCCCGGCGGCCAGCTCCCGCAGTTGGGGCTCCATCTCGCCCTCGCCGTGCAGGAGCAGTTCGACGGGGCGCTCTTTCATCTCCCGCACCAGCCTCAGGATCCGGTCCGGGCCCTTATGCGGTTGAAGATGCCCGAAGTAGCCGATCCGGATCCGCCCGGGGGCGGGAGGGATGAAATCTTCCGGGGGCGGACTTTTCGAAGCAGGCCCGACTCCGGGGGGAATGAAGGCAATTTTCCCCGGGAAGATGCGCCGCCAGGCTGCTTTCTCCTCCGCGGTCAGGGTCACTACGGCCGCGGGTCGGGGGCAAAGGAACTTGAGGAGGAAGCGGGCCCGGTCTGACATACTGGTGTACTGGGTCAGGACGACCGGAGGGGCCTGTCGTCCCAGCTGGGCGCGGAACAGCTCCCAGTAGGGTTGGAGATACCAGGGGCGCCAGAACCCGGACCCGAAGACGATCAGGTCGACCCCGGCCCGCCGGACCTCCCTCCCGGCCCGGGAGGGAAAGGGGCCTTCCAGGCGGACGATCTCGTAGCCGTCGCAGCTTTCCCGGGGCGGGGCCTGGGGGCCGTAGCGGGAGGTGATGACCCGGATTTCCCAATGCCGGGCCAGTTCGGCCATCAGATCCCGGGTAAAGGTGATTATCCCGGAGATCCGGGGCATCGGGTGGTAGTACTTGACCACGTAAGCCAGGCGCGGCGGGGATTTCCGGGCGGGGGAGGTCATCCTGTCAGGCCGCTGAGCGCTTATTTCCGGTCCAGCTCCAGCTTCCGGATTCGGTACAGGGTTTCCTCGGTAAGCTTGCGATTGGCGGCTATGGTATCGGCCAGAAGGCCGATGACGAGGACCTGAAAGCCGACGATGAGGAAGATGGCGGCAAAGATCAGGGACTGGATGTGTCCCTTGCCCTGCCCGGTGGCGTAAAAATAAAGAAAGCGGGCAGCCAGCGCCCCGCCGGCCAGCATAATCAGGCTCCCGATCCCGCTGAACACCTTGAGGGGCTCGTACATCGTGTAGATCCGGACCAGGGTGGCGCAGGAACGCTTGGTGTAATCGAAGATCCCCCGGAACAGGCGGGAAGGTCGGGTGGGGAGGTTGGTGCGGACCGGGACGTGAGCCACCGAGATGTTGCCCTTGCCGGCCTGAATCAGGGTCTCCAGGGTGTAGGAAAAGTTCGAGACTACGTTGAGACGCATCGCCGCTTCCCGATTGTAAGCCCGAAAGCCGCTGGCGGCGTCGGGGATCGAGGTTCCCGAGAGCTTGCGCACCACCCAGCTGCCCAACTTCTGCAGGGATTTCTTCAGGGGGGAAAAGTGCTCGATGTCGGCGACTTGGCGGTCGCCCACCACGATGTCCGCCTTGTTCTCCAGAATGGGGGCGATGAGGGCGGGAATGAACTCCCCGCGGTACTGGTTGTCGGCATCGGTGTTGACGATCAGGTCGGCGCCCAGGCGCAGGGAAGCGTCGATCCCGGCCATAAAGGCCCGGGCCAGCCCCTTGCGCTGGACAAAAGCCACCAGGTGATCAGCCCCGGCCGCCTGAGCTTCCCGGCGGGTTTGGTCGGTGGATCCGTCGTCGATCACCAATACCTCGACCCGGTCTATCCCCTCGATTCGGCGGGGGATCTCCCGGATGGTTTCCCCGACGGTTTTTTCTTCATTAAGGCAGGGAATCTGTACAATCAATTTCATCGGCGCCGTCCCGTTTCCCGGTTTGTCTCAGGAACCGATTTGGAAAATCATACTAGCACAGGGAGATGCCATCCTCATTACTAATTGTTCCATCCGGGGTTCTCGGGTAATATCCCCTCGTATGATGTTTTTCCGCCGAAAAATCAACCCCCAGAACATCATTCCGGTCCGGGTTTTTTTCCTGGCCTGGCCGCTGATGCTGGGGATGATGTCCCAGGTTATCCTCAACATCTGCGACGCCGTGATGGTGGGGCACCTGCCCGACGGGGTTACGGCCCTGGCGGCTACGGGCCTGGGTTCGCTGGTATTTATGGTGGTGGCGGTAACCTTCGAGTCCCTGGGGATGGGGACCCAGATTTTGGTCAGCCGTCGGTTCGGG
>Ga0272443_10001928_pt1 | contig 28130 bp, 23 predicted proteins | sample SSMAcet12_FD_193581 | JGI IMG/M metagenome (GOLD analysis project Ga0272443, IMG submission 193581) | Marine sediment archaeal communities from Little Sippewissett salt marsh, Falmouth, MA, United States - SSM-Acet-12 | ecosystem: Environmental > Aquatic > Marine > Wetlands > Sediment ... | reverse complement strand
GGGTGATATATCGCGCCTTCTATATATACCGTAATATACCTGTTACCTATCTACCCGGTCTAAAATGTTACCTATCCAACAGGTTTATACCGCCGGTCGATCCCACAACAAGTGGCGGGGCATCCTTGTATGTGGTATTTAATAAAAAAGTGGGATTGACGGCAAATGTTTTATTTGCTGCAGAAACGGTAGGGGAGGTCTCCCTGAGACCTGCCTATATGAAAAGGCGGGAGTCGGAGACTCGACGAGTCGCTGACTCCTGCCCTATTCATTTAATACAGAAAAGGTATTTTTAATTATTTATTTTTTAGAAGCTCTTTTAATTTACGGAGGGTTTCGGGATCGGCATCGTCAATGATGTTTTTCAAATCATTTTGAAGCTCGACCGCTTCGGCCGCCTTTTTTTCCTCGGCGGTAGTATCCATTCCCAAAATTTTCTTGATAGCGGCGATATAGTTGGCCGGCTTGACCGGTTTTTCGAGATAGATACCGGGACCGGACATGGTTAAATCCTTCAGATCGGCCTTACCGAGATCGTCGCGGGCATGGCCGGTAACGATAATGACCGGGATTTTCGACCAGATTTTATTTTTATTCAGCTCGTGATAAAATTTGGCTCCTGATTTTTTGGGCATTACCAGATCAAGCGAAATCAAATCAGGCTGACTTTTCTTAACTTCCTCCAGCGCCTGATCGCCGTCTTCCGCCATTACGACATTAAATCCGGCTTCAATAAGTGCCGCCTGAAGAAAATTGCGAACGTCGGCCTCATCATCAACAACCAAAACAGTTTTTTTATCGGTGTTGGCCATATTCAACTCCTTTTTATATAATATACTATTGCGACCTATATAATGCCATTAATCTTTTTCGGGGAAATTCCATTCGAAATCGGGCGCCTTTGCCCTTCTCCGATTCGACCATAATTTTGCCCCCGTGTTCCTGGACGATTTTTCGTGTGGTCAGCAATCCCAAACCTGTCCCTCCACCACCTTTAGTGGTAAAGAAGGTAGTGAATATTTTTTTCTTTATTTCATAATCGATACCGCTGCCGTTGTCCGACACTTCGAATACCAGTTTGCCGCCTGTTTCATAAACCCTGATTAAAACTTCGGTACCTTTCTTTTCGGCCATGAGGCAGGCATCAATAGCATTCGAGACGAGATTGGTCAGGCAGGTATGAATACCATCCGGATCGAGCGGTGCTTTTTTGATTTTACTATCGATTTCCATCTTTAAATCGATACCGGACTGGGACGCGATATCTTTATACAGCTCGACAATTTCCTCCGCTAGTGTACCGGGTGAAATCATTTTAAGTTCGGGTAAACGACCTTTGGAGAAACTGAGGAAATCTTTAACCAGCGAGGTGGTTTTCTCGAAATTCCGTTCGAGCATATCCCAGCCCTTGTTAATCATCTCCTTGTCATTTTTCTTCAAACCCAGACTGACGATGTATTTCCCACCCTCGAGGCCCATCAAAATATTTTTGATACTATGCGCCAGACCGGCCACCGTCTGACCGACAGCGCCGAGCCGTTCGGCCTCGATAACTTCACCCTCCAGTTTTTTCAGGGCGGTGATATCGTTTGAGATTTCAATCACATGGGCAACATTGCCGCTTCCGCGCATCAACGGCGAAGTCGAAACGGCATAATGGATGTCCTGTCCTCGTTTTCCTATCCCATGCTGGGTGGAATTATGGACACGACCATCCTTAAATGTCTTTCGAGCCGGACAGTTGGGGCACTTGCTTTTACGTCGTTTATAAACCTCGTAACAAAACTGCCCGACAACATCCCCGAAATTTTCCCGAAAGGCTTCATTGGCCCGGACAATTCGATAATCTTCGCCAATGACGGTGATATAGCACGGGACGCGGTCGAACAAAATCTGATACTCCGACTGAAGACGTCCGGTCTCGATAATACTCCGGGTCATCTCCATAACGTACTCCACTCGTCCACCCTCTTCCTCAACGATAGGAAAGACATTTCCGATATGATGCGTTTTGCGGCCAAACTGATCGATACCGACCGCATCGGCCGTTACAGCCTTACCGGTTTCGAAAACTTCCTCGGAGGGACAATCGGCGCACGGCTTATTTAATTTTTTATAAACAGCGTAACACTTCTTGCCTTTCCAATCGCCGAAGTATTCTGTAAAATTGTCATTGGCCATGACGACATTGTAATCGCGATCGATAACAGCGACATTAAAAGGAACCTGCTGAAATAACTCATGAAAGACCAAATCGCTGAGTCGTCGCCGACCTTTAGTCCGTCGTTCGGTCTTCTTGGTCTTTTTAGTCTTTCCGGCCATTTAAGGTTGCTCCTGAGGTATATATTTCTCGACCGTTTGAATAAACTTATCGACATCGATCGGTTTCTCAATATAACAATCAGGGGGGGGAACCGTATCGTCGTCAACAAAATCCTTAATATCAAATTCGGCTGCCTGAACGGCACCGCTTACGATAATAACCGGGATATCTTTATAGTTGCGATTCTGTTTTAATCGGGTATAGAATGAGATCCCGGTTTCGCGAGGCATCATAATATCGAGACATATCAGATCGGGGTGGATTTCATTAACTTTATCCATCGCTGCGGCCGCATTATCGACCGCGTGTGTATCATAATCGTGCGATTTCAGTACCGTCGACAAATAGGTAATCACATCCGGTTCATCATCAATCAGAAGTATTTTTTTGCTCATCCTTTAAATCCTAAATCGCATCATCCTTTATTTTTATTCTCGGTAGAATGACGCGGTTAAATGACGGTGCCTTGTCATACCATTGCAGCAACTCATTCAACCGTTCCGGCGGCGCTGCTGCATGGCAGGTCGAGCATTCGGCCAATGTCACGTTTTCCGGATTCTCGGCCGCCTGGTCATGATGGCACGAGACGCATAACATATGCATAGCATCGGTATATGACATCGCCATATAATCACTTTTAACCAGTGCGGCACTGTCGGCAACCATTTCGACGTGGCAATGCGTACATGCCTTGGCCGTTGATATTTGTCTATTTTCGCCTACTGTATGACATTTGCGACAGGCGATATCGGCGCCGTTGGCCGAAGTATGCCAGTCATGATTAAATATATCATTGGCTGAATACATCTTTTCGTGACATTCCCAACACCCGCTGTTTTTATCAAACGGCATATTTATATGATGGCACTTAATACAGGACTGATTCTCGCCAAGATTTTCGACGTGCATCTGATGTTTGAAAGCGACACCAAAACCATCATGGTTACCATCGATAAACAGCGTGTCGGTATCACCGCGAGCCTTCTTGACCGTAACATCCTCGACACCCTCACCAAGCAAACGACCCTGTGGCATTATGGCGATAGCAAGCGCAAAACTCAGGATAAAGGCCAGCGAATAACGGGTAAAAGCGGCTTTCAGCGGTGCACCCAGCCAGACGTGGGAAGAATAATCGAAGGAAGCTTCGGAATACGGATCGTCTTCAGGATTCTCCGGCGGTTTATCCCAGATATTAAATTTCTCGATAACAAACAGAAAAACCAGTGCCGCGGTTGAGACAACACCAACACTGATCGAGATTTCGGTCCATGACGGAACGTAACTATCGCCGGTTAAGGTAAGCATAGTCAGACCGCCGACATTGATTCGATTAAAGACCATCCCAAAAACAACCAGGAACGAAGCGAACATCTGCCACCCCGGACGGATTCTTAATTTTGGCGAGGCGAATATCAAGACAGGAATAATAATGGAAATCAAGATTTCCGAAATGAACAGATAGCTTTCGCGGGTTCCGTTGAAAATCAAACCGAATTCGCCGGCAACAATTATATCAACCATCTTAACAACAAAATACAATGACAAAACCCAGATTGCGGCCTTACCCAGTTTGGCAACCAGGTTGACCGCCGGTTTACGACGGTACATCCAGTGCGTTATCGAACTTTCGAATGAAACCATCATAAGACCCAGGGCAACAGCCGAGATAAAAAATTGAATCGGGATAATATTCGAATACCACAACGGATGGGAGCGGAATGGCATAATCAGGAAGAGAGAGCCCAGGGAAGACTGGTGCAGGGTCGAGAGCATGATTCCGAGAAGGACGAACAAAAACCGGAATTTCATCAGGAAGTTACGAATTTTCGCATAACGACTGAATTTTTCCAGCGGAACCGGACTGAATTCAAGTAACAGTACCGTCAGATAAAGCATAACGCACCAGCCGACTTCAAAAAGCGGTGAATGCGCATTCCAGTAAATTATCATGTGCCATATATTCCACGGCAGGCCAAGATCAAATAAGAGACCGAAAACAACCGCGATATAGCCGAGGAAGGCGGTCAGCACGGCCGGTTTGACCAGAGCGTGGAACTCCTCGCGCTTCATAATATAAAAGATGGCGGTTATCACGAAACCACCGGCGGCAAGGGCAACACCGGCCATGACATCAAAACTGATCCAGAATCCCCAAGGGGTAGTATCGTTCAGATTGGTGGTGACACCAAGACCGAAAATAAAGCGGAGTAATCCGACCGCCGCCGCGAATCCGGTAATCAGCCATAAAATTAATTTGATATTTTGTACTCTATTCATCTGCCTTATCCTCATGCTCATCCTGTTTTTTGCCAAGTTCCATACGGCGCCGGACTATCCAGTTAAGTCCCAGCATAACGCAACCCATACCGGCAAAAGCCGGCAGGACCGCTTTCATGGCGGCACTGGTTGTCTGCGGCAACGGCACCGTTCCCAGATCGGATTGATAAGCCAAAAATCCGAGATCAATATCGGACAGATACAGCACCGAGGTCCCTCCGACTTCGTGCTCACCCCAAATCCTATCGATGTACTTGCCGGGGGTTTCCTTTATTCGCTGATGCGCCAGTTTAATCACGTCGTCGCGTTCACCAAAAATGGTTGCATTTTCGGGGCAGGCTTCGGTGCAGGCAGGCTGTTGCCCCTCTTTAATTCTATCGTAACACAAAATACATTTGCGAACATACGGAACCGCCTCATCCCAGTCGTATCGCGGAATCCCGTATGGGCAGGCCATCATGCAGTAACGGCATCCGAGGCATTTATTGCTGTCGTATACGACCGCCCCGAGTTCGGTTTTATGCAGAGCGCCGACCGGGCAGGCGGAGGCGCAGGCCGGTTCGAGACAGTGCCGACACTGTTTGCGCACATAATGGCTGTCCGATTTCTGAATAATCGACGTCCAGTTGCGAGCCGAGAGACCGTCCCCCTTCTGCCATGTTCGCGGAATATCGAACTGTAAATGATTAATCTCTTTACAGGCGGAGACGCATTTAAGACAGCCGATACATTTGGTGATATCGGTCAGGATAGCTTTGCTCATACCGGCGCTCCTTTCTTTTTAAGGGTCGTGCAAACAGCATCATCAGTTTCGGGAGGAAATTTCCATGCCAGTGTACTGATGAACTGCGACAGCGGCATCAGGATACAGTGCGCGATTTTTGTGAAGGGTATCAGAATGAAAATTAAATCACCGGCCAGGACATGAATCAGCAAGAACAATGTATAATTACCGGGGCTGATGCCGGTGTGGGCACAGATAAATCCGGTAACAAAGGGAACCAGTAAAATAATCGGCCAGAGAAAATCCTGTTTGCGACTGAGAAAACTGGAGGTGCGGTTGAATATACGACCGATTAACAGGGCCACCCCGGCGGCGATTGTACTTATGGTCAGCCAGTAGGCGACTTTGTACGATAATGTCGGCCAGTAAATACCGAGCCCGCTTTTCCATAGCTGAACATGCGCCAGCAGAAAAATCGGGACAAGAAGCAGACCGATATGGAAAAGTATCGAAATAATCGAATATATCGGACGGTTATGCCCGATACGTTTAATCGGAACCAGCCATTCAAGACTGCGTCCGATAACCAGTCCCCAGGGTATTACTTTGTCGCCCGCCCTGCGGTAAGCGGTCCAGGCGTTGTACAAATCCAGAAAGAGGATTCGCGCCAGACCCATTATCAAAATGATAAAACTAAAACGGAATAATGGTCCGCGTGCAAATTCCAATAGTGCGTCCATAAATTATTTATCCTCCTCCGAAGTTTGCTCCTCCGGCTTTTTTTCGACTTTGAGCGAATCATCGAATATTATCGCTTTATATATAAGGTCGTGCAAACCGACCACCTCGCAATCGATACCCTGGTCCTCGACCAGTTCGCGAAGCTGCTTTTTACAGTTGGCACAGGGTGCGACAAGATATTTACATCCGGTGGCACGAATCTGATCGGCTTTGGCTTTTCCGCCTATCATGGTACGGTAGGGGCGAATCTCATCGATCGAAACGGTTCCGCCGCCACCACCGCAGCAGATATTGTCTTCGCCGCTCGGTGTCATCTCGACATAATTCTTGCAGAAGGCTTTTAATATCTCACGCGGTTTTTCGATAATCCAGCGCTGGCGGGCAATATTGCACGGGTCATGGTACGTTACGAAGTCGGTAACCACATTCGGATCGAGTTTTAGTTTACCCGCTTTTAAAACATCATAGGTGTATTCCATTATATTGATAACCGGATAGGCATCTTTACCGCCGCAATAAGTCGGCAGGAAATATTTGGCCGAACGCGAGGCATGACCGCATTCGCCAATAAGTACCTTTTTGCCTTTTAACCGTCTGGTTTCGGCGTCGATTTTCTTAACTACGCGCTCCAGCATTCGATCGCTGTAAAACAGACCGTAGTTAATACCATCGAAGTACCCGGTACCGGTTGTCCAGGAATCGCCGGTGGCGGTAAATACGGCAGCGATACCCATCAATGTTTCCGCCTCCATCAGGAAGTCGCTGACGGCCGGGAAGAAGACATATTCGGAGCCCTCGACATCCATCGGGAATTTAATCATCACGTTTTTCTCTTCAAGCATGTCGTCGGTGAGGAACTCCAGCGTGTCGGTCAGGGCGGGAACCGGAATAGCCGATGTGTTCCCGGTGGCACCTTCAAGTTGTTCACGGGTACTTACGACCAGCGCTCTCGGTGCAATCCCGATCTCGCTGAGAATATACCGTCCCAGATGAGTAATCAAACCATGATCGATTCCGGACGGACATTCGAGAGTACAGCGACGGCAGGCGGTGCAGTTCCAGAAACTATCCGCCATCTCCTGGATTTTTTCATCGGTCAGATAACCACCGCCCAGCAATCGTCCGCGCAGCATCCCACCCAGAGTAAAATGGCGGCGATAGACGCTGAGAAGCAGTTCCGAACGGTAACAGGGAATGTCTTTAAGGTCACCGGTCGCCTGATAAACCTGACAGGTGGTAGCACATCGACCACATTTGGCGCTCATACGCACGAAGTGATCCAGAGCCATGGCGTAATTGGAATGTTTTAAAATCGCAGCAAAAGCCTCAAGAAAACGTCGCGGTCGATCGTTAATGTCGAAATCCTCGACATGATAACGAACATCAAGCTTTTGCTTTTCGACCACATCCGGCTTTCTCTGCGAAACAAACGCTTTTTTTCGTTCTTCTTCATTGATCGGTTTTGTTCTCATCAAAACTCCATATGTTTCTTAAGCGGATTATTTTCATAATAAACAATTAAATACATCTATACTTACTCCAAAGTTATAAAGGCCTTTTCGTGCCCCTCAATAATTCTTTTCAAAATCGGTATTTTCGTCTGGTCCTCTTTCGGGTGATTAAGGTTGGCCCGGTCGGCACAAATAAATTCGATACCGTACTCATCGCATCGTTCGGCGATACATGGATTATCAAGATAAACGTACACCCGGGCATTATACTGCAGGCGGGCCGAATGATGAAACTCTTTTATTTCCTGATCGGTCCGATAAGTTTGTGCACCGCAGCAAATGGCGACTTTGATTACCTTATGGCATATCGGACATTCCGTTTCGGCTATTAAATCAATCAGAAAAGAATCCCGTTTCGGTCCCGAGGTAACCCGGTAACCGTGCGTTTCGAAATATTCCCGCGCCCAGCTGACCAGATCATTATGCGAGACATCGGAGGTACATTCGGAATCGTCACGAGTTGTTTCGTGATCAACAAAGTCACCTTTTAAGTAGCGCGTGACAGCCTTGTCAACCGTATCATTGACATTAGCGATAACCTCCATCCCCATCGCCAGAAGCTGGTCGCGATAAAATCCTTTGATACCGTTACAGATCAAAACCGCGACGTCATGAAGTCGCAACAACCGGATACGCCGGAAACCTTCCCCGGCATCACAAATAACTGTTTTGGATCTGGTTTTTTGTCCCTTTTCGACAACAAAAATTTCGAATTGCCTGGCTACCTCAAAACAGGGCGCAACCAGATTGTTCAATTTCGGTACTGCAACATTCATGTCGCATAAATGCAGTGCAACAACTGTGCCGACATTTCAGACAATTATAACAGGCCGCATATCAATGAATTATAAAAACAGGGGATTGGTTGCGTTGCAAGTGTTGCAACAATATCGTTGCTGCAACGCAAAATATGTTGCAAATGCTACAACCAGTGATAATTAGATGTTATCAATATCAATATTGAATCGTTTGATTTTGCGCCAGAGGGTGGTTCGATGAACACCTAATTCGGCGGCCGCTTTGTTGATAGAATTATCGTTGTTTTTTAAAGCGGCGACAATACGACTGTGTTCATCGATGGAGCGAGTGATGGGAGTTGAATCGAGCGGTGTCGAAACCGGTTGTTCGGTTTCTCCCTTCAAAAGTTCCGGGGGAAGGTGTTCTTTTTGGATAATACTACCGCGACATAAAACAAATCCGTGCTCGATAATATTTTCCAATTCGCGGATATTACCCGGAAAATCGTGCCGCATAAGTGTATTCATAACTTCCGGAGAGACACTGATTATCTTTTTACCGGTGCGGGCGTTAAAGCGACGGATAAAATGATCAACCAGATATGGGATATCCTCTTTTCTGCTGTCCAGTGGCGGCAGATCGAATTTGACAACAGCCAGCCGGAAATAGAGGTCGTCACGGAATTTGGCTTGTGCCACCAGCTTTTTTAAATCTTTATTGGTGGCGGCAACGATTCTGATATTGGCTTTAATCCGTTTTGTACTACCGAGAGGTTCGTACTCCCGTTCCTGTAACAGCCTTAGAAGTTTAACCTGGGTGGACAGCGGAAGTTCGCCTATTTCATCAAAAAATACTGTTCCCCCTTCGGCCGCAACCAGTTTCCCGTGTTTATCCTGACGCGCATCGGTGAAAGCACCTTTGACATATCCGAACAGTTCCGATTCGAATAGCTGGGCCGGAAGAGTCCCGCAGTTGATGACAACATTGTTGGCATTTTTTCTTGGGGATAAGTTGTGGATAGCTCGTGCAAAAAGTTCTTTACCGGAGCCGGAAGGCCCCTGAATAAGGACGGTACTTTCGCTTTCGGCGATATCGGGTAGGATAGCAAACAGTTTGTGCATCTCCGGGCTTTTGGAAATAATATCTTCAAGCGAATAATTGCGGCTAAGTTCTTTTCGGAGATGTTCGATGGCGGAGAGATCACGGAAAGTCTCGACCGCACCAAGAATATTACCGTTGTCGTCTTTTAAAACGGCGGTCGAAATCGAAATCGGGATTTTTTCACCGGCGCTGTTAATAATATTCACCGGCCTATCAATCGCCTCGCATCCGGTTTCAAGAGTCTCCTGCAACAGGCAATTTTCACATATATCGGAATGGAAAACATCCTGGCAATGTTTACCGATCGCTTTCGATGACGGTACCCCGGTGATTTTTTCGGCGGCCGGATTAAAACTGGTAATGACACGTTCGCCGTCAACGGTGAAAACACCATCAGCTACCGAGCTTAGTATCACTCGGAAAAATTTCAGACTTTCAGGCGTATCATCCATTTATCTTTCACCAATCCACAAAGGTTATTTTAGCCATATATTATACGAATATGTTGCAGAATTTGCAACAGGTATTTGCAACATATTTTGGAGTTAACACACTGTCGTCTTAGCGATTGTTTAACATGCGGTTACATTACCTGCCAGGAGTGTTTTATACATTATATATAATGTAGTTTTGGTATTGGAATTCCGACCTGCTGTTATGGCTGGATTGGTTTCGTAACACCGAGATAAAGAAATGAATATTTTGACTAAAAATGGGTATGTATATAAGCAAGGAGGTTCGCCATGATTATATCAAATATTTTTATCGCACTGGCTATTGGGTGCGCGATGTGGAACGTGGTTGCCAGTTTAATGATATACAGAGCCCTAAAAAAACAGGGTTACCCGGTAAATTTCCTTCTCCTGAGACTTCTGGCGCCGAAATATGCTTTTGAGTACAAAAAAATTACTAAGTCGGAAACGGGTCGGGCCGGATCGCTTTTTTACCAGTGGATTTTCTCGATTAATATGGCGCTGGTGTTTGCACTAGTCGGTATTCTATATCGGATTTAATTAAATATCAACAAGGGCAGGTATCGGGAATATCCGCCGCCAACCATGCCCTGAAATATCCTATCGATAATAAATGACAAAAGTCTCGAGAAATACTATAATAGCAAAATGAATTGCCTTTTAGTATCCGATTTGCACGGGAAGGCGTCGAGCTATCGAAAATTGTTCGCGTTATTAGAAAAAGAATCTCCCGATATTCTGTTTTTGGGGGGTGATATTCTGCCGTCGTGGGCGGGAACGGCGGCCGCCTCTGGCGGGATTTCGAGCAGCGGTTTTACCGTTCGAAAACTGGCTGATGACTTTCTGGATTTAAAAAAGCAACTCGGCTATAAATATCCCGATATTTTCGTAATATTGGGCAATGATGATGGACGTGCCGAGGAGGCGGCCATGTTTGAGGCGACCAATGAGGGTGTCTGGAAATATATACATAATCAAAAAATCAAATACGATAAATATGATATTTACGGTTATGCTTTTGTGCCACCATCACCGTTTATGCTGAAGGATTGGGAGCGGTACGATGTTTCGCGTTATGTCGATCCGGGATGTATTTCACCCGAAGAGGGAATATACACATTACCCGTTTCGGAGAGAAAGCGCCGATTTTCGACAATCGCGAAAGATTTAGAAAACCTGATTGAAGTCGATAACATCGATAATTCGATTTTTCTTTTTCATACGCCACCGTATAAAACCAATCTGGATCGCGCCGCACTTGACGGTAAAACAGTCGATCATGCCCCGGTTGATATACATGTCGGTAGTATTGCGGTGCGAAAAATGATTGAAAAACATCAGCCACTGATTACTCTGCATGGTCATATACATGAGTCGGCGCGACTGACCGGCTCGTGGAGCGATAAAATCGGCCGGACTTTTTGTTTTTCGGCGGCGCACGATGGTCCGGAACTGGCGGTAGTTCAATTCGATCCCGAACAACCGGATAAAGCAACCCGCGAATTGATATAAATTACTTTTTGTTTTTGTCCATCATCGGCAGGGGGCGAGCCGGATCGGTAATAGCGCCGATTTTGGCGGCGAAGCTGGTTTTCTTTTTGATATCATCGTCAGTGATAATATGAATATCCAAAAGGCCGTCGGTTCGATAACCGGTCCGCATATAGTTCATCTCGGCCAGACTTTGCGACCATCCATTCATCCAGAGCGTTAGTTGATCAAGCTGGGTCGGTGTTCCTCGGAAATGAATCAGAATATCGATATCACTGCCGGGACCGGCTGAAGCGTTTTTGGTACTTCCAAACAAATAAAATCCAACCACGCCGAACTTCTCAGGATCAAGTGAAAGCGCCATCCGTTCGACCATCTTATAACGCCAGCGCCAGAATATATCGGGCTGGCTTTCGGTGTCCTGAACAGTTATCGCTTCGGTTTCGGTATCGGTTGACGGCTCGGCCAGGATTCCGACCGCCTCGTCGAGATCGGCATTCATCAGAACCCGCAGGATTTTTTCGCTAGCGCTTTTGGGGACATCTATCAATTTGATCGTGTCGCTCAGATGTTTATACTCCGGGAGAATTTCCGGTAGAATATTGGGCGATCCCATAAGGAATCGCATATTAAACAAAATTCCTTCGTCGTCAGGATAAAGCGGAAGATAACGGATACCGGCTTCGACCAAATCCTGGAAAAAATGCGTCCCGAAAGACAGATCGGGAACGTAATTACCCTTCTTGCGGGCAATCTCTATCAGCATAGCAGTGTTATTGATATCGGAATAGGTCACATTAACACCGAGTTTGATATCACCTCGACTTCCCCAGCGTCCCGGCCCCATCAGTATAAACTGGCGTTTGGGAAGCAGTTTATTAAGCCTGCTGACAGCGCGTCCGACAGCCAGCATGTCCGATTTTTCGGATAGTTTGCCATAATTATCGGAGTTAACATAAACTATATGGGTAATATCGGGAATTCGACCGTTGGAGACAAAACGATTGGCCGAGAACAATATTCTGTCTTCGGGCAAATCTTTCGGGATAGCGGCCGAACCACCCTCTTTGGCATAACTCTGGGGGCGACATTGCAGAAGATAAAAATCTTTCCCATCGGAAGCAAATTCAATATCAACCGGATAACCGAGAATTTCTTCAAGCGTATCCAAAATCAAGTGCATCTGTTTGACAAACGGTGTTTTGGTTATCAAACCTTCGAACGTAACGACCATATCATCTTTTTCCAAATCGGTATTAAGTCCGGTTGCATGGCTGATATGACCATCTTTGTAGGTTGACAGGATTTTATTAAATTCCGGGAAATCATAACTGGCGATTTGCAAAAAATCTTTCAGGCCGATCGATTCGAAACGATTTGTTTCCAGATTAATCACATCGATTTTTTTCGGTGAATAACGGAATATCTCTTCGGGATCGACATTAACCCGTAACCCTGGCTGACCGGGAGCAAGCAGGACCGGATAATCGTCGCTGAGACGATCAACGGCGCGTGTTCCCAGACCGGGGACAAGACGAATCAATCCATCCTTGCGACTGATACGCGGCGACCAGCGGAATTCGTTGTTACTGAAGGCGACACCGGCGAAAGCTGGCAGAAAATATTTGCCGACCTTGGTACCGACCACCTCCTGTATCATGATACCCATCTCTTCACCGAAATCGAGGAGTCCGCGCTCGGAGCGATATTCAATCGGGTCGGGTGAGAAAGTTGAGGCGTACACCTCAGCGATAGCATCCATCAGCGCTTCGAGACGCTCGGCCTTACTACCCTGATTGGCAAGAAAGAGACTTTTATACTTACCGGAGAAAGCGGCCCCGATTCTGTCTTCGAGCAAACTCGATGAACGAACGATTAATGGTGTGTCACCGAAATCATCGAGAGCGACCGACAGACCTTGTTTGATATCGGATGGGAACACGGCACGTTTGAATGTCTCGACAATATGCGGATATTCCAAACGAACCTGATTTATCTCTTTGTATTTCTGCTCGACAACTTCCTCGAAATTATTATGGTGCATGAAATGCAAAAGCACATCCGAAGTGACATGCCATGTTTTCGGGACCTTAACATCACCGAGAAGTTTGTCCTCCTTGCCTTTTTTTCTTAAAATCTGCGAGGCAAGGTACAATCCGGCGCTTTTCCCTCCAAGCCGTCCGTGACTTTCGGCACTGAAAATAACATTCTGCAACAGGTGATAAAAATCTCGAATCTCTATGTAATGCTTGATGACATTAATATACGGCAATTGATCGGAGAGAAAACGGCGAATCAGCGATACCTGAATACCACGTTCGTTCGGCGAAGAGGCATTGGGATCTTCACCAGCCAGATGATAGTAGCGGCGAATAGCATCGGCAACTTCAGCCAATGAAAGATTCCGGTTGACGACCTGCACCAAAAAGCGAAGCTTGTCCTCATGTATCCATCGCTGGACATGTTGAAGAATTTCGATATCGCTTAAATTGGCGGCGGCGATTTCGAAAGTTTCCGCGCTGAAATCGGAGGTGGTACCTGATTTTTGCCTGGCCAGCGGTTGATTCCAGTTGTTCAGAAGTTCGTCATCGCTCATAATTTCTTTGGGACTTAACTTCTTGAGGAGTTTTTCGGCTGCGGCGACACCGCTCCAGCAGAGATGGTTGAGCATTTTGCGCGCAATATTCAGATACAACTTATTATCGGTCTGCCTGAGCATCTGCAGAACGATACGCCAGTCACTCTGTTTTTCTCCTTCAGCCGATTCCCATTCCGTTAGAATATTGCGCATATTCTGGTGCATTATATAATGCCCGAGACGTTCGGCGATAGTTCCTATCAATCGCGCTTCTTCTTTAAGAAACGGTCCGTTATCCTCGGCCGGCATCTCTTCGGTATAATAAACATGAATGGAACCGATAGTACTATCCTGCATTTTGATATCGGCACTCTGGACCCAGGATGTCTCTTTGAATTCGTCGGATGAATAAATATTATTATCGAGTATTATCTTAGCCTGACATATTTCGGGGTACTGCCAGCCGGGCGGAATTGACTCAATAATTTCGCGACAGATTTTTTCCATCGGGGCATCATGCTGGTTTAAAATTTCCTCGATCCGATAGAGACAGTTAAGTTCTTTGGCCCGCTCCTGGAGCGATTGTAGTAATTTATTGACCGATTTGCCGGAGTTTTTCATTTTAAAATTACTCCTTGTCGGTTGCGACCGTCAACTTTTATAAGCAGGGTTTTTTTCAAACGAACGTGCCTGACGAATTCGGTTCGCGCCACCTCTTCCTGTTTTTGAAGCCATTTCCAGTCAATTTTGTACTCACTCGTATAATGTACGGAAAAATAAGAGATTTGAAAACTGGTAATATTATGGAAAAAATGTGAACCCTGACTTAATTCAACATCCATACCGGGAATAGTCGCCTCGACTATCGCTCGCGCACCCGATATTTGCCCCCATTCGACCGGGATACCAAGCCATGGATCGGAACTTCCCCAGCGTCCGAAACCGATGAGGAGATAAAAACGGTTATCATCGAGAATTTTCTTATTCAATTCCGACAACTGCACTGCAATCTGACACGTGTTTTTGGCATCAAAGGTGTCGGGGTCAACGAAGATAACATCTTCGATATTTTCTAGGATACCGTTGCCGAGAACTCTTTCGGTGGCAAGCAGGACATTCTCGCCGTTCATTTCCTTATCGGTAAGTTCCACGTTGGCATGTGAAACAACCATCGGTCGTACCTGTAAAAATCCGAATGTACACGGTTCATCCGATTTGGAACTGATATTCATGGCGAACTCGACCTCAACTTCGGATCCGACAGCATCATCACATAAATTCAATATTCTAGTAATCAGATCGTTTATCGGGAGCATGTCGGCGACCAGAATCGGTGCAAAATTGACCAAACGCGGGCCGTCGCAGCCGATCCCCATAACTATACGATCGTCGGCCGGTCGGTAGGTCGAGGCGACATATTTTAATGTGCCGTCGTACTCGGCATCGGACAACTCGCCTTTGGTAAGGTATTCGGTTTCGTGCATTGGGTCGTAGGCGGGCGGTTTTCCCATATTAACCGCCCAGAAATTTGTCTGGGTAATCTTTAAAAATTCAGATGCTGAACCAACCGGGGGAACCGCTCGGGGGTGGACCGGTGAGTACGACCAGACAAGACCGCCATCAACAATCGTTTTACCCAGACCAAGAGCGAGATCGACGACACCTTCATCAGGATTGGCTTTTCCAACCGGGTAAAAGTTGTACGACCGCGCGACACCGGCGAGATTGGGATAAAAACGATCATCGTATCGTCGGCCGACCACTTCCTGAATAATCACCGCCATTTTCTCATCGGCAGTCGAACGCCCGGCGGCGCGATGATAATCACGCGCCGATTTAAAATAGGTCGAGGCGTAAACGAACTTAATCGCCTCGACCATTTTTTTAAAACGAGAGTCAATATCAGGCTGATTATTGGGAATCATCTTGGTGGCATAAACACCGGCGAACGGTTCGTACATGGCATCTTCGAGCAAGCTCGAAGAACGAATCGCAAGCGGAGTATGCACCGAAGTTATCAGTGCCCGAAGATCGCCGACCATCTCGGCCGGGAACTGAGCATCGATAAAAGCGTGAGCTATCTGTTCATCATCAGTTTCGGACTCCATAAAACTTCCAAGATTATTCAATTCTATGAAACTATCAAAAACGTCGGTTCCAATAACAACCAGTCGTGGAATGACAACATCAAAACCGGGAAAACGGTTTTCCCTGAAGCAGGCAACCAGACTGTTTTTGATAAAGGCCAGCCCGGCCGCTTTACCGCCGATGGAACCGGAACCGATATACGATATGAATTCATCGGAACCGAAAAAATCTCGGTCGAAACGAGGCAGGTCAGTTATGGATACGTTAATTCTTTTTTTGTCCATAAAAATAACTCGCCTATAAACAAGCGCGCTTGTCAGGATCGCCTTTCGCTACGCTAAGGCCCCTCGACATTTCGCCGGAGTTCAATGTCTCAGGCAGGGATCCTGACCTGCGATTTCATTCCCCAATCACGTTCAACCTAATATATCAACTCAGACTATACCCATCCCCTGTCTCGGCAAGCCTGAGCGACACGTCCAACGGCGATGACATAAGCGGCATCACGCATATACAATTTTCGTTTTTCGGCCAGCGCACTGACCGCCTGAAAAGCGGATGTCATCTTGAGATCAAGTTTACCCAGGACCTCATCCTTTTCCCAGAAATAATTCATATTACTCTGGACCTGCTCGAAATAACTGCAGGTGACACCACCGGCATTAGCGAGGAAATCGGGTATCAAAAATATTTTCCGCTCTTCAATAACTTTATCGGCTTCAGGAGTTGTCGGTCCATTGGCACCTTCGGCAATAATCTTTACTTTCGGGCTGATTTTGCCGACATTTTCTTCGGTTATTTGATTTTCCAGAGCAGCCGGAACAAGAATATCAACATCCTGTTCGATCCAGGCCTCGGCCGGAAGTATCTCGTAGCCGAGATCTTTGGCCTTGTCTTTATTGATGCCGCCGAAACGGTCGGTAATCTCAAGAAGTTTATTCAGATCGATACCGTCGGCTTTTTTGTAAGAATAAGAAGTCTGGTCATTTTGATCCCAGCATGAGACACAAATCACTTTACCGCCGATCTGCTGATAAAGACGAATAGCATACTGCGAAACATTACCGAATCCCTGAAACGAGGCCGCCGTATCACCGGGGCGAATATTAAGCTGCCGGAGAGCTTCACGCAAAGTGTAAATGACACCAAAACCGGTTGCTTCGGTTCGACCCAGAGAGCCGCCCATCCCGACCGGCTTACCGGTGATAAAACCGGGATATTTGCTGCCATGAATCGCTTCGAACTCATCGAGCATCCACAACATGTGCTGGGCGCTGGTCATGACATCGGGCGCGGGAACATCGGAGAGAGGTCCGACGTTTTTGGCCAGTTGTCGTACCCAGCCGCGGCAAACCTGTTCCTGCTCATGGGCGCTGAGATTATGCGGGTCACAGACGACTCCGCCCTTACCGCCGCCAAGAGGAATATCAACCACGGCGCATTTCCAGGTCATCCACATCGATAAGGCACGGACGGTATCAATTGTTTCCTGCGGATGAAAACGGATACCACCCTTACATGGTCCGCGAGAGTCGTTATGCTGAACGCGAAAACCACGAAACACCCGCGAGGTGCCGTCGTCCATGTGAACCGGAATACTAAATTGATATTCACGCAATGGAACGCGCAGTAAGTCGCGAGTGGAACTATCCAGGTCGAGAATATCGGCCACTTTGTCGAATTGAGCTTGCGCCATTCGAAACGGATTGAAAGCTTCTTTATTCATTTTTTCAGCCCTTTCAAGCCAAAATTATTACACAGTTAAAATGTCAAAACCGCGATATAATACAAAATTAAAAATAGAAAGCAATGGGTAGTATGGGTTGTTTGACCAGATTATTGACCTTTTAAAAAGAAGGTAATTTGGTCAGATATTACATAAATTTACAATATCTATTTCGCCTCTTAAATCCCGGTCTCCGGCGCTCGTATCATATTGCCATACAGGGAGTTATGGAGCGCAAAACCAATCCTTGAAATATGTAACGATGACAATTACTATTCGCAGCCTATTTGCGGCGGGGAACCGGATAGATACAGGAACGAAATCAGGCAGCTGATATCGAACAAATCGATGGCGCAATCTCCGCTTACATCGCCGGCTATAGCCAGCGGGGCGGAACCGCCCAGATATATATAATTTATCAAAAATGCAATATCATAAATATTGACACCCCAATCGCCGTTAGTATCTCCAAGCCGCCAGGTTTTAAAATGGAGAGTGTTTAAAGAATATGTGAATCGCCCCGTATTGTTGATTGCTTTAACTTTCCACCAATATTGTACACCAAAATCGAGACTATCCTCCATCGGATAAAAATTGCTCCAGAGACTATCAATCATTATGGTATTTACGAATTCGCTGTCGGTAGAAATACACAGCGTGTAATGGATCGAATCGAGCGGATTCGATACGGTCGATGTTTGCCATTGAAACAAGGGCAGCATATTATATATAATTTCGCCCGATACTTCCGGCGGGGACAGAATTTGAAAAGGCGAGGGAGGTTCATTGTAGTAAGGGAAGGCACCTATATCATTTCGGGTACCGTCGGGATCATAGTACAGGGTGTCGGGATGACCGGCATCGATACAGGGAGATTCCGGTAGAAGCGTATAATCGTGGGTGTCCGGATTGTTATATAATGGATTTGCAGAAATATTATGTTCGGCGGGGGTGAAATCGACCGAATAGTCCGGATTATTGTTCCATACATTATTATAATCCAATCCCTGAAAAAAACCATTTCCGGCAATACCATATTCGGTTGAATTAGTCACAATATTGTTTATTGCCATACATACGCCATGGCTGAAAAATCCTCGTGTATTACGGTCAAAAGTATTATTGATAACAGAGGCCGAGCCGGTATAAATTGCAATACAGCTTATACCTCCATTGCTATAAAACAAATTTCGCGCGATAGTCGGATTGGAATTTCCGCAATGAATCGCCACGTCGTTAATATCATGAAATATATTGTTGTCAACTAACGGGGAAGAGTTATAGTTTATTTTAATATTGGCACTTCCGGTCAGGGTAAAACCGGAAAACCGAGCGTTCGAACTTTCTCCCGACATGAGAATAACGGTACCAGATTTCAGAATCGTAACTTCCGGACCATCGGAACTTTTGACGACAATATCTTTGCCGTTGAAATCGATATTGGTTGCATATTCACCGGGCGAAACTAAAATCGTATCGCCATCATAGGATGCATTTATGGCATACTGGATTGCAAATATATCCTCGGGAACATGAATTACCAGACCGCCGGCGGCAAAAAACGACACATCCGGCGACCACTCGGAATAATAGAAGCCGTCAAAAGCTCGCACCCGCCACCAATACTGAGTGTTGTCAGCCAATCCGGTAATCAATCCTGAGGAAGTCGAGTCGGTTCCCTCTACAACGCCATTTCGGCTGAATACCAAATTCGTAAGATGTAAGTCATCATAAATTTCGAATTCATAAGTGAGAGCATCCGATTCGCCATCATAAGCATTCTCGGTAATTAATTCAACATGATTTACATTCACCAAATCGTATTTTAGCGGATAAACCGGATTCGGTGCGGCCGGTTTCGAATTCATTCTGAAAAGACGATTCTGCCAGCTTCCCCAGTTGATATTATTATGTACCCTGATACTAATAAAGTATGTCTCCCCGTCCTGAAGCGGTAATCCTTCGTATATTACAGAAGTATCGTTTATATACATTTTCCGGCTTGACCACATATCCGGGACCGGCCAATCAGCCAGAGTGCCGACTCTGATCTGGAATGCCCGCGGAGTTGCGACGGAATCGAAAATCGACCAGAATATTGTCGGTTTATGGTCAATCACATTATACATTAATTCATCGCCAAGATTAATATTTACTGCAATAGGCGTGTAAACAGTATCTAATCGCTCAAAGGTAAAAGCACCCATATCATTGGGCGTCCCATCGGAGTCGTTATATATCGGGTCGGGACAACCGGCATCGATACAAGGTGAAAATATTTTCAGAGAAAAATCATTCATGGAAGGATTTGAAAAGATCGGATCGAGACTTATACCATGAGGTCCCGGCATATTATTAGAACCGTTGTCCCGGATGTCATTATAGTCAACAAAGGCCGCCCCCGGATCAATACCGGAGAGATTATTGGAAACGATAATATTATTTATAATAGTACTGTTCGAACCGCCATATACAACTATACCTCTGGAATTGTTAACGATTGTATTATTAATAATTTCGCAGTCATGCCCGAAAAGCTGGATACCGGCGGCACCGGCAGCGGTCCCGAAATTATCGTAAATCAGATTATGTTTTATTTTAACGTTCGATGAATTCGACAAAATCCCGATTCCGGGAGCGTTATCGGCATCATTATTATAGATTATATTTTCTGTAATTTCCAGCGGTAAGGCTGTTCTAACACCGATACCGGCGTAATCCCATGACCCCTTGTTGTTTTGGATGATATTGCGCCGAATACAGGCGGCGGAGTTTTCGCAATATATTCCGACCTGCTCGTTATCGTAATCACCGCGACAGAAACAAATAGAGCAATTTTGTATAATCGGACTGGCTTCATTACAATATATCCCCGGGCTTGTCGAGTCACCATTTATCGTAAAACCGTCGAGGATACAGGCACTGTCTTCTGAATTCGAAAACGTCACCACGCATACTCCCGAATCGGCCGGTTTAATCGTCGTGGAATCGCGTCCTCCTACAGACAACAGAACAATATTTTTTCCATTGAAATTGATATTTTCGGTATAAATACCCGGAGCAACTAAAACAGTATCGCCCTCAATGGCACCGTTAATACCGAATTGAATGGTGGAGGAATCGGCAGGGACATAAATCGTACCGGCCACGGTTGTTATTGAAAGTAGTACAATACACATTAGAGTAGTAATTATTCTTGAATATATCATTTTATGCCTTCCAACGAGGGTAAGACGCGTTAGGTATAATATATGTTTAAATCTATTTAAAGTCAATTGAGATTCGGGATACGAATTATAGAATCACTAATATTGGAATTATAATTGTAAGATTCAACTTACCTGCGGATTCGGGTGAGAATTTTGTAGAAACCGACATAGGCGACCGGGATGAGGATCAAGGTTATCATGGTTGATACGAACAGACCACTTCATATTCTTTTACATTACATTTAACCGGGCTTTTTCCGCAGGCAGGTGGGAGAAACTGTATAAAATATACCGGTTTTTTACGTATTAGCCGGTTGATTATCGAGGAACAATTTGTTATTAGCAATGTTAATAATCCTAATGACTTGAGAAATAAAATTATTATTTTTATATACAGGATAGGGCAATAATTGGACATAGAAAATATCGAATTCGATTTCAATATCTGAAATGAAATATTCAGGGTTCGTTCATAAATCGGTCATTGAAATTAGAAAATATTTATTGGTGCCAGGGAAGGAAATAAGGGCTTATGGCTGAAGAGACTAAACAAATAATTGTCGGCATACCGAAAGAGACATTCTTAAATGAGAATCGGGTAGCGGTAACGGCCGATATTGCCCCACTTTTTATCAAGTCGGGGATGAAACTGGTAGTTGAGTCGGGGGCCGGTTTGAATGCCGGGATTTCCGATGAGTTTTATAAAGAAAAAGGGGTCGAGGTTGTCGCCAGTCGCAAAGATGTTTTCGACAAGAGCCATGTGATTTTGCAGGTTCGCGGATATGGAGCCAATCCGGTTAATGGGAGTTCCGATCTGGATTTACTTCGCGACGATCAATCGGTTGTATCGTTTTTTGAACCATTGACGGCAAAAAATGAAATCAATGCAATGGCCGAGCGGGGCGTTAATCTGTTTGCGGTTGAGATGATGCCGCGTATCACCCGCGCCCAGAGTATGGACGCACTTTCGTCGATGGCAACTATAGCCGGTTATAAGGCGGTACTGCTGGCGTCGGATAAGCTTCCCAAGATATTCCCGATGTTGATGACGGCGGCCGGGACAATCTCGCCGGCGCGAGTGTTTGTCATCGGGGCCGGGGTGGCCGGTTTGCAGGCGATTGCGACCGCCAAAAGATTAGGGGCGGTCGTGAAGGCGTATGATGTTCGTCCGGCGGTCAAAGAACAGGTGGAGAGTCTGGGGGCGACATTTGTTGAGATGGAAATCGATGCCGGTGACTCCGAGGATAAGGGTGGTTATGCCAAAGCAATGGATGAAGACTTTTATCGCCGGCAACGGGAATTGATGGCCAAAGTGGTGGCGGAAAGCGATGTCGTTATAACCACGGCGGCAATTCCGGGAAAAACGGCACCGATTCTTATTACTGGCGAGATGGTACGCGGTATGAAACGCGGCTCGGTGATTGTTGATCTGGCGGCGGAGCGGGGCGGCAACTGCGAATTATCACAACCGGAAAAAACGGTGGTGGAAAACGGGGTGACTATTTTAGGCCCGATTAATTTGCCTTCGACCGTACCGTTTCATGCCAGTCAGATGTATTCACGAAATCTGCTGGCCTTTATGAAACACCTCGTCAAAGAAGGTAAAATAGATTTTAACATGGATGACGAAATTACTCGAGATACACTTTTAACCCGTCGCGGAAAAATTACCAACAGCCGTCTGCGGGAAATATTCGGAATCGATTCCGGTTCGAAAAAGGAGGACCAATAAATGGATAGCTTCGTAATGATTCTGACCGTTTTTATACTGGCAATATTTATCGGCTTTGAAATCATCACTAAGGTCCCGCCGACACTTCATACGCCGCTTATGTCCGGCTCGAATGCGATTTCCGGTATTACTATTATCGGGGCGCTGGTGCTGGCCGGGCAGATGGAAAACAGCCACCTGGCCCAGATACTGGCGTTTGTTGCGGTTATATTCGCAACCATTAACGTTGTCGGTGGTTTTCTGGTAACCGATCGAATGCTGAAAATGTTTAAAAAGAGGGATTAATCGTGCTAAATCAAAATGTACTCAATATCGCCTATCTTATATCGGCGATGCTTTTTATATTTGGATTAAAAGGATTGTCGCATCCGCGAACGGCTGTTCGCGGGAATCGTATTGCGGCGCTGGGGATGCTTCTGGCAATCGCGGCGACTCTGCTCAGTTCTAAATTCGAATGGCATTACATTATAATGGGGGTGGCTATCGGTTCTGTTTTTGGTGCGGTAGCGGCGATGAAAGTTAAGATGACTTCGATGCCGGAGATGGTCGGTTTGTTTAACGGTTTCGGCGGCGCGGCTTCGGTACTGGTCGCCGGTTCGGCTCTGGTTGCGGCCATGCAGTTTGCCTCGACCAATCCGCCCGGAACACAGATGAAAATCGCGATTGTCACTTCGGGGATTATCGGCTCGGTGACATTTTTCGGTAGTTATGTCGCATTCGGTAAATTAGCCGAGTTTCTGGCCGTTAAATGGAAACTATACACCTGGCAAAAAATAGTTAAGTACGGTTTTTCGTTGGTAGTTGCCGCGGGGGCGGTCTGGTTCGGCGTTAAGTCTTACAACGATGCCGGGGCGCTGTTGGCCGGAGGAATAACAGTTTCGGGTTTGGCTATCGCAGGGATATTACTTCTGAAAAAAGATCGTTTTCCGGCAATGAATGTCCTGAAAGGAATATTAGGATTGTTGACTCTTGTGCTGGGAGTACTGGTGGTACTTAATCCGTGGAATACGATGTTGTTCTGGCTGTTGGTCGGGACGGCGGGAGTGTTGGGTGTCCTGCTGACATTCTCTATCGGTGGCGCCGACATGCCGGTCGTTATTGCGCTGTTAAATTCATATTCCGGTCTGGCGGCAACGGCAACCGGATTTGTGATAAATAATAATGTCCTTATTATTTCCGGTTCACTGGTCGGGGCCTCGGGAATTATCCTGACGAATATCATGTGCAAAGCGATGAATCGCTCGTTGACAAATGTTTTATTCGGATTCATGGGGCCAACAAGCGAGACACCATCGGCTGATGATGTTTACGGCGGCAAAGTCAAAGCGACCTCGGCCGAGGAAATTGCGATGTTGTTTGACGGTGCGCGACGAGTGGCAATCGTCCCCGGTTACGGTATGGCGGTGGCACAGGCGCAGCATGCGGTTAATGAGCTGGCGACACTATTGGAGAAAAGAGGTATTGAAGTAGTATATGCGATTCATCCGGTAGCGGGACGTATGCCGGGACACATGAATGTCCTTCTGGCGGAAGCCAATGTGGCGTACGATAAGCTGCTGGAGATGGACGAAGCTAATCCGACCTTTTTACAGACCGATGTCGCTATCGTACTTGGCGCGAATGATGTTGTCAATCCGGTAGCTCGGACCGATCCCAATTCGCCGATTGCCGGAATGCCGATTATCGATGTTGACAAGGCGCGGACGGCGGTGGTTATCAAAAGAAGTCTCAGTCCCGGATTTGCCGGAATACCCAATCCGTTGTTCGCCCAGAATAATACATTGATGTTTTTCAACGACGGTAAAAAAGCGATTTTGGATATTATTGCAGCAGTAAAGGAGTCGTAAATTACAATATCCGTTCATAGGTCAAACAAGTTACGGCAGGTCTGTCCCGATGACATCGGGATGTGACCTGCCGTCTTATTGTACTGTCAGGTCATACGATCGTTAAAACTCGCGCAAAACCTGACAAAACGAAAAATAAGGTGATTAGACTTAATTAAAATTGAAGGAGATTAAAATGAATAGCGGTTCGTCAATCTCAAAAAAGCGGGTAGCATTGGTCTGCACTAACTTCACGATGCAAAGTGCCTTTGGTTTGCTGATCATTGCTCTTAACTCGGCGCGTCTTGGATTTGAGACGATTATTTATTTCACTTTCGAAGGATTGCATATGATTCGTCCGGGACACCTCGAAAAACTGCGTTACTATCCTACCGGCATAGATCCGTCGGAAGCGGAGGTGGAACGTTACACCAAGGAATTACGCGACAAAATGGATCGTAAGGATATTCCTTTCGTCGAGGATATGCTTCAAATGGCTCAATTCGAGGGAGTCAGGTTTTTGGCATGTAAAACAAGTGCCGACCTGTTCGATTTAGGCAAAGAAGATTTTTTGGAAGGTGTGGAAATCATGCTTGCCGGCGACTTTATGAAACAGGCAACCGGCTCTGATCTTCACCTTATGTTTTAGGACTTTTGTAGGTTGTAAATTATACTCTGGGATTTACTGATTTCATCGAGAGCGCTGTTGATAATCGGATCGAGTTCGTCCAGACTTATTTCCAAAGCCTGCCAGGCTTTGGGATAAAATTCGCTTATATATGAATTGCCGCTGTTGCCTACGCGAAGCAGGTGGCAGAGGATATTGGCGATATAAACCGCGGCGGTAAGCCGGGCATGCTCTTCAATTTCATTAAAACTATGATGCTTGGCGACGGCGGTGGCGATACTATCGGGGAAATTCCACTTGCGTGCCAGTTTTCCGCTGAGAGTAGCATGATCAATTCCAAAATAATCAACTTCCCGTTCGATACTGATAGCCGATTCGTTGTTTTCATAAAACATAAGAAACAATTCCGGCTCCAGCCGGGCGAGAATAATGCGCCCGATATCATGCAAAATACCGCTTATAAAACCTTCATTCTGCGTACCGGAATCGGCACGGTGAAGTAATTTTTTGGCCATAGTTCCGACTCCGAAAGAATGCAGCCAGAACTCCATCGTATCGAGCCGGGAGTGCGGGGTCTTGAAAACATCAAGAAGAGAGGTGGTCAGAAGAAGATGGTGCACCGTATTGAAACCGAGAATCGTAATAGCTTCGCTGACCGATACGATTTTCCGGGGACAACCGTAGAATGCCGAATTTACCAGACGCAGAACTTTCAACGTAAAGGCCGGATCGGTTTCGATTATAGAAGCAACATCAATAACACCATAATCCTTGTTTTTATCCAGTAAATCGTGAAGTCTTTGAATAATAACCGGAATCGACGGCAACTCCACCAGAACATCCAATAGATTATCTTTCTGAATCATTTCTTTCTCTCCAATAGCTTGGCATTGCCGGACTTGATTCTCTTCAGATAAATCTCCTTAACAACTTCTGCCAGCTCGGCAATTTCTTCGTTACGTGGAATTTTGGCTACAAACGTATCGACGAAACTTTCGAAATCGACCATTTGAGTTTCCAACTGCTTCTGAAATTCTTCACTGAACGTATCACCCATCTTAATCCCCCCAAATCTCAATCATCGATAACCCAGATACCATCTTTCGAAGGAGATTTATCCGAGATACCGGGAAATTCTTTCTCGAGCTGTTGTAATAATTGATTCTGATTTTGCACCGTCGCTTTTAACTGCTGATTTTCTTTCTCAAGTTCTTTCTGCTTTAGTGCATTCCTGACAGCGACGGTAAGTTCAAAATCATCCCAGGGTTTGACGAAGAAACGATAAATCTCGCCATCATTAATCGCCTTCTTGGCGACATCAATATCGGTTTCACCGGTAAGCATTATCCTGACGACATCCTTGAACAAATGCAAAGTGGTTTCAAGCAGTTCGGTACCCGATGTTCCGGGCATATTTTGATCGGTAATCATAACATCGACTTTATGTTGAGAAAGTAATTTTATGGCTTCTTTAGCGGACGGCGCCAGGATAACTTCGTAACCCTCGCTGACAAACAACCTTTTCAAAGCTGACAGGACCGATTCCGAATCGTCAACTAATAATATCTTATACCGGTGCATGTTTCACCTCATCATCTTGTAATTTATCAAAAATCATAATGCCGCCCTCAATCGGATCCACCTTATGAATTCTTATCAGACGGGTAATCATTTTGGCGGTCAGCGAGGTTCCGCTCGGTAGAAGTAACATTCCGCTTTTTGAATATATATCGACGGCAACGACCATGTTTTCCCGCAGGTTGAACGGGCTAACAGTCGTCGTATTTACATTATCCTTCAACATAAAGTGCAGGCCGATATCTTTGAGGGTAAATTTCTTTACCAAAACCGGGTCGTACTTCGTTCCGGAATATGCCTGCAGTCTGGCAATCGCTCTTTTGATAGTCATACTGGTAGGATTGCCGGCGGCGAACGCCATACGATCAAAGGCATCGGCAATTCGTATTACTCGACCGCCCAGCGGGATATTTTCACCGGACAAACGATCGGGGTAACCGTTGCCGTTGTAGTCTTCATGATGATGCCTGATATTCTCGCCGATTTTATCAAAACCTTTAATTGAATACAGGCAGCTTTGTCCCAAAATCGGATGGTTTGATATTTTTGACCAATCCTCGGTGGTGTAATCGGTGCGTTTTTTAGTCAGGAGCGCATCCGGAAAGCTGACTTTTCCGATATCATGCAGAAAGGCGGCTACGATAATATCCTGGTAGTCTTTATCGCTGAGGCCCATATCCTTAATTAATATTCTGGAAAGTTTAGCCACTCTCTGAGAATGACTGCCAACATCAACATGACGCAGTTCGATAATCGCGGAAAAGGCCTTGATCGTCTCGAAAAATATTTGTTTTAGTTCTTTACTCTGAAGCTGAATCGCGGTCGTTTTTTCTTTTACTTTTTGTTCGAGATTGGCATTCATTTTAGTCAGAATTTCATTTTGGAAACTGGTAAGTTCGTCGAGACGACGGTTTTCCATCATCAGGTCGTACATTTCGATCGATTCCTTAATCCGGCTGGTTAAGGTGCTTTCCTCCCACGGTTTGGTCAGATAATAGCGAACCGCGCCGGAATTTATGGCATCGATAGCCGCTTCTATATCGGCATGCCCGGTCAGGAGAATTCTGATGCTGTCGGGCGAGATATCCATCGATTTCTTAAGAAATTCAATCCCGGTCATCCCGGGCATTTTTTGATCCGATATTATCAGTGCGATACTATGATTTTGCAGTATTTTCAGACCATCATGGCCGTTAGTTGCATGATGTATAATCATCCCGGTCGGTTTCAACAGTCTTCGAATGGAACTGATGATTCGTTCTTCATCGTCTACAAGCAGAATGGAATGTTTTACTTTTTTACTCATATTGCTTTCGTCGCTGGCCGGTCAAATTTTGTCAGACGGGGCTGGTGGGTTATTATGGTTATGCATCGCGTTAAAACCTT
>Ga0272443_10001927_pt1 | contig 28139 bp, 29 predicted proteins | sample SSMAcet12_FD_193581 | JGI IMG/M metagenome (GOLD analysis project Ga0272443, IMG submission 193581) | Marine sediment archaeal communities from Little Sippewissett salt marsh, Falmouth, MA, United States - SSM-Acet-12 | ecosystem: Environmental > Aquatic > Marine > Wetlands > Sediment ... | reverse complement strand
CAGAGATAATTATCTGCAATCCACGCAGGTAGTGAGTGTATCGTAGGATACTCCGGTGGTTTCGCTTATATATTTCAACTGATCTTCCGGGGCAAACTTTTTCCCGCATACCGTGCATTTTGCCATCTTGAAATGCCTGTCCCAGATAATCCGCTCGTCCCCGCGCTCTTCCATCGTTATATGCCCGGTTGGGCAGACATAGGCACAGGCACCGCATCCTATACAGGTCTGGGATGATTCCATGAATGGAGGGCCGACCATTTTCTCGGCACCGCGATACGAAAAACCAATGGCACTCACACCGACGACTTGTTCACAGACTTCAACACATTTGCGGCACAGTATACATTTGCCCTTGTCTTCATCAGGATGAAACCGGGTCTGCGGCTCTACACCTTCTTTCTCGGCAATTTCCCGAACTATTTCTGCTCCCGGGCATCGTGCCATAAGCAGTTGCAAGACCAGCCGACGCACATTGAGCACTCGCTCACTTCGGGTATTAACAACAAGACCTTCTTCAATCTGGTAAATACAGGAAGTAACAATCCGTGTCCTTTTGCCTTTTTGTATTTCAACCGAACAAAGCCGGCATGCACCGGACGCGGTCAGCTCATCATGATAACAAAGGGTAGGGATTTCTATTCCATTATTCTTTGCCGCCTGCAGAATAGTCGCACCCTCTTCAGCCTGTATCTTTTTGTCGTCTATTACTAAGTTTATCATTTTTTTACCCTATTTTATTTATTCTACTAGTACCGCGTCAAATTTACAGGTATCCAGACAGGAACCACACTTTACACATTTTTCCTGATCGATAACATGGGGCTGCTTTTTCTCCCCGGAGATACATTCCGCGGGGCATACCCTGGCACACGCACGGCAGCCTGTACACTTTTCCGCATCGATTGTATACCGGATGAGTTCCTTGCAAACACCGGCCGGACATTTCTTGTCCCGTATATGAGCATCATACTCATCACGGAAATATTTAATGGTACTCATAACAGGATTGGATGCGGTAGACCCCAAGGCACACAGGGCACCGTCAATGACTCCCTGAGACATTGATTCCAGAAGCTCCACGTCGCCTTCTCTGCCTCTTCCCTCGCAGATATCGTCCAGAATCTCACGCATTCTTCGAACCCCTTCACGGCAGGGAACACATTTCCCGCAGGATTCTCCCTCAAGAAATTTAAGAAAATATCTCGCGACATCAACCATGCATGTCCGGTCATCCATCACGATCATTCCTCCGGACCCCATCATGGAACCAATCTCGGTAAGCTCGTCAAAGTCGATTTTCATATCCAGAAACTCTTCGGGTATACATCCTCCCGAAGGCCCTCCGGTCTGAACCGCCTTGAATTTTCTTCCCTTTAAAATTCCCCCTCCAATATCTTCGATGACCTCTCTCAGGGTCATTCCCATTGGAATCTCGACCAACCCGGTATTGTTGATCTTGCCTACAAGGGAAAATATCTTTGTACCTTTGCTGTTTTCGGTGCCGATGCTTTGATACCAGTCCGCCCCCTTATTGATTATAAGAGGAACATTAGCCCATGTTTCAACGTTGTTCAGGTTGGTAGGTTTATCGTAAAGCCCTTTATCCGTTCCGTGAATATACTTGGCCCGGGGTTCGCCTACGCGACCTTCAATGGAGGCAAAAAGTGCCGAGGATTCGCCGCACACAAAAGCGCCTCCGCCGCGTATTATCGTTATATCAAAGCTGAAACCGGAACCGAGTATATTGTCTCCTAACAGTCCAAGATCACGCCCCTTCTCGATCGCGATAGAAACATTCTTCACGGCCAGGGGGTATTCATTACGGACATATATGTATCCCTGATTTGATCCGATGGCATAGGCTCCTATTATCATTCCTTCAAGAACCGAATGCGGATTACCTTCCAGAAGACTCCGATCCATATACGCACCGGGGTCACCCTCATCGGCGTTACAGATAACATATTTCGGGGTTCCCTCCGCATTACGGGTAGAATCCCATTTCCACCCGGCAGGGAAACCACCACCCCCTCGACCGCGCAGGTTGGCTTTCTTTACCTCTTCAATGACAGCCTCCGGCTTCATCCCGTCCAACGCCTTGGCAAGAGCACCATACCCTCCTATGGCAAGATAATCATCCAGACTCGTGGGATCGATATTGCCATTCATTCCGAAGACAAGCCTCATCTGTTTCTTGTAAAAGGGGACATCGTCTTCATACGTGATCTTTTCTCCAGAGATCGGATCAGCGTACAGGAGACGGTCTAACACCTCACCATTCAATACCGTTTTCTGGATTATTTCCGCGGCATCGTCGAGACCGACACGCCTGTAGAAAATTTTCTTTGGATGAATAACAACGACAGGCCCTTGCTCACAAAAACCATGGCACCCGGTGGACCGAATGTCTACCTTTTCCTGCAGACCCGCTTCTTCAATCTCAGACTTGAATTTATCCACCAGCTTATCTGCACCGTACGCTATACAGCCTGTTCCGGCACAAACCGTTATACAGGGTTTCTCAGGATCACGGCTGTTGCTAATCTGTGTCTGCAGGGCCTTAAACTCTTCGGTTGATTTAATCTTCATCAGTTTCTACGTCTTTCCCCAGTTTTTTAAAAAGTTTATTGGTTTTAGAAACATTCATCTGACCATGATACTCTCCATCCACTACGAGGATGGGGCCCAAGGCGCACGCTCCAAGACAATTTACCGTCTCGAATGAAAATTCCAGGTCAGCGGTCGTTTCTCCGGCTTTTATACCCAGAACTCGCTCAATATTACTCTCTATCAAGGCTGCTCCGCGAACATAGCAGGCTGTACCCATACACAGACTTAACTGATGACGGCCGCGGGGTTCCAGGCTGAAGGCTTTATAAAAGGTAGCTACTTCGTATATCCGGCTTACAGGAATAGACAGATGAAAACTCAGCGCATCGAGTGCCTCTTTAGGCAGATAGTTCAGCTTGCTCTGCACATCCTGAAGAATAGGAACCAGAAACGATTTATTTGAGTTGTATTTCTCAACAATATTTTTCACTTCTATTTCGATTTTCTCTACACTATTTGCTTCATTCATTCCTAAACCACCTCGACTCATACTTCATACTTTCAGCCCCTTTAAAAACAAGAGAGAATAATCTAATCAAAAGTTCCCCTCTTAACTCAAATCCTCCCAGGATTGCAGGTTCTCGACCTTGTTCAACAACTTGTTATATTCCAGATTCACTCGTGTCTGAATCACCTCTATATCGGCCGGGGTGAGATGTCTGAACCGCCCCTGAAGCTTAAGATAATCTTCCATAGGCCTCAAGCGGTCCGGCTTGATGTTCATCGTATATTTTCCGTTTTCTATCTCATACAGCGGGAAAACTCCTGTTTCGACAGCCAGACGTCCCATTTTGATAGTGTCTTCCGATGCTGTCCTCCATCCTGTCGGACAAACCGACATACAGTGTATGAAGGATGGACCCTTGATCTTTCTGGCTTTTTTCACTTTGTTCATAAAATCGAAAGGATAGCTGTGACACGCCGTCGCAACATACGGAACATTGTGGGCCGCTATGATCTCGGCAAGATTTTTTTTCCACTCGCTCTTCCCGGTACTGTCGGCCCCGGCGGGTGCAGTGGTTGTCGACGCACCGAAAGGCGTAGCGCCGGAACGCTGGATTCCGGTATTCATATATGCCTCGTTGTCGAAGCAGACATAGAGAAGATCGTGTCTTCTCTCCATGGCGCCGGAGAGTGCCTGCAGCCCGATATCGAACGTGCCGCCATCTCCTCCGATAGCAACGGTCTTTACATCCCGATCCGCTATCTTGCCCTTTCTGCGCAAGACCTTAAGGCCGGCCTCGACACCCGCGCCGACCGATGCGGAGTTCGGAAACGCCACGTGTATCCAGGGAAGATTCCACGCGGTTGTAGGATACATGGTCGAGACAACTTCCATACACCCCGTAGCGTTTACAATTACCGTGTCTTTGCCGAGGGCCTTGCACATCAGGCGAATAGCGAGAGCCTCGCCACACCCCTGGCACGCGCGGTGTCCGGCACTGAAATGTTCTTCTTTATCCACCAGTCGTGGGGCATACAGGTCAAAGTTTTCTACTATATTCATGATCCCCTCACTCCAAAAATTTCGTATTCCTCTTCCGGCCCTGTTTTCGCCACCCTGGCGGCCTTCTCGGCTATCTTGATAAAATCGCCAACAGGGACATCTCGACCGCCGAGACCGATAATTTCACTGATAATCGTCGGGCGGACTTTTTCATCATAGAGTGCCGATCTGACCTCGGAGAATACCGGCCCACCAGGACCACCGAAGGAAACCGCTCTATCGAGGACGGCCATTGCCTTAACACCCTTCACAGCATTCCGTATTTCCTCAAAGGGAAAGGGTCTCCAGAGTCTCAACTTCAGCAGGCCCACCGGCATCCCCCTGTCGCGAAGCTCATCAATAGCAACTTCGGCAGTCTCGGCCATGGACCCAATGGCAAGCAGCAATATTTCGGCTCCTTCGGTTCTGTAGCTTTCAACCGGTTTGTACGTGCGGCCGAATTTTTCTTCCCATTCTTTCCACACCTCAAGGATAACCTTCTTGGAATCTTTGAGCACCTCATCCTTGGCCTTCATAACTTCGTTAAATATCTCGGGAAGCGCCAGCGTTCCCATAGAAACGATATTATCCGGATGAACCGCGGCGTATGGTTCGTATTCAGGAAGAAACGCATCCACCTCTTCCTGGCTCGGAAACAACATCGGCTCAACCACGTGGGTAAGCTGGAATCCGTCAAGGTTCAGGTTCACCGGCAGCATAACATCCCGGTGTTCGGCAATTTTGAAGGACTGTACTGTCATATCGACGACTTCCTGCCCGTTAGCCGCGAACATTGAGATCCAGCCGACGTCTCTCTGTGACATGATATCACTGTGATCGTTCCATATATTGATGGGACCGGACAGGGCACGGTTACCGATGATCATAACAACAGGAAGGCGCATGGCCGATACGATCGGAACAACTTCAGCCATGTATAAAAGACCCTGAGAACTTGTTGCAGTGAAGGCACGCGCTCCGGCGCCGGAGGCTCCGCAGCAGGCGCTTAGAGCGGAATGTTCCGATTCAACACAAATAAAATCAGCATCGAGTCTTCCCTCCGCAACGATATCAGACAGGTGCTCCGGGATGTGTGTATTGGGTGTAATAGGATAGGCCGCTATCACATCAGGCCTGCACAGCGCGACCGTTTCCGCGGCGGCAAGGGCTATTTCCATACCAACTCTTTCAGACATAACCTATCCCTCCTCCACCATTGTTATAGCACCGGGCCAGCATTCATGCGCACAGATTCCGCATCCTTTGCAGTAATCCAGATCAGCTATGAAATAGCCATCGGCATCCTGAGAGATGCACCCTTCGGGGCAGAATATATAACACATGCCGCATTTTATACACTTGCTGTTATCGTACACAGGTCTTTGAGCTCTCCAGCTCCCGGTATGATACTCGCGCGCGCTTCCCGGTCTGAATACCATACAGCCGGGAATTATCTCCTGCCAGTCTTCCGGCCATTTCTTTGCTTTTTCCATAAGTAATTACCCTCGAACCACTCAGTTTGCTGTAGCAATTTTTAACTCGTTATAGGCCCTCTCCATGGCCTTTATATTTTTCTGGGCTACCCTTCCGAACCTATGCTCCAAAGGCGACTTTGCTGATTGGAGCTTTACAAGACCGGTCGCCTTAATCACTGCTCCCAGCATGGTCGTGTTTGTTATCGGAACACCCAGCTCATCCCATGCTATCCTCGATGCATCAACAGCAGCCACAGCGCCATCAAAATGTACCTCCTCTTTAATCTCTTCCGGAGATTTGCTCGTATTGACAACAAGGACACCACTTTGTTTCAATCCCTCGGTAACATTAATCAGGCCGACAAGACTCGGGTCGAGAACCACCACAACATCGGGATCATAGACTCCGGATCGTACATTTATGTGTTTTGTATCAACACGGTTGAACGCGGCCACCGGAGCGCCTCGTCTTTCAGGGCCAAAGCTTGGGAAACCCTGAGCATACTGCCCTTCCTCAATCGCAGCCAGCGCCAGCATCTCAACGGATGTAACGGCACCCTGACCACCTCTTCCATGCCACCTTATCTCAATCATCAGGAACTTCTCCCTCGCTTGAATTCACAAAGTTTTATTGTCTAACAAACTATATCTGTCCTGTCAATACTTAAAGTTTCACCGCCCTCACAGAGTATTTCCTAACCTTTCTAATATCTTCCGTATATTCTCTTTCGATCATTTATATTTCTTTATTTGAAAAAACATCTATTTTTTTGCACCCTGACAACCAAGGTAATTTGATCTTACAAAAATCAAATCAGGTGATTTTTGCATAACGGGAAAAGCTGTTTCATCAAACAGGACACCCTTCATCTATAGCGAAAACATAATTTAAATGGCGAACTATCCGGGCTTTCTCCCATCCATTGCCATTTGAATTAATTGAACAGTATGGATCGTCTTGACATCATCTCTGCCTAAATGAGCACCGATGGTAATATTACACCCGGGACATCCCGTAGCTACAAATCCGGCACCTGTTTTAAGCACATTCTCCACTTTACGATTTGTTATAAGCGCGGACACTTCGGGATATTCTATCTGGTATTCCCCACCACCACCGCAACACCTGTTCGCCTCTTCCATCTCCACAAACTCAATATTGGGAAGCAGATTCAACAGGCGTCGCGGCTGAGCTCCGACGTTCTGACCCTTCACAAGATGACACGGATCATGATAGGTGACCCTGACCTTCTCGCTCACGGCGGGCGGAAATTCGGGCAACCATTCGCTATGCGCATCGATAAATTCCGAGACATCTTTCGTTATATCGGCAAGATGCTCCGCGGATCTAATCAAATTGTCATCCACTTCTTCTCCGAGGTCATGAAGTTCTTTCAAGATATGCACGTATTCATGGCGCAGAGCGGAACCACAGGTGGCACAATCCACAATAACCGCGTCGATATCTTCCCGGGAGAACATGCCGACGACCTCTCGTATACAGGAAAGAGATGTTTTGCGGTCTCCTGAGAGAAAAATCGGCAGGCCGCAACAGGACTGTTTCTTCGGAATCTCAACCTGGACACCCATACGGGTCAGGACCGACACAACCGCTTTGCCGATATCGCCAAAGACATAGTTGGTCGCACAACCGTGAAAATAGAGTACATGGGCATTCACGGCACCCTCCGGGCTGACTGTCTCCGGGAATTCATCGTTGAAAGGTTTGGAATTCATCGGGGGAATTCCGCTTATGGGAAGATTGCCGGCCTTTATTCTGCTCTCTATCCATGGCCCGCTGAATATCTTCCTCACCCATTTTCCGAACCACGCGGAGGTAGACATAAGCCACCCATGAGCGATCACTTGGAAGAATAATTTCTTCGTAAAACCGAGTCCGTAGCGTTCCGCCGCTCGCCAGCGCAAACTGGAAAAAAGTGCGTCCTGACGCACACCGCTGGGGCAGGCAGCCACACAGGATCCGCAGAGAAGACACGACGAAAAGAGAATATCATTCATATGCTCCGTGATTTCGAGATCTCCTTCTACGATATGTTTTGCGAGTTGAACCTTGCCGCGCGGACTGTGAGATTCCAGAAGCATTTCTCTGTACACAGGACAGGCATCGAGGCACAGGCCGCACTTTGCGCAATGATATACGTGTTCACTGGTAATTTCACTTAATAAAGGCTTATTGTCATTCATCGCATTCACAACTTTCATATGTATCTGATCCAGGAAAAGAACCAATTATTCGATAAACTTACCCGGATTCAATATCCCTTTGGGATCCAGCACGGATTTGATTTCCACCATCAGCCTCCTGGCGTCTTCATTCATTATCAGCGGAAGGAACGGTTTCTTTGATATTCCAATGCCATGTTCCCCGGAAAGGGTTCCTCCAAGCTCGACTGTAAGATGAAACATTTCGGAAATGGCTTTTTCCACTCTTTCCCACTCTTCTTCGTCACGTTTATCGGTTACGATCATGGGATGGGTATTTCCGTCACCGGCATGAGCCATCACCCCTACGGTCAGGTTATACTTTTTAGCGATTTCAACGGTTCCCTTTACCATTAACGGAAGATTGCTGACCGGAACCGTGCAATCCTCCAATATACAGGTGGGCATCATTCTGGACATGACGCCGAACGCGCTTCGCCGGCCAAGCCACAATTTTTCCTCTTCCTCTGTCGATTCAGCTATCTGTATGTCGGAAGCTTTTTCTTCCTTACATATCTTTGTGATAACCTCTACCTGCTGTCTGCAGGTCGTCTCTTCACCATCAACCATGATCAGAAGAGTTCCCTCCGCATCCCTTGGCAATCCGATATGGGCCGAATCTTCAATGAGATTTACTACCACCTTGTCCATAAGCTCCAGAGCCACGGGAACAATACCTGATCCGATAATTCGCGCGACTGTCTTGCTTGCCCTGTCCAGTTTCGGGAAAAAAGCCTGAATACTTTGCTGGAATGGAGGAAGCGGGATTAATTTTACCGTAATTTCCGTTACAATCCCCAGGCATCCTTCAGATCCCGTAAAAAGCGATATAAGATCAATCCCCGTGACATTTTTTGCCGTAACACCACCGGCGTTGATAATTCTGCCGTCGGCAAGTACCGCCTTGAGCCCCAGTATCCAGTCCCGTGTCACGCCATATTTTACCCCGCGGGGGCCACCCGCGTTTTCACCCACATTTCCTCCAAGAGTACTGACCGCCCAGGAAGCGGGATCCGGGGGATAAAAGAGACCCGCTGCTTTAACTTTTTCCTGCAAAGCAAGATTGGTATATCCGGCTTCAACGACTGCATACCTGTTTTCTTTATTCAGTTCTATAAACCTGTTCATTCGTGTCAACACGAGTACTATTCCACCCTGGAGGGGTACCGTTCCTCCACTGAGATTTGTGCCGGCCCCTCTGGGAGTAACCGGAATCTCCTCTTCGTTAGCCAATTTCATGATAGCCGAGACCTGTTCAGTAGTCTCCGGCATAAGAACAGCTTCCGGCATCGCCTCATCTACTGAGGAATCGTAGGAATAACTGATCAAATCTTCGACAGAATCAAGATAAAATTTGTTCCCCACGATTTCACGAAACTTTTTTGCCAGTTTTTCCTTTAACATTTGTAAAACTCCCTTGGTTCAGATTTTCTTACAGTTTATTCTCTTTCCCGCTGCCTTCAATGCAATGTATCGGCTATACGTTGTATCCTTCTCCCCGAAATCTGCAGTTCTTTACAGATTCCATCGGTTTCAGTTTTTTTCACGGACACCCGGTATACGTTTCGGGTGGCATGAAGCACGGTACGGAACCCGTATCGCTTCAACTGCCGTTTCTGCACCTTTCAAGGCAGCAGCTTCATATCCTTAGCAGGGCCAGCAATTTTCAATTTCCTCCTGTCTCTTTGAGGGTCTTTCACTCTACAACGACTCTCATTCTGCATAATACAGACAAACCCGATTCATCCCTTTCAGGTCATCAGGAACCGAAAAAGATAGCCGGCAGCCAGGTTGCCACTCCCGGAAACAGCGCCAGAATGACCATCGCCAGCACCTGCAGCAGTACAAATGGAAGAATACCACGGTAAATGTGCATCATATTGTATTCCTCCGGCGCCACACCCTTGAAATAGAACAACGCGTAGCCAAAGGGCGGTGTCAGGAATGAGGTCTGCAGATTGACACAAAGGAGAATCGAAAACCACAGGGGGTTAAAATCCAGCTCCATGGCAATCGGCATGAAGATCGGGACGGTAACCATAAGGATAGCCGCCCAGTCAATGAACATGCCCATGAGGAACACAATGGCCATCATAATAACCAATACAAACCATCTGTTGATCCCGGATCCGATCAGAACATCGGCCACGACATCTCCGCCGCCCATGCTCAGGAACACTGTGCTGAAAAATTTTCCGCCGATGAAAAGCATCATTACCATGGCAGTGGTCTTGAGCGTGTCGTAACAGCTGTTCTTGAGTACCGTCCAGGTAAGTCTCCGATTAGCCAGCGCGAGGATAGCGGCCCCTGCGGCCCCCATTCCGGCAGCTTCGGTCGGGGTTGCCACACCGCCCAGAATGGTTCCCATGACTGCGAAAATTAATGCCATTGGCGGTACCAGAGATTTTAAGGTCATGCTCCACTTCTGCGCGGCGGTATACTGAGCCGCCTCCTCCTTTGAGATCGGCGGTCCCAGTGAGGGGTTAACGTTGCAACGAATTAAGATATAGAGAAAATACATACCGGCCAGAATCAGACCCGGAAAGATAGCCCCGGCAAAAAGATTGCCGACGGAGGTTTCCTTCATACCCGTCAATCCACCGTAAACAACCATCATAATAGAGGGCGGAATCAGTATACCCAGTGTACCTGCAGCACAGATGATGCCGCTGGTCATCTCCTTCTGGTAGTTTTTGCGCAGGAGAGCAGGAGTGGCCAGGAGACCCATGGCGACTACCGAAGCGCCGATGATCCCGGTCGTAGCCGCGAATACGGTACACACTACGACCACAGCCAGACCCAATCCGCCATTGGTACGCCCCAGTACGACATACAGCGCCTCGAAAAGCTTGTCACTGACCTTTGAGCGATCCAGCAACTGGGCCATTAAAATAAACAGTGGAATAGCCACCATTACGTAGTTTTCCATAATACCCCAGGCGTTATTGGCAAACATGGTGAACAGGGCCGAAATATTGAATCCGTTGTCAATAAGCCCGAACAGGGTTGCGATAGCGGCCAGAGTATATGCAAGCTGATGACCGAAAATGATGGCCACAATGAGCGTTACAAACATCGCTACAGTCATGAATTCTACACTCATAATTGATTACCTCACCCTTTCCGCTCTTCCTTGAAATACCCGAATGTTATGAATCAGATTGGAGAAGCCTTGAATCAGAAGGAACGAAAAACCGATGGCCATCAGCGTTTTGATGGGATACACCGGCGGTGCCCAGCTGGTGGGATTGAGTTCTCCCTGCGTAATAGAGTTAAGCGCGTATTGCCAGGATGCGATAGTCATCAATACCATTACCGGCATAAAGAAGACCAGATTGGTCAGGATGCCGATCACGCTCTGCGTCTTGATGGGTAAAAGTGTCGTAAAAACATCCACCTTCACGTGGCCACCGAGGACATCGCAGTAAGCCAGCCCCAGTATAAAGTGTATACCGTATAGAAACGTGGTGGCCTCGAAACCCCAGATGGTAGGCGCGTTGAAGACATAACGCATAACCACCTCGTAGACCACCACCAGAAGAAGTGGCAGCGCAAGAAGGGCGCTGATTTGACCCTGCTTGATGTTAAAGGTATCGATCGCGTCGGATATTTTGCCTAACATGTCTTTATTCCTTTCACAGAGCATTGTATGCTCAATCAGGACAACAGGCTGGAGATCCGCTCCGCTCGTGGTGCGGATCTCCAAACCATCGTGTCGGACCCGCAGATAGCGTCATACACTGCTATTCGTTGGTTCGACCGTTTATATACATTTCATAAGGCCAGGGGGTCACGCCCGAACGGGCATCACGCCAGTCCACAAATTCCGCAATAAATGCCTCCTGGGAGTCCAGCACCTTTTTGACATCTGGATGCTTTTTCTTCAGGCCATCCAGATATGCCTTGGCGGTTTTACGGAAGTTAATCCGCGTGTCTTTATCCATCTTTACAAATTCAATCTTTTCCTTGAATGTTTTTATGGCCTTTGCATTAAGACCATTGATCCAATTGTAGGACCACAACTGGGTCTCCATGGCGCAGATCTTTACGATCCATTTCAGGTCTTCGGGAAGCTTATTCCAGGCATCCTGATTAATGATGATATCGCACTGGAACCCGGGTTGGTGAACACCGGGTTGAATGGAGTATTTGGTAATTTCATCAAACCCCATGGGGTAATTGATGGCGGGAGTCGAATATTCCGCCGCATCGATAACACCACGCTCCAGCGCGAGGTAGACTTCGCCTCCGGGCAGGGGGCTGACCGACGCGCCAAGATTGTTCATGATATCCATGTACCAGCCGGGAGTACGAATTCTCATTCCCTGGAAATCATTCATTTTCGTCGCTCGCTTGTTTGAGAAGAGCCCCATCTCCTGACCGGTCTGGCCGGCGGGAAGTGAATATATGTTGTAGGGTTTGTACAGATCCTGAAGCATCTCCAGCCCGCCTCTTTCATAAAGCCAGATGTTATACCCTTCACCATCCAACCCGAACGGAACTGACGCGAAGGCCACGAATGCCTCGTTTTTCCCCTTCCAGTAGAGCGGAGAAGAATGCGCGATCTGGACCGAGCCCTGGGATATCGAATCAAAAACCTGGTTCGCCGGAATTAATTCGCCGGCGGAAAATGGTTTGATATCCAATCTTCCGGCGGATGCCAAACGAACACTGTCGCAGAAATGCACGGCCATATCGTAAAACAGCAGTCCCTTGCTCCAGGACATGACCATTTTCCAGCGAACTTTGTCAGTAGAGGTTTTGAATGTGACACGCTTGGCGGTGTCGTGACGGGCATCTGTACCAAATTTACCCCGTTTCTCCGCGGCAATGGATACGCTACTCAAAAAAAACAGGGCGAGCAGGATACAGAAAATAGTGGTTAACGTTTTTTTCATATTTCTTTCCTCCTTTCATTTATAGTACGTCAAATCTTATCAAGGAGTTCAAATCATCCAGAAACTTAATCACTCCCTTTCCCAAGATTAACGTATTGAAGAAACAATAAAGTTACTGAAACATATATGCCGAAAAAAACGGTTATTACCCTAGAACATTCATACTGAGCTTTACCTCTCTCAGTGGTATGACCATTGTTAATACAAAAAATAATCGCTGTCAAGACATTTTTGAAAAAAATGTAAAATATGCGTAAATCCGATATAAGTAATTGATATTATGTTGGTAAAAATAAATCAATTATATATTTGCTTTCTGTTTAAATCTTTGATATGGTTGTTTAACATACCACTTATTGGTATTACCAGATATCCAATAAATGCCTGTTTCTGCATTTTTTGCATTTGCATACATATCTGGATAGTATAATGTGTTACAGAACATCAAACAGGGGAATCAAAACTGCTTTAACAACATCACCAAGGAGGATTAATTGTCATGAAACTCTCTCCAATAAAACCAAAGCGAATCGCCGATCAAGTTGCCGATCAGCTCCGGGAGCGTATTCTGCGCGGTGAACTGAATCCGGGCGAACGAATAATGCCGGAACGCGAACTTGCCACGGCCTTTGAAGTCAGCCGCACCTCGGTAAGGGAAGCCATCAACAAGCTCACGGCTATGGGATTCCTTGAGCAGAAACAGGGACGCGGGACTTTTGTTTCTCTCCCCGCGCCCGAGGAAAGAAATGCGCTGGCGGTCGCCATGAAAGGGCAAATTATGTCCCTTGAAGATCTGCTGGAGGTACGGATAGGCCTGGAATGCAACGCGACCTATTTCGCGGCCGAAAGAGCAACCGAAAAAGATATTTACCTCATGAAACAGAATATAACGAAACTGATGCATTCCACCGAAGAGGGAAGGACGGATTCAAAAGCAGACGTGTCGTTTCATATGGCGATTGCCTATGCTACGAGAAACGCTCTTTATATCCAGATTATGAGAGATTTATATGAGTGCCTCTCCGCGAGTATCGAGGAATATCAATACTATCGCATGAAATCCTCCGCCAGAATGGCGGAAATTGCCCAGGAGCACGCCCAGATCGCCGATTTCATCAAAAAACACGACCGGGAACAGGCCTTCCGGGCAATGTTCAACCACCTGAGCTTTGCCCTGAATTTTGTAAGGGAGAAGAAGAACAATACATAGTATCTGTATTGTCGATCAGTCCGACAGGGTTTGGAGCAAAACAATAACTATACCCCAAGAGTTCCTTGAACATCATAAGAATATAGCCGAACAGGCTGAATTCTGAGAGAGTATCTAGTTATGGATTATGCGCGAAAGGGACATCCCTGCTTCACCACCAGGGGTATAGACACCCATGGTTACACTATTCTTCGGGATGTTGAATTCCTTGTCGGCACAAAACTGCCTTCAGAACACACAGGAAGCGCCGCCAGAAACTCTGATTTCATCATGCTGATACGTACAATTTCAGGTGTCAGTTCAGTCACAGCGAAATCTCGAAATATCGATTCATCTGTTTCGGCAAATCCACCACGTACAGATCGTCTTTTAACGTTCCGGCGCGGCTTACCATAATGTAATCCGACACTTCCGAAATCGCAAATGGCGAACAATGCCATGTCCCCGATTTAAGATTTACCCCCTTTGTTCCATCAAAGATAACGGCAACCACTTTCTCGAGATCGGGAAGCGAATCTTTGTTTTCAAGATCCTCCGGCGGAGCCAGCAAGAATAATCCGCACGCTCCGAGCAGGGGAATAAACGCCTGAGATGTCAACAGATGTCTTTCAAGTATAGTGCCGACAAAATCCCGTTTGTTAACCCTGAGATGCATCAGGTCAAGCGCACCCTCCTCTACTTCCAGATGGCCGATACCAGGTGTAACGATCACTTCATCCTGCGGGTAGATTTTTTGCTCGGAAGAATTATAATCAAGCACCTGACCATAAGGCGAGAAATCTATTTCACTGAGATGTCTTGCCTTCAGTACTATTTTTTCAGCCATTTTTTTGAACTCCTTTCTATTGCAAAATCATGACCTCGCCACTCATATACACGGTTTTTCGTAAGCCGTTATTTATAGACCGGTGTAACCATATAGTATTTGCTCAGGGCCGACGATAACAAATCTCAATTTAATTCATAAATATACGGGGAAGCCATAGCGTCAGTTCCGGGATAGCGTAAAACAGGAAAAGCAATGCGATCTGAATAAATATATAGGGAGCACACCCTCGAATAATCTGATTTAATGTCATTTCCGGCGGAGCGATACCCTTCAGGAAAAATATATTGTACGCAAATGGCGGTGTAATGTATGAAATCTGAAGTGTGATACAAAACATGATAGCAAACCACACCGGATCTGCTCCGACCGATTTAAGGATGGGAGCAAATATAGGAACGATGACAAGCAGCGTCCCAATCCAATCCATAAACATTCCCAGGATTAAAACTATCAGCAGCATAACAACTATTGTACCCAGTTTACTTCCACCGCTGATTCCAAAGATGAAATTCTCGAGTACCTCACCCCCGCCCAGAGCCATAAATGACGTCGTAAAAAACCCGGCAAAGAGCATGATCAGGAATACCATCCCCGTTGTTTTCGCCATTGAAAGAAGTGCATCATGCAATGTGGTAAGATTGAGACGACCATAGGCAAGCATCAGGATCAGTGAGAGAAACGCTCCGACTCCCGCTGCTTCTGTTGGAGATGCAATACCGAAAAAAATGGACCCCAAAACACCCAGAATCAACACTATCGGGGGAAGCAGATCCCGCACCGTAAGGAAAAATAACCTCTTTGCGCCTACGTCCGCCCGTATATCTTCCGCTATAGGCGGACCTAATTCCGGCTTTAACCAGCACCTGACAGCGATATATACTAAATACGAAGCCCCTATGATCAACCCGGGGATAATAGATGCCATGAACAGACGGGCAATTCCTATACCGGAAACGGGACCGTAGAGAATCAACATTATGCTGGGAGGGATTATGACTCCGAGTCCTCCACCCGCGCATATACAGCCGGCAATCATTCTGCTGTCATATCCTCTCGACATCATTGATGGGATAGCGACCAGTCCCATCATGATTACAGCAGCGCCCCCTATGCCCGTACAGGCTGCGAAAATAATGCATATTGCCATAGTCCCAAGGAGCAAACCACCCTTTAGATTACCCATAAGGAGGTGCATGGTTCCATACAGCCTCTCGGCGATTCCAGCCCGTTCCAGGATACAGCCCATGAATATGAAGAGAGTAATGGCCCCCATTTCATAGCTCGTCATCATCGTCATGACCCGGGCAGGAAGCATGCCAACCAGAGCTGTCCCCCATGCAATATAGCCAAATATCAGCGCCAGGGTACCCAGAACGAATGCGACATGAAATCCTACTACTATCAGCCCGATAAGGGCTACAAACATTAGAATGGCAAGTTGTTCCGGACTCATAATTCTCTTCCCTTTACAGCGATTACAAAATTGCGAATAATTTCAGCCAGGGCCTGCAGGCCCAGCAAGCCGAAGGCTATCGGTATCATTGTCTTCATCTGGTAAACAGGGGCACCGACCGTAGTGTGCCACGAACATTCCTTGATTTTCCAGGCAGCTCCGGCAAAATCTATACCGAACCAGATCAGCACCACGCACAAAAACAGTAATGATGAATATGAAATGATATCCAAGACGGCTCTTACCCGTAACGGGTAGCGATTAAAGAGAATATCCACCTTGACATGTCCGTGCTTTGTTTCCGTGTAGGCAAACGCGAAAAGAAAGACCATACTGTAGAACATCCAGGAGAGCTCGAATGACCAATCGTCACCCCTGTTAAAAACATATCTCTCTACTACGATTAAGACAGTAACAAGCATCTGAAGAATAACAAACCAGCTTGAAATAGCACCGGCCTTGTCACTTACATAATCAATGCATTTCAGAGCTTTTTTCATGAATCAACGGTCCTTTTCCTATGTATTTCCGGTTTGTGCAACATCTCCCCCGCACGCAGTGTGCGGGGGGAGATGTTACGTTCTGCCTGTTACCACGGCTCCACGGCGTACTTGTGAAATTTATCCATGAACGCTTTTTCGTGGTTCAGTATCTTCGCGCCCCACGGATCTTTGTTTGCCATGATCTTCTCTCTTACCTTTTCAGTCGCCTTGACGAACCCCTTCTGCATCTCCGGCGTCACCTGCAATATCTTCATCTTCTTCGACCATTTTTCGGCTATCACCTGATCCATATACCCGCCATAAACGAATGAGTGCCACATACTTAACTCGGCGGCATCCTTCACCGCCTGTTTCAGATTCTCAGGCAGCGCCTTCCAGGTATCGAGATTCACAAATATCTGTACGGTTATTCCGACAGGCTGATGAATGGTGCCGGTCAACACGTATTTCGCGACATCCTCGATACCGGATTTGGAATCGATGTAAAACGAGCTCATCTCACAGGCATCCAATTCACCCCTCTGCATCGCGGGTGTCACATCGGTCATCGGAATCGAAACACAGGTTGCTCCCAAGGCTTCGAAAAACATCTTGTTCAGACCGGAGGTTCGTATCTTCAATCCCTTAAAATCAGCCAGGCTACGAATGGGCTTCATCGAATACACCGCCTCGGATGCCGTACAGACGACAGGAAGCGAGTAGAGATTGAACTTAGTCTGAATGTATTCATTGTAAAGATCCAGACCCCCGCCATAATACAGATAGCGCAATGCTGAAAACACACTTTCATTTGTGTATCCCGGCCTGCTTCCAATGGGAAGTCCCGTCCATATCAGTGTTCCCGCAACATACATTCCGCTGTTATGCGTAAGATCAAGACGCCCCGCCGCCGTTTCAGTCATCGCCTGAATGGGGCCCACCAACTCTCCGACAGCAAACATTTTGGGGATTACCAGCTTCCCGCAGCTTGCTCTCTCCAGAGCCTTGCAGAAGAACTCGGCTTCGTCGTGAAATGCATCACCACGATGCCATGCCGATTGGGCTTTCCACTTAATTGTTTTCTCTGCAGCCTGTACAGCACTCCCAAAAACAAGGAATACGAGACTCACAGTTACTGCCAATAAAACAAGTGTTACAAATTTCCTTCTTATCATTGTCCTATCCCCCTTTCTTTTTGTTGTTTTTTTCTCCTGCTGGTTTTATGGTGCTTCCGAAAATCTCTTTCTGCAACGATTTAAAGGTGAAACGGATATGACTCCGCAACGATTCCCGGGCCTCTTCATAGGCGCCCATTGTAATAGAATCAAAAATCTGTTGATGGTCTTCCTGAGAATTTCGGTGAAAACCCGATGCGGAAAAGTATATGAACTGATAACGATTTAAATGGGAACACATCGAGTTGTTCCAGTACGTTAACAGTTCGTTCCCGGAAGATTCGACCAGTTTTACGTGAAAATTATATGAGATGTTGAGGTAATTAAGCTTCTGGCCCGTATCGTCATTGTCGGGCTTGGATAAATGTGAAGACATTTCGAGGGAAGAAGCCACCCCCGGCAGATTCCGTATATTGTTATGCTTGAGAAGCTCGATGGCATAACATTCGATCATTTCTCGTACCTGATAGAGATCCCGCAAATCGTTCAAAGATAATTCCTTTATATATGTCCCCTTTCTGGGAATACTGGCAACCAACTGTTCATTTTCCAGGGTCCGAAGCGCCTCACGAATCGGAGGCCTGCTGATACTGAGACTCGACGCTAAAGCGGTCTCATTAATCGAATCACCCGCAATAAACTCACCAGTGATGATTTTATTCCGGATGTATTCCGTGGCACTTTCTTTTATGCTTTTAAAATTCATTGCGTAACCATTCCTTAGTCGTATTTAGATTTATGTAAAAGAGATTGTGATCGCCCGAATAAGAAATGTCCCATCCCTGTCCTCTATATTGTTGCGGTCTACAGTCTACAGTCTACAGTCTTTAGTTGTGTGATATGATACTTCCTTAAAGTTGTCAAGGGAAAAAGTGGCGATTGTTTCATTGCCCGGTTCTCAGTCAAAATGAACAGGTATATTGAATAGTTGCAATAGAATATATTTTCAAATTGTAATGAAATTTATGAGAGAAATGTGTCTCAGGAACTGATTCTCCCCCAAAAAGCAGAGGTGTCCCCCGCCACGGCCCGCATATAAGGCACGGATAGACATGCGGCGGGAGGGCAAGCGAATAAAAAATCTCATGTCTGCAGCCAGGCACAGATCAGTCATCATATTTCACGGGGATGTAATTATTGACAGTTGCGGGTGTCCGTAATGAGGGGAAACTGATGAAGATGTTAAAAGTTCATACTACTATTCGATACGCACGTATATTTCCTGCACACCCTTTCACGTATGGCACACTACAAAAAGTAATACAGGGAGGGAATACACATTAACCACTTTCGGTGTATCTGGATATGGGTATAATTCGATTTTATTCCCGGAGTGTTATTTGTTTGTGACGTGGATTATACCCGAATCGGCATCCACCATGACAGAATCCCCCGTGCTGATACAATTGAAAATGTTCTTCTCAGGATGATCCACCATCGGAATGCCGGTTATGATTGCCGCGCCGGATAAAACCGGCTCACTTTCCATACAGATAATCGCTGCCGGGACATTGCCGTTTTTTTTCGCGTCCCAGGCGGCACAATCCCCCGCGCTCGATCCCTTTCCCGTTGTAAAGACAAATATCTTATCGACAAGACTTTGTCCCTCCAGCGGATGCCGCGGAACAGAAACGGTACCGGTTAACGGATCCAGATCTCCCATGAAGGAGAACGCACCCTCGTAAACTACCGCTTCTCCTTCCGCCCTTCCCGCACATACTTTATGCGCTTTTATTTCCATGTCGGCACCTCTCCCTGCCACCTTCCCGTTATGGCTGCGTTTACACACTCTTCCTCGGTTCCAAAAAAGACCTTTGCTCCACTGACCGTAGCCAGGTAGTGGGCGCTCCGCGCGGAATTTGTTGCCGCGCTCCGGGCTCTCTTTTCACCGGCAATATCTTTTCGTGTGAAAGGATTTCCGATTGACGGGCACACGGGAAGAAAATGCCCTCCCGCATCCTCGATGATATCCGCCCAGCCCTGTTGTCTGGCAAGAGACTCTACGGGGGCTGAAGCCCCGATCAGGAGAGATGTTTTAATCTTTTTACCCTCCAGAAGATTCGCGATTCTGCCGATCTCGTCAATCGTGGCATGAGGACATCCGAACGCTACATGTTCCACCGTATCATCATCCCAGACATTGAGTCTCTGCCATGTCTCGGCCATTTCGCGCCTTCCGACCCGTAATACGCTGTCGGGCCTATGACCCCCACAGGCATCATCCAGGGTAGACGCCTCTGGGGTGTTGCCAACGATGTGAGCCAGCGTGACGGAGCCTGATGTCGGCATGGATATGACCAGCGCGCGCACAAAGTCAAAGGGCAGATGAGGCGGCAATCCGTTCACGGCAATGGGCTGGAATCCCGGAATCTGATCCCCGATATAATATCCCAGGCAATGATAATGAGAAGCGGTCCAATCCGTCACATCCAGATTGTCCAGCTCAACAATATGTTTTGCATATCGGTTTTCCTGCAAGAGAAGACCCATCAGGGGCGTCCGACCGCATACGGCTGCGGCCAGCGAGATCAAAATCCCCATTCTGTCTACCCGCGCTCCAAAAAGACTGTTATTGGCTACCTGCATGCAGCTCCCGCCCATGGAAACGACATCCCCCGTGCGCGGCATGATACCAAGCAGATACTCAGCGCATGTCTCCGTACGCAACCACCCTAACTTCTTGAAGGTATTAAGCTTTCTCTCGTGCTCCCCGATCCATCGGTCCGCGAGAGGCAGGCCCCAGGATTTCCATATTTCAGGCTGGTACGAGGGATGCGTGGTGACCCTGTGCGGAGTTTCGGTTACCCCCTCCGTCATAAGGTCCCAGAATTCTTCCTGGCAAAAATCATAACTGATATGGGCATATGAAACAGGCACTAATCGTTCCGCCCCAAACGAATCCCCCAGTTTGACGAGAAGTTCCATCGATCGCTGAATGCCCTTTCCGTAGTCTCCCTGGAGCATTTTTTGTTCTTCATGTGTAAGATTCATTGTTTTCTCAACTTTCCCCCTGCCGAGACCGGGCACACTGGAATATATTGAGATCATGAGGATACTGCAGCCCAGCTAATTTTGTAACCATTCATATTCGCTCTGCCCTGAGAGGAAAGAGCGCAGCATTCCGGTGAAATGTTCTATCTTTTGGGCGCGATATCTAGGGAGTCACACCGGAACGCGCAACGGCTTCCTCGTAGAGGTCCCTGCCCTTTGTGTCATTTATAACAATCAGCGGAAAATCCTCTACTTCCAAGCGCATCATCGATTCGGGCCCGAGATCTTCATAGGCAACGGTTTCAGCCTTCTTTACGCATCCGGCCATCAGGGCTGCGATTCCCCCCATAGCCCCGAAATACACGGCCCTGTATTTCACGATTGCATTCTTGACCTCGGCGGACCGTTTCCCCTTTCCTATCATCCCCCTGAGCCCCAATCCCATGAGATCAGGGGCATACGCATCCATTCTGTAGCTTGTGGTCGGACCTATCGATCCGATAATCCGACCGGGCCCCGGAGGTGTCGGGGCGGCGTAGAAGATTGTTTCTCCGTCGATTTTCACGGGCAGTTCTTTTCCTTCGGCTATAAGCGCGCATAACCTTTTATGCGCCGTATCCCTGCCGGTTAAGATGCTCCCGCTCAGTAACACCATATCGCCGACGTTCAATTCTTCGCAAACATCTTGAGTAATGGGTGTATGAATGGTTATTGGATTTTTCATCAGTATTTCAGATCACCGCCTCCTTGTGACGCGCAACATGACACTGTATATTCACCGTCACCGGCAGGCTCGCGATATGACACGGCATCATCTCCACATGCACCGCGAGGGCGGTGGTCTTGCCACCATATCCCTGGGGACCGATACCAAGCCTGTTTATTTCGTCCAGCGTTTCTCTTTCAAATGTCGCCAGCCGGGGGTCCGACCGGTTGGGTTCGCCCAATGGACGAAACAGGGCTTTTTTAGCAAGCAGCGCCGATTTTTCGATCGATCCGCCGATACCCGCGCCCACGATGATCGGCGGGCATGGATTGGAGCCGGCCTTTCTCACGATATCCACGATGTGTTTTTTTATACCTTCAATACCCGCCGACGGAAGCAGCATGTCGGAACTGCTCATATTCTCGCTTCCGCCCCCCTTCGGCATGGCAATAATACGTATTTTGTCTCCCTTAACGATCTCTGTATGTATGACGGCTGGCGTGTTGTCACCGGTATTTTCTCTCGTGAAGGGGTCACATATCGATTTTCTCAGATATCCGTCCCTGTACGCCCTTCGGACACCCTCCTGAACGGCCTCATTGAAATCACCCGACACATGAACATCCTGTCCCAGTTCTATGAATACAACCGCAAGCCCCGTGTCCTGACAGAGAGGCAGTGATGCATCCTTCGCAATCTTCGCGTTTTCGATGATCTTATCGAGGGCATATCTGCCGAGCTCCGCGTCTTCCGATTCGGCGGATTTCTTTATGGTGGAAAGAATATCTTCACCAAGGTCGGTGCTTGCCTCGATGAAGAGGTTCTTTACTGTCTCCATGATACTGTCGGAAGGAATTTCTCTGATCGTGTCCATAAGGCGGTTTCACACCCCCCGGCGGAATTCAATGGATTTGGCCATGGTCATCCTGTCCGCGTATTTCAGGTCGCCTCCGACCGGAATGCCGAAGGCTATCCGGGTAATCCTGACATCTGTTTTCTCTAACAGTTTTGTGATGAGGAGCGCCGTTGATTCCCCCTGAACACTGGGGTTGGTAGCCAGAATGACTTCCCTGACACTGTTGGCGGATATTCTCTCTAAAAGCTCCTGCAGCCTCAGGGACTCAGGGCCGATACCGTCGGCGGGTGAAAGGACACCGTGCAGAACGTGGTATGTTCCCATGAAGCTTCCACTCTCTTCTATGGCGACAAGAGAATCCGGGTCTTCAACCACGCATATGAGACCCTTGTCTCTTGCAGGATCGCTGCATATTTCACAGACATCATCCTCCGTGAGATTAAAGCAGTTCGAACAGAATCGAATCTTCTTCTTGACCTCCAGAATGCTCTCGGCAAGCCTGGCCGCGTCTCTCTCGGAAGAATACAGCACAAAAGTGGCCAGTCGCTGGGCTGTTTTTTCACCTATTCCAGGGAATCTGGACAACTCTTTTATGAGACGCCGGATAGGAGGCGCGTAACCCGTCATATTGAAAACCTTTCATTATAAAACCTGCCCGCTGTTATCGTTGCCGGCAACAAAGAGCAATGACAATTAAAACGACAACCCAATGGTTTTACACTCGAAGCGAAAAACCCGATTATGCCAGGCCGGGTATATTCAGGCCGCCGGTTATTTTCGACATCTCCTCCTGGGCCATTCCCTGCGCCTTGCGCACCCCTTCATTTATCGCCGCCATGACAAGATCCTGTAACATTTCGATATCTTCCGGATCAACCACCTCTTTTTCTATCTTCAGCGATATCAGCTCAAACTTTCCGTTGACTACGGCGGTTACCATCCCTCCACCGGATGTCGCCTCCACTGTCTTTGCTTCCAGCTCCTCCTGCACGCGCATCATCTTTGCCTGCATTTCCTGAGCCTGCTTCATTATTTTCCCTATGTTAGCCAATGTAGTTACCTCCTTAAACCATTTACCCTTACATCCGTTATTTCAGCGCCTTGAAAAACATCCATAACCTTCTGGACAAGGGGATGCCTGATCGCTTCGTTCTTTATCTTATTTGCGGTGCCGGGGTTCTTTGCTGCCGCGCCGTTGGGATCAGGCGAGTTCCCCTCCAGCACTGCAATCTCTATTGTTGTACCCTTCCCGAAAAACTCCGACGCGATTTCCGTCAGGATGTTCATCTGCGGTTCGCTTTTGATATTATCCAGAAAAAAGTAATCTTTCGGAAACCCTATCTTAACACAATCGCCCTCATAGCCCAGAAATTCTCCGCAGTCGATCTTCGAGCTCAAGGGGGGATTATTTTCTTTTATCAGCGCCTTCAATTCCCGCCACAGGTCACCGCTGGCTGTTCTGTCGGCATTCTCTGTTCGCTCAGCACTTCCTGTTCGGTCATCGCTCCGCGGCATTTCATCCATCCCGGCCCGGTCATTTTCAGGGCCGACCTGCTCTTCATACGTCCGGGGCTGCCGCGGAGAGGGGATTTCTCGAGCTTCACCCCCGCCGAGTTTTATTTCAAGATTTTCCATTCTTGAAATGATTTCATCGACAGGGATAAGGGGTTCAAGATATGCCATTCTGACCACAGCGTATTCAAGGTTTATGCGCGGCTCCATACTTCTGCGTATGTCATCCTCTTCCGCCATCAGTATGTCAAGGGAACGCTGCAGGTTGTCTCTGGATGCTCCTCCGGCACGTTTCTTAAGCTCCTCCCTCTCATGATCGGGAATATCAGCTAACACACCGTCGCCATTCGTTATCTTTACCGTAAGCAGATTCATGAAATGGCCGAGAAAGATCTGGTAAAAGTGTTTTATATCCACGCCGGAATAGTACGCCTCGTCAATGATTCTCAGGCATGCTCCGGCGTCTCCTTCCAGAACAGCACCGGAAAGTTCAAAGATAAGAAGTCTCTCCGCAAGGTCGAGGAGATCCTCCACGTCGCTGTCCTTGATCTCCGTTCCGGCGTACGAGATGACCTGATCGAAGATGCTCTGGGCGTCCCGCATACTCCCCCCGCCCTCCCTGGCGATCCAGGACAGGCTGATATCGCTTATCGTTACCCCCTCTTCCTGAGCGATATGTCCAAGGGTATCCGCGATCTGCCTGACGGATATTCTCTTGAAATCAAAGTGCTGGCATCGGGAAAGAATTGTAGCGGGAACCTTATGTATCTCCGTTGTGGCAAAGACAAAAACAACATGAGGAGGGGGCTCTTCCAGTGTCTTGAGGAGTGCGTTGAATGCGGGCGTGGTCAGCATGTGGACCTCGTCAATAATATATATCTTGTAGCGCGAGGACACGGCAGAAAACTTGATGTTTTCACGAAGTTCCCGTATCTCGTCTATTCCCCTGTTTGATGCCCCGTCTATCTCACGCACATCCAGGGACGTACCCTCCGTGATCTCAATACAGTTCACGCACTGATTGCACGGTTTTTCCGCGGGACCCTTCTCACAGTTGAGTGATTTGGCGAATATTCGGGCCACCGATGTCTTGCCCGTCCCCCTCGGACCGCTGAAAAGATAGGCGTGGGCTATCCGGTCAAGTTTAACGGCGTTTTTGAGCGTCTTTACAACATGATCCTGCCCGACAACATCTTCAAATATCTGGGGTCTCCATTTTCTTGCAAGGACGAGATATTCCATGGATACACCTGTATGAGATTAAAAAGTGACAGCCGGGTGGTCCCGCAGCAAACGTCGGAATTGCTGCCGCTGCTTCCTCCCGGACCTGACGGAGTTCACAACCCGCCGTTCCACGGGGCCCGGCTGTCATACTGAAAATATATGGCGGAGAGAGGGGGATTCGAACCCCCGGTACACCTTTGTGGGCATACACACGATTTCCAGTCGTGCTCCTTAAGCCGGCTCGGACATCTCTCCATTTTTCTGGTGGGGCTTTGAAGGCCCCGTTATTGTATGGCGGAGAGGGTGGGATTCGAACCCACGTGAGAGCTTTTGGCCCCCAAATCGATTTCGAGTCGATCCCGTTACGACCACTTCGGTACCTCTCCATGTAAAGACATATTATTCGCCCGTTCGTACGGAATTTGCCCTCATATCCTTTTTTCGCGGAAAAATCTACTCAAAATTTTACCGCATTCCTCTTCGAGCACCCCGCCGGTCACCTCGACAGAATGGTTGAGTTTCCCGTCACTGAACATGCCGTAAAGAGAAATGGCGCCTCCCTTTGGATCGGCGGCGCCGAAAACAAGCCTCCCGATTCTCGCATGTATGATCGCTCCAGCGCACATTACACAGGGTTCGATGGTCACATAGATCGTTGTTCCGGAGAGCCGGTAATTGTTCATTTTCTCCGTTGCTTTCCGGATAGCACCTATCTCCGCGTGAGCGGTCGGGTCTCTCATCAGGATGGGATTGTTATGCGCCTTCGCAAGCACTCGACCCTCAAGAGTGATTACCGCGCCCACGGGAACCTCGTCCGATTCAAGGGCCGATCTGGCTTCATCAATGGCCATCCTCATGTAATGCTCGTCATTGTACATCGGAAAATAATATCATAATACGGTGTAAAAAACCATTTCCGGATGGAAACTATCTCCAAAGTACCGTATATAGTTTTGTGGTATCATGATCGAACGGTAGAGAATATGATTTCAAGAAAGTTTTTCATAATAACCGTAATAGTTTCACTCGCAGGTCATATAATCGTCCTGGCCTTGTCCGGCTTTCTGGGAGACGGCTTTACAGACGTGGGAGATGTGTTTACCGTCAGCCTTGAAAAGCATCTGGAGAAACCCGCGGAAACAGGCCGCTCTGAAGAAAAGGCCCTGCAAAACCCGCCTGACGCTATGCGCACATCCACCAAGAACGAGGCGGTAGATACCATAGATCTTGACAGTACCGACACGAGATACTATACGTACCTGCTCCAGGTGAAAAGAAATATTGACAGAAAATGGTCATACCCCGACGATGCCTTCGCCCGTGGTGAGGGGGGAACAACAGTCATCGAGTTTTCAATAGCAAAAGAGGGAATTCTTGCAGGTTCCCGCGTTATTACTTCATCGGGCTATGGGGTACTCGATGCGGAATCGCTGCACGCAGTACAGTCGGCCGCCCCCTTTTCGCCCTTTCCCGCGACATTCAACCTGACAAAACTCAACATAGTGGCAAAGTTCAGGTACACGTTGGGAACACAAATCCTGCAATCCGGGCGGCAATCGAGGAGCTTCATTTATGAACAATGAAAAGAAGATAATGCTCTTTACGAGTGTCGGACATTTTTTCACGCATTTCTACGAGGTAATGTTTCCCGCGCTGGCCATACCGCTCATGATCTCACTTGAGATGAACCTGGCAGATGTCCTGAAGCTGAGCTTTCTCATGTATCTCATGTACGGACTTGCCGCCCTTCCCTGGGGAATGATTTCGGATCGGTTCAATAACCGTATTGCACTGATCATCTTTTTCGCGGGCACCGGCGCAGGCGCTATCCTGACCGCCCTTTCAGATACGCGGATGTCCATAATGCTTTCCCTTGCCATCATCGGGTTCTTCGCCAGCATCTATCATCCGGCCGGAATGGGATTGATATCGCTCGGCATGAAAAACAGGGGGATGGCTCTCGGCATCAACGGAGTCGCGGGGAATCTCGGGATGGTGAGCGCTCCCTTCGCGGCCGGTCTTCTGAACTGGCTGGTCGGGTGGAAAGCCACCTACATGGTGATCGGCGGCTTTAGCCTTATCTGGGGGATCATACTCTTCATAACCAATATCGACGAAACGCCGGTACACCCGGAGGCAGGGGATACGGTCTCCGGCTCCGGAAACAATAATAATATGAAATATTTTCTGATACTGTGCGTCATAATGACCATTACAGGACTCGTCTACAGGGGAAACGGCACCGTCCTGCCGGCGTATCTCGAACTCAAAGCCTCGTTCCTCTGGGATTTTCTCAGCGGCATAAACCTGCATAACATTACCGGGGCAAAGACGGCTGTTGCCGCGCTTCTGACCTCGCTTATTTATCTGTTCGGTATTATGGGCCAGATCGCGGGCGGCAGAGCGGCGGACAGGTACGATCTCAGGTGGATGTATCTTGCATTCCACGGCCTCAGCCTGCCCTTCATCATCCTGATGGGCCTCTTAAGCCAGGAACTGCTCGTCATATCGGCCGCCGTTTATATATTCTTTTCTCTCGGCATGCAGCCCATCGAAAACAGTCTTGTGGCACAATATACCCCCAGCAGATGGAGAAGCACAGGGTACGGAATAAAATTCATTCTGCTTTTCGGAGTCGGATCTCTCGCCGTCTATATCGTGGGGTGGATCAAGGAAGCATGGAGCCTCAGCGCGGTATATCTCGTCTCGGGAGGGATGGTCTTTCTGCTGGTCTGCCTTATCGCCATCCTGATCCGGGTGTCGAGGGGAACCACCTGCAGGAATTAGAAAAAGCCAGGGAGACCATCAGGCTCACTCGAACCGTTTACTGCCGTATTGCCTCATAGTCGCTCGTAACGATAATATCCGCCTGGCCCCTTAATCCCTGTATGATGTGATGTTCTATCTCAAGAACCTTCAGGATGAAGTCAAAATCCTGATCGGGATCGCGCGCCAGGTTTCTTTCCTTCACGGCAGCTATCCTCTTACGGTAATCGGATTCAAGAA
>Ga0272443_10001925_pt1 | contig 28143 bp, 22 predicted proteins | sample SSMAcet12_FD_193581 | JGI IMG/M metagenome (GOLD analysis project Ga0272443, IMG submission 193581) | Marine sediment archaeal communities from Little Sippewissett salt marsh, Falmouth, MA, United States - SSM-Acet-12 | ecosystem: Environmental > Aquatic > Marine > Wetlands > Sediment ... | reverse complement strand
AATATCATGCTCGGCGATCTGTTTGCAATGCTCCTCATTGCCACGCTTAAAAAGTATCCCGCCGTGCACGGACGGATGCAGAGTCTTGACACGGCCATCGAGCATCTCCGGCGCACCGGTGAAAGAGGAAATCGGTACGACCTGAACTCCGGCGTCTTTCAGCATCTTTTTAGTGCCACCGGTCGATATTATCTCCACTCCCATCTCTGAGAGTTTTTCGGCAAATTCAACTATTCCGGTTTTATCGGATACGCTGACAAGCGCCCGTCGTATGCCTCTCGCAACCTTATCACATTCTTCCATACTACACCTCTTATGCCTTTCAGGCAGTCAGAATCTCAAGAGCACGCTGGTACTTCTCTGCCGTTTTCTGTACAATATCAGCCGGGAGTTCAGGTCCGGGGGGAGTCTTGTCCCATCCCGATTCCTTCAACCAGTCGCGCACGAACTGCTTGTCAAAACTCATCTGTGCCCGTCCCGGTGCATATTCATCTGCAGGCCAGAATCTCGATGAATCCGGTGTCAACACCTCATCTATCAATACCAGCTCATTATCCTTTATACCAAACTCGAATTTCGTATCCGCGATTATTATCCCGCGATCACGGGCATGCTCGGAGGCTTTCTTATAGAGAGTAATCGAGACATCTCGAAGCTTCTCTCCAATTTCCTTACCCGTTATCTCGCACATTTTATCGAATGATATATTCTCATCGTGACCGGATTCCGCCTTCGTGGAGGGCGTGAAAATCGGCTCCGGCAGTTTGTCTGATTCGCGAAGGTTCTCCGGGAATTCAATCCCGTTTATCTCGACCGAACCGAACGAATCCTCGATCTCTTTAGAATATGCCTTCCAGAGTGAACCTGAAATATAGCCCCTTACAATACACTCCACATCAAGCCGCTTGCACTTCTCGACAACCATCGCTCGACCGAGAAGTTTCTCACGGTACTGCTGGAAATTCTCGACATACTCACCCGGATCGGCGGTTATGAAATGGTTGCGAACAATGTCTTTTAGAAAATTAAACCAGAATTGGGATATTGATGTCAGCACACTCCCCTTGCCGGGTATAGGTGTGGGAAGGACAACATCGAATGCCGAGATTCTGTCCGATGCTATAAACAGAAGCTTGTCGTCGAGATCATATATCTCACGCACTTTCCCCCTGGCGAATTTCTTCAAACCACTAAGTTCAAATTCCCACTTATCATCAACCATTAAATCACCTCTTGCCACTTTGAATTTCTTCACAAATCCTTTTCAGAACCTCGGGATAGACCCGATGTTCCTGTTCGAGTACCCGTTTCTGAAGGCTCTCCGGATCTTCTCCGGGGATAACCGGAACCTCCCTCTGCGCGAGGATTTCGCCATTGTCATATATTTCATCCACCACATGTACGGTTGGCCCGGAAACTCTCTCTCCAGATTCAAGCACTGCCTGATGAACCCGCATACCGTACATTCCCTTCCCACCGAATTTTGGCAGGAGTGCAGGGTGTATATTCAGAATCCGATTGCGGTACGATCGGACTATTTCTTTCGGAACCAGTTTAAGGTATCCTGCAAGGCAGATAACATCTATGGAGTGCTCTTTCAGAGCTTCGAGGATTGCTGATGAGAGATCGGAATCCGAATTGAAGTCTTTTTTCCGCAGTATCAACGCCGGTATACCTGCATTTTCCGCACGCGTAATACCATACGCCTTCTTCGAACTCGATATAACGAGAGCGATTCGCGCCGGGAATTCCGGACTGGACGCAGCATCAATCAGAGACTGGAGGTTGGTTCCTCCGCCCGAAATAAAAACAGCGACGTTGAGCTTAGCTTCCATCGAGGTACTTCCTCAAAATCTCGTTCGTAACCCTCGGGTTAGCTCTGCCCTTCGTCTCCCTCATTATCAGCCCGACAAAATGACTAAACAGCCTGGTTTTGCCCGACCGGTATAATTTCACATTTTCGGCTTCTCTGTCAACAACATCCGCGATTATTTTCTCAAGAGCTTGTGGATCAGAGACTTGGCGCAGGTCCTTTCGCTCAATAATGCTGTGTGGAGAGTCCCCTGTTTCCATCATTTCGGCAAATACGGTTTTTGCTATCCTGCCCGAAATAGTCTCATCTTCTATCTCACAGACAAGCTCCCCCAGCGCTCTAGGTTCAACATTGAAGTCCGTTATCGAAATTCCCCGTTCACTCAGAACCGCGAGAACCTCGGTTAGAATCCAATTTGCGGTTCTGGATGGATTACCGGAATGACGAACCGTTGCTTCGAAATAGTCAGCCAGATAACGATTATCGGTCAGAATCCCCGCATCATCATTTGTTAGTTCATACTCAGATAAGAATCTGCCGAGTTTCACATCCGGCAGTTCGGGAAGACTCTCGCAGACTCGTTTCAATAGATTCTCCGATATGACAAGCGGCAACAAATCCGGTTCCGGGAAATAGCGGTAATCGTGAGCCTCCTCCTTCGAGCGCATCGGAACCGTGACTTTTCGAGCTTCATCATACAGGCGGGTTTCGTTTACCACCTTTCCACCACCGGATACCAGCTCTATCTGTCTTGCGATTTCATACTCAAGCGCTTTTTTGACAAACCTGAATGAATTGAGATTTTTCAGTTCCACCTTTACACCCATCTTATCGCTGTCCCGCTTGCGGATCGACACGTTGGCATCACACCGCAGAGCACCCTTCTCCATATCCCCCGAACAGATACCGATGTATTGCAAAATCCGTCGAAGCGAAACCATGAACTCGTGCGCCTCATCCGGACTCTCAATCTCCGGCTCTGATACGATCTCAATGAGTGGAATACCACAACGGTTTAGATCAATCAGTGTATGCCCGGAATCGAAATCATGTATCGACTTCCCCGCATCCTCCTCGAGATGAATCCGCGTTAATGGAATAGCCCGCTCTTTATTGTCTATACTTAGCTGCACCGCTCCGCCTCTCCCGATAGGCAGATCGTACTGCGATATCTGGTAGCCTTTCGGCAGATCGGGATAGAAATAATTCTTCCGAGAGAAAACAGACTCACGGACCACCTCCCCATCGACCGCGAGAATCATCATCACGGCATATTCGACCGCTTTCTCATTAACGACCGGCAGCGCACCAGGTAGACCAAGACAGACCGGACAGGTGTGCGTATTGGGTTCTGAACCAAATTCTGTGGAGCAGCCGCAGAACAATTTCGATTTTGTCAGAAGTTGTGCGTGAATTTCGAGACCGATTACCGGGACAAACTCACTCATCGGAACCTCCCGATCCATCGAAATCCAATGCCCTCTCGATATGGCGTGCCGTATTGAAGAGTAGACTCTCTTCGAACGGCTTCCCAATGAGCTGGAATCCTATCGGAAGACCATTATCACATCGTCCGCATGGGATCGAAATAGCGCATGTACCGATGAAATTGGTCAGAACCGTATAGACATCAGCGAGGAACATCGAGAGTGGATCCTGTATCTCTCCAAGTTTGATTCCGGCAGTTGGAGAGGTCGGTAGAGCTATCATATCAACCGCTTCGAATATCCCGTTAAGTACCTGCCTGACATGATCCCGTATATCCCGCGCTCTCTGGTAGTATTGGTCATAATACCCGGCTGACAAAACCCATGTCCCGAGCATTATCCGCCGCTTGACCTCCTCTCCGAAACCAACGGAACGGGAATTTTCATACATCTCATCCAGAGTCCCCGAATCCCCAGAGCGGTAACCATACCGCGCGCCATCAAAACGCGCAAGGTTGGAGGACGCCTCCGCCATTGCGGTTATGTAGTATGCTGATATTATAGTCCGGACATCGGGGAGTTCTATATTTGTAATAGTACAACCGGATGATCTCAGTATATTGATTCCACCCTCAAATGCATCTACCACGTCATCCGCCGCTCCCTCGTCGATATAGCGGTGCGGCACACCGATTCTCAACTCCGTGATATCATTAGGTTCTGATGAGTTGGGCATGAATGCATATTCCACCGATGTCGAATCCCGCTTATCCCGCCCACAGATAACGGAAAACAGCAGTTCCGCATCGTTAACATTTCGCGCAAGCGGTCCAATTTGATCCAGCGATGAGCCGTATGCAACCAGACCATAGCGCGATACTGTTCCGTATGTCGGTTTCAGACCCACGATACCACACAGGGTGGCAGGTTGACGGATCGAGCCGCCGGTATCGGTTCCGAGTGACAGCGGGCACTGCAATCCGGCAACACATGCGGCTGAACCACTGGATGAGCCGCCGGGGGAATATTCACGATTGACTGGATTCTTGCATGGTCCGAAATAGCTCGTCTCACCGGTCGATCCCATCGCGAACTCATCCATGTTGGTCTTGCCGATTATTATTGCACCGGCATCTATTAGTCTGTCAACGACTGTGGCATTGTATGGGGATACATGCCCGGAGAGGATTTTGGAGCCGCATGTGGTGGGATAATCTCTGAGGCAGATATTATCCTTGACCGCTACCGGCACTCCCGCAAGCGGACCAACCGTCTTGCCTGCGCTTAATTGGTTTTTCAGCCTCTCTGCAAGATTGACAGCCAAGTCAGAAGTCAGCGTAATGAAGCTGTTAAGCCTGTCACGATCCGAGGACGCATTCTCTATGAACGCTTCCGCAATCTCGACCGGATCGATAGCCGTATTTGCCGTCTTTTCGCGGATTTCCCTCGCGGTCAGCCGAAAGAAACTCATAAAACGAGTTTACAGCATCGGTAGATATGTGTCAAGCTCGTACCGCGAGACATGTGAGCGATAGCTGTCCCACTCGACCTCCTTATTGGCGATCAGAGTGGTGAAAATGTGCTCACCGAGAGTTTCCTTAAGCCAATCGGAATCTTTTGCAATAACCACCGCTCTCTCGAGTGTATCGGGCAGGATTTCAAGTTCCCTCTTCTCAATTTCCGAAGGAGACATGTGGAAAATATTTTCCTCAATCGGATCGGGAAGCGGGTATTTCTCCTGCATTCCCTCAAGTCCAGCCGATAGCATAACCGCAAAAGACAGGTATGGATTGCAAGCCGGATCGGGGCTTCTAAGCTCGATACGTGTGGCGCTCTCTTTGCCAATGCGGTACATCGGAACACGGATCAGAGACGAACGATTCCGTCGTCCCCATGATACATAGCATGGAGCTTCATAACCGGGCACAAGCCGTTTATATGAGTTTACCCACTGGTTTGTTACGAGTGTGAATTCGCGGATGTGCTTTAGAAGACCCGCCATATAGTGCTTGGCATCATTCGAGAGATTGTAATCGTTACCCTTTGCGAAAAAGATATTCTTCTTGCCTTTGAAGAGCGATTGATGTGTGTGCATACCACTCCCATTCTGCCCGAACAACGGTTTCGGCATGAATGTGGCATAGAACCCGGTGTGCTGTGCAACCTCCTTGACAATGAGGCGATACATCTGCACATAATCAGCCATCTTCAACGCTTCCTGATACTGAAGGTCTATCTCGTGCTGGCTGTTGGCAACCTCATGGTGTGAGCACTCAACCGGTATACCAACCTGCTCGAGGAACTTGACGGTCTTCTTGCGCAGACGGACTCCCTCGTCCACTGTGGAATAATCGAAATAGCCGCCGGTATCTATAATTTCGGGATTTTCGTTGTTTCGGAAATAGAAATACTCCAGTTCCGGACCGGTGTAGAATGTCAATTTCTTGTCAGTAGCCCGCTTGAGATTTCTCCGCAGGCACCATCTTGGGTCACCGTCATAAGGATTCCCGTCGGGATTCTCGATATCGCAGAACATCATTGCCACACGTTCGCCGCCGAGATCCCATGGGAATACGCAGAAAGTATCCAGATCGGGACGAGCCATCAAATCCGATTCCTCAATGCGGACAAAACCCTCAATCGAGGAACCATCGAAACCCTGCCCCATATCGAGAACATTCTCGATCTCACTTCTCGTGATGGTCATCCCCTTGAGTTGCCCGAGAATATCCGTAAACCAGAGTCGGATATATTTGACTTGATTGTCGTGGATTTCGCGGAGAATATCTTCATTAGAAACCGGCATTTTCCTCTCCTTCGCCTTCAACGTTTTCTGCCAGTAACTTGCGGAATGATATACTGAAATTATGTCGAACCGCCGTCAAATCAACAACAAAGAGAAATCACTGTTCAGTTCAGCAGATACGAAGCGAACCAATCATGAAAATTATGAGTTCCTCTGAATACAAAACCCACACCACTATCCGTTATATCCGAACAAACCGGACAACATACATATAGAATTCCACTTGTCCCACATGCAACATATTGCTTGACAACATCTTGCGCTGTTGATAGATTCCATGCAGGAGCAAAGCCCCTCTCCGTCCCGAAGAAAAAGTAAAAGGATTTATAAAATGATATATTGGGAAGGAACCCTATGAGAAGAGTTGTTACTGCATTATTATCATCTGTTCTCGAAGTTTCATTCTTAGCGGCATTATCCTGCCTCTGTCTTATGGTATCGGATAGTGCAATCGCACAGGAGGAATCATCCATTACACCGGCTGGTGATGCCGCTCTTGGAACGAGAACCTACGACGACTACGACACCCCCGCATACTGCGGGACATCGTGCCATACCGATATCTATCGCCAGTGGGAACAGGCAATGATGTCACAAGCCTACACCCATCACTGGGATGAGATTGAGTATTTCAAACTCGCTATACCTCATGCAGAGAGAGATGAGGTCGTTGCAGATGTCAAGGCAGGATGTAATGGGTGCCACTCACCAATAGCTTTCCTTGCCGGGGATGTTCCTCCTCCCAGACCGGAGGAGGGCAGCCGTGCGAATGAATCAGTGTCATGCGAGGTTTGCCACACAATTACCGGTTTCGAGGGAGATACGCCGTATAACTTCAACTGGATAACCGAACCGGGAAACCGGAAATTCGGTCCCCGATCAACCGGGGCTTCACCCGCACACAAGATGGTAAAATCTGATTTCCTAAGTGAAACCGAGTTTTGTGGTACCTGTCACAATGAGCAGAGCCCCTATGGCATCTGGGTCAAGTCGACTCAGCTTGAATGGAAGGAGGGACCATACGCTTCAGAGGACATCCGATGTCACGACTGCCACATGACCTATGCTCCCGGTGTTTCCGCCCAGATGGGCGATAGGCATCCGGATATTCGACAGCATTTATTCCATGGCGCACACGATCCCGGCAAAATCAGCGGAACAATCGAACTGCGCATTCATCCGGACATCCGTGAAGCAGAACCGGGCGAAACGGTTCGCTTCACACTCGCGCTGTTCAACCAGAAAACAGGTCACAAATTCCCTACAGGTTCCGTTGAGGACCGCATTGTATGGCTGCACGTTGAAGCAACAGACGCCGACGGTAATGTCTACCACTTACCGGTTGACAAAAAAGGATTCGATGGGGAAGGATACACCATCGGTGATTCGGTGCTTGCCTATCAGGACATGGGGATTGCATTTGACGATCCCAATTTCGCGGGCGTACAACGGGATGGTATCCCGATAGGAGACCGGATATTTCGAATGCCGTATTTCGATCCACAGGGACGCATGACAATCATGCAGTGGAATACAAAATCCCTTGGTATTGACTACAGAATAGGTCCGCGTGAAACCAAACTGGAGACATTTACATTCGATTTGCCATTCGAGGTGGCTCCGGGACCAATGACGGTTACGGCAACCCTGAACTATCAGAAACTCGTGAAACCGGTTGCCGATTTCCTTGAGGTACCATCCGAAGAATCGGAAATTATTGTAGTAAATACACATTACACAGAGGTTGAAATACTACCGTAGCAAGGAGGCTATCATGGGGCGAACACTTACAAGGATTATCACAGCATCAGTAATCCTCGCAGCAATTGCAGTATCGTTTATTGCCGATACTCATTCAGCGGAAGCCATACCGGCATTCGCCCGCAAATACCGGATGTCGTGCTGGACCTGCCATGAACCGATGCCACGACTCAAGGACTATGGCGATGAATTCGCCGGGAATGGATTCGTACTCAAGGATCAGGATGCTCCCAGGTTTTTCGTCGATACAGGAGATGAAGACCTGTCCCTAATCCGGGATTTCCCAATAGCGGTCAGGATGGACGGATATCTTAAGTACGAGAGCAGAACGGATCGTAATGTCGATCTGTCTTCGCCGTATCTTCTGAAACTCCTCTCAGGTGGCTCGCTTGCGGAAGATGTTGCCTATTATTTTTACTTCTATTTCAGCGAACATGGTGAAATAGCGGGTGTCGAGGATGCCTATATCATGTTCAATGATCTCTTCGATTCCGAGCTCGATTTCTATCTTGGTCAGTTTCAGGTATCAGACCCACTGTTCAAGCGCGAACTCCGTCTCACCTACGAAGATTATCAGATATACAAAACATCGGTGGGAGAATCGCAAATTGATCTTGCCTATGACCGGGGAATTATGCTGACGTATGGATTCGAATCCGGAACCGATGTGATCGCGGAGATCATCAACGGAAACGGGCTGTCGGAAACCGACAGCTACCGTGTATATGACGACGATAAGTACAAGTGCTTCGCAGGCAGAATATCACAGAATGTAACCGAATACGGAAGGGTCGGAGCTTTCGGATACTGGGGCAAAGAGGGGATGGATGCCACGAACGAAGTTTGGTATATCGGAGGTGACGCCACCGTTGGTGATGGGCAGTATATCGAAATCAACGGTCAGTTTCTCGAGAGGCGGGATTCCGATCCGCTCTTTACCGGTCTCGACGATGATGAGGATGTTGAGACTCGCGGTGTGATGGCGGAAGCTATAATAACTCCACAGGGTGAGCGGAGCCAGGTCTATATTGTTGGTCTGGTTAACTGGGTCGATTCCGATTATGAGCATCTGAAGTACCGTACGGGAACGGCTCATATCGGCTATATGCTTAGAACAAACCTCCGCCTCGCGGGCGAAGTTACCTACGATTTCAACGATGAGGAGTTTCGGATAGTAACCGGTTTTATAGGTGGGTTCTAAGACTGCCTGTTCTGCATGTCAGATGAATCTAACCTGATGTATGGAAATTTGTCTAAATAGATTTATTAATAAGGCACGCCTTTTATGGCGTGCCTTACAAGTACAAAACCAATATGCTCTTATGAGCTATATAACTAACTGTTTGAGCCTCCGGATGCGTACTTGTCAATTATCCCCTTGAACAGCTCAATCGGGATCGGGAATACAACCGTCGAGTTTTTCTCGGATGCAATCTCGGTTAGAGTCTGCAGATACCGAAGCTGAAGCGCCGCACTTTGCTTCGAGATGATTTCAGCAGCGTCCGCCAGCCTTTGTGCCGCCTGGAACTCACCATCCGCATGGATAACCTTGGCTCGTCTCTCTCTCTCGGCTTCCGCCTGACGGGCGATAGCCCGTGTCATCTGCTCCGGAATATCGACATTCTTGACCTCAACGACGGAGACCTTGATACCCCAGGGCTCGGTCTGTTCGTCGATGATCTCCTGGAGCTTTTGATTGATCTGCTCCCGGTTGGAGAGAAGATCGTCAAGTTCCACCTCACCGAGTACAGAGCGAAGTGTTGTCTGAGCTATCTGCGAGGTTGCGTAGAGAAAGTCTTCGACATTGATGATCGCCTTATTTGCATCCATCACAGCAAAATAGATTACAGCATTTACTTTCACCGTGACGTTGTCCTTCGTGATGACATCCTGCGGCGGAACATCCATCGTAACCGTCCGCAAAGAGACCTTAGTCATCTTATCGACGAGCGGAATCAGCAGAATAAGCCCCGGTCCCTTGACTCCGATCACTCTTCCGAGTCTGAAAACCACGCCTCGCTCATACTCCTTCAAGATCCTGATTGCATTGACCAGAATGAAGAATGCGAGTATTACGATCGGCAGAAGAAATGTTCCTGCTGCCATTTATCTCCTCCTCTCCTGTCAGTTTCTCTTTTCAACTTTAACACTCATGCCGTCAACCTCCGTTACGGTGACTTTCTCACCCTTCTCAATGGGTTCATCGGCTGTTGCTTTCCATAGAGCGCCGGCAACGAAGACCATTCCCTCCGGATCAATCTTCTCCTTGACCTTGGCGGTCATACCGACCAGTCCCTCATCGCCCGTCTTGACCTTGCTCCGCTGTGCCTTGACGACATACCGGAGAACGAACGCAATGAACAGCGCAGAGAAGACCGCTACCGAGATGATAACGCTCTTGGAAATCTGAAGATACGGTGCTGGAGAATCTATCAAGAAAATACCTCCCAGTATAAGAGATATCACTCCCCCAATTGACAAAATGCCATACGATGGAACCTTTATTTCGAGTAGAAACAGTATAACCGAGAACAATATCAAGGCTATACCGGAGTAGTTAATGGGCAGAGTCTGCATCGAGAAAAACGCGAGTATGATACAGATTCCTCCGACCACACCCGGTACTATTGTACCCGGGTTATACAGTTCCATTGCAAGCCCGAGAGAACCGAGAGTAAACAGAATAAATGCAATGTTCGGATTGGAGATAATCTCCAGAAATTCCTCCTGAAATGTCTTCTCGATCTCCTTCGTTCGGGCATCTTTTGTATGCAGAGTATCCGCGCCATACTTCAACTCCACGACCATACCATCGAGCTTTTCGAGAAGCTCGTCCATATCATCCGCAATCAAATCCACGACATTGGAATCGAGAGCCTCGGACGACTGAATCGATTCCCCGTCACGGATTGCACGCTCCACCCAGTTCTGATTACGCCCCCGCTTCTCGGCAATGGAACGAAGGTTCGCGACAGCGTCATTCGTGACCTTTTTCGCCATCGTGGAATCCATCTCCCCCTCCATCTGAACCGGTGTAGCTGCGCCGATATTTGTTCCGGTAGCCATTGCCGCTACATGCGCCGCATAGGTGATAAACACACCGGCAGAACCCGCACGCGCTCCGGACGGCCACACATGCACAACCACCGGCACATCCGCATTCAGCATCGCGGTTGTTATTTTCCATGTGGAATTGGTAAGCCCGCCGGGGGTGTTCAGCCTTATTATTAGAGCTTCAGAACCGTTGTCTTCCGCAGCCTCAATGGAACGCTCAATAAGCTTAACCGCTATCGGTCCAATCGCGGAATCTATATCAAGGACTGTAACACGGTCATTTTGACCTGTATGTACCGTCGTGACAAAAAGCGCCACGATCACGAGTGCAACCGCTAATCTCTTCATCTTCTGTACCTCCGAAAGCGGTGAAGACTTTAGATCACCAATATGGACGTTAGCTACACCTATTACAGGTGTCAACTAAAAGTATTCAATCTTAAACAAGGAGTTTGATAAAAAACGTATTCTCCCGTATTGCAGTCTTTGTTCGCCAACAAAAAAGGCGGAGCCGAAACTCCGCCTTAATGATAATCTAACCCAAAAAGTTAATTACTCATACCCTTCTTAAGATATTTCTTGAAAAAGTCAACCATCTTCCGATAGTTATCGAGACGATTAGAGAGCTTGCCAATCCCGTGTCCCTCATCAGGATAGATAACATACTCGATTTCTCCACCCTGTTCTTCCATTGCAGAGATTATCTGACGAGCTTCATCTACCGGAACGCGAGGATCATTTTCACCATGCTGCACAAAGAGTGCGGCTTTGATCTTGTCAACCTTGTGAATCGGGCTGATCGATGCGAGGAATGTCGAGTCCTCGAGCGGTCCGTATTCCGATTCACGCAGTGCACGACGGTAGGCACGGGTATTCTTCAGGAATGTAACGAAGTTGACAATACCCACACTATTGAATCCCGCACGATAGAGACTCGGATATTCTGTAAGCGACGCCATGACCATATAACCGCCGTACGAGCCACCCTTGATACCGAGTATGCTCTCATCGGTGTAACCGTTCTTGATGAGCCATTTGGCGCCCCATGCATAATCTTTCACCGAATCGAGGCGTTTCTTGTAATTGTCCATGTTCATGTATTCTCTGCCATAACCCTCGGAACCACGCGGATTGATTGCGAGAATGCCGAATCCGTTCTGCATCAGGTAGGTGAAATGGCGCGAGAAACTCGGTCTGTACTGCCCCTCCGGACCACCGTGTGCGTGAATAATAAACGGTATCTTCCCGCTTTCATAACCGGGAGGCAGATATAAAAATGCCGGAATTTCAAGACCGTCAAACGACTCATAGTGTATAAGTTCGGGATCGGTGAAAATGTCCGGGTCGATTCCGGCATAACTCGAATGCGTTATCTGGGTCAGTTCTTCGGTATTCCAGTCCCAAAGCCAGATATCGGGAGCTTTAGTTGAGGAATTGAATCCAAAGAGCACTTTACCTGTCTCGGTCATGGCTCCACCAGAAAAGAGGCCTTTAAGCGGAGGTACCGGAAGCATTTCACCGGTCTGAAGGTCCTGCAGATATGGAATGGAATAGCCATCCTCATTTACCAGCCAGAGAAGGGTATTGCCGTCCTCCGTCATTCCGCATCCCTCAACTCCCCACTTCGTATCCGGATTAAGGAACTCGATTTCCCTGGTTTCCACATTCATTTTTGCAAGGCGGGCTATACCATCCTCGTTGTAATTGCTTACAAGGTATGCGAACTTATAATCCGGTGTCAGGTTCACCGAGTAAAAGATTGCATCGCCCTCATGCGGAGTCAACAGAGTCTCCTCACCCGTTGCGAGATTGAGCAGGAAGTAATTGTTGTTTACATTTGATTCATATGTATAGGTCAGAAGGTACTTCGAATCTTTTGTCAGACCGGCGGGGCCGTTATAGCCGGCTTTACCCTGAACGAGAACCTCTTCACCATCCGCGAGATCCATTTTCCATATCTCGAAATCGGTTCCGTTTCGTTTATTGGAGCGATAGTAGATTGTCTTGTCATCCCATGACCAGAGCACGCTCCCATAGCGGACACTCGGGCTGTTAGTCAGTTGTCTCAGGCGACCCGTCCGCACATCCATCAAATAGAGCTGGCTGTCCTCATTGCCACCAACCGAACCGCCGATAATTGCGTATTTAAAGTTGTGTGATGGTTGATACCAGTCGATGCCGTCCTTGAAAAACGTAAGCTGGTACGGCCAGCCTTCATCCGTCAGCCGGAACAACTGATTGGCTTCCGTAAATGATGTCGTGAACAAAATGGTTTCCCCGTCACGTGATATTGAGCCGTCAGCCGACCATCCGATCTGCATAAATGTTTCAATATCAGGCAGATACGTCTCTTCGGGGAAAAACGATTCGTCAGCGACTGCCATAACCGGAATAAGGAATATTGTTACAATCAGAAGCAGTGCTTTTTTCATCAAGTCCTCCAATGATGTGAATATTTGGATATCGCCAATTCTAACTCTCTCAGCCTCACAAGTCAAGCGTGTAAGTTGTCCATTTTTCGGTTGCTTTCGGGTGACTTTTCGATATATTAACAAACTTGGTGCGACACTAAGCGCGGAGTGGATAACTTATGCCAGGACCAATTAAGGTTATATCCGGAAGGGCTAACCTTCCCCTCGCACAGAGAATCGCCGACTATCTCGGCATCGAACTCACCCACACTGAGTTTACGGACTTTCTGGACGGTGAGTTTCGAGTTCAGGTAACAGAAAATATTCGTGGCACTAATGTATTCATTATTCAGGCTACGAATCCGCCGGCGGATAATATCCTCGAACTCCTGATGATGATCGAGACAGCGAAGAGAGCTTCCGCCGAAACGGTTACCGCCGTCATCCCCTATTATGGCTACGGCCGTCAGGACAGAAAAGATCGACCGCGAGTCGGTATAACGGCAAAGCTCGTTGCAAATCTGATATCAACTGCGGGAGCAGATCGTGTTGTAATGCTCGACCTCCATGCTCCACAATTACAGGCATATTTCGATATCCCCTCCGATCATCTTTTTGCGAACCCTGTTTTTCTAAATGCGTTCAAGACCATGCAGGTCAATATTGACAGCAGTACTACGGTTATGCTTTCGCCCGATATCGGCGGAGTCAAAATGGTACGTTCATTCGCGAGCAAGCTTGAGTGTGGTCTCGCGATAATCGACAAACGCCGTACCGATGTCAATAAATCCGAGGTAGTGAACGTGATCGGTGATGTTCAGGGCAAAGTGGCTATTATACGTGATGATATCTGCGATACCGCCGGTACATTGACAGAAGCCGCTCGTGCAGCTATTGATCACGGCGCCGCCGAGGTATATGCCTGCTGTACGCATGGATTGCTGTCCGGAAATGCGATGGATAGACTGGATAATTCACCGATTAAAAAGCTCATTATTACCGACAGCGTCGACTTAAGCGGACGCAAGCTTTCTCCGAAAATAAAGATATTATATACCGCTCAGTTGTTCGGTGAGGCAATTCGCCGGATATCGAATAGAGAATCTATTTCAATACTTTTCGATTAATCGTTAAAAGGAGAATAAAGTGAAAGCGAATGAACTACAGGTTGGACTACGTGAGGATATCGGCAAAGGTCCGGCGCGACGATTCCGCGCACAGGGTTTGCTGCCGGCAATTCTTTATGGTCCCGAACTTGAGACAAAGCATATTACGATCAATGAAAAAGAAATGACGAAAATCTTCCGTGATTCACAGTCGAATAACATCCTGCTTGATGTCTCTATTGAAGGTAACGGCGGACAGCCTTACAAGGCTCTTGTGAAGCAGGTTCAGAGAGATCCGATTGACGGTTCCATAATTCACATCGATCTGCTTCAGGTGGCTCTTGATAAAAAGCTTGAAATCAACATCCCGATTAAGCTCGTTGGAACGGCTGTTGGTGTTAAAACACAGGGTGGCGTGCTCTCGGTTATTCGTCGTGAAATCCGTGTTTCATGTCTTCCGACAGATATCGATGACTACATCGAAGTGGATGTTACCGAGCTTGAAATCGGTGATAATATCCACGCCGGTGATCTGAAACTCGATAGATACGAGGTACTCACCGACCCACAGAGAACTCTGATAACTCTCTCCGCTCCGACTGTTGTAAAATCAGCTGTTGAGGAAGAAGCCGAGGAAGGCGAAGAGGGTGAAGAAGGCGAAGAGGGTGCTGAAGCTGCCGCTGAAGGTGGAGCTGAGGGCGAAGAACAGAAAGAACCCGAGGTTATCAAGCAGAAAGATCAGGAATAGATATTACGATTTCAGTTCGATAAAGAAAAAGCCGGAGTCAACCTCCGGCTTTTCTTATGCTCTATTGTCTCGGATTACACTACTGTAATATGACCATCTCCACTCTTCGAAACCACTCCGATTACAGCCGCCTGCACTCCGGTTTCCTCCGCGAGTCTGCGAGCCAACTCATTAACCGAACCAGGCTCTACGGCAGCGAGAAGCCCACCGGAAGTTTGAGCATCACACAGCAGTATTTTTGTAACCCGGCTTAATCCATCCGCCCACGACACCTTCCCTTCCATGAACCGCATATTGGCTTCCGTTCCACCGGGCACTATTCCACTCATGGCATGATCGTGCGCTCCGGGCATGATCGGTACCGATTTCGAGTCGATTTCGACATCCACACCACTTGCCGTGCTCATCTCGTGCAGATGCCCCAGCAAACCGAAACCGGTGACGTCGGTGCACGCATGCGGGTTGTAATCCGCCAGTATTTTAGCCGCTCTATCATTCAGACTCGCCATCTGCTTAATCAATATCGTACTGTCAGAATCACTCAGCACTCCACGCTTCATTGCTGTGGATAGAATCCCTGTCCCGATCGGTTTACCCAGTACGAGCACATCCCCCGGTTTGGCTCCCGCATTCAACCAGATACGATCCGGATGAACCGATCCTGTGACAGCGAGTCCATACTTCGGTTCAACATCATCTATCGTATGCCCGCCAACTATGCTTATTCCGGCTTCAGCGGCTTTCTCCTGCGCACCTCTGAGTATATCCTTGAGGACTGACGCGGGAAGCCGATTGGACGGAAATCCCACAACACTGAGTGCAAAGAGCGGATGCGCTCCCATCGCATATATATCACTCAATGAATTTGCTGCAGCGATCTGTCCAAATTCGAACGGATCATCCACAACTGGAGTGAAAAAATCAACCGTTTGGACGATTGCAACATTTTCGTTTATTCGATATACGGCGGCGTCATCCGCGTACTCCGTACCGACCATGACATTCGGATCGGAGGGTATCGGTATCTGGCGAAGAATCTCCTCGAGTACCTGTGGACGCAGCTTGCAGGCGCAACCCAACCCTTGAGTATATTTAGTGAGTTTGATATCTCCCGGTTTCGTTTCCGTTGCTGACTCCTGAATCCCTCCGGTCAGACGGGAAACCACACCCGACAGCTCATCAAATGCCTGTTTAATATCGTCATCGCTTGTAGTCCTGCCGGTGGATATCCGGAGCGTCCCCATTGCGGTTCCCTCAGGCAGTCCCATCGCCTCCAGTACGTGCGACATCTCCACCATATCCGAATGGCACGCAGCTCCTGCAGATACTGCAACTCCGGTCGCCTCCGAGATTATCTGATTCGCTTCGATTCCGGGGAATGATATACTCAACGTATTTGGCAGTCGTTTTTCTGGATGACCATTTACAACAGCATTTGGAAACGCTTCAATCAGCAGCTTCTCCATCCTGTCACGGGTTTTAAGCATATTATCCGCATAGTTATTCAAATTGGACTTCACAAGTTCGCACGCTTTTCCAAGTCCAGAAACCTCGAGCACATTTTCCGTCCCCGCACGACGATCCGACTCATGATCCGCTCCGAGCATAAACTTCTCAAGATTAACACCACTTCGAGCATACAGAGCGCCAATTCCTTTCGGAGCATACAGCTTGTGTCCCGCTATAGACAAGAGGTCAACGCCAAGATCATTAACACCAACAGGGATCTTACCAATGGCTTGTGCAGCATCTGTGTGAAGAGCGATATTACGACCTGAGATGATTTCGGCTATCTCTGAAATGGGCTGAATTGTACCCACTTCGTTATTGGCAAGCATAATCGTAACAAGGATTGTCTCAGGGCGGATTTCTCTCTCGAACTCATCGAGATCGATCATGCCATTCCGGTCGACTGAAAGGTATGTGACATCAAATCCATGCTTCTCGAGATACTCGCATACCTGGAGAACGGCCGGATGTTCAATCTGAGAAGTTATTATATGATTGCCACGGTTTCTGTGCTCTGATACATAACCGCGTATGGCATAGTTGTTTGACTCGGTGCCGCCGCTCGTGAAAATGATCTCCTCCGGCAGGCAACCGAGCATATCGGCAACCTGCTGACGGGCTTTCTCAATCGCAGAACGGGTGCGAAGGCCATAAGGATGGCTGCTGGACGGATTACCGAATTCATCCACCAAATACGGTGTCATTGCATCCGCAACCGCACGGTCTACGGGAGTGGTGGCATTATAATCAAGATAAATCGGTTTCATAGTGTTCGCAGTTTCCATCTATTTCTATTTGAATTATCGGGAATATAGTGCTTCCCCTCAATCTCGTATGTTTAGTACGATTCGTTATTACAATACAGTGAGAACAATATAATTAGAATCGATTCAAGCGGCAAATTGTTCGCAGCTAATGAGAGGGGAATATAGAGGTAAATATCCCATCAATTCGAGATGAATGTATCGACGTATTTAGGGCCTACAGGTGAGAGTGACAGCTTACCCTTTAATTCTCGACGCAGCGCGAGTCTTGCTCTATGAATATACCACCGCACGGTTGCCGGAGGCATATCAAGAATCTCAGCGACCTCCGAAACCTCGTGCCCCTCGAAATCTTTAAGAATAAACGCCGCTCTCTGTTTGTCGTTCAGACGCTCTGCGGCTTTTAGAATCAGATAGCGAATGTGTTTCCGATGATAAATATCGGCCGGAGAAGCATCGAAATTCTCAAGCGATTCGGAGTAGTTGTCAAGATCCTCGTGATTGTGGCGCTTGTGCTTTCGTATGTAGTCTATGGAAGCATTCACCGTGATTCTGTAAAGCCATGTAGAGAACCGTTTTGATGGATCATACCTGTGAAGATTCTTGATCATCTTAACGAAAACAAGCTGTGTCACATCCTTGGCATCATCATAATCACCGACCATACGATACGCCACCCCGGCGACCTGCGATTTGTACCTCTCCATAAGGTCCTGATATGCCTTACGGTTGCCGGCTCTTATCTTGTCTATGATCTCCAGCGTCTCCGCTTCATCCTCACGATTCCTGCGGAGTTTTTTCAACCTGCCGGACTTATCGTCGACCTTTGGAGATGCCTTTCTGTATGATTCAGTAAGCTGATTCTTCCGATGTCCACTCATTTGGAACTCCATCCCTCCATCCACGCCAGAAATATAACTGCATGGATTCGCTTTGTCTACTAAATTTAACCCGGAGAGGAGGTTTTTGTTCCAACAGCTTAAATTAAGAATATACAATACGTTAGATTGGGAGATGTCCTGCATGATGCCAGATCCCCCCTTTAAAAGGTTTTATATTGAACCGGAGATTTTGATGAATAGCAATGGTGACAACACCATTCTCTGGTCGGCTGATTTCCAGTCAGAAAAGGCAACCGATTTCTCGGTTGCCTTTAAATTCAAATTCTCTTAGTCGATCAATAAACCATAGCGTGATCGGTCACCATCTCCTCCTGGAGAACATACTTGTACGGATTGACCGATTTACCGTTGTGGGTGATAGCATAGTGGAGATGAGTACCGGTCGAATAACCCGTATTCCCCATCTCGGCTATCTTGTCGCCGCGTTCGACTTTCTGGCCCCTCTTAACAGTGTACTTGTGGAGATGTCCGAACATTGTCTTGATACCGTTGCCATGATCGACAACCAGAGTCTTGCCCATTCTGCCCTTTGTGCCAACGAACGTTACCGTTCCGGCAGCTGTGGCATAGATCGGAGTACCCGTTCTGTTTGCCAGGTCTATTCCGGCATGAAGGCACTTGAAACCGGTAATCGGATGCGGCATGATTCCATAACCGCGAGTGAGATAACCCTCACATGGCATGATCGACGGTATATGATCGAGTTCGTCTTTCTTGTTCTTGAGTTTCTCATAAATCGACTTGAACTGTTTAGTCTCGAACGATGAGAGACGAACCAACTCATCAACTTCCATCTCGGTATGATATGCTCTTTCTTCGGTCTGCGACAAATCGGACATGTCAAACAGAACCGGACCACCAATACCGAGCATTCTCTCCTGATCGTCAATTTCCGGCAGGTCAAATATCGCTCTTATCACCTTCTCATTTTCGACGAGTTGAGAATAACTGACCTGTAATTCATCGATTGTTGATTGCATCTCAGTGAGTTTTCCCGAGAGTTTGTCATTCTCGTTTTCGAGAGATGCAAGCTTCGATCTGTCAAACTGTTCGGCAAAATAATCGTAAGAGAAAAAGAGGGATGCGCCAACGAATACCATACAGAATACGCTGAACGCAAGCAGGACGAACGAATCTACGTTAAAACGATAGGTTTTCCCGTCTCCGCTGGGGATAACTAAGAAAGTAAAGCTCTTGTTTCGCATCTTCCGGTCCCCTTACCGACGTAAAAAGTTCCGCACAACTTAGGAGTGTTAAACACCATTGTCAAGAAATTTTTCGTCGATCCGTGCAATTAAGCTTGAGACTGCGTTCTTCTTAACACGCAGGGACGCAACCAATTAAACCAGCGAGTCATCCAAGTCCCTTAAATCCCAAAGCTATTTGATCAAGATGTATTCCTTCCTCAGAATTTTGTTGACCACCTTGACGAATTTCTCAGACTCCAGTGTCTGGAGGCTGTAGAGATGCCAATAAGTCTTCTTTGGAAGTTTAACATTGTCCTTTTTTCGCTTCCTCATTTCCTTCACCCTCCCAGCCGAGCTGAAAGGGTAAAGATTCCCTAACAGCATTATCGGCAATGAGCACATTCGCTTTACTTTCTGACAGCTATATTAAGCAAGCTGTCTGCCGTGACATTGTGCTATCCCTGTACAGGTGATCATTGCCTCAAAGCATTCGTGGATATAAAGATCGTATTATCGTTCAAAACATGAACAGCCGGATTGGACGGTCCACTAATCCCGCCGTCACCACAGAGAATGGGATTCTGTCAATAATTCTACTAATTGAGTGCTAACCAAACAGTTACAAAATGACGCCGATGAATGTTGATCTCGCTGGGGAATCGACAGAAAATTTCCTCTTGAAATCCACATTAACACGAATGCAGAAGCGACCGCAATCGAGATTTTGTTTGTGTTTTGTTTCGAGCCGATCTATTATATTTCTTTGCGAAACTTCGCAGGAAAGGTACCGTAAATTCATAACGGAGGCATCAGGGCTGCAGGAACAAGACGAAAAACTGATCGAGCGTGCCCTACAGGGAGATCAGAAGGCTTACGAAGACCTGCTCGTCAGACATAAGAAGGCTATCTTCCACGTAATCCACAAGATAGTCCGGAATCCCGAGGAGACTCAGGATCTCGTGCAGGAAACTTTCATGAAAGCATTCAACGCGCTCTCCTCCTATCGATCAGAATATCGATTTTCAACCTGGCTCTACAAAATTGCGGCGAATTGTGCGATTGATTTCGTGCGGAAAAAACGAATCGAGGCGTTTTCGCTCGATCGACCAATCGAAACCAAGGATGGTCAGGTGGAATTCGAACTGCCTGACAATACCTGGGACCCTGAGCGCGATCTTGTCCGAAAGCAGAAGCTTCGGTCTATCGATGATGCTATAGACACGCTGCCTGACAAGTATCGAGAGGTTATCATCTACAGGCATCGAGACGATAAACCGTATGAGGAGATCGCCGACATCCTGAGAGTTCCCGTAGGGACAGTGAAAGCGAGAATTTTCAGGGCACGCGAGCTTCTGAAGAAAAAGCTCAAGTCAATCAGGTAGGAGCGGTGCCATGAGAAGAACAATTTTGGTTGCTGCAATGGTCATCATGATCTTGACCAATTACGCAGTCGGTGATGTTTATACATTCCGATCATATAATGAATATCAGGTCAGGGATGGTTTCTCCCTTCGTATTTCCAACACAATGGGAAGCATAAATATCGAGAGATCACAGAGTCCAATCCTGATTGTGGATGCAGAGAAGAAAATTCGTGCATCAAACAAGGGTGATGCAGAAAAACTCGAGAATGAAATTGCCCTCGATATAGACGCCAAACCCAATAGAGTAATTATCCAGACTCATTATCCGGATTTCAGCAAAGGTGACTCCTTCTGGGAAAAAGTCTTCGATTTTCGGAAAGACAATCTCGGCTGGGTGGATTATTTCATCAAAGTTCCCGCAGATGTCGAGATAGAGATATCATCAACATCCGGTAGCGTTGCTATTATCGACCAGACCGGCGAAATCGATATCTCGATAACATCGGGGGATATCCAAATAAAAAACTGCGAGGGGGATATCTCGATCACGAGTACCTCCGGAAATATAGACATTGCGGAAATACTGGGAAAAGTGGACATTCGCTCCACATCCTCCGATGCCCTTCTTGAAAATATAGACGGAAATTTCTCGCTGAGATCCACTTCCGGACAGACCGAGGTTTACGGTCTCTACGGCAATATTGACATTAGAAAGACATCGGGTGACACAAGATTATCAACAGTCCTCGGAAACATCGAGATTTCGGCAACCTCCGGAGATATTGATATAAGTCAGGAGGAGGGGGCACTGAGAATATCATCCCAGTCCGGCAATGTTGATATTACAACTACTATGGTAAATGGTGATAAATACGTTGCGGAGACAATATCGGGTTCTATAGATTTCAGGATTCCGGTTGGCATTGACAGCCGCATAAATATGGAAACAGTATCAGGCACGATAAACACGAATCTTCCGCTTACTGTAAAATCTTTTTCAGATCAGAAACTTTCTGGCGAACTTGGGGCGGGTGGACCACGTATAGAATTATCGAGTACAAGTGGTGATATCAAACTCGAAGAACAGTAGTTGATATGATGAAAATCCTCGTTAGAACATTGCTTATACTGATTCTTTTGCCCGTATTACTGGTCGGTGCTCCTCCGGATGTCCCGGAAATACCGGACAAGGGAGAGAAGGGAGAGATTCCTGATATCGAGGCACCTCCCGATGCAGAGCCGAAGCCAGAGAAATATATCGAGATTCAAATTGATGATGACGGAATCCGCGCAGTTGACCTGCAGGGTAACGAGGTTCTGATTGAGAGTGGTTTCAGTGACCAAACCATTCGCGGGATTGGTGACTGCGAGGAATCGGTAACAAAGATCGGCACTTACTACATCAATGAAGATGAGGAGTTGAATGCCAACCTCGTTGTGTTCGGCGATGTGATTGTCGAAGGAGCCGTCTATTGCGATATCGTATCGAGCAAAACTGTGACTCTCGGACCGATGGCACTTGTTACGGGCGACATAATGGCTAAGAAATTGAATATGGACCCCAATGCGGAATTTCTCGGTGATTTCACAGAGTATGAAATATCATGGCCGGGACCGGACCCAAGCATAGGATTGCCGAATCTCCCGGCGTGGATATCAATGACGATTTTCGCGCTCCTCGCTGCCATGCTTGTTCAACTCGTTTTCCCGAAGGCTGTTACCAGAGTCAGCAATCATATTGATGAAAACTTTTTCAAGGACTTCTTTGTCGGTTTCCTGATTATGATCTGCATTCCTCTTGCAATCGTAATACTGTGCATAACGATAGTGGGAATTCCAATTGTAGTCCTCGTATTTCCATTCGCCTTCATAGCAGCCGTAGTGCTTGCAAAGGTTGGAGTCGCCAAGTATACCGGTATTCTACTCGGCCGAAGATTCTCATCTCTTAAGTATGGAAACCCCTACCTGACTACAGCAATCGGGATTGTTTTAATGATGTTCTCATGGTTGATTTCCGGTTTCTTCGCATCAGTCGGATCTAAAGGAATGGCAATAGCATTTCTCGTTATCGGAATTGTAGTGGTCTCAATCATGACACTCACCGGACTCGGTGCTCTCTGGTTCTCACGTTTTGGTACTCGCCCGAAAGAGATTGAAGAATCGACTGAGGAGGAAATCGGTCCGGATACGGCGACCTCTGTGCAGACCAACTAAAACAGCCACAAAGGCTTCCATATCAAATCACTTCCACGCAACTTTACACCGGTCAAACTCGTATTTCAACCAAACAACCGGAATTGCACAGGAGGCGGCAAATGCTCGGAGCCAGGTATAAATTTACAATAATCACCGCATTAGTTCTTATAATCGCATCTCCGATTCTGGCGGAAGATACTCCGGGCAGAGAGGATCTTAGTATAAACAAAACGGATGAGAGCGAGGTGTTCGTCGAAATCGATTTCAGCGCCGGAGAGTTGAGAATTTCGCCCGGATCATCCGATCTAATCGCTAATGTAAAGGGCGATTACGATGATCGCTATTTCGAGCATGACTGTTATTACAAAAAGAATAGAGGTGACGGAGATCTCTTTCTTGAGGTATCGACAATAGACCATAACTTTGGTGATATCGATGGATGTGACAATTACTGGATGCTTGAACTCGGAACAGGTGTTCCAATGGAACTGAATATCGATATAGGAGCTGCAGACTGCGATCTCGATCTGGGTGGAATCATGCTCACATCTCTTGACATGGATGTGGGAGCCGCAGACTGTGATATCTACTTCTCTGAGCGTAATCCGGAAAAAATCGATGATATTTCCATTGATGCGGGAGCATCCTCACTCAAAGTTGTAGACCTCGGTAACGCCAATTTTCGATATCTGAATTTTGATGGCGGTGTGGGGTCATACGAACTCGATTTCAGCGGTGAATTCAACTTCGATGCCGAGGCTACGGTTTCAGTCGGATTGGGATCGATTGAGGTTTACATACCCGAAGACGTGGGAGTCAAACTCCGTACGGATGACGGGTTTTTCTCATCGGTGGATTTTCCCAGAAGGAAATTCAGAGAAATCCGGGATGATGTTTGGGAATCAAAGAACTGGGATTCCGCCAAAGCTCATCTCGAACTTGATATAGATGTTGGTATGGGATCGGTTGATATAACCATTGGAAGATAGAAAACCAACCGGAAAACTTTTGTTTTCCGTTTGTAATAGATCTGCCGCAACTTAAAAGGGAAGGTCATAAGACCTTCCCTTTACTTCAGTATCGATTTACTTCTGTTGTCAGTTCAGATACGCTCTGAGAGAACGTGACCTCGAAGCGTGCCTGAGTCTTCGGATAGCTTTCTCTTTAATTTGCCTGACCCTCTCGCGGGTTAGAGAGAAGCGAGCGCCAATCTCCTCCAATGTTAATGCCTTCTCGTGAGTAAGGCCAAAATATAGATTGATCACTTCAGCTTCGCGAGGTGTCAAAGTCTCAAGAGCCTTTGCAATTTCGGCTTTGAGAGAATTCTTCAATAGTGCCTCGTCGGGTGCAGGCTGAAACTCATCCTCCAAAACGTCGATGAGACTGTTGTCTTCCGATGATGAGAACGGGGCGTCGAGTGAGAGATGCGTATTCGAAATCTTCAACGTATCAGACACTTCCGACTCGGATAGTTCGAGTTCAACGGCTATCTCGTCCGGGGAGGGCTCCCGGCCATAAGTTTGCTCGAGTGAACTCGAAACCTTCCCGATCTTGTGCAGAGTACCCACCCGGTTCAGGGGTAGACGGACAATTCTCGACTGCTCGGCGAGTGCCTGCAGAATTGCCTGTCTGATCCACCAGACCGCATAAGAGATGAATTTGAAACCGCGGGTTTCATCAAATCGCTTGGCGGCCTTGATCAATCCGATATTACCTTCGTTGATCAAGTCGGCCAGTGAGAGACCCTGGTTCTGATATTGCTTCGCAACCGAAACAACAAACCTCAGGTTTGCTTTTGTCAGTTTCTCGAGAGCAATTTGATCTCCCTGATGAATCCTCCGTGCAAGATCGACTTCCTCGTCCGGCGTCAAAAGAGGAGTCTCACCAATCTCGCGAAGATACAGATCTAATGATCTGTCCTCATCACGATATTTTCTCGACTGCCTTGGCAATTACTTAGCCATCCTCCTGGTTAAAGGTTCCTGTGTATATGTGATCTGTTGCTTATCTCGGTTTAATTGCGACGTATCCTATACGTCCGGAAGTATCGAAAACATGGAATGCGATCGCTCTTTTTCTGTTATTAAGCTCCGATGCCACTTTTTCGAAATCTTCCCTTCCTGATATTTTAACGTAATTAATCTCAACAATAATTGTCCCCGGAACGATTCCCTTGATATCCGCCGGAGAACCCTGCTCAACCGACACGACAATCACACCGTCGTGATAGTCTACACCAAATCTCTCAGCCAGATCAGGAGTAGCATCCGCAACCCTTATACCGAGCCATTCGGCCGATACTCTGGCATGCTCTTCGGGCATCTGCTCCGGTGTCTGTGGTTCGGTTTGACTCGGGTTCATCTGGGCAAGAGCCTGTTCACGGTCTCCGAGCACAACATCCACTTCTTTCGGTTGTCCACGACGAATAACACCCATTGAAACACGCTCGCCCTCATGAGCGGCGGCAACTTTGAGACGAAAATCGTTAGAGCCTTTAATTGCTTCACCCTCAAATGTCACTACAACATCATCCCTCTGCAAACCGGATTGTTCGGCGGGTGATCCCGGGGTAACCTCTTCAACGAGTATCCCCATAGGTTTTTCCAATCCCACCATTTCCGCTTCATCAGCAGTGACATCTCGGAGGTAAATTCCGAGCCAACCACGACGAACCGTGCCCTCTGTGATTATCTCATTGACTATATCGGCTGCGAGATCCGATGGTATCGCAAACCCGATTCCAACCGATCCACCACTTGGAGATGCAATCGCGGAATTGACCCCGATAACTTCGCCATACAGATTGAGCAGCGGACCTCCGGAATTGCCCGGATTAATGGAAGCATCGGTCTGAATATAATCCTGGTATATCGGGCCGCTTCCCCCCATATTCATTGGCGATCTACCCTTACCGGAAATCACACCAACCGTGACTGTGCGATCCAGACCGAGAGTCGGGAACGGATTGCCGATTGCAATCACCCAGTCACCGATCTTCATCTCGTCAGATTTCCCAAAAAGGACCTTTGGTAATTCATCCTTCGGGTCAATCTTCAGAACCGCAATATCGGTTGCCGGATCGGTACCTACGACAGTTGCCTTATAAGTAGTCTTGTCAGCCATCGTGACCGTTACATTCTCGCTTCCTTCAACGACGTGATTGTTAGTCACGATCAGACCATCCTCAGAAATCACGAATCCGGACCCGAACGACGGAATTACCTGCGGTCTGTTCTGAAGACCGAAAAACCGCCGCCAGAAATCATCATACATGTCGTTATACCGGCTTCGGTACGTTCGCGTCGATGTTATGTTCACTACGGCGTCATAAGATTTATCGACAACCGCAACAAATGGACTCTCACCCGACTCTGTCAGCGGCAATTCAGACCGACCGGGTGAAAGGAAACGCCCCACTGTGGGATCATCCTGACGTGCGGAAGTTTCGTTGTGGGAGCCGATGCCGTATGAAAGGATAAATCCAAAACCCGTGAAGATTAGCGCAATAGCGAATATTGTGACAAAAAAAGAGCCACGCCTGCCTGCGCCGCCTTTAGTACGCACTATTGTCTACCTCCATCCTCGACAGAACAGTAATATACATTTGAATCCGTCATTGTCAAGTTAAATATCGTCCTGTCAACAATCTGTTACGACTGAAACAGAGAAATTGTTCCAGAAGAGACCACACGGAGTCTATCTTTATAGATCAGAAATTTCTGAAAAACGAACCAGTTCACGGTTATTGGGTCAGAGGTGGACTATCGTCGGGTTATATGATAAATTCTTCCATCGAGACGATTCAGAGTAAGATAGTATCCGCTTGCCAACTGATTTGCGGTAGTGTTGATAGTCTCGTTCGAGAAAAGCTCGGTCATCCTCACCCGCGTACTCTTAAACCCGAGTGCTTTCAGATCAATCTGTATTGCCGCCCGGGTAAGTTCCACAGCTTCCTCACGGAATGGTTGCTGCGGGTTCGAGTTCATTATGAAGAGCAACAGATCTTTCTCGTTTTTATGGATTACCGCCCTGATACGTGGATTCGATGTGTCAACAAAACGCTTCAGCTTGCACGATTCAAACAGCGAATCTATAAAGGACATTTTATGATGATTGGCTTCAGAAGCCACATCAAACGAAAGCACGAACACGTTCCCTTTGAACTTCGAGAATGCCAATCCTACGGTTTTCCTGCCATTGGAGACAATTTTACGAGCACGTTTCTCGGTCGTTTTCAAAGAACCGAATACCATCGAGGTAAACTCGATGCTGTCAGTTGTCAGAAGCCCCACCTGATACTCCTTCTGGGACTTGCACTTGAGAGCTTTCGAGAGAATCGTGCACGGTTGCATGGAAAGATCATACTGGGGAATCACACCAACAAGGATAAGGTTTTTGCCTGCCTGGGCGAGGTCGACTATATGTTGCTGTTCCTTTTCACCCATCGCCTCAGAAATTGGGATAATCAATGTATCATAGAGATCAATACTCTTGGCTGAACCGAGATCCGGTATACCGTAATCGAACTTCAGCATATCGAGATCCCGAGCCATCTTGGGGAACGTAATGGTCGCGAGATGCTTGGCAATGCTCGGATTCTTCTCATGGAAATTGAGTATTGATTCCCATACGTGAGGTGTATACGCAGCGAGACCTATCGGAGCAATCGGCTCAAAGGATGAAAGCTCCACTCTCTGGGCATTCTCGTTGAATGTCTTTATGATCTCGTACGTATCATTGATCGTGCCATCCTCCTCGAGCGCGGAACCGTACCAATGGTCCCGACCCGTGAACATGTGATACGTACCACCCTTTACTCCCCCGGCATATGCAACTGTGGTAATATATCGGGTGGCGTCGGCATCAATCGGATAGTACTCCTTGCTCCTCTGGGGCTTGTAGCTCCAGTTGCCGAGGGGAAGCTCGGTTGCAAACGGGAAATCAGATACCGTCCTCAGATATCTTGCACGGCATAGGTTCTCACCCGTTGAACGATCCCAGGAAACCGAGACAGTTTTCAGGCAACCCTCGGGAGGCAGAACACATCCGGTTGCGGGTGCAAGAATATTATCCTTGAACGCGAGAGTTTTCATGA
>Ga0272443_10001923_pt1 | contig 28172 bp, 22 predicted proteins | sample SSMAcet12_FD_193581 | JGI IMG/M metagenome (GOLD analysis project Ga0272443, IMG submission 193581) | Marine sediment archaeal communities from Little Sippewissett salt marsh, Falmouth, MA, United States - SSM-Acet-12 | ecosystem: Environmental > Aquatic > Marine > Wetlands > Sediment ... | reverse complement strand
AAGGTGGGGGAGGCGGATATCCCCTGCCGAACCGAAGACCTGGTTCATATGATGTTTGAAGAAATCCCGCCCAAGCCGGAGCGGATCTCGCACACGAAGGATGAGATCAATCTCGCCTTAGACCGGGTTTCGTTTGAGGATGACCGCCTGGCTGTTCATGATGTTCATCTTGACCTGCATGCAGGCGAGGTGTTTGGGCTTGCCGGTCTGGAAGGCAGCGGGCAGCGCCTGCTCCTGAAGGTATGTGCGGGATTACTGATTCCCGATGCGGGAAGCATCCAATTCCTGGGAAAGGATGTGACCTCCTATTCGTACCATCGCATGCGAGACGAAGGGGTTGCTTACCTCCCTGCCGGCCGGCTTGAAGAAGGCTTGATCGCCGGCTTGAGCGTCATGGAACATGTCGTGCTTTCCAACCCGAAGCCGGGATTTACCATCGATTGGAACTACTATGAAACTGAAACCGCCACGCGTATCGCTCGCTATGAGGTCGTCGGGACTCCCCAGACGCCTGTGGACGCACTGTCGGGCGGCAACCAGCAGCGGACGCTCTTTGCGCTCCTGCGGCCGGAAGTTAAATTGATCCTGCTGGAACACCCCACCCGCGGTCTGGATGTCCGTTCTGCCGAGTGGATCTGGCAGCTCATGTTTGAGCGCGTCAGGCAGGGGACCAGTATCTTGTTCATGTCGGCAGATCTGGATGAGCTTGTCGCTCGAAGCGACCGAATTGCGGCATTCAGCGGCGGGCGGATGTCGCGCGTTGTGGAGGCTGCAGAGACGACAGCGGATGAGCTCGGCCACCTCATCGGGGGTGGGGTATGACGATTAGACGCTGGGTTGCCAGGATCTGGCCGATTGTACCGGTGATCGCCGCGCTGGCAATCACCTCGTTGCTGCTGCTTGGATACGGCGTCACACCTGATGAAGGATTCGGCGCCATGCTGAAAGGTGCCTTCGGTGACAGCCAGAAAACCCTCAGCGTACTTGCTTTCTGGGTTCCGCTTACGCTGGCATCTGCCGGGCTTGTTATCGCCTTCACCGCCGGCTTATGGAACATCGGGGTGGAAGGTCAGATTGTCATGGGCGCGGTTGCGTCGAGCTGGGTTGCCCTGAAAGTCAATGCGCCGGGATTTGTCTTGATCCCCCTGGAACTGCTTGCAGGGATGGCAGCGGGTGCGCTGTGGGGTGCATTGACGGGCGTCTTGAAGACCCGCGGCCGTGTTCATGAAATCTTCGGAGGATTGGCGCTGAACAACATCGCCATCATCTTCACAAATTATTTGATTTCAGGTCCCTGGCAGCCCCCCGAAGGCGGCACCTTCCGTGGCACTGCGCCGTTCCAGCCGGCTGCATTGCTGCCGCTTTATGGAGAGTCGCGGTTGAGTCTGCTCTCCGTAGGTTTGACGATCGCGGCGTTGCTGCTTGCCTTTTTCATTTTGAAAGGGACAACGTGGGGATTGCGGTTGAAGGCACTTGGAAAGAATGCCGTCTCCGCCTTTCTCCTCGGCGTGCCCAGCGAGAAAGAAATGCTGCTGGCCTTGATGCTGTGCGGGGCGATGGCCGGCCTGGGCGGTTCGGTGCGGGTGTTGAGCTGGTTCGACAGCCTGCGTCAGAGTATCTCCGGCGGGATAGGGTTCCTGTCCTTACTGGTTGTCATGCTGAGCGGATCGCAGGTGCTCCTGATCCCCTTCATCTCCCTGTTCTTCTCCGCAGTCTTAAATGGGAGCATCACGCTGCAGCTGCGAACCCAGCTGCATTCCTCACTTGGTGGAATCCTGACTGCGGTCATGGTGCTGCTTGTGCTCTTATTCGGGGACATTCGACAACTGAATTTGTTCCCCGAGAAACCCGAGGACGATCCCGATGAATGATGCTCAATGGGTGCGCGTGTTCTCATCGATCATTCTGCAGGCGACTCCGCTGACGATTGCAGTCTGCGGGGAGACGCTTACTGAACGGGTCGGGTTGGTCAACCTTTCGCTGGATGGTTCCATGCTCCTTGCAGCCATGACTTCATTTGTCGTTGGGCTTTTAACGGACAGCGTCGGTCTGGGATTTGTGGCCGGTGCGCTGGTCGGAGCGCTGCTTGCATTGATCATTGCCTTTAGTTCGATCCAGCTTCGCAAGGATCAATATGCGGTGGGCTTTGTGCTCACTTTGCTGGGTGAGGAATTGAGCGCTTTTCTCGGCCAGAATTATACGCATATGCCGGGCCCGCATGTCACGCACTGGGGGATTCCACTTCTCAAAGACATCCCCATTTTAGGACCGATTTTCTTCGATCACGACATCGTAGTCTATTTCGCCATGGTTCTGGTTGGCGTTGTGTCTTGGTGGATGTTCCGGTCGCAGTCTGGATTGAAGCTGCGCAGCGCAGGGGAGCGGCCTGAGGCTGGATTTGCCCGCGGCGTGAACGTCAACCGCCTTCGCTATGTGTACACCATGATTGGCGGAGCCCTGGTGGGGATTGCCGGTGCAGCATACTCCCTTGATATCAAACTCGGCTGGAGCGAGGGGCATACCCGCGGTCTGGGCTGGATTGCGCTGGCGATCGTCATTTTCGGCGGTTGGTCGCCGGTGCGAGGCGCCCTGGGAGCTATTCTTTTTGGAGCCAGTAAAGCCCTGGCGGCCTTGCTGCAGCGGACATTCCCGGAAGTATCCGTGGTCGCGTTCAATGCGCTCCCGTGGGTGTTGATGATCGCGGTGCTGCTGTTTGTCAGCAGTGATGTGATCGATCGTGTTGTGAAAATATTTCCGGAGCGCATGCGGCCACGCCTGCGCCAGATTCTACAAGTCAGACCACCCGGCGCGCTGGGAACAGCCTTCCGGCCGGGTGAAACAGGAGAGTGAAGGTTGGGTACCTGGATTGGCTATCGTTGTTCGGTTTGTGGACGGACGTACTCCCCGGATGAAGTCACCTATACTTGCCCGGAGGACGGCGGCAATCTCGATGTCCTCATGGATTTCGACGCGGTCAAGAAAGACTGGACGCCGGCGAAGATTGAAGCCTCGCGTGACACATCCATCTGGCGCTACCTGCCGCTGCTGCCGGTAGGAGACCCAGGGCATGCAGGGACACCGCTGCATGCTGTGGGATGGACACCCACCTTTTCTCCCCCGGTGCTCGCAGACCGGCACGGTTTAAAGCATCTCTATTTGAAAGATGACGGCCGCAATCCGACCGCTTCGTTCAAGGACCGCGCCAGCGCGGTTGCTGTCGTGCGTGCGCAGGAAATTGGAGCGGATGTCATCGTGACAGCCTCTACGGGAAACGCTGGGGCAGCCCTGGCGGGGATGGCGGCAGCAGCGAATATGCCCGCGGTTATCCTGGCGCCGAAGACGGCCCCTCCAGCGAAGATCGCCCAGCTGCTGATTTTCGGTGCGAAGGTGATTCTCGTTGATGGAACGTATGACGATGCCTTTGATCTCACGCTCGAAGCTGCACAAGCCTTTGGCTGGTACTGCCGCAATACCGGATACAATCCCTTTACAGCAGAAGGGAAGAAAACAGCCGCGTTTGAAATCGCTGAACAGTATTCCACTGCAGTTGGAGGAGACATTTCAGGGAAATGGCTAACACCAGACGCAGTGTTTGTGTCGGTGGGTGATGGGAACATCATCTCGGGCATCCATAAAGGGTTTAAAGACCTTCATGCATTGGGCTGGATTGAACGCGTTCCCCGTCTATACGGCATTCAGTCCACTGGATCGGCCGCAATTTACAACGCGTTTACTTCCGGCAGCGAGGAGATTCTGGCTGTGCATGCGAATACGATGGCAGACAGCATCTCCGTGGATTTGCCGCGGGACGGATTACGGGCGCTGCGTGCAGCTACCCAGACGGGTGGCGCATACATCGCTGTGCCCGATGAGGCCATCATCGAGGCCATTGCGGAGCTCGGACGTGATGCGGCTGTCTTTGCCGAACCGGCTGGATCAACTTCGTATGCGGGTCTCTTGGCGGCGTTGGATCAGGGGTTGGTCCATTCAGATGAATCCATCCTTGTTCTGAATACTGGCAACGGCCTGAAAGACGTCAAAGCGGCGATGAAAGCCGCCGGGGAAGCAGTGATTATCGAACCGAAACTTGAAGCGCTCAAGGCGGCGCTCAATTGATGCACGGGGCGAGGGACGAGATGGACACAGTTGAGCTATCAGTGGTTGTACCGGTGTACAACGAGATCGAATCGCTTCCCGAGCTGCATCGACGGGTTGCTGCGGTCATGGAGGAATTGAGCCCTTCGTGGGAGCTGGTCCTCGTGGATGATGGCTGCACGGATGGTTCAACTGAAAAAATCCGTTCTCTAGCGGCGGAAGATCCCCATGTACGCCCGGTGATCTTTGCCCGCAATTTCGGGCACCAGATCGCGATTACAGCCGGCCTGGATTATGCCCGCGGTGACGCCGTGGTCATCATGGATTCCGACTTGCAGGATCCGCCCGAGGTCATTGCTGACCTCGTCGCAAAGTGGCGGCAAGGCTTTGAGGTTGTCTATGCGGTTCGGGCTGAGCGGGAAGGCGAGTCGTGGTTCAAGCTGAAAACCGCTTCTCTGTTCTACCGTTTGATCAACCGCATAACCAGCATCGACATTCCCGTCGATACCGGTGATTTCCGTCTGGTGGATCGCTCGGCTGCGGATGTACTGCGCTCCATGGATGAGCAGCATCGATTCCCGCGCGGCATGGCAGCGTGGATTGGTTTCCGGCAGGTGGGCGTACCGTATAAGCGGGCGGCTCGCTTTGCTGGAGAAACCAAATATCCGTTGCGGAAGATGATCCGTTTGGCGATGAATGCCATCACTGGCTTTTCTGATTTTCCGCTTAAATTGGCCACTTATCTGGGTGCTTTGTTTACCGGATTAGGTGTTTTGCTGATGCTCGTCAGCCTGGTCGCAAGGATGGTGAGCGGAGCGTGGGTTTCAAGCACCGCTATTTTCATCATGGTGGCGGTTTTCCTGGGGGGAGTGCAGTTGCTTTCTGTCGGTGTTGTCGGGGAATATATTGGCCGTATCTATGATGAAGTTAAAGACCGACCGCTGTATATCGTACGAGAAGCGCCGGAAGGCGCAGACCATCACAAACCAAAAGAGAAAAGGAGTTAGTACGCGTTATGATCGACCTGACTGTTTATAAAGATAAACTGGAACGAACGGTAAAACGGGCACGTGAACGTAATATCACCATCCCCACCTTCGCTCAAATGAAGGATCCTGCGCTTGTGCCGAATTCGATTCGAGAACAGCTCTCGGACGTCGGATTGTGGGATGTGAATCCGCTTAACCTCTGGCGTATTAGCTGGAAGAATGAGCCCAAGGCCAAGGGCGGCGATTATGGATTTGTGAACTATGTGGAGTACCCCAAAGCCCTCACGGGTGTGGATGCCCGCATCATCGCCCTGGTTGGTAAATGGTTCCCCACCGGCGCGCATAAAGTCGGCGCAACCTTCGGATGCCTTGTGCCGCGTCTTGTCACGGGACAGTTTGACCCGACCAAAGACAAAGCCGTCTGGCCGTCCACCGGTAACTACTGCCGCGGCGGCGCCTACGACGCAACGCTGCTCGCCTGCGAATCAATCGCCATTCTTCCTGAAGGTATGAGCCGCGAGCGCTTCGACTGGCTTGCGAGCGTTGCCGGTGAAGTTATTGCGACCCCGGGCAGCGAATCCAATGTAAAAGAAATATTCGACAAGACCTGGGAATTGCGCGAGACGCGTGACGACGTTGTGGTTTTCAACCAGTTTGATGAGTTCGGCAATTACCTGTTCCACTATGATGTCACCGGTCACGCGATGGAAGAGGTCCTCAAGAAGGAAATGGGACCGAACGACACCTATCGCGGCGTGTGTCTAACCACCGGTTCTGCAGGCACACTTGGCTGCGGCGACTACATGAAGCAGATCTTCCCCACCAGCAAGGTCGTTGCCGGCGAGGCGGTTCAGTGCCCGACGCTGCTCGACAATGGTTTCGGCGCCCACCGCATTGAGGGCATCGGCGACAAACATGTGCCCTGGATCCATAATGTCAAGAATTCCGACATGGTTATGGCCATTGATGACAACCTCGTGGTCAACCTCGCCCGCCTCTTCAATGAACCCGAGGGCAAGAAGTATCTTGTCAAGAAGGGTGTCCCGGCGGACTTTGTCGAGAACCTGGACCTGCTCGGTTTCTCCTCAATTGCCAACATGGCGATGTGCATTAAGTTCGCCAAGTACTACGAACTGACCGAGGAAGATGTTGTTCTGACAGTCATGACCGACTCGATGGAGCTCTACCAGAGCCGCCTCAAAGAAATGCATGCCGAATTTGGCACCTACACAGAAGCGGACGCGGCAGCAGATTATGCCCGCTGGATTGAAGGCATCTCCGTAGACTATCTCCTTGAGCTGGGTTACGCTGAGCGCAAGCGGGTGCACAATCTCAAGTACTTCACCTGGGTGGAGCAGCAGGGAAAAACCTACGAGGAAATCCAGGATCAGTGGTACGACAAGACTTACTGGACGACAATGCAAAATCAGATCGCCGATATGGACGAACTCATCGTGGAGTTCAATAAGAAAGTCGGTTTGCTGAAAGACTAATCGCAATCCATACGCGGCGGCTCCTGCAGGAGACTTCTCCTGCAGGGGCTGCTGCCGGAGAAAACAGACATCGCTGCAAACATCGGGGAAGTCAGAGGTGGGGGATGGATACAATCCAGTCTGGCGATCTGGTCCTGGTGGCGGTCATGAAGGCTCGCAGGGATCTTGAAATTGCACGGGTGCTGGGCTGGTACCGCATCCCTGTGCAGACAGCGCCAAAAACGCTGCGGGTCGATTGGATAGCGTTCTATCTGACTGGAGCGTTCGGCGATCAGAAATGGTCGATCCGCTACGCGGCAGCCGTCCGGGGCTTCGAATTGACCCACCGGCGTGATCTGCTCCGGGAAGAGACGGCGCATCCACGGGCAGATGACCCCTATTTCAAGCTCCAGCTGGGCCCACTGCTCACGCTTCCTGAACCGATACCAGCCCAGCGGTGGCGCCGGTTCACCTTTCTGTATACAACCGGTGAACGTCTGCTTGCGGCGAGAGAAATGCGGGATTTACGCATCTCCGATTCCGGAACCCGTAAGGGGCTGTGGGGGATGCTAAAAGAACGGATTGGTGAGTAAGGCTGGATTCCTCGGGAGAGGATCGGTCTAATGGGGGGGCGGAGGAGAGGTTGAACATGGCTGCTACGCTCATTCGTTCCGGGAAGTTAATTACAGCCAATGAGACTTTTGTGGCGGATATCTTGCTCGAAGACGAGAAAATATCTGCCATCGGAACGGCTATCAACGCGCCTGATGCCGAGGTGATTGACGCTGAGAACTTGTTGGTCATGCCGGGCGGGGTCGACCCGCATGTTCATCTTGATCTGCCCATGTTTGGGACCGTCTCCTCCGATGACCACTACACGGGCATGAAGGCGGCAGCATTTGGCGGGACCACAACCGTTCTGGATTTCATCCCGCTGGATTTTCCGACCTTGAAAGAGTCTGCGGATGTTTGGATGGCCAAGGCGGTTGACAAGGCTGCGATTGACTATAGTTTTCATATCAACGTTACCCGCTGGGATGAAGCCATTAAACAGGAATTGCCCTCTCTGGCTGAGCTGGGAATCACCTCCGTAAAAGTCTTTACGGCATACAACCGGCGGCTGCGTCTGATGGATGATGAAATTTTTCAGGTCATGCGACTGGCAGGCGAGCACGGATTGCTGACATTGCTGCATGCGGAAAACGGGGATGTCATTGATCTCCTGACCGCAGAAGCGCTCGCTGCTGGTCATACGACGCCGGAATGGCATGCCTATTCGCGCCCGGGTTGGGGTGCGGTTGAAACGGTATTGCGCGCGGTTGCGCTCTCTGCACAGACGGATGCCCCGCTCTATGTGGTGCATCTGAATACGGCTGGAGGCCTGGATCAAATCCGCTACGGGCGCGATCGGGGCGTTTCTGTGATGGCAGAAACTTGCCCGCAATACCTCTTCTTCACTGTGGATGATCTCCGCCGGGCGGATGGCGCCAAGTGGGTTTGCTCACCGCCGATGCGCACGCTGGAAGATAATGCTGCCCTCATGGATGGCCTTTCCGATGGAAGTATTCAGACTTTTGGCACGGATCATTGTCCATTCTTCTTTGATGGAACGACGCCGATTGAATACGAAGGGGAGAAAATTGCCATCCCCGGGAAAGAATTGGGTGCGCATGATTTCACAAAAATCCCCAATGGTCTTCCAGGTGTTGGGGACCGCATGCCAATCCTATGGACGTACGGGGTTGGAAAAGGGAAATTGTCTCCTCAGCAGTTTGTCGCCCTGACAAGCACGAATCCGGCCCGTATATTCGGGATGTATCCAAACAAGGGTTCGCTATCTCCCGGTGCGGATGCAGATATCGTCATCTGGGATCCGAACAAACGGCTTACGTATGGGGTCGCACACGCACAGCACCGGACCGATTACAATTTATATGAAGGCTGGCCGATTATGGGATATCCCCACAAGGTTTTCCTGCGCGGCCAGTGCATTGTGGATCAAGGCCAATGGCATGGAAAGCCCGGGATGGGCCGTTTGATTAAACGGACGCCGGGGGCGGAGGTGTTGTAGAACAGCTCTGTGCGGAAGTTGGAATCAGCTCAAAAGCAGGCGCTCGCCTGCGCCAGCAGCAGGCCGGAACCCGGCAGTGCTCATGCCTCACTCATACCGGTATGTTCGGCAGGCTAGAATGAGAAAACCTCGGATCAGTGGTCGTTCAAAGGGTGGTCCTGAGAATGGCGTTGGGCATCCCCGCCCCTCGGAAAGTGCCGCTAGATCCACAGGGCCTCGGAAAATATAAAGACAATGAGCCTTTGGGAAGTCTATCTACAGCCTCAATCCTTAGATGAGGCGCTTCAATCTTTAGAACAGGCATCTTCACCCGTGGCGCTGCTCGCAGGGGGCACGGATTTGCTGCTGGAGCTTCGTCAGAAGCAGCATGAATCTTTAAAGACGCTAATCGATGTCAGCGCTATTCCCGAACTTCTCCGAGTGGACATCGGTGAAGAACATATTTTCATTGGCGCTGCGGTCACACATCACACCATCATTCATCATCCCGGTCTGATTCACCATGCGCAGGGTCTCGTTGAAGCCTGCGGTTTAATTGGTGGACCCCAGGTTCGGAATGTAGCCACCCTTGGTGGCAATGTTGCCCATGCGCTGCCAGCCGGGGATGGAAGCATCGCGCTCGTATCGCTTGATGCTGAGGCGTTGATCGCATCTCAAGAAGGGCAGCGTTGGGTAGGCATCCGCAGTCTGTTTGCCGGACCGGGCGTAGCCGGGTTTGACCGTCGACATGAGATCGTCGTTGGCTTCCGCTTCCCCGTGCGCCGTCCGTTTGAAGGTCACGCCTTCTCACGAGTCATGCGGCCGCAAGGGGTTGCCATTGCGATCCTCAATATGGGGATATGGATGCGGCTTCAAGCGGATAAAACCATTGCAGGTGTTCGCATTGCTGTTGGACCGGGCGGTCCGACCCCATTCCGGGGAGAGAAAGCCGAAGCCCTCATGCAGGGGGCTGCGTGGAATCAGGCGCTTCGGGAGCGGGTTGTTGCGATGCTGCTTTCAGAAATCAAGCTGCGAACCAGCAAACACAGGGCAACCCTGGAATACCGGCAGCATATCACTGCCGTTTTATTTGAGCAGGTGGCAGCGTTGGCGTACCAACGCGCACAGGAAAACAGCGGTGAAGAAGGATTGGGTAAGTGATGATGAATTCCATTCATATGTGGGTAAATGGTGTCGAAAGGCGACTTGAGATAGAGCCGGATGAGATGCTCTCAGACGTCATCCGTTACAGACTTGGATTAACCGGCACGAAAATCGGCTGCAACGAAGCCGAATGCGGCAGCTGCACGGTGCTTGTCGAGGGAGAGCCGATTCTCTCCTGCTCCTATCCGGCCATGAAGGCATCGGGAAAGCATATTGTCACCATCGAGGGGCTGGCCCGCGGAAGCGAACTGCACCCTCTACAGGAAGCCTTTGTCAACACAGGCGCAGTGCAGTGCGGTTTCTGCATCCCTGGTCAGATTATGACGGCGGCAGGGTTATTGGAAGAAAATCCAGATCCCACCGACGACGAGATCAAAGGTGCGCTCAAAGACACGCTCTGCCGCTGCGGCGGCTATCCAACCATCCTGACCGCTGTGAAGGAAGCCGGCAGGAAGCTTCGCACCGGAGAGTCCATTCCAGTGTTGGATGTCCCCGAAAGTGGAGAGCTGAAATCTGTCGGACGGGCACGTACTGGTGTGGGCGCTGTGGCGAAAGTGACCGGGAATGCGCTCTATACCGACGATATCTCCTTCCCCGGCATGCTCTTCGGCCGCGTTCTCCGTGCGGATGACCCCCATGCTGTCTTGAAAAGCATCGACATATCCGCAGCAAAAGCTATGCAAGGGGTCCGGGCTGTGCTTACCGCAGCGGATGTTCCCGGAAGACTTAACCATGGCCTGGTGATCAAGGATTGGCCGGCGCTCATCCCAGTCGGCGGGGATGTTCGCTATGTCGGGGATGCGCTCGCAATTGTTGCGGCTGACACGGACGAACTTGCGCAGCGGGCGCTCGATGCCATTGACTTCTCCCTCGAGGCCCTGCCGCGTGTTGTTGACCCGGTCAAAGCACGGTTGGAAGAAGCCCCGCTGGTCCACGAAAGCGGGAACCTCCTCAAGCATATTAAAGTGCGGAAGGGTGATGTTGAAGCTGGCTTCGCTCAAGCCGACCATATATTCGAAGACACCTACCACACGCCGGCCATGGAGCACGCCTTCCTTGAACCGGAATGCAGCATTGCCCGTCCGCTGCCTGACGGCCGAATGGAGGTTTACTGCGGTTCGCAGATTCCCTATGCCGACCGCGAGCAGGTTGCAGCAGCATTGAACATGCCTGATGATGATGTCCGCATCATTGGAACCCTCATCGGTGGAGGATTCGGGGGCAAAGAAGACATCGCCGGCCAGATCCATGCGGCACTGCTGGCGCAGGCGACGGGTCAGCCAGTAAAGATCCTCTTCGACCGGCATGAAAGCCTGCTCACGCATCCCAAGCGACATGCGACTCAAATTTCGTTGAAAATTGGGCTCCGGCAGGATGGAGAGATTGTCTCCGCACAGACAGAGCTCTACGGAGACACCGGCGCGTACGCATCACTGGGGGAGAAGGTGATGACGCGTGCGACGACTCACTCCAGCGGGCCCTACGATGTTCCCAATGTTAAAGCCGACTGCTACGCGATGTACACAAATAATCCCCCGGCAGGGGCGTTCCGTGGTTTTGGCGTGACGCAATCCTGTTTTGCCGTGGAATCGGTGATGGATATCATCGCCGAAAAACTGAAGATCGATCCCGTTGAGCTTCGCCGTATTAACGCGCTGCAGGTTGGCGACGTTACCAACACAGGCCAGGAGTTGAAAGACAGCGTGGGTTTGATGGAATGCATTGATCGCGTGGATGCGGCGATGCGGGAGCAAGCCGGTGACAGCGATCCCTTTAAAGCGCAGATCGTACCGGGGAGACCCGATCGAAGGCGGGCGTGGGGTTTTGCCGTTGCCTATAAGAACACCGGTTTGGGCGGCGGGGCGCCAGACAAGGCGGAAGCAGAGATTGAGCTCTTCTCCGACGGCAGCATCGAAGCAAGGACTTCCTCGGCTGACATGGGGCAGGGGCTGGCAACAGTTCTGCAACTGATTGCTGCCGAAGTTCTGGCCATGCCGCTTGCCAGGGTCAGGGTCCTGCTTTCGGATACAGACCTTACGCCCGATGGTGGTCCCACGACTGCTTCCCGGCAGACTTATGTCTCGGGCAACGCGGTTCGATATGCGGCGTTATCCCTGCGGGAGGCGATCAGCTCGGAAATTGCGGAGACGTATGATGTATCACCCGACTCACTTGTCTTCGAGGAGGGAAGCGTCTTATTGGAGGATGGCGGTTCGATTTCCTTCAGCCAGGTTGCGCAATTATTCGACGAGCAAGGCCGGGCGCGGAGGATTTCCTATGAGTACTGGGCGCCTAAAACCCAACCGCTTGGCACGGGTGGTGATATGCACTTTGCCTACTCGTTCGCGGCGCAGGCAGCTGAAGTTGAAGTCAGTCTCTCAACTGGAGAGGTGGAAGTGCTGCGGGTGATTGCCGCCAATGACGTCGGTCAGTCGATTAATCCGCTTGGCCTGCGTGGTCAGATCGAGGGCGGCGTTATCATGGGGCTGGGTCACACCCTTACTGAGGAGTACATCACTGAGGATGGGGAAGTATTCACGGATTATATGGCCCGCTACCGGGTTCCATCCATTGCACACATGCCAGAGATCACGCCGATTGTTGTGGAACATCCGACAAAGGATGGCCCCTATGGAGCCAAGGGTGTTGGCGAGGTTTGCAGTATCCCAACCTTACCGGCGATCACGAATGCCATATACCATGCCTGCGGTGTGCGCGTGAAACAGCTGCCCGTTGACCAGGATTGGATCGTTGCGCAGCTTCAAGGTAGAACGAACAACGACGCATGAGGGCTGCCGCGCCGCAGAGATCGGGACGGATGCAAGCGAAACGGGCACAAGCGGGTACGCGTCGCCGGTTGAATGAAGGGAGAAATAGATGCTAATTCATAACGCAGTCGTCGTGACCTGGGGGAAGCAAAACGCTGTCCTGAACGATCATGCCGTATGGATCCAGGACGGGAAAATCGCAGATATGGGTCCCTCTGATGAACTGCAGAAGCGTTATGCCGGAGCAGAGGCGTGGGATGCCGGCGGGCAGCTGTTGATGCCTGGCAACATTTGTGCTCATACTCACTTCTACGGTGCATTCTCACGCGGGATGGCCATCCCCGGAAGCCCCGCAAAGGATTTTCCACAGATCCTGGAAAAACTATGGTGGCCGCTGGATAAATCTCTGCATGCGGAAGATGTGCGCTATTCGGCCTTCGTCTGCCTGGCGGACGCCATCCGCCATGGCACAACAACACTCATCGATCATCACGCTTCACCCAATGCGATCTCGGGATCCCTGGACATTATTGCAGATGCAGTTGATGAGGCCGGCGTGCGTGCAGTACTGTGCTATGAAGTTACGGACCGCGACGGCAAGGAGAAGGCGCGCGCCGGAATTGAGGAGAATGTTCGCTTTATAAAGCGCTGTGCATCCGAACAGGTTGCCGATGGGCGCGTGGCGGCGACTTTCGGCCTGCATGCCAACCTCACATTGTCTGAAGATACGCTGAAGGCCTGCCGGGAAGCTGCGCCGGAGGAGAGCGGTTTTCACATTCATGTCGCCGAACATGAAGCGGACGAATATGATTCGATCGCCAAGTCCGGCCTGCGCTGTGTAGATCGGCTTGCCAAGCACGACATGCTCGGACCACATTCAATCGTGGTCCATGGGGTACATATCGATACCCGCGAAATCCAGCTGCTGGCCGAGACAGATACCTGGTTGACGCACCAGCCGCGCTCAAATATGAATAACGGTGTGGGCATCTCTGATGTAGAATCCATTCTGAGGGCAGGCGTCAAAGTCTGCCTTGGCAATGATGGATTCTCGAATGACATGTGGGAGGAATGGAAGACAGCCTATCTTGTTCATAAGGTCTGGCGAAGAGACCCGCGCCGCATGCCGGGAGACCTGATTGCCAGAATTGCCGTAGAGAATAATGCGGCCCTGGCGGAAACCTTCTTCCCGGGGGTCCGCCTTGGCGTGATCGAACCGGGCGCGGCCGCCGATTTGATGATGGTGGATTATCACCCGCCAACGCCGCTGTCGGGCGGCAATCTTCCCTGGCACATCATCTTTGGCTTCCACGGCTCGATGGTGACAGGAACGATTTCGGCAGGCAAAGTGCTCATGCGAGACCGAAAACTGCTCACGCTGGATCTGGCTGCGATCGCTGCCCGCTCACGCGAGCTGGTGCCAGCGGTTTGGGAGAGATACCTGACATTCGCACCGGCGAATTAACGTCTGCACCAGAAAGACAGGAGATAGCATGACGGACAGACTAATACTGACCCTGGCAATACTCGGTGGAACGGGGAACGAAGGCAAAGGCCTCGCCTATCGTTGGGCGAAGGCAGGCTACCATGTGATCATCGGTTCCCGGCAAGAGGAAAAAGCCCAACGCATTGCAGAAGAATTGAATGAACGCATCGGTCGCGATGTCATCCAGGGCATGGCGAACCAGGACGCTGCCCGCTGGTGCGATATCGCTGTGCTGACGGTTCCATACAGCGCACATGCGTCGACGCTGGAGGGGATCAAGGATCAGGTGCAGGGCAAAGTCCTTGTGGATGTCACTGTGCCGTTGGTTCCCCCGAAAGTGTCCACAGTGCATGTTCCTGAGGATGGCAGCGCAGCACAGGAAGCACAGCGAATCCTGGGTGAAAATGTTCAGGTTGTCGCCGCCTTTCAAAATGTGTCCTTCGCGCACCTCCAGGAAGATCAGCCGGTGCCCTGTGATGTTCTCGTGTGCGGTCGAAATTCGCAGGCGCGGACACAGGTGCTGCAGCTGGTGAAAGCAGCCGGTATGGTGGGTTGGGATGCTGGTGCGCTGGAAAATGCGATTGTGGTGGAAGGGCTCACATCGATTTTGATTGGCATCACCCTCCGGCATAAGATTGAACATCCGGGCATCCGCATTACGGGTGAACAGCCGCTTGAAGAGGACTGAGCCGGGCATGCCTGTGGAAATGAAACTTACGGCTCTGCCCGATTTCCCCCTGGTCAAGCCGGGTGATAGCCTGCCCGGGCTCATCAAAGCGAGCCTCAACCAGGCTGAGATGAGCTTGCAGGACGGGGATATCCTCGTGCTTGCGCAGAAAATTGTCTCGAAAGCAGAGGACCGTCTGGTTGATCTTAATCAAGTCCATCCGGGCGAAGCAGCCGAGGCGCTGGCAGCTGAGACGGGTAAAGATGCGCGTCTGCTGGATGTTATTCTCGGGGAGAGCAGAAATATCATTCGCAAGGGACCCGGTCTGGTGATTGTGCAGCACAAGCTTGGGTTTATCTGTGCGAACGCCGGCGTCGACCATTCCAATGTACAAGGATATGAAGGCGGAGACTGGGTGTTGATGCTTCCGGAGGATCCAGATGCATCCGCTCAGCGGATCCGTGCGGCGCTTGAACTAACCTACGGGGTCCGGATTGGCGTACTCATCATCGACTCGCATGGGAGAGCCTGGCGGAATGGAACAGTGGGTATTGCGATTGGCGTAGCGGGTATTCAAGCCTTGCAGGATCTGCGCGGCCATCCAGATTTATTCGGGGAGATTCTGCGATCCACCCAGGTTGGGGTTGCGGATGAATTAGCTGCGGCTGCTTCCATCCTGATGGGGCAAGCGGATGAGGGGCGTCCTGTCATTCTCGTTCGGGGATGGCCACACGCCCCGGGTGAAGGATTGCTGCCTGATCTGCTCCGACCGGAAGAGATGGATTTATTTCGATGACATCAGCTCGGGGACATGCCGAGGCATCGGTCGAACGGCTTTTCCAATCATCCCTTGTGGATGCGATTCGCACACGGCGAACAGTCCGGCGGTTTTTACCAGACCCTATTTCTTCGGAATTGCTCGGAGAGATTCTTGCGCTCGCTCTACGTGCACCTTCAGCGCACAACAGTCAACCCTGGCGATTCGTCGTTCTCCAGAATCGGGAAGATCGCCAGGCGTTGGCTCAGGTGATGGGCGTGGAATTACGTGCGAGCCGGTTGAAGGATGGCGACCTTCTGGAGGTGGTGGAAGCGGATGTGGCACGCTCGACCGCCCTCATCCTGGCGGCGCCAACCGCCATCCTCGTCTGCATGACGCGCGCAGACATGCATGTGTATCCCGACCCGGATCGGGATCTCGCAGAGATGACGATGGGCGCGCAAAGCGCAGCGCTCGCCGCAGGATTTATTCTACTGGCAGCACATGCATCCGGGCTTGGCGGCTGCTGGATGTGCGCACCACTGTTCTGCGGAGACGCTGTCCGATCGCTACTCAAGCTTGCGGAGGACTGGGCTCCTCAGGCCTTAATTTTGCTCGGTCATTCTGAAGGGGATGGAGAGACTAAAGGGCGTCGAGCGATGCAGGAGGTTGTGCTTTGGCGTTGAAAGTGACCGCGCTTGCAGGTGGAGTTGGGGGCGCAAAATTGGCCCATGGCCTGGCGAGGATCCTGCCGCAGGAGTCGTTGACGGTGATTGTAAACACTGGTGATGATTTCACCCATCTGGGGTTGAGCATCTCTCCAGATGTTGATACGGTGGTCTACACCCTGGCAGAGCTGTCGGATCAGGAACGCGGCTGGGGCAGGGGAAATGAAAGTTTCCATGCACTGGATGTTGTCAGGCAGCTCGGAGGGGAGAGTTGGTTCCGATTAGGCGATCTGGATTTGGGACTGCACCTCCAGCGAACCACACTGCTCCGCAGGGGAATTCCCCTGAGCGAGGTGACGCAGGCATTTTGTGAGGCATGGAACGTTCCGGCAGCCATCCTCCCGATGACGGACGACTTGGTCCGAACCATCGTGGAGACACCGGAAGGCGACCTGCCTTTTCAAGAATACTTTGTCGCCCGGGGATGTGAGCCCCGGGTGCGCGGATTTCGCTTTGAAGGGCTGGCGAACGCTGCCGCCGCTCCCGGGGTGTATGCATCTCTAGAGGAAGCGGATATCGTAATCATCTGTCCTTCCAATCCATGGGTGAGTATTGATCCCATTCTTGGGATCAAAGGCGTCCGTGAGCGACTGGTTGAGAAAAAAGTCATCGCTGTCTCCCCGATTATTGCCGGAAAGGCCGTTAAAGGCCCGGCAGCGGCGATGTATGCAAATCTTGGCATAGAACCATCCGCTCTTGCTGTTGCGGCCCATTATCAGGGCATCCTGGAGGCAATTGTGATCGATCGTACCGATGCGGCTTTGCGCGAGGAGATTGAACGACTTGGCATACAGGTGTTCCTCTCGGAAACGATTATGAAATCGATTGAGGATAGAATTCGGTTGGCGGAAGAAGTCATCGATTTTGCTGGGATGGAGTCTGGGTTATGACATTGTGGGCGATAGTCCCGGTCAAACCGCTGCGCCGTTCAAAATCTCGTCTTGCCCAGGTGCTCAGCCGAGATAAACGTGCCGAGCTGAGCCGCGAGATGCTGGTACACACGCTGTCGGTGCTGGCAGATGTCCCCGAAATCAGCCGGACACTTGTGGTGAGCCGTGATTCCCAGGTGCTTGCGATTGCAAGGGAATATGGAGCCCGCACTGTTACGGAGCATGGCTCGCCGCAGTTGAACCCTGCGCTTGCCCGGGCCACGCAGGTCGCGCGAGGCTACGGGGTTTCTTCGGTGCTTGTACTTCCGGCGGATCTGCCCTTGATTCAACGTGAAGATGTGGAAGCGCTCCTGTCCCATGCGATTGATCCACCGGTGCTTGTAATTGCTCCCGACCGGCACGGCCGGGGGACGAATGCCCTGCTTTCTGCTCCACCCGGTCTGATTGAGTACGATTTTGGTCCGGATAGTTTCAGCAATCACATTGCCCGGGCGCAGGCCGCCGGGGCGCGTGTCGAAATTTGTGAACTCCCGTCGTTTGGATTGGATGTTGATCTTCCCGAAGACCTCGCCATACTACAGGCCCAGTCCGGTCCGCAAACCATGATTAATTTGGAGGATTGAACGATGACTCATCAAAGAGTTGCCCTTTATCTGCAGGATGCCCATGACCTACGCGATGGACTCGATTACGTCCGCTACGCGGAGGAGCGTGGATTTGAAGCGGTATGGCAGGCGGAATCGCGGCTGGTTCGTGATGCTATTGTCCCTATGGCAGCCTATGCGGCTGTGACCGAGAAGCTTAAAGTCGGCTCGGGCGTGATTAACAACTGGACCCGCAACATAGGCCTGCTCGCAGCCACATTCCTGACGCTGGACGACCTCGCGCCGGATCGGATCATCTGCGGAATTGGTGCTTGGTGGGATCCGCTTGCGCGGAATGTGGGTATTGAACGCCGCAAGCCGTTGCAGGCGATGCGAGAGACGGTGGAAGTGCTGCGGAGTCTGCTCAAGTTGGAACGAGTGACCTACCATGGTGAATTTCATCATGTTGATGGGATAGAACTGGATGTCGTTCATGGCCGCCGGGAACCCCGCAACGTGCCCATCATGATCGGAGCGACTGGCCCGAAAATGATTGAATTAACCGGCGAAATTGCTGACGGCATCGTGCTGAATTACTGCGTACCGCCCGAATACAATCTCCCTGCCATGGAACACCTTGAAAGGGGAGCCAGGAAAGCCGGCCGCACGATGGATGAAATTGACCGCCCCCAACTTGTGGTCTGCTCGGTCGATGAGGATGAGGAACGGGCGCTTGATACCAGCCGAGAATTGCTCACGCAGTATCTTGCCCAGCAACCGCATATCGCCAAGGCGAGCGGCGTAACGCAGGATGTGGTCGACGAGATTCAATCCATTCTCGGTTGGCCTGCCACGCATGAGCAGATCACCAAAGCGAAGCACTTGGTATCCGATGAACTCGTCACCCGCATTACCGCCTCAGGCACACCGGAGCAGGCGCGCGCCAAGGTCCAGGAATATATGGACAACGGCGCAACCTGTCCGATCCTTTATCCGGTCGGCGGCGATGTTAAATTGCTAATTGATACATTCAGCCCGCTGCGGTGAGGGATTCGAAGCGAGAATCGTTCCTTGTGCCGGTAGGGGAGGGCTGGGAGATGACCCATTGATAATCCCCCAGGGTCCTTTGAGATTCCGGGCAGCGGCGAACAGCAGGCGCAGAAAGGGAAGACCATGAGTCCTCTTGAATATCTCCGTCCAGAAACCCTGGATGAAGCAATTGACCTGCTCGATCGCGGCGTGCCGTTGGCCGGTGGCACACGGCTTATCCCGAATCGCGGCGAGCTGACAGCTGTGATCGATCTTCAATCGGTCGGGCTGGACCAGATCATCCTTGGAGATGGTTGGTTGAAGTTGGGTGCGGCAGTAACGCTGCAAGATTTGATTGATTGCAGCGATATCCCTGGCGACCTCCAGGAGGCAGCCCGGCTAGAAGCGGGTTGGAATATCCGCAATATGGCTACCCTGGGCGGAACCATCCATGATGGTGATGGCCGATCCGCACTGCTCACGACGCTGACAGCATGCTTTGTGACAGTCCATCTTCAGCCGGGCGACCGCAGCATGGCGCTGGAAACCTATCTTGATTTTCGTGCACAAGATGTTCCCGCCCATCTCGCGACCGCTGTGGATATCGAGCTGCCTGATCGTTTGAGCTATGCCTACGCAGGCCGATCCCCGGCTGACCGCCCGATCATCTGCACTGCGGCGGGCTGGTATGCGGGGAAACCGGAGCAGGTTTTCATGGGTGTGGGCGGCTTTGGTCGCAAACCGCAGAGAATAGTCGCTGAGCATGTCGATCAGGTTCGTGAGATGACCGCCGCTGTGTATGCTGGATCGGCGGACGCCTGGGCAAGTGCGGAATATCGAGTTCCTGCTGGTGGTGCGTTGGCTGAACGAATGTTCCGAGAGGTGCGCTCATGACCGAACTTCATCTTTGTTTGAATGGCGCTGATGTGGAGGTTGACGTCTCCCCGGAGATGACTTTATTGGAAGTGCTGCGGGAGAAACTGGGTATTTACAGCGTCAAACATGGCTGTGAAACCGGAGAATGCGGTGCATGCGCCGTGCTCATGGACGGCAAACCTGTAAACAGCTGTGTCATGCTCGCCCTGCAAGCAGACGGCCACCGCATCGATACACTCGAGGCGGAAGGTGAACATCCCGAGCATGGCTGGGCGGAAACGGACGGACTGGACGCGATTCAGCAGGCTTTCATCGAGACAGGCGCCGTCCAATGCGGCTACTGCACGCCCGCCATGATCCTCGCCGCGCGATCGCTGCTGCAGGAACATGCCGATCCAACAGACGAAATGGTGCGGGATGCTCTGTCGAGCGTGCTTTGCCGCTGTACGGGTTATCAAAAACCCGTTGAGGCAGTGCTCCGTGCTGCGGCTGTGCTGCGGGGGGAGGAAGTTCCGCCGGTGTATCCAGAAGCCTCGCCGCTTCCCGAACATCTGCATCCTCATGAAGGCAAACCGGATTACGGCGGTGAGGTTCAGGCCGGTTCGACAGCAACCCAAACCGATACGCTTCCCCGCGTGGAGGCGCCTCCCAAGCAGCGCAGTTGGCGCAGCGTGGGAAAACCGGAACCTAAAGTAGATGCCATCAAGCTGGCGATGGGCCGGCCGGCCTTCACGGCCGATATGGAGATGCGCGGCATGCTGATCGCGAAGGTGCTTCACAGCCCGCACGCTCACGCGCGAATAATATCGATTGATGCAGCAGAGGCGCGGGAACTTCCCGGCGTCGCGGCAGTGCTCACGCATGAAGACATCCCCCGGGTAGTCTATTCCACGGCGGGTCAATCCGACCCCATCCCCGGTCCACTGGACACCTTCTCGCTCGATCACATCGTCCGTTTTGTTGGAGATCGGGTTGCAATGGTCGCGGCTGAAACGGAAGCGATTGCGGTAGAAGCGCTTAAACGCATTAAGGTGGAGTACGAGGTGCTTCCGGCCATACTCGATTCGCGCGATGCGATGAAGGAGGGCGCGGTCCGGATTCATACCGAGCCGGAATATGTTCCGTTTGCAGACTCCGACCCGAGCCGCAATCTTGCTGCCGAAATCCGCATCGACATCGGTGATGTCGAGAAAGGGTTTTCGGAGGCGGACCTGATAATCGAAGGCGATTATGAAGTCCCGAAAGTGCAAATGGCATCCATTGAGCCGCATGTTGTCGTGACGTACTGGGATGAAGACGACCGGCTCGTGATACGGACGAGCACCCAGGTTCCCTTCCATGTCCGCCGTCAGCTTGCGCCCGTGCTCAATCTCGCACCGAAACGGATCCGTGTCATTAAGCCGAGAATCGGGGGCGGCTTCGGAGGCAAACAGGAAGTCCTCGTCGAGGATGTGGCGGCTCATTTAACCATCGCCACGAACCGGCCTGTGCGCTACGAATACACGCGGGCGGAGGAGTTCTTCGCAGCTCGCTCACGCCATCCCATGAAGATACACATGAAGACGGGCGTAAAGAGCGATGGGACGATCACGGCAAATGAGATGTATGCGCTCAGCGATACCGGCGCCTACGGCTGCCATGCGCTTACCGTGACCGGCAACACCGGACATAAGGCGATGGCGCTCTACGTGGGTGATGGCGTTTACCGCGAATCCCCGAATATTCGTTTTTACGCCGACATTGTATACACCAATACGCCGCCCTCCGGCGCCTATCGCGGATACGGTGTCCCCCAAGGCTACTGGGCTGTCGAACGCCATATGGAGCGGGTTATCCGGACGCTTGGCGTCGATTCGCTCGCGTTCCGCCTCAAGAACACACTGCGGGCCGGGGAGCTGCATCCCTTCAGCACAGCATGGTCTGAGGGACGAGAACCCCAGCCGGAGATTATCAATACATGCGGTCTGGAGGCCTGCGTTGAGCAGGGCGCCGCCGCCATCGGCTGGTTGGAGAAATACCGCAATGCCGATTGGCACGAAGTGCCCGGCAAACCCCATCTTAGGCGTGGAATTGGCGTCGCTACGGTGATGCAGGGCACGGCCATCCCCTACCTGGACATGGGCGGAGCAAGCCTGAAAATCAATGATGATGGCTCTTTCAACCTGTTGGTCGGGGCGACTGACCTGGGGACCGGGTCCGATACGGTGCTTGCACAGCAGGCTGCCGAGATTCTTGGCGTTCCGATTGAGGACATCCTGGTGTATTCGTCCGACACGGATTTCACGCCTTTCGATAAAGGCGCCTATGCCTCCAGCACAACGTATATTTCCGGCGCGGCTGTCGTGCGTGCTGCCGAACAGGTGGCTGAACGCATTCGCATCCGGGCGGCACGCATGATTGAGAAAGACGGCGGCAACCCTGTCCGGCCTGAACATATCCTCCTGGAGGATCGCAGGGCATGGGCCCCGGATGGGCGGTCAGTCTCTCACGCTGACGTTGCTCTGAATGCGCTTCATCACGAGGATCAAGAGCAAATTATGGGAATCGGATCTTTCATGTCCCCCGTCTCACCGCCACCCTTTGCTGCCCAGTTCGCGGAGGTTGAGGTAGATGTTGATACCGGGCGCGTAGATGTGAAGAAACTTGTCATGGCGGTTGATGCGGGCGTGATTGTGAATCCGCTGACAGCCAGCGGGCAGATTGAAGGCGGGATGACCCAGGCGCTTGGATATGCTGTGTGCGAAGAGATGCTTTATGATGAGAAAGGGCATCCTCGCGAAACCGATTTCAGCACATACCACATCTTCTCCGCAGAGGAAATGCCGGAATTAGAGACCATCTTCGTTGAGACCTTTGAGCCATCGCATCCGTTTGGGGTGAAGGCGGTTGCCGAGATACCCATGAATGGTGTTGCGCCTGCAGTTGGCAATGCTGTGTTCGATGCCTGCGGGGCAGAAGTGGTGAGAGCGCCGATAACCCCGGAACGGGTTTGGCGTGCCCTGCAGGATGGCGAGGCTGACCTTTAAAGGACAGATAGCGCATGCATGTATTGAAACGACTTGTTGAACTTGCAGAACAAGGGGAAACGATCGTGCTCGCGACGGTAGTCCGCGCGACAGGTTCTGTCCCCCGTCATACCGGCTCACGCATGCTGATTTTCCGTGATGGGTCGATTGAAGGCACGATCGGCGGGGGCGAGATGGAAGGCCGGGTCATTGGTGAGGCGATGGATTCCTTCCAGGACGGGAAAGGCCGTCTGATTACATACTCGTTCCGGAATCCGGACGAGGGGGGTGTGGGTGTATGCGGAGGCGATATGGATGTTTTTATCGAGCCGGTTTCTCCTGAGCCGACACTTGTTGTAGTGGGCGGAGGACATGTCGGCAAAGCGGTTGTGAGCCTCGCGTCCTGGCTGGGCTATCGCGTTGTGGCGTCCGACGACCGCGCAGAATTTGCGCGGGAAGAAGCGGCTCCCGGAGCAGACATGTATCTCCACTGCGAGATGAAGGACCTTCCGGAACGGATGACAATCCATTCCAATTGCTTTCTTCTGCTGACCACCCGGGGCACCGATGTGGATATAGAAGGGCTGCCGGCCCTGTTGAAGACCCCCGCGGCGTTTATCGGTGTGATCGGATCTCGCCGTAGGTGGGAGACCACAGCTCAATCCCTGCTCGAGCAGGGTTGTACTGAGGAGGATATCAAGCGGATTACCTCTCCGATGGGTCTTGAATTGAAGGCCGAGTCCCCGGAGGAGATTGCGGTGAGCATTCTTGCAGAGATCATCATGCTGCGTCAGGGTGGAAGCGGAGAACGCATGGCTCACGAACGCACCCAAAGACGCCGCCGTAAGGGAGTTTAATCAGAAAATGTGGAAACAATACTACACACCGAAATCACTGGACGAGGCGGTTCAAATACTCGGAGAACATCAAGAACACGCGCGCGTCGTTGCGGGTGCGACCGACTTGATGCTCGAGATGGAACGAGGACAACGGCAGGCAATCGACACCCTGATTGACATCAGCCGAATCCCCGGGTTGGACATCATCACCATCGACGATGAGGGATGGATCCATATCGGCCCGCTGGCGACGCATAACCATTGCGCCGGATCCGAATTGCTGCAACGGCATGCGAATGCGCTTGCCCTTGCCTGCTGGGATGTGGGCGCGCCTCAGATCCGAAATCGGGGAACGGTTGCCGGCAATCTCATTACGGCTTCTCCAGCCAACGATACAATCACGCCGCTCATGGCGCTCAGCGCGCGCATTACCCTGCGCTCGGTCCGCGGCGAGCGGGAAGTCGCTTTGAAGGATTTCTATCTCGGCGTCCGCCGTACAGTGATGGAGAAGGACGAACTTCTCTCAGATATCGCTTTCCCGGCTCCGGGAAGCGCTTCTCGCAGTATTTTCATCAAGCTTGGCCTGCGAAGGGCACAGGCGATCTCGGTGGTCAATGTAGCTGCAGCGCTGGAACTCATGGAGAACCGGGTGGCCAGGGCTGCTATAACACTGGGGTCCGTAGCGCCAACGATCATCCATGCGGCTGAAGCGGAAGCATATTTAATCGGCAAATCGCTGGTACCTGAAGTGATCGAGGAGGCATCCAGGCTGGCTGCCGAAGCTGCTGCGCCGATTTCGGATGTCCGGGCCACCGCTGTCTACCGCAAGGAAATGGTGGGCGTGTGCGCATCTCGAGCACTCACGCTGATCGGAGAGGGCCGGCAGCATGAGGGTTTCCCCGATCAGCCGGTCATGCTGTGGGGCAGGGATGAGGGGCATGTTACCGAACCGTTGGAGGCATCGTACGTGCATACCTCCGATATCCCAATTGAGACGACGATAAACGGAAAGGCTTATACACTGCAGGGGTTTGATAAGAGCCTGCTGCGGCTCATCCGGGAAGATGCAGGCCTGACTGGAAGCAAGGAAGGATGTGCTGAAGGGGAATGTGGGGCATGCACCGTCTATCTGGACGGAGTCGCCGTTATGTCCTGCATGGTCCCTGCTCCCCGGGCGCATCATGCCGAGATTGTCACAGTGGAAGGACTGGCCAGCGAAGGTCAGCTCCACCCCATTCAACAGGCCTTTATCGAGGAAGGGGCGGTTCAGTGCGGGTATTGCACGCCCGGCTTCCTGATGTCTGGTGCCAAGCTCCTGGAAGAGGTGCCTCATCCCGATCATGCTCAAATCACACAGTCCATCACAGGGAATCTATGCCGCTGCACGGGATACTACAAAATTATTCAGGCCTTTGAACGGGCTGTTGAATTGAACGAACAGACATAGGATAGATCCGCGCGGGTTGATTTCATCTCGGCCCGCCATGAGGGAGGATCCGCATCATGGGACGTGATACCTGGCGTTTTAAGCAGTTGGATGAAGAACGCGAGAAGCGCGGCAAGCTAAACCCGATCTGGCGTGGCGTCGGCTGCATGCTGGCTGTCGTGCTTGGCATGATTTCGTTTTTCTTCGCACGCTGGTTCCTGGCTCAGAACCTCATCTACATCCCGCCTGAGATCCGGATCCTATCATTCGCACCCTGGCTCCCGAAGGATTTCCTGGTGCTGGGTGTGATCTCCATGCTCGGGATGCTGATCGGATATGGGATTATCAATACCATCTACGCCATCGCTTTTCCGATCAAACCCGGCGAAACCGATGTCCCGCCGCTGAAGCGGACAGGCGATAAAAAGAAGCATTAGAGGTCACAATATGGACCGCACTGTACCAAGAACAGGCTCTGAAGAAATCGAGCTCTATATCCGGACATACTACTCTCTGCTGCGAACGACCACAGACGTCCAGCTCAGGACGCTGGAAGAGGTACACGCCAGCATGGGATCATCGCTGCATCCGGATGCAAAATTGAATGCTCCGGATATCTCCGCGCTTGTCTACAGTTCGCTGCGTCTGCCGGCCTGCATGCGGCAAATCGAACGTGTAGTACTGGGGCTGAGCCCGGAGGCATTTCAACAGGGCGGGCTTGGCACCATTGAGGACTGGACGCCTGTGAACGCAAAAGCCCGCCGGCGGCGGACCTTTTTCGACGGCGATCATACCCTCGCCGTCTATATCGCCAGTCTGTCGGACATCGATGACATGATCCCCATGCTTACGGCATATCAGGTGGAATGGAATAAGCTGCATACGCTGCTCAGCGGTGAGCAGGTGCGTAAATTTCTCGCGACACCAATCTCTCATGACAGCTTAGCCGTGCTCTCTAAAGGAATTGGACTTGCGCTCGAAGACCTGGAACGGTTGAAGGGGGTCTGGGGAGACGAGTTCTGGACGAATCTCCACGACATGGCTGCTGCGAGAAAGCGAATTCAAATCCGGCTGCTGGGCGGCTCATTAAACGATTATCGCCGCGCAACACGTATCTGGTGGGAACGTATCGAGGCCACCCGGCCCGAGCTGCAGCACCGGCCGGTCTACTTTATCTCCAGCAACACCCACAGTGTTGTCAACCTGCTGAGCGGGCTCCCACTCCGCCACGAAGCGGATATGATCCGTTTTCTGGAAGAGACGGCGGATGAATCCCTTAAACAGGAATGGGAGCAAATTGAAACGCAGCAAATCCGTTCGAGCCGGGAGAATTTTCTCTATTATCTTTCGAAAAAAATGTTCTCAACAGAGAAAGGCCGCAATCTGGAGCTGAAGGCTCGCTCAGATGAAGAGGAGCTTGGAATCCACAGGGTTGAAAGCCGGCAGAGCTTTGATATCGAGGCACAGGTCATCGAATTGAAAAAGCTCCAGCCGGAGCGCATGGATCCCCGTTTAATGCCAGCTGCGTTTGCGGAGCTTTCCCGAAGCGATGCCTTGATCGTCAACATCGATTATCCGCTTGGTGTCGCCGCATACCTAATCCTGACGCAGATTGCATCTCGTGTGGGCGAGATCATGGGGATCTATTTGATGGGGAAGGCAGCCACCCTTAATGGCAGGGTTGGTGACGTGCTGATTCCCTCTGTCGTCCACGATGAACATTCTCAGAACACCTATTTAATCCCGAACTGTTTCAATGCGGCCAGCGTGAATGAAGATTTGATGTATGGAACCGTCCTCGACAACCAGAAAGCCGTCAGCGTACGGGGTACGTTCCTTCAAACCCCGCGCTACATGGATGTGTTCTACCGGGAAGGTTATACCGACATCGAGATGGAGGCAGGCCCGTATCTATCGGGCGTTTATGAACTCACCCGCCCCAAACGCTATCCGGAGAACGAGATTGTTGATCTGCATGGTGTACCCTTCGACGTGGGGATCCTGCACTACGCTTCTGATACGCCCATGAGTAAGGGGAAAAACTTGGGAGCGGGTTCTCTCTCTTATTTCGGGATGGACCCGGCATATGCGACGAGCCTCGCCGTCCTGCGTAGGATTTTTGAAAACGAACAAAACCGGATTAGCTAGACTACCATCTCCGTGAAGAGATGGGATTTAAAAAAAATGAGGAGCTGCGAATGTCTGTCATAGGTCAATCGGTTCATCGCCTTGACGCGCTTGGAAAAGTTACCGGAGAAACCCTGTATCCAGGCGATATTAACAAACCCAACCAGGCCTATATGAAGATTCTCTTTGCACAACGGCCGCACGCGATCGTCCGCAAGGTGGATACATCTATGGCGGAGGCCGTACCTGGGGTTCTGCTTGTCCTTACGGCCAAAGATGTGCCTGTCAACCAATATGGATTGCAGATTCAGGATCAGCCCGTGCTTTGCGGTCCGGGGTCTGAAATCCCCTTCGCTGATCGCGTTCGTTTTGTCGGCGATCAGATTGCCCTGGTTGTCGCGGAGAGTGAACGCATCGCCGAACAAGCGACGCAGAAAATTATCGTGACGTATGAAGATCTGCCTCTAATTAATGACCCTCTGGAGGCGATGCGAGATGATGCCTTTGTCATCCACCCCGACCGCGACGATAACATCATGTTCCACTACAAACTTCGTAAGGGTGACCTGGAGGCAGGTTTTGCAGAGGCAGACGTCATTGTGGAAGAGGAATACCGGACGCCGGCGCAGGAGCATGCCTACCTCCAGCCTGAGGCCGGCGTCAGCTACATCGATGAGGAAGGCCGCGTCACGGTGGAGTCTGCCGGACAGTGGGCGCATGAAGATCAGGAGCAGATCGCTCATTCTCTCGGCCTTCCAGAGGAGCAGGTTCGGGTGATCTACGCGGCCATCGGCGGCGCTTTCGGAGGCCGTGAAGATATGTCGGTTCAGATCGTACTTGCCTTGGCGGCGTGGACTCTGCACCAGCGCGGCATGCCCAGGCCGGTGAAAATCATCTGGTCTCGGGAGGAATCCATCCTCGGCCATTGTAAGCGTCATCCGTACGTGATCCGGGCGAAATGGGGCGCAACCAGAGACGGGAAAATCGTCGCTGCCCAGACAGAAATGTACCAGGATGGCGGCGCATACTGCTACACCTCCAACAAGGTGATGGGCAATTCCATGCTGCAGTGCACCGGTCCCTACTACATCCCCAATGCGAAAACCGACGGCTACTGCATCTACACCACGAACGTCCCCGGGGGAGCCTTCCGGGGCTTTGGAGGGCCGCAGGGCGCGTTCGCGGCCGAACAGCAGATGAACAAACTGGCCGAGGCGCTG
>Ga0272443_10001920_pt1 | contig 28173 bp, 27 predicted proteins | sample SSMAcet12_FD_193581 | JGI IMG/M metagenome (GOLD analysis project Ga0272443, IMG submission 193581) | Marine sediment archaeal communities from Little Sippewissett salt marsh, Falmouth, MA, United States - SSM-Acet-12 | ecosystem: Environmental > Aquatic > Marine > Wetlands > Sediment ... | reverse complement strand
GGTTCCGCTGATGGTTCTGGCATGCGGCGTGCCGATGCAGATCGCCGTCGGAACCTCGTCGCTGATGATCGCCGTGACCGCCGCGATGGGGCTCGCAGGTCACGCCGTGCAGGGACACTTCGACCCGCACTGGGCAGTGCCGATGGCGTGCATCGCCGTGGTGGGAGGGCTGGTCGGAAGCCGGTTCGCGCTCAAGACCCAACCCAAGCACCTCAAGACCTTGTTCGCCGCGACGACCCTGGCTGCGGCCGTCTTCATGGTAGCTAACGCCGTGCTCTCGTAACCGCACCCCTGTCTGGCAGCATGGAGCTCGAGTGGAGCTTGGGGGCGGATCTTGGTTCTTGAGCCGCCTCGCCCTGCGCCGCAGTGTTGCTTGCTGCCCACAAACCAGGCCCGCTACGCTGCGGTAGCTGGTAGTGCTCTTGGACGGACTTCGTGGCTCCAACGGCAAGGAATCGACTGACGAGGTTGCAGCAGGGTTCCTCTTGGATGCCGGAGGAGAAGAGGCTTCAACCGCGGACCGGCTCCGTCTCTCGCAGGCCGCTTCGTTCGCCGGACTCCTCCGCTGCCTCGCCCTGCTTCGGCCCGAACTCGCCGAGCGCCTTCTGCAGCTCGGCGACGTAGGTCATCGCCGGCCCGCCGCCCATCATGACCGCGACGGTTGCCACTTCCCACATCTCCTCCGGTGTCGCCCCGGCGGCGAGCGCCTTCTGCGTGTGGATGCCAATGCAGTACTTGCAGCGGGACGTGAGCCCCATTCCGAGGGCGATCAGCTCCTTGGTCTTCAGATCGAGCTTCCCGGGCTTGAGCACCGTGCCCATGAACTCGGTGAACCCCGCCATCTCCTCGGGCACCTGTTTCGACAGCTCGCCCATCGCCCGCTTCACATCGCGCATTGCTTCTCTCATTTCTCTCACCTCGGCGCGGGAGTATCCTCCTACGCCGTGAGCAGCTTGTGATCAGAGAGTGATGGCGGGATGGTTTCCGGAGTTCCGTAAGGTTTCGGGTCAGGACTTCGCTTTCGAGTCCGGTGGAGTCCCAGGCGCGGGGAGTTCCCGGAACTCAGGGATTCCGGGAACTCAGTGCGTATCTCGGGTCCTGAGGATCACGATGCGGCCCATCGATACACGGCGTCTCGCGAGCCGACCCTGATGACGAGAACGAGCAGCACGTCGTCCGCAGTCTCGTACAGGATTCGATGGACCTCTCTGCGGCTTCTCTCCGACCAGCTCCAGCGGACCCCAGGGCTCGTGCGCGACTTGGGGAGCCAATCGCGAGACGTGCGCCCAAGGCTTGGAAGCTGCTACCCGCCCTTCGAGTCCGATCTGCACCGCCGAACGAAGAAGAGCCCCACGGCGACCCCTATCCCTGTTCCGATTCCCACGCCTGCATCGATCTTTCCGATCGCCGCGCCGATGCCGACACCGATCGCGAGCCCAACACAGAGCGAGAGGAGCCACAAATGGATCCCGACGTGTTGCGCTCCGGCGTCTTGGCCGTCTTTCTTCTCATCCTGGTTCGTAATGGTTCGCCTCCGGGGGACCTTCGCTCCGTCCTCGAGGAGACTCTTCTGTCACCCCTCGCGATGGCCCGTGCCGGCTACATCGTCCTCGGGCGACGTCTCGTGCTCGTCTCCGCAGTTCCCGGGACAGAGTCTGCATCGCATGGATCCGCCCGCCGTCTCTGCGAAGCGGGACCTCCTGCTAGCCGTCGTCGCCGGGGGCCTGTGTGCCCAGTCCGGCGCGGAACGCGCGCAGGAGGGGTGCTCGCTCTTGGCCCCACGGGTGGTCGTCACCCATTCGCGGATCCTCGAGCAGCGCCCGAATCGCCCGCTCCACGTGAACGCGGGTCCTCTGACCGAGCATCGAGACCGCATCGGATCCGAGCAGAAACGCGCCGGCCGTCTCCCAGACAAGCTCCGGAACCGCCTCGTAGTCGAGTTCGAATCTGCGCGTCCCACGGGCTTCGAACTGCTTCATGACGGCGAGCGCGTCCGGCAGATCGCGGTCCCCCATACGGACCGTGGCGGCATGGACCTTGATCGCGGCAAGGATCGGCAACCGGGCGACACGAAGCGTACATGCCCCGGTCTCGATGTCTGCTGCATGCCGTACGGATTCCGGCAGACCCACCGAACGGATCCGCTCGCCGCAGGGAAACTCGATCATCGGGCCCGGCTGCGGAGAGAGCGGGAGGATGTCCACCTCGGTCCCGGCGACGGTGACGAACCGGTGCGAGATGCTCGTCGACCGAAGGCCCACGGCTTCCAGAACGCCGCGCAGCCGGTCGAGGCCTCCTTCCGCCACCACGACCAGATCGAGATCCCTCGTCGTGCGCGGCAGGTCGCTCCCGTGAAGGATCAGGGCGTTGGCTCCGATCACCGCATACGGGATCCCGGCGTCGGCCAGCGCATGGGTTGCGACGCAGAGATCCCCGGCGAGGCGCGGCTCGAGGCGTTCTACGCGGTCCATGCGAGGTGTTCCTTTCTGAGCCGAAGCGCCGTCTCGCCCAAGCGAACGTCGTCTCCCGACATCAGCTCGGCGTAGACGAGCACCGGATCGGCAACGAGAGGTCCCTGTTCGCCGGCCGGCCAGCCCAGGTCGGCAGCGAACGTCTCGCGCAATTCGATGTTCCCGTCCAGAGCGGGTGCGAGCCGAAGCTCCCGTTGCACCCTCTCCTGCGAGTCTTCCGGTACGTACAGGCGCAGGGCACTGGGACGGAGATAGTCCGTGAGTCGGCCGGCGGCCGCCTCCCCGCCGATCACGGCGGGGAGCTTGGCTGCGCGGATCCGATCCGTCAACGGGGCGAAATCCTCGCCGGTCGGCGCCCGGTACTCGCCGAGGCGAAGCTTCGCCTCGAGCTTCGCCGCAAATGCCGCAACCCAACGCTCGAGCAGCGTCCCAGCATCAAGAATCTCGTAGTCCCCGCGAGTCCGGGCAATCACCAGTCGATCCTTCGCCAGCTCGTTCATCACCTTCGAGATCTTGTCGAGCGAGACCCCGACGGCCGCCTGCATGTCGCGATAGGTTGCGCGGACCCGCGGGCCGTTCCGGAGGAGAAAGAAGAGGATCTTCGCGCCGGACGCGGTGAAGTCCTGTCCCCGGGTTGCCGGTCCTCGTGATGGGCGGTTCCCGGTGTGAAAGACCGACAGCCGACCAGGCCCGGCCAGGTAGGCATTCCCGACGGTATCGACGAAGTTGACCCTCTGGTTGCGCAGTATCTCGGCGAGTGACGCCGGGACGTAGTCGGTGAAGACGACGACTTCATCGCACGATTCCACGGTCGCCGTGGCCTCGATCTGCTCGAGCAACTGTGGGAGCGTAGCCGGCCTCAGAACCTTGCGCACGAAGGCACAGAGCCGAAACGCCGGCCGTTCCGGGGGGACGATTTCGCAGATCGCGTCCACTCCCTGTGGCAGGTTGCGCAATTGCGGATCCGTCCGAACCGATATGGCGCCAAGGATTCCATGCAGGACCGCCATGCATCGTTGGACCATGGGTTCACCCACCATGTTCGCTCCTCCCATTTGTTCGCGTTACGCGAACAAATACTATTCGCGAACATCCCGCATGTCAAGCACCTAAGATCCACGCTCCAGGGCGACCTCTTGCGCCGCGGCTCGTCCGGACGGACCGCAACCGACACCGCGGGCGGGGGCGGTCACGGAGAGCCAACCCGGTTCACTCCAAGATCGGTCCAACTCCACGACGGCCCTTGGAGTTCCTACGGCAGCGAGTCGATGAACCGACCGACGAGATTGAAGCACGCCTTCTCGTGCCGCCACGATTCACCGGTGTGCTCTAGCCAGAATGGATAGGCGGTCGTAGCGATCACCATGTCCAGCGCATCGATCAGCACGATCAGCTGCCCGCCGTGCCCGTGCGCGTAGTCGACGTGGTAGTCGCCGACGGTGGCCGACCACCACTGGTAGCCGTAGCCGATGTCGCCGAAGTACCGGCCGACCTTCTTGCCGTCAATCTCTTCGAACGCGTCCTGCGTGTAGGACTGCAGTGACGCCTCCACCCAGTTGGCGGGCACGATCTGCTCGCCCTGGTACTCGCCGTCGTCGAGATAGAGGAGGTCGAACTTGGCGGCGTCGCGGATCCGCAGGTGGAGGTCGCCGCAGCCGTTGTTGTGCCCCTCGGCATCCATCCCCCACTCGCCCGGCTCGATGCCAAGCGGCTCGAAGAGGTGTTCCTCGGCGTAGGCCTTGAGGTTCATGCCGCTCGCACGGTCGACGACGATCCCCAGCCAGTTGGAGGTCAGGTTGCTGTAGTGGAACGCCGTTCCCGGATCGGCGATCAGGGGGAAGGCTTCGATCAGCGGCGGGTAGCGTCCCGACAGGAGCCCGGCCCAGAGGTCCGCGTGCGTCTCCTCCCACGGGTACCCGGCGCGCATTTGGAGCATCTGCCGGAGGGTGATCTCTTCCTTCCTCGGGTCCGTGATCGTGCCGACGATTTCGGGGAAGAACTCGAGCATCTTCTGATCCACACCGGCCAGCAGCCCCTGCTCGAGCGCGATCCCGACCAACGCCGACGTGAAGCTCTTGGTCACCGACTGCAGCCGCGCCGTCTGGTCGATCGCACCGTCGTTGAAGTAGTCCTCGGCAATGAGGCGGCCGTTCTTGATCACCAGCAGTCCGCGAAGGGTCTCCATCTGCGCCGCGTGGTAGTACAGCTCCGCGACAAGCCTCGGATCCAGTCCTTCGGCCTCGGGCGTCGATACGTCCCAGTCGATATCGACGATCGGCGTGTAGACGACGGCCGCAAGGTCTTCCTCCGAAGGAGGAAGGCAACCGGACAGGATGAGGATCCCACCGACAAGGGCCGCCGCTGCGGCAAGCCAACGCGATCTGCTCATGATCTCGCTCCCCTTCGGTCACCCCATCCTTCCCGACTCGACTGTGAACGCCGTCGTCCCTAGATGACCTTCCGCACCCAGGAGCTCCGGCGCAGTGCGGCGGTCGCCGCCCAGCAGAGCGCGACGCCTCCGCAGAAGACAATCGCGAACTTCCAGCCGACATGCAGGCTGGTTCGCAGCACGGCGTACTGGAGCCAGACGATCACGAGGTAGTGGATCAGGTAGATGCCATAGCCGTTGCGGCTCAAGCTGTCGAGGATCCGGATCGGCTTCCGGAAGACCCGGAGGAAGAGGGCCGTCAGCCCGAGCACGACGAGTCCCATTTCGATCAGGAAGACGTACTTCGCCCAGGCAGACTGCGGCGCCGCGGAGTAGATCCACGTCAGCACGCCGTACGACCCCGCGCCAGCGAGCAACCAGGCCCACCAGTACCTCGCGTACGGGCCGTCGGCACGGAACGCGCTCCGGGCCAGACCGCGAGCCCCGACCGCGACGCCCATCCCGAAGTAGAGGAGGTAGACGAAGGCGCGGACGACCTCCAGGCGGAATGGACCCGGTCCGCCCCACGCTCCCGGCGCGAAGGCGACACGCATCGGGAGATAGGCCGCGAACGAGAGCCCGATGAGCACGCCCGCGAACAGGAACGGGTTATCGAGAATCGGGCTCCTCGTGCGGGTCGACTTCAAGCCCGTCGTTCGAAGGACGCCGTACCAGAGTGCGGCCAACAGGTCGAAGGCCAGCAGGAGCCAGACGAACCACAGGGGACCGGGCGGGTTGAAGCCGCCCTTCACGTAGTCGAGCCAGAATGCGCCGAACCCCTGACTGACTTGATAGACCAAGCCGTTCTCGAGCACCGTCGGGTAATAGGCGACCGGGATGGCGATCAGAAGACCGACCACAAACGGGATCCCGAGGCGAACGAACCGCGCCGCAAGGAAGCGGAGCACGCCCTTGCTCTGCAGGCTCCTCCACACAAAGAGGCCGGAGACGAAGAAGAGGAGCGGCATGAAGAAGGTGTCGTTCAACAGCGCGATGCGATCGAACCCGACCCACTTCGCCCCGTCGACGACCGGGCTGAACGTCTGCATGAAGTCGTACGGGTTCAGGAACCCGAACGTCACGTAGGCGAGCACCGCATGATGCAACACCACCAGCAACACACCGAACGACCGCAAGTAGTCGAAGGCGACGGTTCGGTCCGTCGGCGCAGCCATCCGATCCACACCGCCCTCGTGGAGCATCCCACCCATGCCGACCCCCTTCTGACCTCGATGCAGCCCTCCCGACCGCGAGAACCGAGTGGCCGCCTGAAGCTTCGGCAAGTCTACCTCTGCGTCCAAATTGGGGCAACCGGACCCGGCGACGTTGCGGGCCACCGCGCGAAGGGCTGAGCATTCGCCGTCTTCGGGTGGCCGCTCGACCCGTAGCGTCTACATCGCAACCGGCCTAGCGATGCGGAAGCCCATCCGCCTCCGCCCACCCGGCCAGCCGTGACGTCGGGTTGCGATGCGGCAATACCTGGCGTCCGAGCGCCAGCGGCTGCTTCGCACGACGTGGTACGTTCCCGTCGCGGGGCCTCGCGGATCGATCTCCGGCGATACGGAGTAGTACGTCGCCGACCAGAAATCCCATGTCCACTCGCAGACGTTTCCGGCCATGTCGTACAGCCCGTACTCGTTCGGAGCGAAGCTGCCAACCGGACTGGTGTACGGATACTCGCCATCCTCATACAGCGGATGGAACCCGTCCGTGCGGCTCAGGTCGTAGGGGTACTCGTGAGTGCTCTCGTAGTTCGCCCTCGTGTGATCGATCGTGTCGGTATCACCCCAAGGGAATCGCCGCCCGTCGACGCCGCCGCGGGCCGCCCTCTCCCACTCCGCCTCGGTCGGCAGTCGATACCCGTTCGCCGACCAATCGCAACTCCAGTCGGAGAGGTCATAGCACGGAGTCAATCCCTCCATCTCGCTTCGGAAGTTGCAGTACGCAACTGCGCCGTACCAGGTCACTTCGACGCACGGATAGCCCGATCCCTTGTTCGGCTTCATGTGGAAGTGCGTTCCGTCCCAAGTGATTCGGCATTGGTCCTCGCTCAGATGCATGAGCTTCTTGCGATCGCCGATCGCGTTCTCGATCGTCTCGGACGTCACGACGATCCTCCCCCGATCGACCGCCCATTGAAGAGCCTCGGCCATCTCGTCGTTTGTCACCTCGCACCGGCTCATGTAGAAGGCACTCACGAAGACCCAGTGCACAGGTCGCTCGTCGGGGTGTCCGTCGTGAAGAATGTCGCCCATCCGGAACCCGCCGGACGGAATGAACGCCATCCCCTCAGGCGGCTCGCTCTCGCCGGGCGGCTCGCGGTCTTCCTCGGCCGAACGCGTTGCCAGGGTGTGCGCAATGCCGACCGCCTCTCCCCAATCGTAGCGTCTCCCGACGTAGTGGCTCACGGACACTTCACCGAGAGCCGGCACGGTCACGACATAGGTACGGTGTAGATGTCCACCGCCCAGACTGACTTCGCTCGGCGCCGGAGCCCCGAACACATGCACGAGCGCAGGCGTTTCGCGTTCGGCACCTGCGGAACGCGTGACAATCCACTGATCCTCGACCCCCGGCAAGCTGACGCCACTCGAGGTCTCGACAGAGAGGGATGAGCCGGCGCCGCCCAGATTGGAGTGCACGCCCACCGCAACCCGGATCGGCTGGGAGGCCGGATTGTGCAGGACCTCCTCGTACCGTACGTACGCCTCGTCCGCGGAGACCTGGATCCGGCGCGACACGTCAATCCCGCAGATCGGGGCGGGGCCGATCACGATCCCGCACCCGTCCGATCTGACCTCCGCTTCCGAGAACTCCGGGAAGCCGACCTCGTCGATCGTCAAGCCCGCAACTCCGTAGAAGCCCGCGTCTTCCACACCCGCCACGGAGCCATTCCGCTGGATCGCCCAAACGAAGCTCCCGCCATCCACATAGACGAACGGCAGCACGACGCGATCCGGATCTGCACCCGAGACGAGTGCTACGACGACCAGTACCGCAACCGCCGCCCACAGCATCCGGCGTTGTCTCACGTCGAGCCCTCCTCGCTCCCGCGATCGCATCTCCCCGCCGCAACCTCGCGCCGGCGGCCGGGAGAAGGCCGCACTTCACCTACTCCGGGTCCGTGCTGCGGTTTCGCGCGTCACACGTTCCCCTGCACGGCCCGCCCCAGGCAACGGGTACGTCTTCACCCCTCGTTCCAAGCGCTCTGGGCGAGCGGAGCAACCACTCGGACATGTGATTCGCCCCGGCGATCGGTGCAGGCGCCGAACATGCAGCCGCGAGAGAGCGCGGCTGGACATCGCTCTCGCGCGATCTTGTCCCCGGCCGGCTCTTGCGCCTACCATCTGGCGGTTCCCGGACTCGTCGGAGGGAGGCTCTGATGGATACGACCGCGACGCTCGCCCGATTCGGCCTGGCATTCGTGATCGGGATCCTCGTCGGTCTGCAACGGGAGTACGCCGGACAACGTGCCGAGCAGGGTCTCTTCGCCGGGGCGCGAACGCTGGCGCTGATCGGCATCGCCGGCTGCGCGTCGGCATTGCTATCCGATCTCGCCGGAACGCCGTGGGTGTTGATCGCCGCTTCACTGGTCGTCGCCGCGCTGATCGGGATCGCGTATTTCGTTTCCGCCTCCCGGGGAGACATCGGCCTGACGACCGAGATCGCCGCCTTCCTCGTCTTCCTGATCGGCGCGCTCTGCTATTGGGGCACGCTCGAAATCGCAGCCGCGCTCGGGGTCGGCGTCGCCGTCCTCCTCTCGCTGAAGATCGGCGTCCGCCACTTCGTCGGACGCCTCTCCGAGGACGACGTCCTCGCGACGCTCAAGTTCGCCGTCATCACTGCAATCGTTCTCCCTTTGCTTCCGAACCGCACATTCGGTTCCGCTCCGTGGGACGTTCTCAATCCGCACAACATCTGGCTGATGGTCGTCTTCATCTCGGGCATTAGCTTCGTCGGTTACGTCCTGATCAAGCTCGTCGGCTCACGACGCGGTGTCGGTCTGACCGGATTGCTCGGCGGTCTCGTCTCTAGCACCGCCGTCACGCTGAGCTTCACGCAGCGAAGCCGCTCGCACGCAAGTCTCGCCCGGCCGTTCGCGCTCGCGATCACCGTGGCCTGGACGATGATGTTCGCCCGCGTGCTAGTCGAGGCTGCCGTACTCAACCCGAAGCTCCTTGCATCCCTCTGGCTTCCGATCGGCGGCGCGGGAGTCGTCGGGCTCTGCTACTGCGGGTTCCTTCTGTTCTCGACCGGGGACTCGGGAACCGGCGACGACGTTGAACTCAAGGCGCCGTTCGAGCTCGGGCCCGCGCTCCGCTTCGCACTGGCCTACGCTGCGATCCTCGTCGTCTCCCGCGGCGCACAGATGCTGCTCGGAGACGCCGGCGTCTACGTGTCGGCCACCGTCTCCGGGATCGCCGACGTCGACGCGATCACCCTATCCTTGGCCCGGATGGCCCGGAGCGGGACCGTGGACCTCGGCACCGCGACGCACGGCATCGTGATTGCTGCGATGGTGAACACGGTGGTCAAGGGTGGGATGGTCGCTGTTCTCGGCGCCGCCACACTGCGGCGCGCGATCGTTCCCGCAGTCGGCTTGATCCTGGCCACTGGTTTCGGACTGGCGTTCTTGACGTGACCTCACTCAGGAAGGCTATCGAGCGGGAGATCTCAGAATCGGCTGGCTGATCGCAGCGGCTCTTGGACTCGCCGTCGCCGTGCTCGCGGTCTCCCTGTACAGCCGGCTTCGTCGGGACATCTCGGCCGCTTACGATCGGCTCGAGCAAACTCCGGTCGAGCGAGTCACCACGGCGCACGGACCGATCGAGGTCGCGATCCGAGGCGAAGGACCGCCGGCCCTCGCCCTGCATGGCATCGTCGGTGGTTACGACCAAGGACTGCTGTTCGCTAATGGGCATCTCCGAGACGACTACCGGCTGATCGCGCCGTCACGGTTCGGCTACCTCGGCTCGACGACGCCGGACGAGCCCTCGATCCTCGATCAGGCGCAGGCCTATGCGGACCTCCTTGACGCACTTGCGATCGACCGGACCGTGGTTCTTGCCACGTCGGCCGGTGCGACATCGGCACTCGCGTTTTCGCTGGAGCATCCCGAGCGCTGCACCGCCCTTGTCCTCGTCGCACCGAATGCGCCCGGCGAAGTCGATGTCGCTCCTCCGCCCCGGCCGATCGCGAACGTCCTCTACCACTCAGACTTCCTCTTCTGGCTGATGACGGCGCACTTCCGCTCGTCGCTGACAAGCATGATGGGTGTCCCCAAGGGATTCCCGATGACGCCGGACCACGAAGCCGCCGTCGATCAGGTCATCGATACGGTGCTCCCGGCTGCTCCGCGCGCAGACGGCGCGCTGTTCGATCTCTACGTGTCGAACCCGGCCGTACACGCCCTGCCACTCGACAAGATCGACGTCCCTGTGCTTATCGTCAACGCGCTTGACGATCCCCTCACCCTCCTTCGAAACGCCGAGGCGATGGCCGCCTGCCTCTCCAACGCTCGACTGGTGACGATCCCGGACGGCGGACACATGATGCTCGGGCACAACGAGGTCGTACGCGCGGAGATCGCGTCGTTCCTCGGCGAGACGGCGTCTCAGGAGGCCGGCAGGTAGCCGATCCCATCGGGATGGACGCCCGCGCCGAACCGCCCGATCTCCCTCAGCGATCCGACGTCGAGGATCGAGATGTCGTTCGTCTTGTTGTTCGCGATGTACGCCCGCTTGCCCGCCCGATCGAAGACGATTCCGCCGGGCCAGCGGCCGACCGGAATCCGTTTGATCTCCCTATGGCGCTCCGTCTCGATCACCGATACATCGTGCGAGAGACGGTTGGCGCTGAACGCGTACCGCCCATCGGGAGAGAAGACGAGGCGAACGGGCAACTCACCGATCGGGGCCTTCGCCAGCACGCCGTGGTGCTCGGTACTAAGCACGTAGACGTTGTTCTCGTCCTGGTTGGCGACGTAGAGGAAGTCGCCGGACGGGTGGACGGCGACGCCCTCTGGCTTCTTGCCGACGCTCACGTGGTACTCGATCTGGTCCGTGCCCGTGTTCAGCACCGACAGGGTGTTCGATCCGAGGTTCGGGACGTAGAGCCGCTTCCAGTCGGGCGTCGGAGCGAGCATGTGCGACAGTCGCTGCCCGGTCGGCACGATCTTCAGCAGCTCGTGCGAGGGCCGGTCGTAGATGAAGATCCTGTTCGCGTACGTCACCGCAACGTAGAGCTTCGTGCCGTCCGGTGAGATCTTGAGGTCGTGGGGAAACTCGAACTCGTCGTGCTCGATCCGGCCGGCTTCCTCCATCGTCCCTATGTCCAGAATCGAGATGGAGTTCCCCATCGCGTTCGACACATACGCCGTGCCTCCGTCCGTCGTGATCGCGACTTCGTGCGGATGAGCCCCAACCGGCAGTACCCGCAGGCAGCGGCCGCTCTCGACCTCGATGAACGATACGGTGTCCTCGTCCTTGTTGAGGACGATCAGCCCCTCGCTCGCGGCCATGTTCGTTCCTCCATTCCCTCTGTCGCGCGCGGCGGTCCGAGCCTACGCGACCACCACGAGCACGCTGCTCGCGAGCATCATCACCGTCACCGGCACCCAGAGAATCCTCTCCCACCGGCTCTTGGACATGGAGTCCAGTCCCACGCCGACGGCGCAGTACGCAATCACCGGCCAGACTGCGAACCGGGCGAACGACCGCCACATCGGTAGAGCAACGCCGGCCCGACTCAGGACCACGAGACCGAACAGGACCAGCAGCACTCCGGAGAACGCGGCGAAGCTCCGCATCCGCCAGGCGAGGCGACCGGTGTAGCGACCGCCGAGCGTCAAATGCCCCCATGGCGCTCCAAGCACAAGTGCCCCCTGGAAGACCGCGGCGATCGACGCGAGCGCGCAGAATGCCATTGCAGCGTAGTCTCCAATCACATTACGCTCCTCTCTCCGCAGATCGCATCGACACGAGCCGGGCGAATGCGGCAGCGTAGCTCTCGTTTGCCTTCGACCATTCCGTCAGCCGGTCGCAGGGGAACTCGTCGCATCGGGAGCAGAAGTCGAGGCCCCTCCGGTCGACGCAGCAATCGAGAATCCAGCAGTCGACGCATCCGTCGGCGTCGACGCTCCAGTGGATCGACCGATCCCCCTTGCAGCCGCTGCAGTACATCCCCCGCTCGAGGATCTCGGGCTTCCCCTCGTCCGCCTTCAGCCATCCCATCTCGCGGAACCACACCACACACTCCGCCAGGGCTTCGTCGTCGAAGGGGAGTCGGCGGATCGTGCAGGACCCGCAGTCCAAACCGCAGGCGGCGATCCACTCGTTCGCCATCGAGCACGTCCGAGGGCATTCTAGCGCGCCGCGGCGAGGTCTCCCGGCAGATACGTCGGTGACCCTAGTGCACCGCGACAGGAGAGAGCACTCGAGACTGCGCGAAACGACCGCACGGCCTGCGAGCCGTGCAAGATCCTTCGGGTTCTCAGATCCAGCGGATCCTTGCCGGCTTCTTCGAAGGCCAGTTCTTGTAGCTGGCCTTCGGCACGCCCAAGGCCAACGCGCCGTGGATCTCTTGGTCATGGCCGAGTCCCAGAAGATCGTGCATCAAGAAGCCGCGCATCGTCGGCACGAGCAGGAACCCTGTATAGAACGATCCCAGGCCGAGGCTCTGCGCCATGAGCATCGCGTTCTGCATCGCGAGACTGGCATTGACGGTTGCGTACCCGGCGGACTTGTCGCTGTAGAACACCATCCACGCCGGGGCCTGCAGCAACATCGGAAGCTCGTGTCCCTCGTGGGCCAGCTCCACGACACCCTCGAAGACGGGAACCATCTCCAGTACACCTCGCACGAAGTCGCCGCCCATCATGCGGGCGATGCGTCCCTTCACCGGATGCCGGAAGTACTGCGACATACCGTCGAGGAACTTCACGGTGAGATCGACCACACGCTCCAACATCTCGGGATCCGTCACCATGATGAACGATGTGGTCTGCGTGTTGTGTGCGCTGGGAGCCAATCGAGCTGCCTCGACCACCTGTTCGAGCACATCACGCGCAATCGGCTCGTCCTTGAACATCCTGAAGCTGCGGCGCGCCCGAAGCGCTTCCATCATCTGCTCTGGGCTCGGCAGCAGCTCCAGATGAAGCGGCTGGATCGATCCGGGGCCAAACGCGGAGTGAGACAGCGCACCGCTGGGGCACATCGCCACGCAGTGCCCGCACGCGATGCAGTCCATGTCCTCAACGACGATCGGCGGCGCCTGCTTGTCAGGCTGCTGCAGCTTCTCGTGAATGCAGACCTCGGTGCAGAGGCCGCACGTTCGGCACACCGCGTGATCGACGGCAATCCTGTACTCGGTGGTCATGGCATCTCCTTGACTCGCCCACTCTTCTCGGTTGCGGCTCCTGACCTAACTCTGCTCTCGTCGGATCCTCTCCGCTTCACGTTCGACGGCCGCACCGCCGGTCTCTCCCGCCGCCCTCTCCGGCCCATGCGCGCCGAAGAAGTGCGACACCACACCGATGCCCCAACCGCCCAGCGGGAAGATGAACCACGGGAACCCCCGACCGGCTGCGAACGCCCACACAAGAACCAGCGCGGCGTTCACGACGAGATACACGGCCAAGTGGATCCGGAATCCTCTCTTCGCCGCCGCGCGCTTCCTCGCCAACGCGTAGATCTGCTCTTCCGACATGCCGTTCGTCATTTCACGACCTCCGTCCTCTGGATTGCCATTCCACTGTAGCGTTCCGGCCAAGCATGGTCAAAAACCTCTCAACCTGTTTGGCCAGTATCGTTTCGAGCCATGACGCGCCGCTACTGAGGATCCGGACACCGCACGGTCCTGCTCCACCGGCTTATGACGGAGGAATCGTGCTTGACTCCGGCAAGGAACCGCGCCATCCTGAAGGTCCTTCTTCGGACCGGCTTCGGAGACGAGTCCTATGACGAGCAAAACGACCATTGCGGATGCCGCGCCACCCGCGAGAGTTCTCCTCGGCGTCGTGTTCCGCATTCCTCACGCCTTCGCGGTGACCGATCGCGCGTCCACCGATACGATGAAGCGATTCGAGCGAACGTGATCGCCTCGACCCGGAAGCCCCGGATCGCCGTACTCGGTAGCGCGAACATCGACTGGGTGTGCCGCGTCCCGCGACTCCCCTGCCCCGGCGAAACGGTACAAGCCCTCTCCGTCTCCCGGTATCGGGGAGGCAAGGGCGCGAACCAGGCGGTCGCCGCCGCGCGCCTCGGCGCGGAAGTCTCCTTCTTCGGGAGGATCGGCTCCGACTCGTTTGGGGAGACCCTTCTCGAAGGATTCGAGGAGAACGGCGTCGAAGCCTCCGCGGTGGAGCGGCATCCCGACAGCCCGACCGGGACGGCGACGATCTGGGTCGATGAGCATGGCGAGAACGCAATCGTCGTCGCCGCAGGAGCGAACGGCCGCGTCGACCGGACGTATGTCGATCGCCACCTCGCGCGCCTCGCCGAGTTCGATGCGCTCCTCCTGCAGTTCGAGATCCCCACGGATACCGTTGCACACGTCCTCCGCTCGCTACCGCCGCGTCGGCCGTTGGTCGTTCTCGATCCGGCACCCGCCGCCGCGCTGAGCGGCCTCTGCGTCGACCGCATCGGGTGTATCACCCCGAACGAGGAGGAACTTCGCACCCTGAGCGGCGCGCGCGACATCGAACGCGGTGCGAAGACCCTCCACGATCTCGGCGCCGAGCTGATCGTCTGCACGCTTGGCGCCAGAGGGGCAGCCATCCTATCTGGCGGGGAGCCGGCCGTTCGCGTCCCGTCGTTTCCCGTTGCTGCCGTGGATTCAACCGCCGCCGGGGATGCCTTCGCCGCCGCCCTGGCGGTCGGCCTGGCGACGTCCGAAGTGCCGGACCTGGAGCGGCTGGTTCGCCGGGCCTGCGCCGCCGGCGCGCTCGCGACCGCGACGCCGGGGGCGTGGCCCTCCCTGCCATCGGCAAAGCAGGTGGACGAGCTGCTCGGCGGCTAGAGCGTCGATCGCTTCGGCGAAGCGCGTTCGCGCATGGCGGCGGTTCGGGACGCCGACAAGACGCTACGCCACGGTGACACCATCACAGAGATACACGTCCTGGATCGCGTGAAGCAGCTCGATGCCCTCGTCCATCGGCCGCTGGAACGCCTTTCGCCCGCTGATCAGCCCCATGCCGCCGGCCCGCTTGTTGATCACGGCGGTCCGCACGGCATCGGCGAGGTCGGTCGTCCCCGACGCGCCACCGGAGTTGATCAACCCGATCCGGCCCATGTACCCGTTGACGACCTGATAGCGAACGAGGTCGATCGGGTGGTCGGAGCACAGCTCGGTGTACATCCGATCGTCGTACTTCCCGTAGCTGCGCCCCGCTCGGTTCAACGCGCGGTACCCTCCATCGACCGACGGCAGCTTCTGTTTCACGATGTCGGCCTCGATCGTCGCGCCCAGGTGATTTGCCTGTCCGGTTAGATCGGCGCTGGTATGGTAGTCGGTACCGCCCTCCTTGAACCCCGGGTTTCGAAGGTAGCACCAGAGGACCGTCGCCATCCCAAGGCCGTGGGCGTGTGCGAAGCACTCGCTGACCTCCTGGATCTGGCGAGAACTCTCCTCCGAGCCGAAGTAGATCGTCGCCCCGACGGCGACGGCGCCCATATCGAACGCCTGCTCGACCTGCGCAAAGAGGATCTGGTCGTAGCCGTTCGGCAGCGAGAGCAGCTCGTTGTGGTTCACCTTCAGAATGAACGGGATCCGATGGGCGTACCGACGCGCTACCGCACCGAGAACGCCGAGCGTCGAGGCGACGGCGTTGCAGCCGCCTTCGCTCGCCAGCCGCACGATCTCCTCCGGGTCGAAGTAGGCGGGGTTCGGTGCGAACGACGCCCCGGCGGAGTGCTCGATCCCCTGATCGACCGGAAGGATCGACAGGTACCCCGTCCCAGCAAGCCTCCCGTGATCGAGCAGTGCCTGGATGCTTCGAAGCACGGGAGCCGCCCGGTCGGACGGGGCGAAGATCCGGTCGACCCAGTCCGGGCCCGGAAGATGGAGCCTCTCCTTCGGTACCTTCGGACTGCAGAAGTCCAGAAGCCCGTCGGCGTCCTCCCCGAGAAGTCGCGCGATTCCATCGACGTTCATCGCCATCCCTCCTTCGCCTCCTCCGGCGCATCGATCCGCCGACGCAGCCCGCGCCGAATCGGCGCAACGGGCCGCTCGATCGCATCTCCTCCATCCACGCGGACGCGCCTCGGCCGTCGTGCTACTCTCGTGGTCACTGCACTCAGATGGCGGGGACTCGGATCGTGCGTCGCCCCGCCGGGAGCCGGGCACCGAACTGCCGAATCCTGCTCCGTCTCTCGCGTCCCGGCGGCTGATCGTGGCACGGTTCTCGCCAATGTCAGCGTACATTCGGATCGGCCTCTGATCAACTCCGAATACGGCTGCAGCGCAGCCCGCCACACTCTGCACCAATGCCCTTCGATCGGAGGGCTTGCCGAGCGGGACAGCGTCGGGCCGGCCTCTCGACGGGGGCATCGCCCCGTCCCCACGCCCGCTCTCGTTTGGCGTACTGTCGGCCGGAAGCATCCCATCCGATGACGACCGTTGCAGCGCAGAGCACGTCGATACGCACTGCGTCCGTAGAGATCCAGGATCACCGCATCCCGCACCGCCCCATCGCGGCGTGAATCCTACGCCTCCTCTTCCGACAGCACGGCGATGCACTGCCACAACGCCATGGCCTCGTGATACGCGCTCTTCCAGTGGGAGCCCTTTGCCGTCGTGATCGGCGTCCCGTCGCGGTGCAGATACCCGAGCCAGCCGCCGTAGTCGGCATCCGGGTAGTGCGCGAACGCGTACTCGTGAATCCGCTCATGCCACCTCTCGAACAGCCGGGTCTCCGTCAGTCGCCCGGCGAGCAGCGTGGCAAACAGCGCCTCCGTGTGAACCCACCAGAGTTTCATGTCCCAATCGAGATGCAGAGAGGGGCGTTCCTCCAGATCGACGACGTGGATGAGCCCGCCATACTCGGCGTCCCAACTGTTCTCCAGACTCGCCTCGAGAAGTCGCAATGCCCCATCGAGGAGTTCCGGTCGGCGACGCGACTCCTGCAGCAGAAGCCCCGCGACATGGATTCCGTGACCGGGGATCACCATGCGACCCGCGGGGCCGATCCGCGCCCCGCCGGCCGGCAGCGCGTACTCGCAAAGCAGGCCGGATTGCCGATCAAGGAAGCTCGTCAGCAGATCCTCGACCGCCGCGTCGACGGCCCGCTGAGCAACCGCTGCCGGATCCAGATCGCGGAGGACTTGGCACGTTCCGAGGAGGAGGAGCGGCGGCAACAGGGCTCGTCCTCGTCGCTGCACTTCATCCGATCGGTCCGGCTCGATCTCGGCGCCGTAGAGGTCGAGCAGCCTCTTCCGTACGCGCCTCGATGTCGCCAGTGCCTCCCTGTCATCGGCGGCCGCCGCGTACTCCGCCAGGCTCGCTGTGACGTACGCCTCGACACTGAAGGGGAACCGCTCCAGAGGCTTCCCGGTCTTGGTGACGAGCAAGTAGGGCCGATCCAGGGTCTCCGCAAGGTGCCGAAGCAAGAATCGCACGCCGATCTCCGCTGCTTCGCACCACGAGCCCTCCCGTCGTACCCGGTTGATCAGCCGGGAGTAGAGCAGGACGCATCGGGCGATCAACAGGATCGACTTGTCGGTGGAGTAGCTGGAGCCTTGACGGTCGAGACATGTGATGTACCCCCCATCGTCTCGATCGAGAGAATGCGTCAGCCAGAAGGGAAGCACGGATCCGTGGAGTTCCGCTTCGTAGGTCTCCCGCCACTGGTCCCTATCCTGCCGGAACACGGTACCCCATCACGCGTGCACTGCGCGCTCGGACAGGAGATCAAGTAGTCCAAGCTCTGCGAGCGTCTCCCGTGTGGGATTGCCCGATTCCGGATCCCATCCGTGCAGCGCGTAGTACTCATCCAGCATGGTGTCCAGCTTCTCCTGCGTCACAATCGGGTCGAGCTCCGGATCGACGTCTTCTTGAACTTCGTTCATCATTCGCCATGGGATCCTGTCGTTGGCACGAGTGAGGCCCTCGCGCATGTTGAAACAGCGTTCGAGGGTGACGATCCTTCGTCCCGCCTTCATCAACTGCTCCGCGGAGAGAGACACCCCGGTGCCGGCGCTGAATAGCCTGGCGGCCCGTTCCTCGTCAATGCCGTACGCAGCTGTCGTCGTGAAGGCACAGATTCCCAGCGCATCCGATACCGCGTAGATATCTTCATGCCAACGGACGATCTCGGCTCGCTTCTCCAGCACCGAGCCGCCGCAGTACTTCTCGGCGTCTCCGGTGATCCTGTCCATCACGGCGATTGCTTCCTTCGTCCCGCCGAACTCGGCGATGGTCTCGGTGAGCAGATGGTCGGCACCGCGGACGTTGACGGCGAACGCGAGTGCATACGACAGCGCGGACCGCAGCTCCAGCGCCGTGATCTCCAATCCCTTGCCGCCGTGTGCGGTCCACTTCCAGGAATCGCCCCCCACCCGCTTCGCCGCTTCGCGCGTTCCGTCCGCCAGCAGGTCCCCGACTCCGTCGCGCTTCACGATCTTGTCCACCAGCGCCAGCATCGCCTCACTATCCCCCCATGTCGGGACGATGCCGTCCAGCACATCCTCCCCGAGGAGTCCGCGCTCGTACGTCTCCATTAGCCAGGCGATGGACGATCCGGTTGTGCTGACGTCCAGACCGTAATCATTGCACAACTCGTTGAGCCTGAACACCAGCTCGACATCCGTGTTGCCGCAACGTGGCCCGAGCGCGTTCACCGTCTCGAGCTGGGGCCCGCCGGAATGGGAGCCGGTGAACGGCCCCTCAGCGACCTCGGTGTATCGGTGACAAGCGATGGGGCAGCCGGCACAGCCGCGGCGGCGCTTCAGGTATCCGGCTGGAATCCAATTCCTGCCGGACAGGCGCCGAGCTCCCTCCGGGTCATCGATGTAGCTTCGTTGGAAGTTGTAGGCGGGATGCGAACGCAACTCGTTGAAGAAGTCGACGTCCGCCGCCGTCCCGAATTCGTAGAGCTGTGTGGCAAGGGTGTCGTCGTATATCGCTTCGCGTGCGTCGCGAACCGCACCGAGGAACGCTTCGGGGTCGGCCACGCCAACCGTCGTGCCCGCAGGATCGACCGCGATCGCTTTGAGCTTCTTGCTCCCCATTACGGCTCCGGCGCCGCAGCGTGAAGCCGAGCAGTAGTAGGAGAACATGACGTTGGCAAAGCGGACACCGTTCTCTCCCGCCGGGCCGATGCATCCGACCTCGACGCGGTCACTTCCCCCGGTCGACAGCGTGCGCGTGGTTTCGCGAACGCCCTTGCCCCACAACGACGATGCATCCCGTATTCGGACGCCATCGCGATCGATCCAGACATAGACGGGGCGATCGGATGCCCCGCAGAACACGAGGTAGTCGTACCCCAGCGCGCGCAACGAGGGGGAGAAGTGCCCGCCGGCGCTCGTCTTGAGGTAGACACCGGTTTGAGCCCCTTTGGTGGTCACGCAGAGACGACCCGCCGCGGGTGCGCCCGTCCCACTGAGCGCGCCGGTCGAGAGGATGAGCACGTTCTCGGGGCCGAGTGGGTCGGCTCCCTTCGGTACGAGATCGTACAGGATCTTCGCGGCGATGCCCCGCCCGCCAAGAAGCTTCTCGATCAGTACGGGGGCGATCGTCTCGACGCGCGTTTGCCCGGTGGTCAGGTCGACATACAGAGCTCGCTGCATGTGTGGCGTCGTCATGCGGGATCCTCCTCTCCGACAACTCGAGTCGTGATCGCCTTGGAAAACCGGCAGACCTGCACACACTCCGGTTCTCCGCCGCAAAGGTCGCAGATCAGTGGGCGCTTCGATGTCGCGTCCCAGTGGATGCCGTCATACGGGCAGGCGGCTCGGCACAGACCACAGCCCGTGCACAGATCGGAATCGACCGCGATCGCTCCCGTCTCGGCTGTCCGCGACAGCGCCCCCGTCGGGCAGGCCGCGAGGCAGGGTGCCTCCGCGCACTGAACACAGACGCGCGGACGGGCGTCGGCGTACTCCGCGTCACGCGATGTCCGGACCCGCGCCTTCTCGAACGCATACTCCTTCGCATGCGCGAAGCTGCACGCCAGCACGCAGCTGTTGCAGCCCGTGCACCGTTCCGGATTCACTACCAGCCTCACGGCCACTGTCTCCTCCTTGGCGGTTTCTCACAGACGTCTCACGCGATGCAGACTGCGCCGCATCGGGATCGTCGTCAGAACGACTCGAGGACTGAGATCAAGTCGGGGTGTACGAATTCCCCATCGCGCTCGATCACCTGGCCATCCAGTTCCACCGTCGGGCGGAGCATCACGGCATCGGTGTGCCCACGCGTCGCTTCTTCCGGATCGACCTGGAAGATCCCCAGCTGCGGCGGCTGCGCACCGATTCCGACCTCGATCCCGCCAAGGATGCGCTCGTCCTCGAGGATGTTCCCGCAGAGCGTCGCCCCCGGGTTCACCCCGTAGGAGATGTGCGCCAGATCGTAGGCGTGGGGATTCTCGAAGCCCCGGAACCATTCGGCGACCTGCGCCGCCTCCCTCCCTCCGTCGACGCTCGTTACGCGCCCGTCGCGCACGGTCATCGCAATCGGGACCTCGAGTATGCCCATGCCTTCGGGAGGCCAGATCGTCCCGTCGAATACCATGGTCCCTTGGATCGAGTCCGCATGCGGATACCAGGAGACCTGTCCGGCCGGATACGTCTGCTCGCCAGCTTTCGACACCGGCCGCGACGCGTGATCCACCGTTCGCCCTTCGACGCTGCAGACCAGATCCGTGCCGGCCGGAGTGGCAATCCGCATCGTCGACGCCGCTTCGATGAGCGAAGTCACCCGTTCTCCCAGTTCCACGACCTTCGCGTACCAGTCCATCGCCCCGATGCAGCGTTCCATGATTCCGCGCGTCATCATCGTCAGGCACGCGTAGCGAGCCCCGGACAGCTGCGCCTGCAGCAGTGTCTCTGTGTGAATCAAGTACATGTCGGCGAGTTCGATCAGCACGTCCGTCGACTTCATCGCGGCCGCGAGTGGCGCGGGGGGCTCGAGGTCGGGCACCGGTCGGCGCCCGAACCACAGCACGCACGTCTCGCCGCCCGCTTCGCGGCAGGCGACCGCGATCGAGTCGACGATACCGCGATCCGCGCCGACATCGGCGTACAGAAGAACGTTCTCACCCTGCCGAACGTTGCAGATGTACTGCGCGACGGTCTGCGCTGCCTCGGAGAGTTCGCTCCCACTCATCGCCCCATCCTCCTCTGGACGCGCCGGTATCCACCGCCATCGAGCAATCCCCGCTATCGAACGATCCGCAATCCGCCACCCTGCAGAACGCGCTCCACCTCCTCGACCGTGCTCCAAACCACGTCACCCGGGAGGGTCTGTTTGATCGCCGACAGGCCGACCCCGTAGCGCACGCCGGCCGCGGCGTCTTCCCTCAGCACGCCGTAGAGGAAACCGCCGCCAAACGCGTCGCCTGATCCGACGCGATCGACGACCTCGATATCGAACGTCGGCGCACGGTGGATCGTGTCGGTCGCGCGCTCGTACGCGATGGCAGTCCACACGTTCCGCCAGACGGACGGATTCTCGCGAAGCGTGATCGCGACGATCTCGAATTCGAACCGGTCCGCGAGCTGGCGCGCGACCGCCTCGTACGACTCCCCGACGATCCCGTAGACGCGCTTGGTGTCCTCCTCGGTCGTGATGAGGATGTCCGTGTCGGCGGCGAGCTCGGTCATCGTCTCCCGGGCCTCGTCCTGAGACCACAGCCGTGCGCGGTAGTTCAGATCGACCGATACCTTCGCCCCGGCCGCCTTCGCTGCCTTCACCGCGGCGAGCGTCGTCTCCGCTGCGGATGGAGAGAGCGCCGGCGTGATCCCCGACGTGTGAAAGATGCGGACTCCGGAGAGGACCGCCTCCCAGTCGACATCGTCGGGCGCGATGCGCGCAATGGCCGAGTCCGCCCGGTCGTACAGGACGGCGTTGGCACGCGGCGACGCGCCGAATTCGGTGTAGTACGTCCCGACTCGCGCCTCATCCGTCCAAGCGATCTCCGATGTATCGACTCCATGCTCGCGGGCTCGCTGTTCGATCATGCGCCCGAGCGGGTTCCTCGTCAGGCGCGTCACGTACCCGGTCGAGATGCCGAGCCTCGCTGCCGCGATAGCGGTATTGAATTCGGATCCGCCGACGTGAAGATCAAGCACGTGCGCCTGCTCCAGCCTCCGGTGACCGGGTGGCGACAGCCTCACCATCGTCTCACCGAACGTTAGAAGCTCCACGCTCATGTGCCCACCTCCCCCTCTCGCTACGCGGTGATGCCGAGCAGCTCCTTGACCACGGTGACCGCCGCAGCCGCATCCTCGGCGTACCCGTCGGCTCCGATTCGCCCGGCGTATTCCTCCGTGATCGGCGCTCCCCCCACGATGATCTTCACCGACGTTCGCAGATCCGCTTCCTCGATCCGCTCGATCACCTGCGGCATGAACACCATCGTCGTCGTCAGCAGGGCCGACAGCGCGAGAACGTCCGGCTGATGTTCCCTCAGCGCTTCGACGAACCGATTCGCCTCGACCTCGACCCCGAGGTCGATCACCTCGAAAGCCGCTCCCTCGAGCATCGTGACAACGAGGTTCTTTCCGATGTCGTGCAGATCCCCCTCGACCGTTCCGATGAGCACCCGGCCCTTCGGTTCGATGCCGCAGTCGGAGAGCAGCGGCCGTAGGACAGTCATCGCCGCCTTCATCGCCTCGGCCGACACGAGCATCTCGGGGATGTACCGGATCCCGCTCTCGTACTCCGAGCCCACGACGTCCATCGCCGGGATCAGCACGCTATCGAGAAGTTCCGCCGGCGTGGTTCCCGTATCGAGAGCACCTTGTGTCAGCGCGGGCACCGCGTCGTACTCCCCTTGAAGCACCGCTTCTCGCAACTTATCGAGCATCGCTCTTCCTCCGTTTCCTCGCCTTCGATCGCTGTCCGAGTGCAGCGATCAGCTCCTCCGCCTGACGCAGCGGCACCTCGAACCGGCCTTCCTCGAGACTCGCAGATCCCAGGAACGACGTCCCTAGGCACACCGCATGCGCTCCGGCAGCAAGGTAGTCCGGTGCCGTCTTCGTGCTGATGCCTCCTGTGGGCACGAAGCGCACGTCGGGCATCGGCCCCCGCAGCGCCTTGATGTAGTGGGGACCGCCAATTGATGCCGGGAAGATCTTGACCGCGTCAGCGCCAGCCCGAACGGCCGCGTGGACCTCGGTCGGGGTCATTGCCCCGGGAATCGCCATGGCGCCGGCCTCGTGCGCGATCGCCACGATGCGCGCGTCCAGCGTGGGCGACACGATGAAGCTCGCGCCCGCGGCGAGTGCCTCGTGCGCGTCCTCCGCCGTGAGGACCGTCCCCGCGCCAACGAGTAGCTCAGGTTGCTCCGCGCGAAGCGCCGCAATGCACTCGAGGGCACCGGGCGTCGTCAGGGTGATCTCGTGAACGTCGAGCCCGATCTCGCCGAGCCTTCCGGCCAGCTCCACGTATCGGCTCGCATCCGACGCCCGGACCACGACAATCACACGCGTATCCCCGATCCAATCGACCGGGGCTCTCCTGTCCGTCATCTCCTCAGCTCCTTCCCCTGGCTCGCGATCCGCGGCGGACCCTCGATGAGAGCCCCAGTTCCTCCGTTGTCGCCTGCGGCCACATGTCCCCCGCGCGGATAGCCCTTCCCGTGAATGCCCCCATCCCACCCGTCACGAGGATCCGATCGGCAGTTCTCAGGCCGTCTCGTACTCCGAACCCACGACCTCATCGCCGGGATCAGTGCCTCGTCCGCGATCTGTGCGGGCCCAATGCCGCCTATCGAAGCACCCTGCTCGATTCCGCGGTCGTCTCCATGTCTCCTACCAGTGCAGCTTCGCGCATCCTGTCAAGCATCGAGTCCCCCCATTCGTGTGCTTCACGGTGTCCCATTCGGTTCAACAGGCTCGGACCCGTGCGACTGCTTCTGCAGTTCGAGGAGTCCCAGATCTGCGAGCGTCTTCGTGTGCGGCTCGCCAGTCTTCTCATCCCAACCGTGCATGGCATGATAGCGCTCCACCATTTCGGTCAGTGTGGTTGCTTCCAAGGCGTACTCCCGATCGGAACGGTCTTTCATCTTCTCATGCAGGATCCGGTGTGGGGCGTAGTCGCCGGGGTCGTTCGTCCAGCCCAGTCGAAGGTTGAGCAGGCGCTCCAGCGTGATGATTCTTCGGCCTGCGTTCATCGCATGTTCTTCATCGCATCGAACGCCCGTGAGGCTCTCAAAGAATCCGGCGAGTCTGGCCGGCGTCATTCCATAGGCCGCTGTTGACGTGAATGCGCAAACGCCGAGGGCATCCGAGATCGCGTAGATGTCCTCGTGCCAGCGCACAATCTCCGGTCGCTTCTCCGTGATATCGGCCCGTGCGAAGTCGACACTGCCCGTGATGCGTTCGATGAGTTCCCGCGCCTCCGGTGTGTTCCCTCGCTCAGCCAGGCACTCGGTGTGCAAGTGGTCAGGGCCGCGTGGGTTGACGGCAAAGGCAAGGGCATAGCCCATGGTGCATCGAGTCTCGACCCCGCTCTGCTCGAGCCCGCGAGCCTGCATCGCCCACGTTTCGGATCCCCCGCCGATTCGTCCCGCAGCAACCTTCAGGCCGTCCGCGAGGAGATCTCCGATTCCCTCTCGACAAGCGATCAGCCGAGGAAGACTGGAGACGCTCTCCTCGGACCCGAAACGGATGTCCCCTTCTGCGCCACTTGGGAGAAGCCCCCTCTCCGCCGTCTCCATTGCCCACTGGATGACGGTACCGGTCGAGATCGTGTCGAGTCCGAGGTCGTTGCAGAGCTCGTTGGCGCGCTGGAGCGCGCCCAAGGAGTGAATCCCCGTCCCTGTCCCGAGGGCACAGACACTCTCGTATTCCGGGCCGCCCGAATGCGTCCCCGCAAAGGGTCCGTCGGCGATCCGGACATGGCGGTGACAGCTGTAGAGGCAAGCTGCGCACCCTGCCTTCCCCGTCAGACGCCCTGACGTGTTCCAGTACTCGCTGGTGAGCTGCTCGATAGGGTCGACATGCCCTTGCAGGAAGTTGCGTGAAGGCAACGTCCCGAACTCGTTCTTGATACTGATCCCCGCGGCGGTGCCCAGATGATAGTAGCTTGCAGCCATCGTGTCGGCATAGAGGGCTTCTCTCGTCTCGCGAAGAAGGGAGCGGAACGTCTGCGGATCCGCGCACGTACGAGTCCCCGCGGGCCGGGCAACCGCAATGGCCTTCAAGCGCTTGTCACCCATGACGGAGCCGACGCCTCCTCGCCCGGCCGCGTTGTAGCAGGATGTCATAATCGAAGCGAATGCGACGCGGTTCTCGCCAGCCGGTCCGATGCACGTGACGTTGGCTCCCTCGCCCACCGCTTCCGTGAGCGTGCGCGTGGTCTCTCGGACCGTCTTGCCCCACAGCTCGGACGCTTCCCGGATCGCCACGCCTGACGGGCCGATTTCCAGGTACACAGGCGCTTCCGCCCGTCCGCGAACCACCAAGTGGTCGACGCCGCTCAGCTTGAGAGCCAGGCCCAGGTGACCACCGACGTTCGCCTTGAAGTACCGGCCTGTCGCCGGGCTGATGCATGTCACGGTGGCGCGGCCGGACATCGGAGCCGCGGTGCCGGTCAGGGTCCCGGTCGAGAGAATCAGCGGGTTGCCCGGGGCATAGGGATCGGATTCGTCCGCGATCAGATCCCACAGGAGTCGAGCGGCGACTCCCCGTCCGCCAAGGTAGCTGGTGGTGTACTCCGACGGAAGCGGGGATTCCGAGATCGACCGAGTAGTGAGATCCACCGTGAAGACCCTCTCCACGTAATCCGAGGGAGATTGAACAGCCTTCACTTCGGCTCCGCGTAGGTGATGGCTTGGGGCAGCCGGCAGACCCGGACGCACTCCGGATCGCCACCGCACAGGTCACAGATGAAGGGCGTCACGATTCCCTCCGAGAAGTGGATTCCGTCGAAAGGACAGACCGTCGCACACGTCCGGCACCCGGTGCACGTCTCCTCCGCAACCTGAATGGCCCCGGTTTTCGAGTTGATGCTCAACGCGCCGACAGGGCAACTCTCGATGCACGGGTGCGCATCACACTGAATGCACGCGGTTGGACGAAAGCTGGCTTGCTCTTCATTCCTCGCCACTCGGATCCTGGACAGGTGGAGTCCGAAGCGATCCCCGTGCTCGAAGGAGCACGCCAACACGCAACTCTCACAGCCGGTGCATCGTTCCCGATCGATCTGCAGCCGCTTCAATTGCCTCCTCCTTCTGGTGCGTTCGAGGGACCCCTTCTTCGGGTCACTTCACCCTTCACCGTTCGATTGGCTTCCCAGCCCGGATGAGATCTCGCGGGCCACCTGCGTCAGTGCTTCCTGGATGCTATTCCGTCTTGAGAATTGCCGTTTGAGGCCGGTAACGCTGACGGCCGCACAGACGGAGCCGGTGACATCGAAGACAGGACAGGCCATGCAGTACACGCCGAGTTCGTTCTCTTCGTTGTCGATGGCGAAACCGCTCCGCCGGACTGACTCTAGTTCCTTCCGAAGGGCGTCCGGCTGTGTGATCGTCCTCTCCGTTCGTCCCGTCAGCGTCTGTCTCCCGATCAGCTCGTCCATCACGTTCGGCTCCTCGTAGGCCAGAAGCACCTTGCCGAGGGATGTGCAGTAGAGGGGTGCACGTGACCCGATTCGCGAGATGATCGGGAGGCTCCGCTGTGTTTCGACCTTGTCGATGTACAGAATCTCCTCCTCGTCTCGGATGGCCAAGTGTGCAGTGAGAGACAGCCTACTGGAGAGCATCAGCAGGAAAGGACGCGCGATATCTCGGACATCGAGGCCGGAGAGGATGGCTCCGGAAAGCTCGAGCATTCGGCAACCGGGTGTGTACCCGCGGGCATGCGGATCCGCCTGGATATAGCGTCTTTGTAGAAGGACATTGAGATACCGATAGATCGTGCTCCGATCCATCCCGGTGAGGTCCATCAGATCTCTTACGGGAACCGGGCGCCCGGCCTCGGCGATGTGCTCCAGCAACCCGAAGCCTCGATCAAGCGTCTTCATACCGCGATCCTCCTGTAGAAGAGATGCACTCTTCACCGCCTATCGGTCGATGCTTCGCCCGTTTCCTACCTGTGCCTCCCGCGGCCGTCGCCCAGTTCGAATCCCCGAGAATCGCCACGGCAACCGCTGACACGGCGACCCCCATATCAAGCACGACCCGCGCATCGTTGCGTAGAAGGTATCCTACCAGGCATCCTCCTGCGAAAGCATCGCCTTCGTCGACGCAAGCGAAATCGTTCTCCCGCCCGGTGAGCCCCCCCTCCACGCCGAGGGCATGGCCGGTCCAATGGTTCGGCCACATCGACGTGCTCTCGCGCAGCCTGATCGCCGCAACATATGGGTTGAACCGTGACACCGGCCTCTTGTCAGGAAGAACCGCATTGCGGTCGTCGCGAATGCCGAAGACACACTCCGGACCCGCTTTCCTGGCAGAGAGGATGTCGACGTAGCTCATCCGATGCACCGGCGTCTCGTCGGACACCATCCGCCCGAGCGGAGTTCGCGGTAGGCGAGGCGCGAAGCCGGCTCGGAGACCGAGCCGTCGGCACGTCACCGCGGCGCTTGACTCGATACCCGCGGCATCAGCACCAGGCGTCGGCCGCCCCAGCTCCGCAAATCCCGGTTGGGAGGAATGCGTTACGGCTTCGCCGAATGAGATGCGGTCGAGAGTCGCGTCCATAGGGTCAATCACCTGTTTCGAGCGATAGCCGCATCACGGGCGGCGTCGACGATTCCGCGACCGTCTGTGCGGCGAACCGCGAACTCGGCCGCCGCGTCCCTCACCAGCTCAGCACCCCGAACGTTTCCGATGTCGACGCTGCGTCCCGGCGGGTCGTCTCGAAGCTGCCGGAGCACATCCATCGCCCCCTTCGTGCCGAACATCGTCTCCGGGGCATCCGGGCCCAGCTTCACCGGTCCGTCAGCGAGTAGGAGGTTCTTGGCCCTATCCCCTCGTACGATGGGCATGAGCTTCTCCTCGACCACCCGATGAACCGTCCCCTGACGCGAGGTCATCGCGCTTTCTTTCCGGACTTCTCCGACACGAAGCTGCCGACGGCAGCCAGCAGGGGTTGCAGCTGCTCCCGTGTC
>Ga0272443_10001919_pt1 | contig 28189 bp, 27 predicted proteins | sample SSMAcet12_FD_193581 | JGI IMG/M metagenome (GOLD analysis project Ga0272443, IMG submission 193581) | Marine sediment archaeal communities from Little Sippewissett salt marsh, Falmouth, MA, United States - SSM-Acet-12 | ecosystem: Environmental > Aquatic > Marine > Wetlands > Sediment ... | reverse complement strand
TGGGCCAAGCGGTTCGATCGAACGGCCGGTGCGATCATCCTCGAAGGTCCGCTCGCCGGCGGGCACCTCGGCTTCAATGCGGAGCAGCTGCAGCACCCGGAGGACTTCGCGCTTGAGACCCTCGTCCCCGAGCTCGTCGAATCGGTGAAGCCGTACGAGGATCGGTTCGGCCACGCGATCCCGGTGATCGCGGCCGGCGGCATCTTCGACGGGCGGGACATCGCGAAGATGCTCTCCCTCGGTGCGTCCGGGGTTCAGATGGCGACACGTTTCGTCTGTACCGAGGAGTGCGACGCGGCACCTGCCTTCAAGCAGGCGTACCTCGACGCGACCGAGGGAGACATCACCATTGTGAGAAGCCCTGTCGGCCTGCCGGGACGAGCAATCCGGAACCGATTCCTCGAAGACCTGGAAGAGGTCGATCGACTCCAGATCCGATGTCTCTACCGATGTCTCACCGTCTGCAAGGCGTCCGAGGCGAAGTACTGCATCGCACAGGCGCTGGTCAACGCGCAGCAGGGCGACGTCGACCACGGGTTGATCTTCTGCGGCCAGAACGCGCACAGGATAGACCGGATCGTGCCCGTTGCGGAGCTGATGGCGGAACTGGGTGACGAACTCCGGTCGGCCCTCTGACGCTCCGTCCAGCCGAGTCAGCGGCGCCTTTGGCACCCGGCGCGCGCTAGAAGATCGCGACGTCGACCCACAGGAGACGGTGGATGATTCCTAGGGTGGCCTGTTGGCGAACAGAGTAACGGGCTGTGGTTCCCGCGGCTCCGGCACCCTCAACTCGGCGTCTGGGCAACGCGGATGCAGTCTCGTCCGGTTTCCTTTGCGTTGTACAGTGCCTTGTCGGCGGAGCGGATGAGGTCGTCCTGCGTTGTGCCATGCTGCGGGAAGATCGCTACACCGGCGGACAGGGTCGGTGTGGGGTCGGGAGCGATCTCCGGGATGTCGAGGGCGGCGAAGCCTCGCCGAAGTGCCTCGGCCCGTTCGGCGGCCGTGTCGAGAGAGGTGTTGGGCAGCACGACGAGGAACTCCTCTCCACCATACCGGCAGGCGATGTCCGCCGGGCGCGTTCGGTCAGCCAGGAAGGACCCGAGCCTCTCGAGAAGCGCATCCCCGACGAGATGGCCCAAGGAGTCGTTCACCCGTTTGAAGTTGTCGATATCGAATAGGACGACGGCGACCGGGAGGGTGTCTTTCGCCGCCCGCTCCAGGATGCGCGGCAGCGTGGTATCGAGATAGCGTCGGTTGAATAGCCCGGTCAAGGTGTCACGGATGGCCTGCTCTCGCAGCTCATCCCGGAGCCGCTCGATCTCCGTGAGCTGTGACTGGAGACGCGCGTTCGCGTCCTGAAGTGCAAGCTCGACTCGATATCGCTCGGAGATGTCACGGATATCGACCAAGAACCCGGACGCCGCTTTGCTCTTCCTCAACGGGACGATTCGAACGTCGACGTGCGTTAGCGGGTCGAGTGAAAGGGTCAGTTCGATGTGCTTCTCGCGCTCGCCGCGGAACGCGCGCGTGATCTGAGGCCACGACGAAAGGGCGCCGGCCGCGTTGTCCCCGATCACGGACATCGGTAGCGAGAGAATCCGCCCGGCGGCCTGGTTGATATCGATGATCCGGAGTCTGTCATCGACGACGAGGACGCCGTCCGTCATCCCGTCGATCAGCAGGTCCCGAGCGACAGGGACCAGATCGAACAGCCGAAGCGGCAGGATGCCTACGGCGAACACGATCCCGGTGAGAACGAAGCTGACCGGGGCCAGGTTCAGTCCGGGGACGAGCGTGATATCGAGGGCGTACAGGATTCCGCTGATCCACGGGAAGACGATCCCGATGAGGATCATGACGGATTGGCGGCGTTGCACCGTGGACGACCGGATCGCCGAGGTAACGAGGAAGGCCGAGGCGATGAAGACGAGGATGTAGATCCACGTGAGGTGGGCGAAGAAGACGGGCCCGTGCTGGTAGATGAGCGTGTTCGTGCCCACGGGGCCCGGCGTGAATCCGGTCCACAGCAGCCCGTGGAATCCGTTCGTCGCGGCGATCGCGATGGCGGTGGTCGGGAGAAGCCAGAGGGAGGCGACGTGGGGCGTCGTCATCCACGCGGTGCGATGGGTGAAACGGGAAGCGAACAGAAGGAGGAGGACGGCCGCGCTCGGCATGCCGATGTACTCGAACGTGGAAAAGAGAATCTTCCGTTCGACCGGGACGGCGGCGGCTTCGAGCCCGGCGACGAGTGCCCACTCCGCGACGGCGAGCATTGCGCCGGCGAGGGCGGACGCGCCGGGGATCAGCCGGCGGCGAAACAGGCTGAACGCGACAGCGAGAGAAAGGGCACTCGTCGCTAGGAGGACGAACGAGGGTATCGTCCACTGCCAGTACATGGCGAGATTGTACGCCCGCTGCGGCGTAATGGGGAATCGCGGTGCAGGACGTATGTCGAAACGCGGCCGGCCAGGGTGAGGCGACGGTCAGTCGACGGTCCCTTCACCGCCCGGAGGAGAGCCGGTATCTTCGAGCCGGAACCCGGACTCGAAAGCGCGGAGACAGGCGTCCACAACATCCGGATCGAAGAGGGTCGATCGGTTCTCGACGATGTGGTTCAGCGCATCGGGAGCGGCGACCGCGGGCCGGTACGGACGGTGGGATCCAAGCGCCTCGACAGTATCGGCGACCGCCAGGATTCTCGCTTCCAGTAGGATGGCGTCACCGCGCAATCCGGCCGGATACCCGGAGCCGTCCAGCCGCTCGTGGTGCTGGAGCACGATGTCGGCGACGGGCCACGGGAAGTGGATTTCCTTCAGAATCTCGAAGGCCACCACCGGGTGAGCCTTGATGACGGAGTACTCGGCTTCGGACACGCCGTACGGCTTCGTGAGGATCTCGGCGGGAATCGCGATCTTCCCGATATCGTGGAGGGTACTGGCTACCTCGACGGCCATGCGCTGCGTCTCGGGAAGCCGCATCTCGTCTGCGATGGCACGGGCGAGCCGGGTGACCCGGCGTTGGTGGCCTGCCGTGTACGGATCGCGGGACTCGAGGGCCGCGGTCAGCGCGTCGATGGCGCCGCCGTACGCCCTGTCGAGTTCCTCTCGGATGCGGACATGCTCGGAGATATCCTGCACGGAGATGACGCCGAATCGGAAGACGCTGCTCTCCCGGTCGAAGAAGAACGTAGTCGTCACCAAGCCGTGGATGACGCCCCCATCCTTGCGCAGGAATCGCTTCTCCATCGTGTACGAAGGCGTACGGCGGCAGACCAGTTCGTGGAGCAGTCCGAGTTCCTTCGCGTGGTCCTCCGGATGGCTGATGAGTTCAAGCGCCTCTGCGGCGGACGGCCGCTCCAGTTCGTCCCTCTCGTACCCAAGAAGGTCGGCAAATGCCCTGTTCAAGAGGAGCGGATCGTCGTGGCTGCGAAGAATCGCCATGCCGACGGACACGCCCTCGAAGCAGTCCCAGAACACGCCCCTGTCGTACGGCTGTTTCGCGCCGAGTCCTGGGGGCTCCTCCCGCACCTCCATGCCGTGGAGGGTGCGGCCGATGTCCATGGCGATCAGCGACAGGAGTGCGCGCTCGTTCCGGTCGGTTTCAGGCGCGTCCCCGGTCGAGACGGTCAGCTGTCCGAACCGCTTTCCCGCGTACTCGATCGGGATTTGCGCCTCCGGTGCGAGTCCGGACGATCCGACCTCGGCGGATAGGTGAGGGGCGTCGTCGAACACAATGCGGGCGCTCGCGTAGCCCCCCGCCCTCGTGAGGCGACCGCAGATCGCCTGCGACAGGCCGCGGCATTGCTGCCGTCCGACGGTGCTGCGACTGTCGCCTCGGATGTCCTCGAAGACGCTGATCAGAGTCCCCATCCGGCGGGCCGCGACTTCCTGAAACCGGATGCGCCGTTCCAGCTCCGAATGGGTGCTCTGACGGTCGGTGTCGATGTTCTCCTCCGTTCCCACGTGAGATGAGCCACTCCCCCATCCATCGCCGCGAGTCGGACCGGCACCATTCCCGCCTGCGTCGCCGATCGGGGTCTCCAGCGTACCCATAGGTATTATTGCTTGAAATCCGCCGATTCAGTCATGCGGAAATGGATAGACAACACCGGTGAGCGGCGGAGTTCACTCATGCCGATGCGGCTGTCCCTCGGCCTGGGTCGGCGGGATCGAGAGGAGACGGCGCGGTCGGAGGACCGCTTCGGGTATGATCCGGAGGGGGTGACGAGGCGAATGAAGACGGTGTGGGTCGGGTGGATTGCCGCGTCGGTCATCGCCGTCGGTTTGGTCACCGGAGGTGCGGCCTCGCTTGGTCGATCCGAGGTTGCGTCCGTCCTTGCCGACCGGATTCTGCCGGAGTTGGCGATCGAGTCGGACTTCGTCGCGTTCCTCCACCCCGCGTTGCTGGCGGAGGAAGATGAACTCGCACCGTACGCTCCGACGCCGATCCCCGAAGAGATCGGCCGGCTGCCCCACCTGATTCCGTACGATGTGAGCGGCCCGACGTGGTTCGTCTGGATCGACCTCGATCCGTACGCCAGGTATGCCCATGACACGCTGTACGTCCTGATCGACGCGAACGATGGGACGTACGTCGTGCATCGGGAGTCGTGGTGGCCCGTGTTGAACGGGACATCCCTCTGGGTGGATGAGGACGACTACTGGCGCCAGGAACGCTGGATTGCGTCGTCCCTGTCCTGTGGCATTCCGCGCGGTACGTCCTCGGCGATCTGTGAGCCGGAGCTCCCCGGCTCCGACTTCTTCGACTGGGCGCTCGTAATCAACGGCTGGTCGCCCGGCCAGCCGGACGAGGCGGGGCTTGCGATGGATGCCGCCGGCGCCTGTGAAGCATTCAATCGCCTCGGGATGCGCGTCTCCATCCTCCGACCGGGCGACGCCTCGCCGGAGGCGCTCGAGGCGTTCGTCGTGCGGCTGTTTACGGAGATCCCGCTCTACCACTGCTGCGATCGCTTGTACTTCTACATCGCGGCGCACGCCTCTCCGGGTGCTCTCTGGATCGGCGGACAGCGACTGCCGAGCGCCGAGCTCGCGCGGATACTGACGACGCCGGGGGATACGTACGTGCCGAGCCGCGTCTACGTCCTTCTCGAAGCCGGATACGGCGGCAGCTTCCTACCCGACCTGACGGCGCACAGCAACATCAACCGCGTATGGACGGCGTCCGCTGCAGGCGAGCCGGCGTACGGCGATCTCGATCCGGACGGCGATCCGAATCCGGAGGATGCCGGCGGCGAGTGGACAAGCAGCCTGCTGGCCGCGATGGAGCGGTTGCTGGCGGAGGACGCGGTGGCAGCCCGTGCGACGGAGTACGGCCGGGAGTACATCCCGCTGAATCTGGCGGGGCGCGAGTTGGAGACGATGGATGCCGCGGTCTCGAACGGCCTGAGCGCACCGGCCGGCTACGTGCTCACGGAGTCGATGCCCGAGTACCTGCTCACAGCGATCGAATACCTGGCCCGCTACGATCATGCGCATCACGCGTCCGTCCCAAACCTGGAAGAGACGATCGCGGAGTATGAGGCGACGCCGTGCCTCGAGTTCCTTTGGTTCCTCCATCGTTCCGCCCGGCACGATCCGATTCCGGCTCCGACGCCGGAGTTCAGCTACCGGATCCTGAAGGGGTACGCGCGAGACGTTGCGCACAGTGACTGGTGGGAGCACTGCGACCTCTTCTGGGAGATCTTCGTCGCGCCGGACGGCGAATAGACCGCACCGGATCGGCGACGCGGGCGGCCATCGGAGTGGTTGGAGGGGCCGAGTCCGGTGCGGACTGTACGAGGCAAGTCGGGGCCCTGCAGCCACTCGCCCGTTGACGCCTCTGCATCAGATACGCCTCGGTGACAGGGGTGACGCCAGCAAGGATCCTGTGCGATGGCTCCTAGGTCGCCGCTCTCCGGCTGCCGATCCATTCGTCTCTCGCTCTGAGACTGGTCGAACTGCGTGGCTGACCTTCCGCAACAACGACTCGGCCTGTGGCGAATCCGAAGCGGACGATCGACATGCGCCTGTGGTCTATGCTATAACGGCTATGAGGGATGCATAGCGGCTCGACGCAAGCCTTTCTACGCCCTACCCCGATCTGCTAGCCATGGTTTGCAGGCGGGATAAGCCTTTGCGCGCGATGCCGGTCCCACGAGACCTGGTGTTCCTGCGTGCCGACCGTATAATGGCTTTGCACTATGTTGAAAGGTGGACTTGTGGCCGATCGCAAGCGGTACTGGAACCACTCCGTGGCCCGGGGCATGCGCGTGCTGGAGCTGTTCGAGTCCGGGCGGGAGGAGATGACCCTCAGCCAGATCGCTCGGAACATGGATACGGCGCCGAGCGGCATCTACGCGATCGTCTCCACGCTCGAGGAACTGGGGTGTCTGATTCGAAACCCGGAGACGAAGCAGTACCGTCTCGGGCTGAAGATCCTCGAACTGGCGAGCCGTCTCATCGGCTCGCTCGACATCCGGGATGAAGCGAAGGCGACACTCAGGCGTCTTGCGGCGGACCACAGAGCGAATTCGCATCTCGCGGTGCTGTTTGATGGCGAGGTCCTGTACATCGACACCGAGATCGCGGCTGCGACGTTCGTCCTGCCCGAGATCATCGGTCGTCGCGCTCCATCGTACTGCACGGCACTCGGGAAGGCACTCCTGGCGCACAATCCAGACGCGGCGGACCGTGTGTTTGCGAGTGAGCCGTTCCGAGCGATGACGCCACGGACGATCACGACGGCAGACAAGCTGAGGCGCCAGCTTCTCCAGGTTGTCGAGCGCGGACACGCGGTCGATCGAGAGGAGTTCCACGAAGGACTCGTCTGCATCGCTGCACCCATCCGTAACTTCCGTGGCGAGGTCGTTGCTGCTCTGTCCATCTCGGTTGCGGCAACGCGTCTGAAGCAGGAGGCCCTAAGCGGTTTCGTGGAGTCCGTCATGCGAGGAGCCCGTGAGGTGTCCGAGCGGATGGGGCTAGCCACCGTCTAGGGGTCGCGCGAGGATGGATCGGAAGGATCCCAACCGTCCGCCCACGAGGGGGGGGCTATGTTCTGCCCGAAACCGCGTCTTCCAACGTCGGAATCGTCTCTGGGCCATCCGGCAGAAGACAGACGGTTGCAGGATGGGGAGCATGCCGGCTCAGGAGGCTTGTCACGAGAGCCTCGATGCTGCGACAGGGCTCGAGATGCGCTGCCCGGATCTGGCCCTCCGAAAGGCCGTCGCTTCTCAGGTGGACGGTGGCCTTCTTCTGAACTGCAAGCTGGATAGCCACTTGCCATTGCTCAGGGGTGGCGGTCATCTCCGATGCCAAGTGATTCGCCAGGTCCGACGCTGAGTCGGCGGAGCGGAGGATGCGCTCGTAGTTGCTCCCTGTGGGGATTCCGGACCGGCATTCCGCTGCCACGATGATGTGCCCGCCGGGCCGAGCAATGCGTGCGGCGGCCGACATTCCCTTCACGGCCTGATACAGGTTCTGGTCGAGCGGATAGCCCGCGTTCGATGTGATGACGACATCGAAGGGGGCGGGGACGTATCTCAGGGCGTGGTCGCGGACGAATGCGACTCCTCGTGCGTGTGCTCGTGCAAGGTCGCCCGCGAAGATCCCTGTGATCCGCCGGTCTCGACTCACGGACACGTTGACAAGGAATGCGGGCCCTGCCATCAGTGCAAGCTCGCACATCTCCATCCAAACGGGATTCCCTTCGGTGCATCCCCAGGTCGCGTTGGGTGACGCGAGCATCTCCGGTGAATGGTTGGCGAGGATCGTCTCCATTCCGGCAATGCCGGGGACGACGGCCTTTGGGCCGCCGGAGTATCCGGCGAAGAAGTGGGGCTCGATGCAGCCCGTCAGAATGCGCGCTGTGGCTTCGACGTAGCGGCGATGCAGCCAGAACGGATGCCCGTAGCTCGAAGTACCGACTCGGACGAGGTTCGAAGCGTCAGCAGCATCGTGCTGGAGAACCTCGTGTCTCTCGACGATGTCCGGTCCAAGCATCACTGCAAGCTCCTCGGCGGTTTGGCGGCTGTGCGTTCCCAGAGCGTTGAGGAGGGTGATTCTGCTGCTGGGGACGTGGCGAAGCTGCTCGAGGACTCCTGTGACGATCTCGGCGGTCGGAACGGGACGGGTGATGTCGCTGAACACGATAACCACGCGGTCTTCGCTGTGCACCAGCTCGGATAGCGGGGGCGAAGCGATGGGGTTCTCAAGCGCCTGGCGAATCGCCGTGCACGGATCCTGCACGGGGGGCGCGCGCTCAGTCCGAACGACGGTGAGATCGACGTCGTCCCCGAACGTGAGAGAGAGACCGGTCATTCCGTAAGCGACCCTGCAGCGCACTGACGGCTCCTTTCGTCCTGTCTCGCCGACAGGAGCGATTCCTCTTTCGCGAGGCGACGAGCGGCGGACTCGATTCTACGCGGAAGCTGGATGTCTTCAACGCATATGCAAAGGCGATTCGACGATGCGAGATTGTACTGTGGGCAATCCGAAAGCTGCATTGCGTGCCACTCGAAGCGGCTGGGTTGCAGGGTGACCGCAGATAGGTAACAGCCAATAACAGGGAGTATTCACTAGATTGCCGATCGCTCGCGGTCGTGAGCCATGTGCGATTGACTAGCGGAAGGGACGGTGCTATACTCGTCATACACAGATATGAATTCGTATATGATAAAACTCGTCCTACATCCTAGGCCTCAGACGCGGCCAGTCCAATCAGCGCCTGCGCACGTTGGCCTCCCATCGCATTGCACTCGGGGAATGTGCCGACGGGCCGTACGCGATCTGCGGTACGCAAGCAGCCACACAGCCGGCTCTGCGTCCGCTTGTGCCATGGACCGGCGCGATAGCCCACTGGATCATCTGGACACGAAACGGAGGTGGTGACTGGGAGAGGATCGAGGCGTGCACCATAGGAGTTTCGGGACGGCGCTTGAAGCGCTTTAGGAGGGATCAAGGAGGTTCGTGAGATGAAACGTGTGGCTCTCGTCAGTCTCATGCTGTGCTTGTTTGTTGGGTTGGTGGGGTTCGTACTGCACGCCGAGGCCGAGTACGTCTGCAAGTACGCGGAATCGTGGCCAGTCGGGTCTGCCCGAATCAACGCGGCAGAGATCTTCAAGAATATTGTCGAGACGGTGTCCGGCGGACGGATCGAAGTGCAGGTCTTCCCTGCCGGTCAGCTCGGGACGGAGAGCGAAACCATGGACTCCGTCCAGTTGGGCGTCCTGCAGGTGACGCGCGGCGCGCTGTTCGAGAAGGCGAATCCGCAGCTGTTCATCTACGGCTTGCCGTTCCTCTTCACGAGCTTCGAAGAGGGGCTCGCTTCGCTGGAAGCCCCGATCTCGAAGCAGATCATGGAAGGGGCCAAGGCGAACGGATTCTACATCCCGGCGATCGGACTACAGCCAGGACGCAACGTCACCAACAACGTTCGACCGATCGAGACGCCGGCCGACATGGACGGTTTGCTGCTGCGGGTTCCGCCGATTGATCTCAACACGCGCGTCATGACTGCGTTGGGAGCGAGTACACAGCTCATTCCGTTCACCGAGACCTACATGGCGATGAAGACCGGTGTCGTCGACGGTCAGGAGAACCCGGTTGCGCAGATCGTGGACATGAAGTTCTACGAGGTCCAGGAGTATATCTCGTTCCTCGAGTACACGATCGGCGCGGATCCTCTGTATATCAGCCTCAGCTGGTACGAGTCGCTGCCGGCGGATCTGCAGGCCATCGTGACGATGGCAGGCGAACTCTCCGGTGAGTACCTGAACTGGGCCTGGCTGACCCAGAAGACGGAACAGGAGAACTTCCTGCGCGAGAACATGACCGCGAACACCATCGCGCCGGAGAACTACCCGCTGTTCGTCGAGGCCGTCCAGCCGGTCTGGAACTACTACATCAACGAAGCGAACTACTTCACGCAGGCGGAAGTGGACGCGCTGATCGACTACGTGCGAGACTAGCAGCTCGCTCGACGTCGAGAGGCAGCGGATCGTGCTAATCGACGGACGGGAGATGCGGCGGACGCATCGCCCATCTCCCGTCTTCTTCCCGAGTCGTCGGAGGGCAATAGGGGCCAGAGAAGGGAGATGTGGGGAACTGTGAAGAAGAATCGAGTCCGGGAGATGCTAGCGGAGGGGAAGCCAGCTGTAGGGACGTTTCTCGTATCGAGATGCCAGGCGAACCTCGAGGTGATTGCGTCGGCGGGGTACGACTTCGTGGTCGTCGACGCGGAGCATTTCATGGTGAACCCGGAGACAATCGAGCACCTGGTGACAGCTGGGGAGGCGGCGGACCTCGCGACGCTCGTGCGAGTGCAAGAGAATGTCCATCTTATTCAGCGGGTCCTCGACTGTGGAGCGGCCGGCATTGTTGCGCCGATGGTGGACACGGCCGAGCAGGCGCGCGAGGTAGTGAGCACGGCGAAGTACGCGCCGATCGGTTCGAGGGGCGTCTGCAATCCTCGCTCGGTTCTGTACGCGGCCAAGGGCGCGGAATACATGGTCCAGTGCTACGCGGAGCAGAATCGCGAGCAGCTCGTCGTCGTCCAGGCGGAGACCGTGACGTCCCTGGAGAATTTGCCCGAGATCGTCGAAGTGGAGGGTATCGACTGCCTCTTCGTGGGTCCGTGGGACCTCGCGAATTCCCTCGGGATTCGAGGGCAAGTGGATAGTCCCCTGCTCGCGGAGAAGATCCAGAAGGCACTGGAAATCGCCGACGCAAAGGGGATCCCCGCGGGCATCCTGGCCTGGAACGGGGAGGACGCGGCCCGGCGGATCGAACAAGGGTTCAAGTTCATCATCTGTTCCGGCGACATGCTGATGCTGGCGTCGGCGGCTGGAGCGGAACTCGAAGCTGCACGAAAGGCGTAGCGTCAGGCGTAACACTGCGGCGGGGCGGACACCGGCTTGTGTGCTGTGGTATCGAGAGCGCGAAGGCAGTGGTCGCCTTGTGTGGGCGCGGAAGGAGTGGCGGAATGGAGCCGCGGGAGAGGGTACTCGCAGCACTCGAGGGGGAGTCGGTCGATCGAGTTCCCGTCGATCTTGGATCGAGTCGCGTGACCTCGATTTCCCGAGACGCCTATGTCCGAATGATCGAGTTCCTGGGGCTGCCGATACGCGAGGAGGACGTGGCCGTCGTCGATCACATGCTTCAGCTCCCGGATCTCGATGAGCGATTCCTGCGGGCCGTGGGCGTGGACGTGAGGGGCGTGAAGATCAACACCGTTCGCAAGGCCCCGGAGTTCATCGAGCAGGAGAGGCACTGGGAGTACCTCGATGAGTACGGCGCGAGGTGGCGCAAGCCGAAGCGCGGCGGCCTCTACTTCGATCTGGTCGAGAGTCCGCTGGCCGGGTCGATCGATGCATCGGACATCGATGACTTCGTCTGGCCGGATTGGACGGACCCGAAGGTGTTCCGTGGCGTCAAGGAGGCGGCGAGGGCGTTCTCGGACGCCGGCTTCGCCGTCGTCCTCGAAGGCGAGGGAGGGGGCATCTTCGAGACGGCCAGCCGCGTTCGAGGGTATACGGACCTCTATATGGATCTCGCGATGCGCCCCGCGCTGGCGAGGAAGCTGTTCGACAAGGTCGCGGATCTCCGCTGCGGTCTGTGGAACGCAGCGGCCGAGGAGCTGGGCGAGTACGTCCACATCGTCCGGGAGGGCGACGACATCGCCGGACAGGACAAGCCGTTGTTCGCGCCGTCGACCTATCGGGAACTGCTGAAACCGAGTCACGAGAGGGTGTTCCGAACGATCAAGGAGACGTTCCCGAAGCCTGTGCACGTCTTCTTCCACTCCGATGGAGCGATCCGCGAGCTGATCCCCGACTTCGTCGAGATCGGCATCGACATCCTGAACCCGGTGCAGCCCGGCCTGCCGGGGATGGATCTGCTGGACATCGCGAGGGAATACGGCGACCGGATTGCCTTCTGGGGAGGAGGCGTGGACCCTCAGGCGACGCTCCCCGTGGCAGCTCCGGAGGAGATCCGCACCGAGATCAGCGAGCGGGTGGAGAGGCTCCTCGGCGTGACGAGCCGATACGTCTTCTCATCGATTCACAACGTCCTCGGGGATGTGCCGCCGGGGAACGTGATTGCGCAGCTTGAGGGGCTTCACGAGGCGCAGAACCTGAGATTCGAGGTGCGACAATGAGCAAGGTATCCGGCCGACTCGGCATCGGTTCGAAACGGCTCTTGGGGAAGGGCGTGCGCCATCGGATGGCGCAAGGCATCGATGTGGCCCTGATCCTCGCGTATGCGACAATCGTCGGCCTTACGATCATTCTGACGGTCCTCCGCTACGTGTTCAGGACGTCCATTCACGGGGGACCGGAGATCGTACGGTTCTGCTTCATCTACACGAGCTTCCTGGGCGCGCCGGTTCTCCTTGCACGTAGAGAGCACGTCATGGTCGAAGGACTCATCAAGCGACTGCCGAATCTCGCCTACCGGCTCCTGCGAGGCTTCGGTCACGCCTTGGTCGGCGCCCTTCACGGATTCCTCCTCTACTACAGCTTCCGGTGGATATCCGTCGTGGGCTATCACCCGTCCGACATCCTGAGGATCCCGATGTGGACGATTCAGATCAGTCTTCAGATCTGCTGTGGATTGGCGATGTTCTACGAGCTGGGCCACATCGTGGATCTGATCCTCGGTCGAAAGGCGGAGATCTAGATGGCGGTCGGCATTGTCGTGGGGCTGTTCCTACTGTTACTGTTGCTCGGGATCCCTATCTCCTATGCGGTGGGAATCCCGTCGATGATCTACTTCCTCGCCTTTCATCCCGAGCTTCTGCCGATTGTGCCTCTTCGGGTGTTCGGCGGCGTCGACAAGATCTCCCTGATTGCCCTACCGCTGTTCATCACGATGGGGTTGATGATGAACGCGGGAGGGCTGACGCAGCGGATTATCGACGTGACCATGATCTTCTTGGGTCGAATCGCCGGCGGTCTGGGCCTGGTCAACGTCGCGGCGAGCATGGTGTTCGGCGGGATCTCCGGCTCCTCGGTTGCGGATACGGCTTCGATCGGTGCCGTCCTGATTCCGGAGATGACGAGGAAGGGATACCGGAAGCGAATCGCCACGGGGATCACGGTGGCGTCATCGACCGTCGGCATGATCATCCCTCCCAGCGTGCCGATGGTCATCTATGCGGTTGCGTCGGCGCAGTCCGTCGGCCGGCTGTTCCTCGCCGGCGCGACCCCCGGGATCATGATCGGCGTGTTCATGCTGGTGATCACGTACCTGATCGGCAAGCGGCGCAAGTGGCCGCGTGAGACTCTCAGGTGGACGACGAGAGAGAGCATCAAGAAGATCCTGGAGGCGGCGCCGGCGATCGGCATGCCTCTGTTCATCGTGGGCGTGATCGTATTCGGGATCGCGACGCCGACGGAGGCGGCCGGACTTGGGGTGCTGTATGCCCTCGTTTTCGGCCTGTTCGTCTATCGGGAACTGAAGCTGCGCATGATCCCGGGAATCCTCAAAGAGGCGATCTACACGAGTGCCTCGATCATGATGATCGTCACCTTCTCCAGCCTCTTCGGGTGGATCCTGATCAACGAACACGTTCCCGACATGCTGGCGAGGTTCCTGTTCTCGCTGAACTTGCCGCCCGCCGGCGCGCTCCTCCTGTTCGCAGCGCTGCTGTTCTTCGTGGGGGACTTCATCGACGTGTCGCCGGCGATCCTGCTGCTGACACCGATCTTCCTTCCCGCGATGATGCAAATGGGGATCAGCCCGATCCAGTTCGGCGCCGTCCTGATCGTGGGATTGGCGATCGGTCTGGCAACCCCTCCGGTGGGACAATGCCTCAACGTTGCCAACAAGGTCTCCGGGATGGACATCATGCAGACCTGTATCGGCTCGCTGCCGTGGCTGCTTGCGAACGCCATCACGTTGATCTTGCTGTGCATCTTCCCACAGCTGTCTCTATGGCTCGGGAACCTGCTCTATTAGGAGGATCAGAAGGAGTACATGAACCGGTGCAGACGCGCCGGCCTGCAGGCGAGTGCTTGCAGAGGGTTTGAAAGGAGGCCAGATTGGCTATTGAGACGCGGTATGCGGCGGATCCCGTGCGCTTCGCTCGGATGACGAGCGCCGAGATCCGTGAGAACTTCCTGGTCGAAGGGCTGTTTGTCGCAGGCGAGATTCGCCTGGTGTACTCGTACATCGATCGAGTCATCGTGGGGTCTGCGGTCCCGGTCAACGAGCCGCTCGCCCTGGAGGCGTCGAAGGAGTTGGCGAGTGACTACTTCGCGCAGCGGCGCGAGATCGGTGTGATGAACATCGGGGAGATTGGTACCGTTTCCGTCGACGAAGAGACGTTCCAACTCGGTCGGATGGACGTGCTCTACATCGGTCGTGGCTCCAAAGACGTTCGCTTCGCCAGCGACAACGCCGACGCTCCGGCGAGGTTCTACCTCGTGAGCTATCCGGCCCATGCGGATTACCCGACACAGCAGGCACGGATGTCCGACGCCGAACCGATTCACCTTGGTTCGCAGGAGGCGTCGAACGAGCGAACGATCTACAAGTGCATCCACCCGGACGGGATCAAGAGCTGCCAGCTCGTCATGGGTTTCACGGTGCTCGAGAGCGGCAACGTCTGGAACACGATGCCACCCCACTCCCACGCCCGTCGCATGGAGGTCTACATGTACTGCGATCTGGCGGAGGATGATCGCGTCTTCCATCTGATGGGCGCGCCGGGCGAGACCAGGCACATCGTGATGAGGCAGGGGCAAGCGGTGATCTCGCCGAGCTGGTCGATCCACGCCGGTGTCGGAACCAAGGCCTACACCTTCGTTTGGTGCATGGGAGGAGAGAACCAGGCATTCGATGACATGGATGCCGTGAGCATGGAGGCGCTGGGCTAGAGATCGAGCGAGAAGGCGCGCGGTGGCTCGTCGTGGCATCGCCGCGCGAGCAGCCGATGGCGCGATCAAGCAAGGGGGAGTCGTGGTTTTCGAGGGGTTCGTACGCAGGAGTGGGGTTGGCGTCAGGAACCACGTCGCCGTCATTCCGGCAGTTGGCTGCGTGAACGAGGTCGCCCTCCGAATCGCTGCGAATGTGCGTGGCGCCGTGCCGTTCCTGCATCACCAGGGCTGCGCGCAACTCGAGCCGGACCTGAAGACGGTGACGCGGGTTCTCAGCGGCATCGCCCGGAACGCCAACGTCGGGGCCGCTCTCATTGTCAGCCTCGGCTGCGAATCGGTTCGCGCCGAGGACATCGTCGAGGCGGTTGGGGACGCGAAGCCGACGGCACTGATTCGAGTACAGGAATCCGGCGGCGTAACCGGGGCCGTGACCGAGGGGACCGTTCGCGCCCAGAAGATGGCGCTTGCGGTGGACGCAGAGCGAAAGGACTCACCGCTCGGAGAACTCATCGTCGGCGTGAAGTGCGGGGCGTCGGATACCACGTCCGGATTGGCGTCGAACGTCGCCGTAGGCCACGCCGTCGACCGCATCGTCGACGAGGGCGGCACGGTGATCTTCGGGGAGACGACGGAGCTGATGGGGGCCGAGCACGTGATCGAACGGAGATCGGCCAGCCCGGAGATCTCCCGAGAGATCCTACGGCAGATCCGGGAAATGGAGGAGCGAGCCAAGTCGATGGGTGTCGACATGCGGGGGAGTCAGCCGACGCCGGGCAACATGGAGGGCGGTCTGTCGACGATCGAGGAGAAATCCCTCGGCGCCGTGGTGAAGAGCGGAACACGGCCGATCGTGGGGGCTCTGGAATACGGTGAGGCTCCGGGCGGCAAGGGGTTGTACTTCATGGATTCCCCGGGCCGCGAACTGGAGTTCCTGACAGGACTGGCGGCGTGTGGCTGTCAGGTCATCCTGTTCTCCACCGGCGTCGGGGCTATTCAGGGATTCAGCCTGGCTCCGGTCATCAAGGTGACAGGGAACCGCAATACCGCCTGCCACCTCCAAGAGCACATCGATGTGGATGTATCCGGCATCCTTCGGGGCGAGGAGGTGCTGGAAGAGGCGGGCGGGCGCCTGTTCGCCGAAGTCCTCCGGGTCGCATCGGGCGCGGAGGTCAAGGCCGAGCGACTCGCATATGACGCGCGTGGAGCCAACAGCAGCATCTACGTCAAGGGGCCGGTCCTCTAGGAGCGAGATGATGAAGACGCGACAAGCGATTCAGGTGCACCCGAAGGACAACGTCGTCACGGCGCTCGAAGCGCTGCCCGAAGGAACCCAAGTGGACGTTGGAGGCACCGGCGGCGCGGCCGACCGAAGGATCACGCTGCAAGAGGCGATTGCGTTCGGCCACAAGTTCGCAATCGAGGCCATCACGACGGGATCACCCGTCACCAAGTACGGAGAGACCATCGGGTTGGCGACGCAGCCCATCCATGTCGGTGAGTGGGTGCACGTGCACAACATCGAGAGCACACGGGGGCGGGGCGATCTTGCGCCATCGAGAGGAGTTGGATGAACGGGTACTGCGGTCGAGTTCTGGCGGTAGACCTGTCTGCAGGGGCTGTCCAATCCGAGCCCATTGCGCCTGAAGTCCTGCGGGCGGTCGTGGGCGGGGCCGGTCTGGGCGCGCTCTACCTGCACGAAGAGGTCGGAGCCGATGTTGGGCCGTTCGACGATGGCAACGTGTTGGTGTTCGCGACCGGGCCTCTTCAGGCCACCACCCTGCCCGGAAGCGCGAAGTGGTCTGTGTGCGCAAGGTCACCGCTGAGCGACGGGTACGGAGAGTCGGCGGCGGGAGCCACGTGGGGGATCGCGTTGAAGCGCGCCGGCTTCGATGCCATCGTGGTTCGGGGAAAGGCGACTCGACCGATTGTGCTGTCGATCGAGGCGGGCCACGCGAAGCTGCGACCCGCGGGCGACACGTGGGGACGGACCACATTCGAGACGATCGAGGCCGTGCGATCCTCGCTGGGCGACGCCAAGGCGAGCGTTGCCGCGATCGGGCCGGCGGGAGAATCCCTCGTTCGCTACGCATCGATCATGGTCGACGGATACAGCGCCGCGGGACGAACGGGCATGGGCGCGGTGATGGGCTCGAAGCGCCTCAAGGCCATCGCGATCTCCGGCTCCGGCACGCACCCGCAGGTCTCCGATGGCACGCGCCTCAAGGAGCTTCAGTCCGCTTGGCTGCCGAAGATCCGCGAAGGCGCGGAGATACTCGTCGACAAGGGGACTCCGGGATTCATGGACATCCTCGACGGCATCGGAGACGTTCCGACCAAGAACTGGCAACTCGGGCACTGGCCCGAGGGAAACGCCAAGCTGGCATGGGAGGAGTACAAACGGATCTTCGTCCGACCCGTGCCATGCACGTATTGCCCGGTCGGATGTCATCGGCATGTTCGCGTCGATTCTCCGGAGGCGTACCGTATGGAGGGTCCCGGACCGGAGTATGAGACGTTGGCACTGTTGGGGCAGAACTGCTTGATCGCGGACCTGGCCGCTGTCACCAAGGCAAACGACCTGTGCAACGCCTTCGGGCTGGACACCATCTCGACGGGGTCCGCGGTCGCCTTCGCGATGGAGTGCTTCGAGAAGGGCTATCTCTCCGAGCAGGAGACGGACGGCCTCCGACTCGAGTGGGGAAGCGCCGAGGCGATGGTCTCCCTGGTGCGGAAGATCGGGGCGCGCGAAGGGATCGGAGGCCTTCTTGCGGAGGGTGTCGTCCGTGCAGCGTCGGAGATCCATCCAGAGGCGAGGGCTTTCGCCGTGGCCACGAAGGGGGTGGAGCATCCGGGGCACGATCCCAGAGCGTTCTTCGCCCTCGGGCTCAACTACATGACCGGTGTGCGGGGCGCATGTCATGAGAGAGGCAACCTGCTCATCCCGGCTTTCGGGGCCACGCTGCCCGAGATGGGCATCGATGGTCCGGTGGATCCCCAGACGATGGACGGGGTAGCGGAGCTCGTCGCTGCTTTCCAGGATTGGTCGTCCTTCTGGAACTCCCTCGTGATCTGCAGATTCATGGGGGTGTCGTTCGCCGACATGGTCGATGGGCTCAACGCCGCGACTGGCTGGGGTTGGTCGGGCGAGGAAGCGGCGGCGGCAGCGGAGCGCATCTTCACCCTTCAGCGACTGGTCGGCATCCGATTCGGCAACGCGGCGGAAAGCGACGTCCTTCCACCTCGGGCCCTGGAACCGGCACAAGAGGGGCCTCGCGCCGGAAAGGCACCAGAGGACTTGGCGGCGGCGAGAGCCGAGTACTACGCCCTTCGCGGCTGGGACACGCGTGGCGTGCCAACGCAGGACACCGTGCGTCGGGTGGGGCTTCACTCGGTGTTCGAGGGCGTTTCATAGGTTGGAAAGGAGCCGGAGGCCGATGCACTTCGACCAGATCTCGGCAGAGCCGGGGCTCAACGTACCAAGCGAGAATCCATGCCGACTGCTGAGCTTCGCCAAGCTCTCCATAACGCCTGGGGAGCAGTACGAAGGGAACACGGGTGGGCGCGAAGCGCTCCTGGTGACCCTTCGCGGGGAGGCGACGGTGCGGGCGTGCGGCGTTGAGTTCGCAGAGGTGGGAGGTCGTCGCAGCGTGTTCGATGGCAAGCCCCACGCCGTCTACTTGCCCCCTGAGTGTGCGTATGAGGTGTCCGTGGCAGGGCGCGACGGCCCCTTCGAAGCCGGCGTCCCGATGGCGGTGGCGGAAGACGGATCGGCTCCGTTCCTGATCGGTCCTGAGGATGTGCGATCGAGCAAGCGAGGAATCTCGAACTTCACCTACGAGGATCGCGAGATCCTCGTCCGTGGACAGCCCCACGGTCGCCGTGTGAGTCGTCTGATCGTTGGGGAGACGTACACGCCATCGGGGAACTGGTCCGGATACCCGCCGCACCGACACGAAGCGGACGATCCTCCGAATGAGGCCGCGATGGAGGAGATCAACTACTACCGTGTAAGCCCCGAGGACGGCTGGGGACTCGCCAAGCACTACACGGACGCCGGTGACATAGACAGCGTCCATACGGTGAGGGATGACTCGGTACTGATGATACCGCGGGGGTATCACACGGTCGTGTCGGCACCCGGCTGTGTCACGTACTACCTTTGGTTCCTGGCGGGTGAGACGCGCACACAGGCAGCGCGGCTCGATCCGCGCAGTCAGTGGGTTTCGCGCGCGATTCCGATGATCCAAAACGCAAAGGAGAACCTCCGATGATCCTAGACGCATTCAGACTGGACGGGAAGACAGCGATTGTCACGGGAGCCGCGCGCGGCCTCGGCCAAGGGATGGCCATCGGTCTTGCAGAGGCGGGCGCGGATATCCTGGGCGTTGATGTCCTATCGCCACTCGATGAGACGAGGGCCGGCGTGGAGCGAGCGGGCCGGAGCTTCGCCGAGATCAAGGCCGACCTTTCCGGCGTCTCGGACATCGAGAGCATCCTCCAGGTCGCCAGGAGCGACCTCGGGGGATTCGACATCCTCATCAACAACGCCGGGATCATCCGGAGACATCCGGCACACGAGTTCCCTCTGGAGGAGTGGGACGCCGTGATGAACGTCAATCTGAGGTCGCTGTTCTTCCTCACGCAGGCGTTCGGCAAGGGGCTGATCGAGGAGGGGCGTCCGGGCAAAGTCATCAGCGTGTGTTCCATGCTGTCATTCTCCGGAGGCATCCTCGTGGCACCCTACACGGCAAGCAAGAGCGCGGTTGCGGGGATCACCCGCCTTCTCGCCAACGAGTGGGCTCGCCACGGGATCAATGTCAACGGGATCGCGCCTGGGTACATGGCGACGGACAACACCGCTCCGATACGGGCGGACGAGCAGCGGAACAAAGAGATTCTGAGCCGCGTGCCGATGGATCGATGGGGTACGCCGGAGGACCTGCGTGGCGCCGCGGTCTTCTTGGCATCCGACGCGTCGGACTACATCACGGGGACGATCATCCGCGTCGATGGTGGTTGGCTAACCAGATAAGGAGGTGCCAGATGCAGCGCGCTGATCGTCAAGCCGTCGCCAGGGAACTCCGAGCGGCATGCGCAGTCGCAGTCCTGCGCGGACAGGACGCGGACATCGTCTACGAAGCCGCTTGCCATGTCCTCGAGGGGGGCGTTCGGGCGTTGGAGGTCACGATGACCATTCCGGGTGGGCCCGAACTGATCCGCCGCCTTGTGACCGAGACCGACGCACTCGTCGGGGCGGGCTCGGTCCGGACGGTGCAAGATGTCGATGAGTGTGTAGATGCAGGCGCGTGTTTCATCGTCTCGCCGGCGTGCCGCCCTGAGGTCGTACGGCGAGCTGCGGAGAGAGGTGTACTGGTCATTCCGGGCGCGATGACCCCGACGGAAGTCTTGACGGCGTGGGACCTGGGCGCGGATCTGGTCAAGGTGTTCCCGGCTGCTCGGTTGGGGCCGCAGTTCCTACGCGACCTCCACGGGCCGCTTCCTGAGATCCCGTTGGTTCCCACCGGCGGGATCACCGGAGAGAACGCGCGCGAGTATCTCGAAGCGGGCGCGGAACTGATCTGCCTGGGCTCGTGGCTCACGAAGGGTGATACGCAGGTAGTCGCCGAGCGCGCCAGGGCGGTCGCTGCCGTGGTCAAGGAACACCGTGAAAGGACCGGCGATGCGACCTGAGCTCGTGACGTTCGGCGAAGCCATGGTGCGGCTTTCGCCTCCCGGCTTCCAGCGCTTGGAGCAGGCGAGTACGTTGGATGTGCATGTCGGCGGTTCGGAGTTGAACGCAGCGATTGCTGCTTCACGCATGGGGCTTCGTGCGTCCTACGTGACACGCCTCACGAACAACCCGCTCGGGAAGCGGGTTGCGGGTTTTGCCCGTGCGCACGGCGTCGGGACGTCCGAGATCGTTTGGACAGACGAGGATCGAGTGGGGACCTACTACCTGGAGTTGGGTTCGTCTCCGCGTGCCAACAGCGTGGTCTACGATCGTGCGGGTTCCGCCATCTCCCGGATTCGGCCGGGGGTGGTCGACTGGGATGCGGTGTTCGATGGAGTCGCGTTCTTCTACACATCAGGGATCACCGCCGCGCTGTCTCGGAGTTCGGCGGATTCGACGATCGAGTCGGTCCGGAAGGCACACGAGAACGGAGTCGTCGTCTGTGTGGATCTGAACTACCGAGCTCGCCTTTGGTCTCAATCGGAAGCGCGCCAAGTCATGACGGAGATCGCCAAGCAGACGGACATCCTCTTCACCACGGAAGAGGACACGCTTCGCGTTTTCGGAATCGAAGCGAAGACGTACGAGGCGGTCGCCAAGCAACTCGCGGAAGCATTCTCCCTGCGGGTCGTCGCAATCACCCTGCGCGAGAACGTTTCGGTGTGGCGCAACAGATGGACCGCGATCGCCTACGAGGCGGAGACGGGGACGGTGCACGCCGCGCCGACGTACGATATCGAAGTCGTTGATCGGGTCGGCTCCGGGGATTCCTTCGTAGGAGGCTTCCTCTACGGCTTCTCGACGGACGGCGCAGAGAGCGGGGTCAAGCACGGCGTCGCCCTCTCCGCCATCAAGCAGACACTCCCGGGAGATGTCGTGTTCGCCTCCAAGGGAGAGGTCGAACGCGTGATGGAGGGCGGAGGACTGCGCATCATGCGGTAGCCCGGCGATCTCCGGCGGATGGCGATCGGACCGACTATCCTGGATCAGCATCGGACACAGTACTCTCCGGAAGGGATCCGTATGGAACTCACCGAGTTGTCTCCCGTCCACGAAGCGGCGCTGCGCGGCTTCCTCGCCGACTTCGCCGCGGCGGGCGAAGAAGAGATCCCCGCCTACTTCGCCGATCCGGAGTGGTCGCATGCCAAGATCGTCGAGACGCTCGCCAAGCAGTCACGCGGGGAGGGGCTCGACTCGGGATGGGTTCCTGGCACGACGCTCTTCCTCGTTGACGACGGGCGGATCCTCGGCGTCGCGAACGTTCGGCATCGACTCACCGATCAACTGCGGCGGTTCGGCGGCCACGTCGGGTACTCGGTGAGGCCTTCGGAGCGTCGCAAGGGGTATGCGACCGAGCTGCTCGAGCGGGTCAAGGCGTACGCGCGCGGGACGCTGGGAATCGGGCGGCTTCTCGTGACTTGCGAGGCCGAGAACGTCGCATCGGCCCGCGTGATCGAGAAGTGCGGCGGCGTCCTCGAGGATGAGCGGCACTACGAGCCGGCGGGGAAGCGGGTCCGGCGCTACTGGATCCCCGTCTGAGCTCCCGAGATTCGGTCGACTGCCGCGATTGCTGCAGAAGAGCAAGGGCGCCCCGTCTCGTCGGCTGAGTTCCCCCTCAAGCCTTAGGCACCACCCGGTGGTCGCACGTTGTGTTGCAGGTCCCTACCCGAGCCGGGGCGCCGATGGAAACCGCGTCAGTCTAGCATGCTGTTAACGCTTTGTCAAGTTTTAGGTGATGGAGGTGCGTGTATCCTTGTCTATATGTCCAGTAGCCAGTGGATAGAAGACAAAGCAGGTCAATGCAAAATCCCAGTATACTGATCGTCAGATCATGCCGCGCAAGTACTACCGCATTGTATCAGCTGAGGGCGCCGTGCGTAGGGCACGGATCGTCGCCGGATTCACGTCGGCGGAGCTCGCCGAGACGATCGGCATCTCCCGGCCGATGCTCTCGTCGATCGAGAATGGGGCCGGGACGAGCGTGAAGACGGCGCACAAGATCGCCGACGCAGTCGGACGGCCGTTCGAGGACCTGTTCGTCGTGCTGGATGCGCGGTAGATCGGTTCGACGGCTCTTCGAAGACGAGCACGGGATGCACGTCCGGACTCCGTTGCAGGCCGGCGCACATCCCGTGAGATCCCCTCGGACGTCTCCGGTCCGGACTAGTCGTTCTCCGCTTCCGGAGGAGCCTCGGTGCCGTGGCCGAGGAGGTCGGCGATGTTCGCCTTCGGGTCGATGACCGGCTCGATCCGCGGTGTGGCGCATGTCATCAACGTGGTGACGCCGGGCCCGTGGCCGGCCAGCAGACAGTCCGAATGGACGACGATTCCGATCGTCACGGAGCCCTTCCGGTACGTCCTGCCGTACCGGTTGTCGTGATCGAGGAGTGCGACGAAGTCGCCGAACCGGATCTTGTCCAGCTTGTACTCGGCGACGGTCTCCGGATCGCTGGTCATGATGTCGTAGTCGCCGGTGCCCGGCTGGGTCGCGCCGACACCCGATCCCATGCACGCGGCGGGGACGGTCGTCGTCACAGGGATACGGAGCACTCCGCCGGCCTCCTCGATGTTCATCTTCTGCAGCAGTTCGGGGTCGAGGTTGAAGATCGAGATGTCCGGGTAGTCGGTAAGCTTCAACCCGAGACCGCGCCCGCGGATCACGATCTTGTCGTCGTAGATCAGCTTCTCCTTCACGGGACGTGGAAACTCGACGATCACGTGCTCGGAGCCGCCGTGGTGTCCGATGGCGTATCCGGTCGAGTTCCTCGCGGCCCCGGAGACGATCGTGGCCTCGTTGCCGGCGCAGGCGTACAGCTGGAACGAGTTGTTCGGATGCTCGAACGGCTTCTTCGTGTTCGCGGTGCAGCTGACGCTTGGCTCGACGTGGTCGCCAGCCCAGCCGAACGCGGGATCCCCGACTGCGACGTTCGTGGTGATCCCGCCGATCGACGGCAGGACGAACGGGTTCCCTTGGTGATCGACGCCCCATCTCGGCCGTGTCCTTGGCGGTCCTGGCTGGCACTGCAGCAGGAATTCGACGACTCGGTCTTCGTTGGTCTTGAGCATGATCCCTCCCCGTGAGGTTCCGGGGCGGCGCTAGGCGCTGTCCCGGCGCGGATTGTATCGTCTGTTGCGAGGTGGTGGTACCGGCGCAGCGGGTTTGTAGTCGCCTCGGTGCCGGGCTACGCTTCCATCGGATCGAAGGAGGAGGTGTCGATGCCGAACAGCCTGTACGAACGGATCTACGACGTGGTGAGTCGTATCCCGACGGGGCGGGTCGCGACGTACGGGCAGGTCGCCCGTCTTGCCGGTATCCCGAAGGGGGCTCGGCAGGTCGGGTACGCGATGGCGGCGCTTGGCCGGGGCGCGCCGAGGCCGGAGGTGCCGTGGCACCGCGTTGTGAATGCGAAGGGCGAATCGAGCATTGGGGGCGAGCAGATCAGGCGGCTCGAGGCTGAGCGCGTCTCGTTCGACGAGCGAGGGCGGATCGACCTGAAGCGATTCGGGTGGGCGGAGTTCGAGATGGAGGAGTTGCTCGGGTAGTCCGGCTGCTAGGCCGCTGCGAACGCCGCTTCGATCCTCTCGCGCAGCCCGTGCTTCACCGCATCGGACGTGAACGCCGCTTCCACGCCGGCGAGGACGATTCGCTCAACATCCTCTCGCTCCAGCGAGAACGCCTTGACGATGGCGGCGTACTCATGCGTCAGGTCGATCTGCGACATCAGCCGGTTGTCCGTGTTGAGCGTCACGGGGATCCCGAGGTCGAGATACCGCTTGAGCGGATGGTCGGCGTAGCTCTCCATGAACCCGGAGACTTGGAGGTTGCTCGTCGGGCAGATCTCCAGTGGGATCGCCTCTTCGGCGACCCGTTTCTCGACGGCCGGGAGCTTGAACAGGTACACCCCATGGCCGATTCGCGAGGCGCCGAGGTCGAGTGCCTCCTTGATGTGCTCCGGGCAGCATCCCTCGCCGGCGTGAAGGGTTACCGGAACGCCTGCGTCGTGTGCAAGCTCGACTGCCGCACGATGCATCGTCGGGGGAAACCCGCGCTCCGGACCTGCGAGATCGAAGCCGACGACCCCCTTGCCGCGGAACTGCGCCGCGAGCTGTGCGACCTCCATCGAACGTTCCGTCGTCTCGTCCCGTAGCGCGGTGAGAAGGAGACCGGCCTCGATACCGAACGCCTCTTTGGCTCGGGCGCAGCCCGCGGCCGCGGCCTGAACGACATCGCGCGGCGAGAGGCCGCACGTGGTATGAAGCAGCGGCCCGAACCGGATTTCAAGGTAGGCGACGTTCTCGTTGGCAGCATCCTCGCACAGCTCGAACGCGGCCCGTTCCAGCGCCTCGGCCGATTGAAGCACCTCGATCGTGTACCGAAACGACTTCAGATACTCCTCAAGGGAGCCTCTGGCTTCGGGGATGACCGCACGGCGGAGGTTCACCGAGGGCGGGAACTTCCGATCGGCCGGAAGATGCTTGGCGAGATCCAGGAACGTTCCGAGCCGGAGCGAGCCGTCGAGGTGGACATGGAGCTCCACTTTCGGGATCCGCCGAAGCCACCTAGTTGTCATGCGACTACTCTACGCGGTCGCGGCGGATCGGGCAAAGCGCGGGAGCTGCGCCGACGTGGGATCGGGGGGGATAGGGTCTACGGTTTCGCCTGCGAGAGGCCGTTGGGATGAAGCCGGCAACCCGGAAGCGTGGACGAAGCCACGACGGGATGGCATCGGTGTCCTGTGCGGTCCGGGCGCGACGGCAGCTGTCGGGCTAGATGTTGGTATGCATCTTCCGACGGGCGGCATCAACCTTGTGTGCGAGACGATCGGTTGCACCGGCGCGATCGTCGATCTTGATCGACAGCGATACGCGCCCCGACGATTCGAGGAGCCGGTCGCGGCATGCCTTGATCACGGCCATCACCTCGTCCCACTCCCCTTCGAGGTTCGTCCCCATCGCATGGAGCTCGTACGCAACGCCGCTTGACTGGATGACCTCGAACGCCTTTGCGATGTGGACGCTGAGGCTCTCCCCGGCGCCAATCGGCACGATCGAGAACTCAGCGATCATTCGTGTCTTCTCCTTCGTGCGGAACCCGCGGACCGATCGGTTCGATCGAGAAGACCACCGGGCGCAGTCCGTCCGGGCAGCAAGCGATCCACTTCCCGGGAACGGTTGTCCTGGAGAGGTCTGCATCGAACGCAGCGAGCATCACACCGGTGTGAATCGCACGCCACGCGTTCTCGCAGAACCCGTCCGGCCTCTCCGGCCAGCCTTCGACGAGGAACTCCTGGCCGTCGACGAAGGCCGGACAGCGATGGACCGGCCGCCGATCGGTCGGCACGTGGGCGCGGACCAAATCCTCGAACAGCTCGCGGCGCAAGACCGCGATGCGAACAGCTCGGACCATTGCCCCCCCTTCGTACGCATGGCGAATCGGCTACTCCTCGGCCGGAACCGTCAGCAGGTAGTCCGCCTGCGCTCCCTGACCCTCTACCGAGAGGATGCCGGCCCGTACATCGATGGCCACCGCGGCCCAGCTCGGCGGTGTGTCCTGATCGACCATGGCTTCGAACGTCACGTAGTGGATCCCGTCGAGCACCTGATGGGCGTTTTCGTGCTCGTGTCCCTGGAAGACGGCGAGCACGTCTCCGTCCGCGGCGAGGACCGCGCGAACCTGGTCCTGATTCGCCACGGTCGGCCGGCCCCAGGCTTCGATGAAGTCGTCGAGCGGCTGATGGACGAGCACGATGGTCGGGGCATCCGACGTGTCGAGATCGGACCGCAGCCAGTCGAGCTCTTCGTCCGGGACGAAGCCGGCGACGCCGGTGTAGGTGTGGGCGAGGTCGGAACCGTCCTCGGCGAACTGAACGTCGAGGACGACGAAGTGGTATCCCGCCACATCGAAGCTGTAGAACGTCGAATCGATCCCGAGGATCGTGCGGTACTGCTCCTTGTCGAGATTGTAGACGTCGTGGTTCCCGATGACGTGATAGCGCGGACCGTCGAACGTCGCGTACAGCGTCTCGGCCCACGCGAGGATGTCGGGGATCCGCGCCGGGTCGCCCGGCTCGGCTCCGAGCACGACCCACCCGTTGACGAAGTCCCCGAGTTCGACGACGAAGTCGGCATCCCACCCGTTCATCGCTTCGGTGAACGCGGCCAGCCGCTCCGCCGTGTTCGTCATCCGCTTTCCCTCGAGCGGCGAGTCGACATCGTGCGCGTGGAGATCGGCGAGGATGCCGAAACGAACGACGGCCGGGTCATCGCTGGCGATGAGGGTCACCCAGCCCGCTCCCAGGATGAACAGGACGAGGAAGACGCCGACGGTGCGCTGGCGAGACGACTGCATCGGGTTCACTAGTACGGCAGCTCCCACGACTCTTGGAGCCCGAACCCCTCGATCCGAATTGCCCGTTCGACCGGGTCGAGGGTCATCTGCGCGAAGGTCGGCGGACTCGGCTCCGTGTGGTCGACCATCGCAGCGAAGGTGACATAGTGGATCCCGTCGATCTCCGTGTAGCGGTTCTCGTGGTCGTGCCCCTGGAGAACGGCGATGACGACGCCGGAGTCGCGGAGCACGCCTTGGACCTCGAGGTGGTTGACGACCGGCGGACCGCCGGCCAGCGACTCGAAGTTCGAGTCGAGCGGCTGATGGATAGCGACGATCGTCGGGAGGTCCGTAGCGGCGAGATCGGCGGCAAGCCACGCTACCTGCTCGGGTGGGATGCAGCCCTTGGTTCGCATGAAGACGTGATCGTACGGGGTCCCGTCCGGATTGAACTCCGCGTCGAGCACGGCGAAGTGATAGCCGCCGCGATCGAAGCTGTACGCGCCTTGCTCGAGTCCCATCGCGGCGAGGACGTCCGGTTTCGACAAGTCGTACATGTCGTGATTGCCGAGAACGTGGTACAGCGGCGCGTCCAGCCCCGACAGCAGGACGAGTGCCTCTTCGAGCAACGCGCCGATCCGCATCGGGTCGCCCGTCAGGCCACCCAATACGAACGCCCCGTTCACCAGATCGCCGAGTTGGAGGACGGCATCGGCCGGCCAGGCGTTCATCGCGTCGACGAACGCGGCGAGCCTCTCGGCGTAGTTCACCATGACCTTCCCCTCGGCCGGCGAGTCGGTATCGTGGACATGCACGTCGGCGACGATGCCGATGTGTAGCGAATCCGACGCCGCGCCGACGATTCCGATGACGAGAACCGCAGCCCAAACGACCGCAACTAGAACCATCCAAGATCTTCTTCGCATGATCCCCTCCCGAGCGCTGTGTCCGCGAGGAAGCCTATCGATCGGCGGCCGCTCGGGCAAGGCTTGAGCCGGAGGTCCGGTCGCGGTACGCTGGCCGTCAATGAGCGAATCGACGGACGTGATGAGGCTTCAAGCGGAGGTTCACCGGACCGCGGTGGAGCACGGATGGTGGGAGCAGGAGCGGCCGGTCGGTGAGGTCCTGATGCTCGCGGTGACGGAACTCGCGGAGGCGATGGAGGCGTACCGAGACGGAAACCCCGGGAGCGAGAAGATCCGGGGATTCTCCAAGGTCGAGGAGGAGCTGGCAGACACGATCATCCGGATCCTCG